>ERZ1106952.8-NODE-8-length-309028-cov-34.623990_pt1 | contig 309028 bp, 262 predicted proteins | sample MGYA00403677_ERZ1106952 | MGnify/ENA primary metagenome ERZ1106952 (study PRJEB35170, sample SAMEA104062415) | human gut metagenome | biome: human gut; feature: human-associated habitat; material: faeces | place: Denmark | collected 2012-05-14 ... | reverse complement strand
GGCACGGCGCGGCGACGGTCGGCAAAGACGCCGACGAGCTTCTCGCCGTAGATATGGGCTGTGTGGGGGCCGATCTCGCCTGTAAAGAAACGCAGGTCTCTATCTGTGTCAAAGACGGTCACGGCCCTTACGATTACGAAATGGTGGAAAGGCTGATCGCCCTTGCAAAAGCGGCGAAAATCGACTACGCCGCCGACGTGTATCCCTATTACGGCTCCGACGTGGGGGCGGCCTGGGACGCGGGCGCGGATCTCAAAGGGGGCTTGATCGGGCCGGGGGTACACGCTTCGCACGGCATGGAACGCACTCATCTGAAAGGGATTTGCGCGACAATCGACCTGCTTTGCGCCTATCTCGGTTTATGAGGAAAACTTATGAAAAAACATTTGTACGTAGCGGCGGGGTTGATCTTTCACGACGGAAAAATCTTTGCGGCAAAACGCGGCGCAAGTCCCTATCCTTACCTCGCGCATAAATACGAATTTCCGGGCGGCAAGATCGAGACGGGCGAAAGCGGCGAGGAGGCCGTAAAGCGCGAGCTGTATGAGGAGCTTGCCCTCTGCGTAAACGTGGGCGGCCTGTTTGCGGCGACGACGTTCGAGTATCCCGATTTTATCGTCACGCTTTCCGTCTATGAATGCGAGATGCTCTCCGAATTTGTTTTGAAAGAGCACGAAAGCTTTGCCTGGCTTTCACCGAAAGACCTTTGCGCCGAAGAGTGGGCGCCCGCCGACGCGGATATGATCGAAACGCTCAAACGGGTATTCGGGGAATAAAAAATGGATAATATTATTTTGATCGGTATGCCCGGGTCGGGCAAAAGCACCGTAGGCGTTTTGTTGGCCAAAGCGGTCGGATACGGATTTGTTGACAGCGACCTTGTGGTTCAGGCCCGCGAGGGCAGGCTTTTGAGCCGCATTATCGCGGAAGAGGGCGTGGAAAACTTTCTTCGCATAGAAGAAAAAATCAATTCGGAGCTTTGTACGGACAGATGCGTTATCGCTACGGGCGGCAGTGTGATTTACGGCCCGAAGGCCATGGCGCACCTCAAGGCGATCGGGCGGATCGTCTATCTCAAGCTTTCCTATCCCGAACTCGAAAGCAGGCTTTCCGACCTCGAGGGACGGGGCGTGGCCATCAAAGAGGGCTATACCTTGAAAGATCTTTACGACGAGCGCGTTCCCCTTTACGAAAAATATGCCGACGTCGTGGCGGAATTGGACGGAAAGGATATCACGGGCGCGCTGAAAACTGTTTTGGAGGCGCTCGTTTCATGAGCGCGGAAAAGCTCAAGATTGCGATTTACGGCGCGGGGGCCATGGGTACGGTGCTCGGCGCCTTGCTTTCCGACTGCGCCTTAGAGGCAAAGGTCGATTTGATCAGCCGCAACAGAGCGCATGTCGAAGGCCTGAAAAAAAGCGGCGCGCACGTCGTATGCACGGCCTCGGGCAGTGAATTTACCGTAACGGTAAACGCGCTGTTGCCCGAGGAAATGCAGAAAAAATACGACGTCGTATTTTTGATGACCAAGCAGAAAAGCAATGCCGAGACAGTGAAATATCTTTCAAAGTATCTTTCGGAGGACGGCATTGTCTGTACGACGCAGAACGGGCTGCCCGAGGCTTCCGTTGCGGCTGTGATCGGGGCGGACAGGACGTACGGCGCCGCGGTGGCTTGGGGCGCCACCTTTGTAGGAGCGGGTACGGTGGAACTCACATCCTCGCCCGAAGCGATGACGATGGAGATCGGCAGTTATTCGGGGCGCGGGGACAAGCTCCGCCTTTTGAAAGAACTGCTCGAAAGCGTCGGGACAAAAACGGGAAACAAAAACTTTGTCAAAGTCACCGACAATCTTATGGGCGGAAGGTGGAGCAAGCTTGCGATAAACGCGGCTTTTTCGGGGCTGTCCGTCGTGACGGGGCTTACGTTCGGGGAGATTGCCGAAAAGCGAAAGACCCGCAAGCTCGCGCTGGGAATTTTGCGGGAATGTTTTGCCGTCGCCCGGGCGGCGGGAATAAAGCTCGAAAGCATGCAGGGGCACGATATGGAAAAGCTTCTCGGGAAAAAAGGATTTTTCGGCACGCAGGCCGCGCTGTTTATCCTTCCGATTGCCATGAAAAAACATAAAGGATTGGTTTCGGGCATGCTGAAAGACGTTCAGAAGGGCAAAAAGTGCGAGATCGACTATATCGACGGCGCGGTGTGCCGCGAAGGTGAAAGGTACGGCGTCGATACCCCGCTTTGCGGCCGCGTTGTCGAACTCGTGCACGGGATAGAAAACGGACTCTACGAAATCTCTTTCCGCAACGTCGATTTTTTTTAAGAATATAGAGGAAACGTCATGGATATTTTTCTGCATTATATTCTGCCGCCCCTGGTCGGTGCGGCCATCGGCTATATCACCAACTGGATAGCGGTGAAAATGCTCTTTCGTCCGCTATATCCCAAGTATATCGGCAAGTGGCGCCTGCCCTTTACCCCGGGGATTATTCCCCGCCGTAAAGACGCGCTCGCCAAGGCGATCGGCAGGGCGGTGGGCGAAGAGCTTTTGACCAAAGAGGATATACAAAAGGCTTTTTGCGGCGAGGAAAAACGTTCGGCTGTCGTGAGCGGGCTGACGGACGGCGTAATGAGCGCAGCGGAAAAGAATATGCGGACGTTGTCGGCGGACGTTATCGTTGCGGAAACGTTTGAGCAAAAGCGGGACGCTCTGGCGGAGACGTTGACGGAAAGAGCCGTTCGGGCGCTTCCTCAGCTCCATGCGGGCGAAACGATCGCCGCGCTGGCGGGCGACGCGGTTTTGGAAAAGATAAAGGGCACGCCGTTGGGAATGTTTGTCGGTGAAGGAACGGTGCGTTCCGTCATCGGCGGCATGGCCGAACGTATCGACGGCTATCTTGAAGAGCACGGCAGGGAAAAGCTTCTGCCGATTGTAAAGAAAGAGCTTTACGAGCTTTCGGAAACGCCGGCCGGGCAGCTTCTGGCGGGGATCGGTATCGACCGCGCCGCCGTGGAAACGATTGTCGGGAATATATACGATAAGGCGCTTCTGCCCGCGGTCGGCGTTGCGGTCTCATCCTTCGACATCTCCGCGGAGGTGGAAAAAAAGATCGGAGAAATGGATGTAAAAGACGTGGAAAAGCTCTGTCTTTCCGTCATGAAACGGGAGCTCAACGCCATCACCTGGCTGGGCGGACTTATAGGCCTCCTGCTGGGGATCGTCAATATTTTTCTATAAAAAACAATCGGTTGACAACGCTTTGACGGCGTGTTAAAATGAAACGAAAGGAAAAAAACGGAAGGTAAAATCATGGATCTTAACAAACTTGCGGATTTGCTTGTCCCCGACGAAAACGTCAGGCCGCTCGACTACTACGAAGAACTTTATCCCGAAAGAAATCTCCCCAAGGGAGCGGAAGTGACGAGGCTGGCGCCCAGCCCCACGGGCTTTATGCATCTCGGCAATTTATATGTGGCGATCGCCAACGAACGGATCGCGCACCAAAGCGGCGGCGTATTTTATCTGCGCATAGAGGACACGGACGAAAAACGCAAGGTGGAAGGCGCGGTGGAGGTTATTCATTCCTCCTTGAAATATTTCGGAATTACCTTTGACGAGGGCGCGGATCTGTCGGGCGATTACGGTCCGTATTATCAGCGCCGCCGCGCGGAGATTTATCACGCTTATGCCAAGGAGCTGATCCGCCGCGGGCTTGCCTATCCTTGCTTCTGCACGGAGGAGGAGCTTGAAAAAACGCGCGCTTATCAGACGGAAAACAAACTTCTTCCCGGGTATTACGGAGAATTTGCCCGCTGTCGCAGTCTCACGGAGGAGGAGATTTACGCCAACCTTGCTGCGGGGAAGCCTTATGTCATCCGTTTACGGTCGCAGGGGGACTCGGAAAAAAAATCCGTATTCCACGATGCGGTAAAGGGCGATATCACCGTGACGGAAAACGATCAGGATGTCGTTATTCTCAAATCGGACGGCATTCCCACCTATCATTTCGCGCACGCGATAGACGATCATTTCATGCGCACTACTTTAGTGATCCGCGGCGAGGAATGGCTTTCCTCGCTTCCCATTCATATCGAGCTGTTTAAGGTTCTCGGCTTCCGTCTGCCGAAATACGGCCACAATTGCTCTATCCAGAAGCTGGACGGAGACAGCAGGCGCAAGCTTTCCAAACGCAAGGACCCCGAAGCGTCGCTCACGTTCTATCGTGAACAGGGATATCACCCTTTGGCGGTCAAGACGTATATGATGACGCTGTTAAATTCCAACTTCGAACAATGGATGCTGAAGTTTCCCGACAAGCCGTTGGACGAGTTTAAGTATTCGATCGGGAAAATGGGCAAAAGCGGTGCGCTGTTCGACATTGTCAAACTGAACGATATATCCAAAATGGTGCTTGCCAATCTTTCCGCGGAGGAAATGTACGGCTTTCTCAAGGAATGGGCGGACGCTTACGGCACGGAAGAACAGAAAGGTTATTTTGCGGACAGAGAATATGTGCTGAGGGTGCTTTCGCTGTGCATGGGCGTCGGGAGTAAAAAGCGCCGCAAGGATTTTGTCTTTGCGAAGCAGGCATGCGAAACGATTGCTTATTTCTTCGATTCTTCCTTCGCTCCCGAATTTTCTTATCGCTTCGAGGCAGAGGTCGTAAAGGCCGTATTAACAGACTTTAAGGAAATTTACAATCACTCCGACGACGCTTCCGTCTGGTTCGGCAAGGTAAAGGAGGTCGCCGCACGCAACGGCTTTGCGGCGGATATGAAGGCGTACAAGGAAAATCCCGCGGCCTATCCCGGCAACGTATCCGACGTGGCGGAAATGCTCCGCGTCGCGGTTACGGGGCTTGCCAACACGCCCGACCTGTGGACGATTATGCAGATTTTGGGCAGAGAAAGGACGCTGGCGCGTATCGAGCGGGCGATTGCGGCTTTGTAAATAAACAAGTAATAAAAAGAGGGTCTCTTTCCGTAGGGGGGAAGAGACCCTCTTTTTCAGTTTTCCTCGTTCAGGAGATCTTTCATTTCGTATTTTCCCGCAGGCTTTCCTTTGAGAAACTTGGCCGCGCGGACGGCGCCCGCCGCAAAGACCCGTTTGCTTCTCGCGCTGTGGGAAATCGTGAGGATTTCGTCCTCACCCGCAAACATCACCTCGTGTTCGCCGACGATCGTTCCGCCGCGAACGGCGTGGATTCCGATTTCCGTTTTTTCGCGCGCTCCGACGATCCCGCTTCGTCCTTCGACGTAACGCTTTTCGCCGCCGAACGCTTCGTTGATGGTGTCCGCAAGCATCAGTGCCGTACCGGAAGGGGCGTCCTTTTTCAGATTGTGATGCCGTTCGATGATTTCCACGTCGAAGCTCTCGCCCAAAACCTCGGCTGCCGCCCGACAAAGAGCCTGCATCAGATTGACGCCGAGCGAAAGATTTGCAGTCTTGAAGACGGCAACCTCCGCCGCGTACTCGTCGATGAGCTTCAGATCCCTTTCGGTAAATCCTGTAGAGGCCAGCACAATGCCGATTTTTCTTTCTTTGACAAATTTTAACCGCTCCTCGAGATTTTCCGCCGAGGAAAAGTCCACGACGACGTCTATTTCCTCCTTTACCTGCGCAAAGGTCGAATAAACGGGGATATCCATTTCTTTGGGAAAGCGATCCACCCCGCATACGGCTTTCGCTTCGCAGTCGCCCTCTAAAAGGGAAAGCACGTTGCCGCCCATTTTTCCCGCGGCGCCGCAGATTAATATTTTTGTCATTCTTTTATCTCCAATCCATATTCGCGCATAGCGGCGCAAAGCTTCGCTTTGTTTGCATCCTCGATCTCCGTCAGAGGGGCGCGGGGCGTTCCCGCGTTCAAGCCCAAAAGGTTTAACGCCGCCTTCGCGGGAATGGGATTTACTTCCACAAAGCAGGCCTGCGCCAAGGGTTGAAGCTTATCTTGCAACGCAAACGCCTCTTCCGTATTCCCTGTCTTAATCAGCGTGCAGAGCTTTTTGACGTCGGCGGGTACGATGTTGGAAAGCACGGAAATCACGCCGCTGCCGCCCACCGCGAGAATGGGGAAATTGAGCGCGTCCTCGCCCGAATAGAGATCGCATTTGCCGCGGATCAGACGCAAGGTTTCCATGGTCTGGCTCATGTTTCCGCCCGCGTCTTTAAGCCCCGCCATATTGGGCAGCTCCGCGATGCGCGCCATAGTGGCGGGCAGGATATTCACGCCCGTGCGGGAGGGGACGTTGTAGGCGATCACGGGGATACGCACCGCCTTGCAGATGCTTTCGTAATAGGCGTACAGTCCGTTTTGGGTGCATTTGTTGTAGTACGGCGTGACGGCGAGCAACCCGTCGGCGCCGAGTTCTTCGGCCTGTTTTGCCGAACGGACGGCGCGTTCTGTGGAGTTGCTTCCGCAACCGAATACCAGCTTCACCCGTCCTTTCGCCTGTTTGACGGCGTATTTCATGACGGAAGTTTTTTCTTCCTCCGTCATCGTCGCAGGCTCGCCCGTAGTGCCGAGAATTACCAGCATATCCGTTCCGCCCGCAATTTGCCGTTCGATCATTTCTCCGAATGCGTTAAAATTAATTCCGCCTTCCCCGAACGGGGTAATCATCGCAGTGGCGGTGCCGCTCAAAAATCCTGTCATAATATCACTATATTCTCCCTTTTGACAATTTGAGATACCGATTTGATGCAATTCAGCCGAAATACCCCTTTGCCGCGAGAAGTTCCGCCAAAAGCACGGCGCCGCCCGCCGCTCCGCGCAGGGTATTGTGCGAAAGGCCGACAAATTTGTAATCGAATACGTTATCTTCTCTCAACCGTCCCGCCGATACGGTCATGCCGTTTCCCTCCATGCGGTCGAGCTTGGTCTGCGGCCGATTGTCTTCCTCGAAATAACGGATAAAATTTTCGGGCGCGGAGGGGAGCTTCAATTCCTGCGGCTCGCCTCTGTATTCCGTCCAGGCCTTTATAATTTCTTCTTTTGAGGGCTTCTTCTTAAAGGAGACGAATACCGCCGCCATATGTCCATCGGAAACGGGCACGCGCAGACACTGCGCCGTGATGTCGGGCGATTCGGCCGAAACGATTTTTCCGTTTTCCACCCGTCCCCAGATTTTAAGGGGCTCCTTTTCGCTCTTTTCCTCCTCGCCGCCGATATAAGGGATGACGTTATCGACGATCTCGGGCATGGTCGCAAACGTCTTTCCCGCGCCGGAAATCGCCTGATAGGTGCAGACTGCGGCCCGTTCGATCCCGAATTTTTTCAAGGGGTGCAGCAAGGGCACGTAGGATTGCAGCGAGCAGTTGGATTTCACCGCGATAAAGCCTCGGGCGGTGCCCAATCGCTTTTTCTGCGCGGCGATCGCTTCGAGATGATCGGCGTTGATTTCGGGAATGACCATCGGCACGTCGGGGGTAAAGCGGTGTGCGGAATTATTGGACACCACGGGGATTTCGCGCTTGGCATACGTTTCCTCCAGAGCTTTGATTTTTTCCTTATCCATATTTACCGCGCAAAAGACGAAATCGACGGTTTCCGCAATTTTATCGATGTCGTTTTCGGCGTCGAGTACCGTCAGTCCCGCGTATTTTTCGGGAACGGGGCAGCCGAAAGCCCATTTGCCCGCCACGGCCTCCGCATAGGTCTTTCCCGCGGAGCGGCCGGACGCCGCAAGCACCGCGACTTCGAACAGGGGGTGATTTTGCAGGATGAGCAAAAAACGTTGGCCTACCATTCCCGTGGCGCCGATGACGCCGACATTGTAACGTTTCATAAAAATTCTCCTCATACGATAGATTTGATCGATAATGTGCCGTATTTAAGATTGAGCTTTTTGCGATTTGTCGTCCCGACGCTTTGAAAAAAGGCGCGGGCAACAAAAAAAGACGGCGGTGCCGTCTCGCGTTCGCTTATAATTCTCCCGAAGTATGGGTTCGGTAAATAGCGCTTCACGGACGGTGACAGTCATGCGGGTATTCTCCCGTATGCCCAGCGCGGGGGAAGAAACCGCACTTCGGCGGAGATGCCCTTTCCCGTACGCCGCCGGCCTTTCGGCCGCAAAATCTTCCTCATTTTGCTTTTGCGGCGGGGTACTCTTGCTCGCCCGCTCCTCTATTTAACATCCTTATTCTATCATATGCGCGGACAAATGTCAAAGATTTTTATAAGGTTGAAAATTTAATTTGAAATTTTTCCTCATTTTCCTTGAAATAATCATAAATTTGTAGTAAAATAGAAAGCGTAAGATTTATGCACGGGAGCAGTACGCCCTTTTTCGGGCCGGACGGCGGAAGGGCGGCATTCATTTCCCGATAAAAATTTTTGGAGTTTTCACATGGCACAAGAAAAGAAAGGGCTGATCGCCCGCATGCTCGAGGGCAAGGAAAAAAGCGAGGAATACGCGAGAAGTACTTTGCCCACCAACCGTTGGCAGCTCTTTTGGGATATCTTCAAGGGCAACTTCGGAAAAATCTTCAAAGTCAATCTTTTGATTTTGATTTTCTTCCTCCCCATTATCGCGATCTTTATTTTCCGCGTATTTTTCGATCAGAGCAACGGCATGACCTATCCGTTCGGTTCTAATCTTGCCGTCGGATATCCCGGGATTCCCAATACGGTAGGGCTTTCCGAATCCCTTTTGATTACGTCCGACCTCATGATGTACGGCGCGATCGCCGTCGCCTCGTTTATCGCCGCGATCGGGCTTGCGGGCGGCATGTACGTCATCCGCAACATGGTATGGACGGAGGGCATTTTCGTCGCCAACGACTTCTGGCGGGGCGTTAAGCTCAATTTTTGGAACGCTTTACAGGCGGCGTTATTCTTTTCCGTAGTTATGCTGTTGTGTAAGTTTTTAATCAACACCACGGAGTTTTCCTTTGCGCTGGGTACCTTGAGCAAGGGACAAAGAGTATGGTTCAGGATCTCGGAGGCGTTCAGCGGCGTGATGATCGCGCTGGCCGCCATGATGTCGCTGTGGATGATCGCGCTCGGCGTCAATTATAAGCAGGGCGTTTGGACGCTTATTAAAAACTCTTTCCTGATGACGATCGGCATGCTGCCCCAGTCCCTCTTTTTCGGCGTGCTTGCGCTCCTTCCGTTCGGGCTGTTCCTGATCGGGGGCGGATTGTTCTCGGTTATCGGAGGAATGCTGCTCATTCTTTTCGACTTTGCGTATGCGCTGCTCGTGTGGCTGGACTTTACGCAGTGGGCGTTCGATAAATTTATCAATCCCAAAATCGAAGGCGCGAAGGTCGGCCGCGGCATTTACAATAAGGACGGGTCAAGCTCCCTCGCGGGCGGCGACAGCGAAGCTGCGCTCGCCTATCAGCGCGCTATTCTCGCCGCAGGCAAATCGCAGCTCGTCGCTCGTCCCATCAAGCCCATAGACGACTCGCTTCAGGTTTACGAGCTGCCTCAGGCGTTTACCCGCGAGGACCTGCAACGGCTGAAGGAAAGCAAGCAGAACATCGCGGAAGACACCGACGCCTACGAGCAGGAACACAAAAACGACAAGAAGTACGTGGACTATAACAAGCAGTTTGAGGAGCGCGAAAAGGCGCTTCAGGAAGAGACAGACAAGAAGGGCAGAAAAAAGAAGCGCAAACCGCCCAAGATGTTGGGCGAATGATCGTTATGCGCCGCGGCCGGATAAGAGACGTCGGATAAACCGAGCTTATCCGGCCGTATCTTAAAATTAAGGAGAGCGACATGGAAAAAAAAGCGGCATATGAGGGTCTTGCCGAATGGTTCGAATATCTCAACGATGACTGCGGCTATGAAAAGTGGTCGCAGTATTTAATTTCAAAGCTGAAACGCTTTCCCCTGACGACGGGGCTGGACGTCGGCTGCGGCAGCGGCTGGTTCACGCGGGCGTTCCGCCGCGAGGGATACGATATGGCGGGGCTGGATCTTTCCCCCGCCATGTTGAGCAGGGCGGAGGCTTTGGCGTTTGAGGAGGGACTTAAAATCCGCTATCTGCAGGGCGACGTCGCGCGTTTTCGCGCCCTCGAAAAGTACGATTTCATCACCGCCATCAACGACTGTATCAATTATATTTCCAAAGAAAAATTGCTTTCGGCGTTTGAAAACGTTCGTTCTGCGTTAAATAAAAACGGAATATTTCTTTTTGATATCAGTTCTGCGCGCAAGTTCCGCGAAAAGATTGCAAATACTGTTTGCGCGGACGATAGGGAGGACGTCACCTATCTCAGCTTCAACTCGCTGGAAGGAGAGAAGGCGGTGATGGACGTCACGCTGTTCGTCAGGAGGCGGGACGGCGCGTTCGAACGTCGGGACGAAAGGCATATACAATATATTTACGAAGAGGCGGAGATCGTTGCCGCTTTAGAAAAAGCGGGCTTCTCTCTTCTGGAGACGGAAGGTCATCTGGGAGAGGAAAAGTCGGAAAGCGACAGACTTATCTTTCTCGCCCGAAGGAAATAAAAGGGAATAGATCATGGAAAACGTTTTGAGAACTTTGATCTGGGACGAACAGGTTTCTCTGACTCTCGTCGATGCGACGGAGATCGTCAACGAGGCGATTCGCCTGCACGGACTTTCCCGCCCCGCGGCGCTGGTGCTGGGAAAGACGTTGTCCGTCATGACGTTTATGAGCGCTTGTCTGAAAGAGGAAACGGGGGAAGTATCCGTTTCGCTCAAGGGAAACGGCCGCGGCGGAAAGCTTTCCGTATCGGGGAATTACGCACTGCGGATACGCGGTTATATCGACTGCCCGCAGGCTGTGACGGAAGGTGGCGACGAGGAAGCGGAATGTCTGGGAAGCGAGGGTTCGTTGACGATTATTCGGGACGACGGGTACAGCCGTCCGTTTGTAGGTGCCTGCGCGTTGAATTCCTCGGGAAGCGTCGAACGGGCATTTGAGGAGTATTATCGCATCAGCGAGCAGCTGCCGACGCATATCGCCTCGTCGATCGGGTTCACGCCCGAGGGGATGTGCGCGTATGCGGGGACGGCGGTTTTGCAGCCTTTGCCCTTTGCGGACGAGGAGACGCTGAAAAAGCTTCCCGCGCGAAAGCGTCTGGAGGAGATTGCGGCTTCCGTCAAGGATTTGGGGTTGGAAAAAGCCGCGGAAATTTATTTTTCGGCAAAATCGGCGGGATTGAATTTAAGAAAAGCCGAATATAAATGTAATTGTTCGAAAGAATATCTTTCGGGGGTATTGGTCTCCCTCGGAAAAGACCAGCTCAAGGACATTCTCCGCGAGGACGGGGAAATAAAAGTCCATTGCCATTACTGCAATAAAGATTATCGCTTTACGGAAGAGGACGTGGAAAAGATGTTTCCGTAAAAAGGCGCAAGGCGTCGGCCGTGCGGCTATGGGGAGAATAAGAAGTGCAAACGAGACAACGGAAGGTCATGAAAATTGATTTCAGCAAAAGCCGTTTCAGGGAAAGGGCGGTGAAATATTACGACGAGGGGAATTATCTCTCCGCCCTCCGTTTCGCGTACAAAGAAATCAATCTCTACGGCGGGGACGGGGACGCGTATATGATGATCTCGGATATTTACGAAAATATGGAGCTTTATTCGTCCGCGGTCAATTGCTGGTTCCGTTTCATGGACAACTGCATGGGAGAGGATTTGCCCGATATCTACGAGGGACTGGCGATCAATTATCTCAATATGGGAAACGAGGCGCAGTCCGCGTTCTACTATAATAAACTGATGGATACGGACAACACGCTGACACCCGAAAATAAGGCCGACATCGCGGAAACGTTCGCACACGATAAACGGAGCCGATTCCGTTTCGTGTATCCGCCCCGCTTCGCGGATTATTCGGGGGAAACGGAAGCGGGCGCCCGCGCTCTGAAAAACGGAGACTGTAAAAAGGCGATCTCCATTTTGTCGAAAGTGGAAAAAGGTTCGCCCGACTACGCCGCCGCACGGGAGATGCAGGCCATTGCCTACATGCTTTCCGAAAATTCCAAACAGGCGGAAAGGATATGTCTCGAACTCGTCGAGGAAGACCCGTCCAACGTTCAGGCGTTGGCTACGCTTGCGGCGGTTTATACCGAACAGGGGCGCAGAGACGAAAGCCGCGAAATTGCAATAAGGCTGTGCGGATTGAAAAATCTGACGCCCGAGGAAGTGTATAAAGTGGCGACGGTATGCTGTGAAAACAATTTGCACGAGCGCGCATTGGTGAAATTCAAGGAATTGGAAAAAGATATTCCCTATGACGGCAATATGCTTTATTTCAAAAGCGTCGCCGCCTATAACAGCGGCAAAATCGAAATGGCGCTCGACGCTTTGGAAACGCTTTGCACCATATATCCCGACGCGGCCGTGGCGGAATATTACCTCAAGGCCATCCGCCGCTATCAGGCGCATCCCGATCGGGAGCCGAAACCCCAGCTCACTTATTTTTACCGTATTCCGCAGGAGGAGAGGGCCGTCCGCTGCCGCGCGCTGCTGCGGATCGGAAAATACCCGCGGGCGGATGCGGAGCTGTTCGGCTCGCTGGCTTTGCGCGAGGGGTATTTCCGCTGGTGTTTCGACGAAATGGACGGCATGGAGCGCGACCTGCAATATCTCGCGGCGGTGACCGCGGAACATGCCCGCGCGGACGGTTTTCTGCGCGAGGTCCTGCTGGACTGCGAAGTGTCGGACGTCTTGAAAATAGAGATTCTGCGCCTGTTGTACGCGCGCAACGAGGATAATTCGTTCGGTGTGGTCATCTGTAATATTTACCGCGACCTGCATCTCGAACGCGTGAAGATCGGCCCCAAGCGGCATAAAAAGTTTGTCGAGGCGTACGCGAAGGTGGCGTCAAAATTTACGATCATCAACGACGATTACGGGGATAAGATAAAGGCCATGACGGAATTTGTCTATCGCGTGTTTTTGAGAAAGGAATGTTGGGAGCTGGCAAACAATTCGGACGATCTCGCGTGTGCGATCTATCTGTTGTGCGGACTGAAAGAAGTGGGACGGAATTCGAAAACGGCTTCGCCCGCTTTCGACGCAACTCCGGGCGCCGTCGATCGGATTATGGCGGCCGTATTATCCAAATAAGGAGAAAAAACAAATGAAACTAATGGATTTCGACGGCCTTTTCGATGAGAAGCTGTCGCAGTACATGGAAGAAAACAAAGGCAAATATACGGAAAAGCAGTGGGAAAATATTATCCCTAAACTCTACCAAAAATTCGGCGACACTTATGTGGCAAAAGTGAAGTGTACGCCAAAGGAATACTATGCGAGGATGACGGACGAGGAATTGACGGCGACTCTTTCCGCCCATTTGAAGGAACAGATTCCCGTGCCCGATTTTCTCTGCTGCGAAATCGAGGGAAGAAACTGCACCGAGGCACTGCTGTCTCTGCTCAAGAGCGATGACGGGGAGACCGTTTCCTACGCCATAAATCTCGTCGGTGCGGACGAACGGGCCTTTCCCGATTATTTTTCGATGATCACGGAAAACAAATTTGACGAGGATATCCGCGACGCCGCCGTGGAAAAACTTAAAGAAAACGCCGACAAAGCGACGGAAGCTGCGCTGAAATTTTATAAGGAAGGAACCGCGAAGGAATATATGCTGGAAATTCTCTCCCGCGCCAAGAAAAGGGACGAGGGGATTTTTCGTATTCTGCTCGACGAATTTTTGTCCGATGTCGGGCGGGTACCCATGCATGCGGGGTACCTCGCGGCATACGGCGACGAAAGGGCGCTACCGTATCTGATGAAGAAGATCGAGGATCGAAGCATCGGCTTTGTGGAGTTTCAGGAGCTAAAATACGCGATCGAGGCGCTCGGCGGCGAATATAACGAGCCGAGGGATTTTTCCGCGGACAAAGATTTCCGTACGATCGAGGACGCTTCCGTCAGGGAGGGCTTCGGGTTCGACGGCCTGCCCAAAAGCTGAAAGGGCCTTGAAAGAAAATTCGTAAAAACGCAACGGAATTGCTTCATAAAAGGAACCGACCCCGCATATATTAAACCGTAACGTTTGACTGCGGGGCTTTTTTGCGAAAAAAACGCAAGGCAACGCAGAAACCACGGTTGGAGGTCGGTATGGAAAATTACAGCGTTTACGAAGATATTGCAAGCCGTACAAACGGCGATATTTACATCGGCGTGGTGGGGCCGGTACGCACGGGTAAATCCACTTTTATCAAGCGGTTCATGGAACAGCTGGTCATTCCCTCCGCCGACGAATCCCGCCGCGCGGTGATGACCGACGAACTGCCTCAGTCCGCCGCCGGCCGCACGGTGATGACGACCGAGCCGAAATTTGTCCCCGCTCAGGCGGCCAAAATTTCTATCCGCGAGGGCGCGGAGGCTTCCGTTCGTCTCGTGGACTGCGTAGGCTTTGCCGTCGAAGGCGCGGGCGGTTTCGAGGAGGACGGGGCGCCTCGTCTCATTAAGACGCCCTGGAGCGAGCAGGCCATGCCCTTTGAAAAAGCGGCGAAGCTGGGGACGGAAAAGGTCATTCGGGAGCATTCTACCATAGGCATACTCATGACTACGGACGGAAGCATCACGGAGCTTCCGCGCTCCGCTTACGTCGCCGCGGAGGAACACGCCGCCGCAGAACTGAAAGAGATCGGAAAACCTTTCGTCATTTTGCTCAACTGCCGTCAGCCCGCCGCTCAGGAGCCGCTCCGCGCCTCGCTCGAGGAAAAGTACGGCGTGCCCGTTTTGGCCGTCAATGCAGAGGATCTTACCGAGGACGAAATTCTCGAAATCATGCAGAAGGTGCTGTTCGAATTTCCCGTCGTCGGCATAGACGTGCGTATTCCCAAATGGATGCAGTCTCTGCCCGAAGGTAGCAAGGTCGTCTCCGCCGTTTTGACAAAGCTGAAAAAGCTGGCGCCGTCCCTCGTCAAAATGAAAGATTGCCTCATGCTCGAAAATCTGTTCGGAGAAGAGGATAAATTCTTAAATCCCGACAATATCGCCATGGAATTGGGCAAGGGAAAGGCGGAAATCCGCGTCGAAGCCAAGGAAGGGCTTTTTTACGAGGTGCTCAGCGAGGAATGCGGCGAAACGATCGCCGACGATTTCTGCCTGATGCGTTACGTAAAGGCTCTGGCCGAAGCCAAACGCAATTACGACAAGGTCAAGGAAGCGTTTGCCGAAGCGGAAGAAAACGGTTACGGCATGGTCGCGCCCAGCTATGACGACATGACGCTCGATCAGCCCAAACTTATCAAAAAAGGGTCGGGGTACGGGGTCAATTTCAAGGCCAACGCGCCGAGCTATCATATTTTGAAAGTAGAGGTGACGGGAGAAGTCAGCCCCATCATCGGTACGCAGCAGCAGGGCGAAGATTTCCTCAAGGATATGCTGGATAATTACGAGGAACACACCGACAAGGTGTGGGAGACGAATATTTTCGGCAAGACCCTCCGCGAGCTGGTTTCGGAAGGTCTCGCGGGTAAGATGGGGGCTATGCCGCCCGATATCCGCAAAAAGATGCGCCGTACAATCACGCGCATCGTCAACGAGGGCAGAGGCGGAGTGATCTGCATACTCCTCTGAAAAAGGCAGGGAAAGAATAACGAATAAAAAGTGAAAAACGGGGCATACTTCTTCTAAATTCTTTTTTGGGAGACCCTGTTATCATGAGTAAATCTTCAAAAAGCAGAAAAGAAAGAGTACCTAAAATGACCGAAGAACAGTATGCGGAATACGTCATGGCCATGAAAGACGAAACGCCCGTAAAAGGATATAGGGAAATATCCTCGGGCCGTCACGACACGCCTCATCTCGATGCCGAAGGGCATAAAAGATAAGGAGTAAAAATTCCGCGACGGGAAGAGAAAGCGCAGCTTAAACGGGAAACCGCGGCTGCGCTTTTTCCGCGCAGTTTTCACGGAAAACATAAATTGCGGCAAGAAAGGAATTATCTGTAACTTTTTGGCAAATTTTTATACTTTGAGAGGAGATTTTTTCTCAAAACCCTTGACCGCGCGGCCGAGATGTGCTATAATGAAAAGCGTAATGAAAAAGTGTCGGTTTTCCGTCGTTCGATACATGGCGCATTTGTTCCTTTCTTAAACGAGGAGATTTTCGCGGCGGAAAAGATAAACAGGGGAAAAAGGTATTCGTCGCATATTTTCATAAAAATGCAGTATGGACGGAGCGCGGCGACAGGAAAAGGCCGATTGAGATTTTTTACGAAAAAATCGATAAAATCCGAAAATTTTTTCGTCGGGAGTATTTACTTTTTGACGGAAATGGTGTAAAATTAAATTGATGTAAGCTTATCCGATTTTTATATTCGCAAGCGAACAAGAAAAATTGAGGTGTAATATGACGGATTACGGTAATAACAATCAGAAGCAGGCTCCTTACACTTATGCCAACGTACCGCCTCGGGGGAACGAAACGGCTCTGATGATAGAGGGGCTCTATAACGGCATCGCATACGATCTGCAGAAGATGAAAAAAGAGCTGATGAACGAGCTGAAGTACTCGGCTATGCAGTCGAGCTCCGTCTATCAGTCTATCCAGAAAGAGACTTCTTCCGCCGTGGAAACCAACGCGCAGACCGCACAGTCGGTCGTGCGGGAGCTCAAGTACGGGTATCAGCAGAATCAGATGATCTTCGAATCGCTCTCCTCGCTCCTGAAAGAGGACGTGCTTGAAAAGCTGGAGACGATGGAGGGCAAGGTCGAGCTTCTGGAGCAGATCGACAAAGCTCTTGCGGAGGTCGGCGGAAAGCTGGAGGAGCTGGCTTCCCGTCCCCAGCCCGATTACGAGGAGATCGCCGAAACGGTGAAGGAAAAGGTCGTAGAGGCCATTCCTGCCGCGGAAGAGATCGATTACGATAAAATTACCGAATCCGTCTCCGAAAAGACGGAGATCAGCCTTTCTCAGCGCAACAAGGAAATTCTCGACGCCGTTGCGGCCATTCCCGTTGCGGAAAACGTGGACTATGCCCGCATCGTCGAGGAAGTGAGCGACAAAGTCCTCGAGAAGTTGCACGAGTGTCAGCCGCGAGAAGCGACGGCGGAAGCCGAAACGGCCGTCGCCGCGTCCGTAGCGGAAATCGATTACGATAAGATTGCTTACGGGGCGGCCGAAAAGGTTGTGGAATCCTTGCCTTATCCCGACAAAGTGGATTACCGCCGCATAGAGGACGCTTTTGTCAAGGCTTCGGAAAACGTCAAGGCGCCCGCGCTCGACGAGGAAGTACTCGCCGCCAACATCGCGGCGGCCGTTGCAAAAGCCATTTCCGAAATGGATATGGAGGCTTTGGCCGAAGCAGTCGCGGCTAAAATCGTCGTTCCTGCCGCAGAGGAGATCGATTACGACCGCCTTTCGGATATGGTCGTTGCAAAGCTTCCCGCTCCTGCGGAGCCCGAAGCGATCGATTACGACCTGCTGGCAGAGACGATCGTCTCCAAAATGCCCGTTCCCGAAGCCGTCGATTATGATACGCTTGCGGATACGGTTGTCGCAAAAATGCCCGATCCCGTCGATTACGAAAAGATATCCGAAACGGTGGCGGAAAAAGTTCCCGCCGCAGAGGTTATCGATTACGCCGTCATCGCCCAGAGCATCGTCGAGAGGCTGCCCGAAGGTGAACGGATCGACTATGACAGAGTTTATCAGGCGGCCAAGGCCGCGGAAGTTTTGCCCGATCCCGTCGATTACGACAGGATTGCGGAAGTTGTCGAGGCGAAAATGCCCAAACTGGACGAGATCGATTACGACGGTTTTGCGGCGAAGATCGCCGAAAAGGTTGCCGTTCCCGATTACGACGTACTCGTGGATGAGGCGGGCAGAAAGGAAATCGCGGAGGGCGTCGTAAACGCGCTCGACTACGATGCGCTTTCCGAAAAGGTCGCGGAAAAGGTCGTTATTCCCGAAATTACCATTCCCGAGCCCGAGACGCTCGATTACGAGCTTCTTTCCGACAGAGTCGCAGAAAAGGTAATTATGCCCGAAGTGACGTTGCCCCAGCCCGAAGCGATCGATTATGATCTGCTGGCGGAAAAGGTCGCGGAGAACGTTTCGGTCGAGGCGCCCGAGATCACCATTCCCGAACCCGAAACGATCGATTACGAACTCCTTTCGGAGAAGGTGGCGGAGAAAGTGGTCCTGCCCGACGTGGAAATTCCCCAACCCGAGGAGCTCGATTACGAGTTGCTTGCCCAGAAAGTTGCGGAGAAGATCGTTGTTCCGCAGGCGGAAGTTCCTACATACGACGTGGTGGTGGACGAAGACGGCGCCAAGTCGATAGCCGAATGCGTCGCCGCGTCGATCGATTTCGACGTCGTTTCCGACAAGATTGCGGAAAAGGTCAAAGTACCTGTTCCCGAAATCGTCCTGCCCGAGCCCGAAACGCTCGATTACGAGGTTCTTTCCGATAAAGTGGCTGAAAAGGTAGTCGTTCCCCAGTGTGAAAAGACAGAGATTGACTACGGGACTTTGTCCACGGAGGTAGCGGAAAAAATTGCCGTCCCCACGTTTGATATTCTGGTGGACGATGCGGGCGCAGAGAGGATTGCGGAAGCCGTAGCGGAAAAGATGCGCGGTTGCTGTCCTGCAGCTCAACAGGCGGAGCCTGTAGCGGAAGAAACGACGGAGGCAGCCGAGGAACCCGAGCCTATAGAGGAATCTGCGGAAGAAGCTGTCGAAGAAAATATCGCAGCGGAAACCGAGCCCGTTGAGGAAGAAACGATCGAGGAAGCCCCTGCGGAAGCCGAACAGCCCGAGGAAACGGCCGTGGAGGAGACAGCGGAAGAAACCGTGGAAGCGGCGGCGGAGGAAGCGGCTGTAGCGGCTGTCGAAGAAGAGCTCGCAGAGAATGCGGAGGAAGCCGAAAACGGAGCCGAGTCTGCGGTGGCTACGGAAATCGCTTTTGCGGAGGCGGAAGTCGCGTCGTATGAAGAAATCGACAATAATCTCGTCGATGCGGATACGGGCCTTGTCATTCGTCTCAAAAGAAGCTTTACGGCGAAAATGAAGCAGAGCGAGCCCGAGGTGAAGGAGTATTACAGCAGGCTGAAAAACGAACTGACTTCCTATAAAAAATTAAATTCCAATTTAAGCTGGCACGGTGACAGATTTAATTTCGGCCGCGATACGGTAGCTAAGATAAATATCTGCGGAAAAACGCTTTGCTTCTATCTTGCGCTCGATCCGAACGATCCCGAATATAAGCCCACCGTATATCACCAGAAAGACGTCAGCGCGCAGAAAGCGTACGAAAATACGCCGTTTATGGTGAAGGTAAAGAGCGACGCGGGCGCAAAGAAAGCGTTGCGGTTGATTACCTCTCTCGCCGAGAAGCTGGAGACGACCAAACGCGATAATTTCGAAGCAGTCGATTATTCGGAAGAATTTGCGCACGAATCTACCAAGCAGCTATTGGAAAAGGGCCTCATCAAAGTCACTAAAGAAAAGAAAGTTGTGTTGGATTTCAATTAATCTCGATTAAAGGAAATCATACATAAGAATAAGAAAGAGAGAGCTGATGATTCATAAAATTTTCGGCTCTCTATTTTATGAAAGGACAAACAGTCCTTTAAGGAGCAAGTTATAGACAGTGGAAATTAACAAACAAGACAAAAACTCAAGGGAAAAGCGCCCGACGTCTGCAAACGACGCCGCAGGCGCTTCGGGTACGGAAACGAAAAAACGTTTCGTGAAGAACAGAACGGGTATGCGTTCCGCGGGAAGCGGCACGGGTACTTCCATGCAGGCGACGGCTCTCCCCGAAAGAAGGGAAAAGCAACAGACTCCCGCAAAGCGCCGGGAGACGCAGAATTTTGCGGAATATCGGCCCAATGCCGAGCGGAAAAGCGAGACGCCGTCCCGCCGCCCCATGCGCAGGGTTCAGCCGAGGGCGACTGAAGCGGGCGCGGTTGCGGCAGAAGAAAAATACGTCCGTAACGCAAAGAAAAAGAGGCCTGTAAAAATCTTCTTTCTCGGCGGCGTCGGCGAAATCGGAAAGAATATGACCGCCATCGAATACGGCGGGGATATCATTATCATCGATGCGGGGATCACCTTCCCCAACAACGAGGATATGCCCGGGATCGATCTGGTCGTTCCCGACATCACCTACCTCGTAAAAAATAAGGATAAGGTAAAGGGCATTCTTTTAACGCACGGTCATGAAGATCATATCGGCGGAATTCCTTATCTGCTCAAGGAGCTTAACCCGGGAACGCCGGTCTATGGCACGAAACTGACGCTGATGCTGGCGGATAATAAGATACAGGAGCATCGTATTCAAAACGTCACCGAACGGGTGGTAAGCCCGGGAGATAAAGTGAAGCTGGGCGTTTTCGAGGTGGAATTTATCAACGTCAATCATTCTATCTCGGGCGCGGTGGCGCTGGCGGTGCGCACGCCTTACGGGCTTATCTATCACAGCGGCGATTTCAAAATCGACCTGACGCCCGTCGCGGGCAAGCCCATCGACCTCGAGCGTATAGCCGAGCTGGGCAGGGAAGGCGTTCTGCTCTATATGGGGGAATCGACCAATATCGAGCGTCTCGGCTATACGATGAGCGAGACGGTGGTCGGCACTACGCTGGATCATTTATTTTCGGAGAACATGAATCGTCGGCTGATTATCGCGACATTCGCGTCCAACGTGCACCGCTTGCAGCAGATTATCGATCTGGCGGTAAAGTATCGCCGTAAAGTGGCCCTGTCGGGACGGAGCATGTTCAAGGTGGTCGATGCCGCCGTTAAAATCGGCGAGCTCAAGATACCCGAAGGTGTGTTGATCGATATCGAAAAGAGTAAAAACCTGTTCGACGGCGAGCTCCTGATCGTTTCGACGGGCACGCAGGGCGAGCCGATGAGCGCGCTTACCCGTATGGCTGCGGGCGATTTCAACAAAGTGACGATCGGAAACAACGATACGATTATTATTTCCGCGACGCCCATTCCCGGAAATGAAAAAATGGTGTACCGCGTCATCAACAACCTTTATAAAAAGGGCGCGAACGTCGTTTACGAAAGCCTGGAAAAAATCCACGTTTCGGGACATGCCTGCCAGGAAGAGCACAAGATACTGCACAATCTTCTCAATCCCAAATTTTTCATTCCCGTGCACGGCGAATACCGTCACTTGAAACGCCACGCTCTCCTTGCGGAGGAGCTTGGCATGCCCGAAAGAAATATCGTCATTACGGAAATCGGCAACTGCGTCGAGCTGACGGACGAGACGATCGGTTTGGGTGAAAACTTTGCCGCGGGTACCCGCCTTATCGACGGCGGGGGCTTCGAGGATTACGGCACCAGCGAGGTAATGAAGGACCGTCTGCGTATGTCCGCCGAGGGGATTTTTATGATCACGCTGGCGGTTACTGGAAATTACGTCATCAACGATCCCGTCATCGAAAGCCGCGGGTATGTGTTTGCCGACAATAAAGACGCCGATAAGGAAATTCGAGGGGTCGTCCAAAAGGCCGTGGAGCAATACGATTACGAAAACGGCAACAAGGAAGATCTCGCCGCGGCGGTGAAGAAGGCTTTGAAAAATTATATTTTCAAAAAGACCAAACAGTCCCCGTTGATCGTTCCCGTCATTTTGGAAGTGTAAAAAACCCAGAAAAAAATGAAATACGCGGCTTCTCTCGTAAAACTGCATATCGACGAACGCCTGAAAGCGTTGAGGACGGACGCTTTGGCGCGCGGGATACCCGTGACGGACGAAGAAACGCTGAATTATTTGTTGCTCATGCTTTCGGCGTCGCGTCCCCGTCGTATTCTGGAAATCGGCACGGCTGTAGGCCTTTCCGCCGCCGCAATGCTGCTGCGCTGCCCCGCCGCCCATGTCACCACGATCGAGCTGGAAGAGGAGCGTTATCTGGAAGCAAAACAGAATTTTGAACGGTTCGGCCTTTCTTCCCGCGTTACCTGCTATTTAGGCGACGCGGGAGAAATTCTTTCGATGATGGACGGCCGCTTCGATTTTGTTTTTCTCGACGGGCCGAAGGCGCAGTACGAAAAATATCTCTTTGACTTAAAACGCCTGATGCCGACGGGCGGAGTTCTCTTTGCGGACGATGTACTTTTATACGGCTGGGTCAGCGGTGAACAGCCTGCGCCGCAGAAGCGGCATTCGATCGTCGATAAGCTTCGCGGTTATCTGGCGAGTATTTCAGCGGACGAGGACTTTATTACTTCCGTGCTGGACGTGGGAGACGGCGTGGCGGTTTCCGTATTGACGAAAGAAAAAGACAGCGAAGGTTAGACGATGAAAACGGAGCTTTTGGCCCCCGCGGGCAATTATTCGAAATTTTTGACGGCTCTGCACTTCGGCGCGGACGCGGCGTATATCGGGGGGAAAAGCTTTTCCCTCCGTACTTTTGCGGATAATTTCAGCGCGGAAGAGCTTCGTCTCGCGACGGAAACCGCGCATTCTCTCGACAAAAAGGTGTATGTCACGGCGAATATATTTGCAAAAAACGCCGATTTTTCCGCGCTGAAGGACTATTTCCGCTATTTGGAAAAAATCGGAGCCGACGCCGCCATCGTCAGCGACCCCGGCGTCGTTTATGCGGCGAAACAGGCCGCGCCCGGCCTTGCGCTCCATCTTTCCACGCAGGCGAACACCACCAATAAATACGCGGTGAAATTCTGGCAGGAGCAGGGGATTTCCCGCGTCATTCTCGCCCGCGAGCTTTCTTTGCGGGAGATTGCGGAAATCCGCGACTTTGCGCCCGAGGTCGAGCTGGAGGCTTTCGTGCACGGCGCTATGTGCATTTCTTACAGCGGCCGCTGTCTGTTGTCCGATTATCTGGACGGCAGATCTTCCAACCGCGGCGCCTGCGTACAGGCCTGCCGCTGGAAATACGAGCTCCGCGCCCTCGATCCCTCCGGCTCGGAAAGGGGATTTCTGCCGATCGAAGAGGACGGGCGCGGAACCTATCTCCTCAACAGCAAAGATCTCAATATGCTTTCCCGTTTGGCCGAGCTGGAAGAGGCGGGCGTTACCTCTTTTAAGATCGAGGGCCGAATGAAAAGCGAATATTATCTCGCCACGGTGATAAACGCTTATCGTCGGGCCTTGGACGGCGGCTCGGAGCCCCGTCTCGAAAAGGAGCTTTCCAACGTAGCGCATCGGGAATATACCCAAGGATATGCCTTTGGGGAAAATAGGGAGACGGTCAATTACGCCGATAGTCAGACGAAGGGCTATTATACCTATATCGCCAACGTTTTGGGCGGAAGCGAGGGAATCGTCGAGGCGGAGATGCGCAACCGTTTTCGGGAGGGCGATACTTTGGAGGTTCTTTCTCCCGACGATAATTTCGGAAAAACGTTCGAGGCGAAAGAAATTTTCGACGAGGGCGGCCGACGAACGGCGGACGCTAAACTGGTACAGGCGAAATATAAGATTTCCTGCCCCTATCATTTGAAAAAGGGCGATTTTTTGAGAAGGAAAAACGCCTGAAGGGCGGCCGTCGGTTCCTTTGCGGCAGGCATTCGGGATTTTGGCACAAAACGCGGGAAAACAGAGGTATGCCGTTTGACTATCACGGAAAAAAAAGGTATAATAATAGCATAAAAATTTTCAATCGGGGTAAAACAAGTCGTATATGAAAAAAATTCTTATGATAGCGACGGGCGGTACGATCGCTTCCCGTGCGGGCGAGGACGGCCTCGCGCCGGAAATGGATTCCTCGGGGCTGCTCGGCCGCGTTCCCGAGATATGCGAATTCTGTCGGCCCGATTCCGTGCAGATTTTCAATATCGACAGCACAAACATTACGCCCGATCATTGGGTGAAAATAGCCGAAACGATCCGCGATAATTACGACGCTTACGACGGCTTTGTGGTGTGCCACGGCACGGATACCATGGCCTATACGGCGGCCGTGCTTTCCTATATGATTCAACATTCCCCGAAACCCATCGTTTTGACGGGTTCGCAGAAACCGATCGACAAAGAGGACACCGACGCAAGGATAAACTTACGCGACAGCTTTTTGTACGCCTCTTCGGAAAATGCGGCGGACGTCGTCATCGTTTTTCAGGGTAAAGTCATCGCGGGTACGCGCGCGAAAAAAATCCGTACGAAAAGCTTCAATGCTTTCGACAGCGTCGATTTCCCCGAACTCGCCAGGATACGCGACGGAAAGATTATTCCGTATATCGTTACGCCGAAAGGCGATAAGCCCGAATTTCATTTAACGCTTAACAGGAAGGTGGGGCTTATCAATCTGACGCCGGGTATGGACAGCGAAATTCTTGACGTCTATTTCCGTTATAATGACGCGGTGGTGCTTTCGGGATACGGCACGGGCGGAATTCCCGAGGGCGACTATTACGGCTTTTACGAGATTATCGAAAGCTGGAAAAACAAAGGCAAAACGCTGGTCGTCACGACGCAGGTACAGAGCGAAGGGAGCGATATGAGTATCTATCGGGTGGGAAGGGGCTTAAAAAAACGCTTTTCCCTGCTCGAAAGCTACGATATGACCTACGAAAGCATTCTCGCCAAGCTGATGTGGATTTTGGGACAGACAAAGGACGAGGAAGAAATAAGAAAGCTTTTTTATAAAAGCGTCAATTACGATCTGATCGGTTGAATATAAGGAGACGGACATGGAAAAATTCGGAACTTTCGGCCAGCTCAAATACGAGCGTCCCGATTTCGAGGCGCTGAAAGCGTTTTATGAAAAGCTTATCGGGAAGGTAAAAAACGCAAAAACATATGAGGAAGTAAAAAGCTGTATGCGCGAGGAAGAGGAATATTCTTCCCGCGTATCTACGATGTACACAATCGCCAGCATCCGCCATACGGTGGATACGTCAGATAAGTTTTACGAGGAAGAGGACAAGTATCTCAACAGGCAGTATCCCGAGGCGATGCCCTATATGCAGGGCTTTAGTCTGGCTCTTTTGGATAGTCCGTTCAAAAGGGAAATCGACGCTGAATACGGCGAATTTTTTCTGAAAAACATCAAGCTCGGCGTCGATAGCTTTTCGGAAAAGAATATTCAGCTTATGCAGGAGGAAAACGAGCTAGTCGATCGTTACCAGCGGATTATGGCTTCCTGCAAGATTTCCTTTGAGGGCGAGGAATGTAATTTATACGGCATTAAAAAATATTTTTCCTCTCCCGACAGAAATATCCGAAAAGCGGCATGGAAAAAGTATTCGGAATTTTTCTCTTCCCACGAAAAGGAGATGGGCGAAATTTTCGACAAGCTCATCAAAATTCGCAATCAAATGGGCGAAAACATGGGCTTTGAAAACTTTATCAAGCTCGGTTATATGCAGCAGGGCCGTTTGGATTACGACGAAAAAAACGTAGCGGAGTTCCGCAGACAGGTGGAGGAAGTTCTGGTTCCCTTCTGCTCAAAGCTGTACGAGGCGCAGGCGAAACGTATCGGCGTGGAGGAAATCGAGTGTTACGACGAGGAATTTATCTTTCCCGACGGCAACGCTGTACCCGTGGGAAATCGTCCGTATCTCGTGGAACAGGCCAAAAAAATGTACCGCGACATGAGCCGCGAAACGGGCGAGTTTATCGATTTCATGCTCGGGCACGAGCTGATGGATCTCGACAATAAACCCAATAAGGCTTCGACGGGATATATGACGTACCTTGCCGATTATAAGGCTCCCTTTGTCTTCTCCTGTTTCAACGGCACGACGGGCGACGTGGACGTTCTCACGCACGAAATGGGGCATGCGTTCGCGGGATATATGGCCATGCGTACCCAGCCGCTCATGGCCGAATGGAGCGAATCCACGGATATCGCGGAGATACATTCCATGTCCATGGAGCAGTTTGCCTATCCTTACGCGGAGCTGTTCTTCGGCGACAAAGCGGATAAATATCGTTTTCAGCACCTCCAGGAAGCGGTTACCTTCGTGCCTTTCGGCGTGGCGGTGGACGAGTTTCAGCATATCGTCTATCAGAAGCCCGATTTGACGCCCGAGGAAAGAACGGCCGAGTGGCGCAAGCTGGAAAAAAAATATATGCCCTGGAGGAAGTACGACGGGGACGCATTTTTCGAAAAAGGCGGCTGGTGGTATCATAAAATTCATATTTTCCATTACCCGTTCTATTATATCAATTATACCCTCACGACCATGGGGGCTATGGAATTCAAAAAGAAAATGGCCGAGGATAAAACGTCCTGCTGGGAAGATTATATGACCCTCTGCAAGGTAGGCGGTTCGCTGGGGTATCTCGACACCCTGCGCGCGGCAAATTTGTCCGTTCCGTTTGAAGCGGGCAGCGTAAAGAAAGCGGCGGGATATGCCATGGAAATTCTCGAAAAGCAAATGAAAAAGGAGTAAATGTATCATGCGGGTTTCACAGCTTAAAAAATATGCGAAATTATTGGCGAAAATGGGTCTCAACGTCAAAAAAGGCCAGACGGTGTTTATTCAGGCGGGGCTGGATCAGCCCGAATTTGTGACTATGGTCGTGGAGGAATGTTATAAGGCGGGCGCGAAGGCGGTCTATGTGGAGTGGAGCCATCAGCCTGTCGGAAAGCTCAACGCCGAGTACAAAAGTCTCGAGACGCTTTCCGCTCTTACGCCCTGGGATAAGGCGAAGTGGGAATATAAGGCGAGCGATCTGTCCTGCCGCCTGTTTATCGAATCGGAGGACCCCGACGGAATGAACGGGATCGACCAGGAGAAAATGAGCCGGGCACGCCGCGCGCAATATCCGCAACTGAAGCCCTTCCGAGACGCGATCGAAAACAGGCATCAATGGTGTATCGCCGCGGTGCCGGGCAAAGCGTGGGCGAAAAAGGTATTCCCCGAATTGTCGGAAAAGAAAGCGGTGGAGGAGATGTGGAAGGTCATTCTCTACACGGCGCGCGCGGACGGGAAAAATCCCGTCAAGGATTGGAAGGCGCACAATGCCGACCTCGAAAGCCGCTGTGCTTATCTCAACGGTTTGGGGCTTAAATATCTTCGATATAAAAGCGCTGACGGAACCGATTTGCAAGTGGAGCTGAACGAGGACGGAATTTTCTGCGGCGGCGACGAAAAGACATTGAAAGGACGGGTGTTCAATCCCAATATTCCCAGCGAGGAAGTATTTACTTCTCCCAAGGCCGGCTCGGCGGAGGGCGTCGTCTATGCTACGAAACCTCTGTCCTATCAGGGAGAACTGATCGAAAATTTCTCCGTCCGTTTCGAAAACGGAAAGGTGACGGAGGTCAAGGCTGAAAAGGGGGAGGAGCTGTTAAAACAGATGGTTTCTATGGACGAGGGCGCGGGGATGCTGGGCGAATGCGCGCTCATTCCCTTCGACTCTCCCATCAATAACTCGGGAATTCTGTTCTATAATACGCTTTTTGACGAAAACGCCAGCTGTCATCTGGCGCTGGGCCACGGCTTCAACGAATGTCTCAAGGGCTATGAAAATTATACCAATGAGGAGTGCAAAGAGCGCGGTATCAACGACAGTATGATTCATGTGGATTTTATGATCGGCGCGCGGGATATGTCAATTGTCGGTATTACGAAAAGCGGAGAAAAAGTAGAGATCTTTAAGGACGGAAACTGGGCTTTTTAACAAAAAGCCCGTTCATTTCGCCGAACCTGCGTTTGAAAACCGCGGTTCGGCGTTTATATATAAAGGAATATCGGATAAAAAAGAGGTGCTGTCATGACAAAAATAGATATATTTTCGGGGTTTTTGGGCGCGGGTAAAACAACGCTGATCAAAAAGCTCGTTAAAGAGGCCTATGCGGGCGAACAGGTCGTTCTGATCGAAAACGAGTTCGGTGAAATCGGAATTGACGGCGGATTTTTGCAGGACGCGGGAATCAATATTACGGAAATGAATTCCGGCTGTATTTGCTGTTCTCTCGTAGGCGATTTCTCCAAGGCCCTGAAGCAGGTATCCGCCGAGTATCATCCCGACCGTATCGTCATAGAACCCTCGGGCGTGGGCAAACTCAGCGACGTGATCAAAGCCGTAGCCAACGCAAGCTTGGAGGACGCTTCGTTAAATGCTTTCTGCACGGTCGTCGATGCGGGAAAGTGCAAAATGTATATGAAAAATTTCGGCGAATTTTTCAACGACCAGGTGGAGAATGCCGGCTGTATTATTCTTTCGCATACGGACGGTATTTCGGAGGAAAAATTGGCTGCCTGCGTACAGCTGTTGAAAGAAAAAAACGACTCCGCGACTATCGTTACGGCGCCTTGGAGCCAGTTGGAAGGCAAGGCCATTCTCGCCGCCATGGAACAAAAGGATTCGTTGAGGGCAGAGCTTGCGCGCCTCGCTTCCGAATACGAGGGAGACGAGCACGAACATCATCACCATCATGATCACGGTGAAGACGAGCACGAGCATCACCATCATCATGGCTGTGAAGAAGACCGCGAGCATCACCATCACGATGACGGCGAAGAAGAACACGAGCATCACCATCATCATGACGGCGAGGGCGGGGAGTGTTGCTGTCACCACGATCACGAGGGTCACGAACATCATCACCACGGCCACCACCATGCGGACGATGTGTTCACCAGCTGGGGGATAGAGACGACACACAAATTTACAAAAGAGGAGCTGGAGTCCGCTTTGGCGGCGCTTTCCGACGAAAGAAGATACGGGACGGTGCTCCGTGCGAAGGGAATTGTTTCGGGAACAGAAGGCTGGCTGCATTTCGACTACGTTCCCTCGGAACCCGACGTACGTACGGGAAGTGCGGGCGTGACGGGAAGGCTTTGCGTCATCGGCTGTAAAATAAACGAAGCCGCCCTGAAGGAACTGTTCAAGGCGTAAGGAAAAAGGATTATGAAAAAAAAGCAACAGCCCTCCGAAACGCCCGTCTATCTGTTTTTGGGCTTTCTTGAATCGGGTAAAACGAAATTTATACAAGAGACCCTGGAGGACGAACGTTTCGACTCAGGAGAAAAGACGCTGCTGCTCGTAACGGAGGAAGGGGAGGAGGAATACGATTCTTCCCGTTTTGCCGTAAAAGGCGTCGATGTGGCGGCGATAGAAAGTAAAGACGAGCTTACGCAGGAAAATTTGTCCTTTCTTCAGCAAAAATATAAGGCGGAAAGGATTTTGATCGAGTACAACGGCATGTGGTTGTTGGACGATTTTTATGAGGCGATGCCCGAGGGCTGGATGCTTTCCCAAGTGATGACCTTTATCGATTCGGGCACGTTTTTAAGCTATAACGCCAACATGCGACAGCTGATGTTCGATAAAATTCAGGGCACGCAGATGGTCGTATTCAACCGTTTCGCCGACGGAACCGATAAAATGGAGTTTCATAAACTCGTCCGCGGCATTACCCGCCGTGCGGATATCGTTTACGAACATACGGACGGAAAAGCGGAATACGACGATATCGAAGATCCGCTTCCCTTCGACGTAAACGCTCCCGTCATAGAGATTGAGGACAGGGATTACGCTTTTTTCTATCGCGATTTGTCCGAAAATATGAAGGAGTATATCGGTAAAAAGGTAAAATTCAAAGGGCTGGTCGCTACGGACAAACGTTTGCCGCCCGATAACGTCGTTATAGGAAGGCACATTATGACCTGCTGCGAAGCGGATATTCAATACAGCGGCCTGGCATGTGTTCTCCCGCAGGCCATGGGATTAAAGACCCGCGACTGGATTGAGATAACGGCGAAGATAGAATTTTGTACGCATACCATCTATCAGGGCAAGGGACCCGTTTTGGTCGCGGAAAAAACGGAACGTTGCTCTCCGCCCGACGAGCAGTTGGCTACTTTTTATTAATAACGAAAGAAAAACGCGGTGAAAAGTACAGAACTTAGGAGGCTTTTCGTGGGGACGTCCGGCTTGATATGGATAAATCAAAATTTTCGGAGATGAAAACTTGTGTTTGATGAAATATTTCGACGAAAGAAAGCAATCCCGGAGAAGTTGCTGGCATACGGTTTTCGAAAAGAGAAAAACGGCTATAAATTCGATACGTATATTTTAGACGGGGATTTTTATTTGAATATTCGTATCTCTAAAAGCGACCTTATTTCTACTACGCTTGTTGAGGCGGCGACCGGTGAAGAATATATTTTATATAAAACAGATGCTTCGGGGGCTTTCGTAGGCGAAATCCGGACTGCCATTGTGGCAGTGCTTAAGGACATTTCCGATAAGTGCTGCGAGGCTGCCGTTTTTAAAGCGGAGCAGTCTGTAAATATCATTGAATATGTCCGTAAAAAATACGGCGACGAGTTAGAATATCTGTGGGAAAAGTTTCCCGATAATGCCGTGTGGCGGCGCAAGGACAATAAAAAATGGTATGGAGCTTTGTTGACGGTTTCTCGTCGCAAATTGGGAATTGACTCTGATGAGATTGTTGAAATTATTGATCTGAGAGAAGAACCGGGCGTTTTAGAAAAATTGATTGATAATATGCGTTATTATTCCGGCTGGCACATGAACAAGAAGCATTGGTTTACCGTCATTCTGGATGGCTCCATTCCGCTGAACGAAATTTATCGCCGCATTGATAAGAGCTGTATGTTCGCCGAATTAAAATGAAGAAAAACACCGATATACTGCATTTCCGTTTATCGGTGAGAAAAACAGTTACAATCTTAGACAGATATTACCGAAAGTGTAGTGAGCTATAAGTCGGGCAGATACAAAATTCGTATCTGCCCTTTACAAATTCCTTTGGAAGCGGCGCCGGAAGCTCAGCCGCGTTTTTTTGTGGAAACTTTACAAAAGGCCTCGTTCTTTTTTGACTTTTATCCTTTGGTATGCTACAATAAAGCTACGTGTTTTTGTTGAAAAAATGCAAAAGCGAAAGAGCGGAGAGAAAAAATGAAAGTAATCGTTGTCGGCGTGGGAAAGGTCGGCAGAAATATCCTTCAGTGCCTGGTGGCGGAAAGCCACGATATCGTGGTCGTCGATCAAAATGCGGAGGCGGTGCAAACCGTCGTCGATAGATACGACGTGATGGGGCTTTGCGGAAACGGGTGTATCGCGGAAAATTTGAAAGAGGCGGGCGCGGATACCGCCGATCTCGTAATCTCCGTCACCCCGTCGGACGAGCAAAACGTTCTTTGCTGTCTGATTGCAAAAAGCCTCGGGGCAAAAAACACGATCGCCCGCGTGCGCGATCCCGAATATAACCAACAGTCGGCATTTATGCGGGATAAGCTGGGGATCGGAAGATTGGTCAATCCCGATAAAGCGCTGGCGGAGGAAATCACGCGGCTGCTGCGTTTTCCTTCTGCGGAAAAAATCTCCACATTTGCCGAAGGGAAGGTAGAGATTGTGGAAATGAAAATCCCCGTCGGCAGCGTCATGGCCGGGAAAAAACTGAGCGAGATCAATGCGGGAAAAAAGAGGTTTTCCATACTGATCGCCGCGGTGGAACGCGACGGCAATATCGTCGTTCCCAACGGGGAAACGGTTTTGAAGGAAGGGGATGTTTTAAGTATCTGCGCCAAACATTTCGAGCTGTGCGACTTTCTTCGCGGCTACGGTCTGCTCAAGAAAAAAGTACAGTATGTGATGATTCTCGGCTCGGAGCGCAGCGCCTATTATCTGGCGCACGATCTGGAAACCTGCGGATTTAAGGTAAAAATCATCTCTCCCAATCGGGAGAAATGCCTCGATATGGAAAATAAACTCGACGAAACCAGCGTCATCTGCGGCGACTTTACCGATAAAGAGGTATTGGAAGCGGAAGGAATCTCCGACGCCGACGCGATCGTCGCCATGTCGAGTTATGATGAAAATAATATCATGATCTCTCTTTTTGCAAAAGGGAAAAAGGTTCCGAAAATCGTCACGGTCGTCAGCAACGCTTCCTACGGAGGAATTTTGGAAAGTATCGACCTGGATACGGTAGTTTCTCCCTACCAGGTCGTGGCGGAGGATACGGTAAAATATCTGCGCTCTATTTCCGTACCTGCGGACAGCCGTATCGTGGCGTTGTACCGCATCGCGGACGACCGCGCGGAAGCCCTTCAGTTTAACGTCAATCACCATAGGGAATTTGAAAATAAGGCGATTAAGGATCTGCATCACCGCCTTCGGCACGGTATTCTCATCACCGCGATCGTGCGGGGGAAAACGCTCGTGATTCCCAACGGCGATACGGTGATAAAGGGGGACGATTCGATTATCGTCATTACGACGGAAGGCGCGATCTCCTCTCTCGACGATATTTTGAAGTGAGGCGGATATGAGTTATAAAACGATTGCTTCCTACCTGGGAAAAATATTGCTCTTATCCGCGTTTTTTTATATTATCCCGTGCATAGTAGCGTTGATTTACGGGGAATATGCCCAGATCCCCGCGCTTGCGGCGGCCAGCCTCGTCTCTTTAGCGGCTGGCGGAGTACTGTTGCTTTTCCGCGAAAAGGGACGCAAGCTCCGTACCAAGGAAAGCCTTGTCGTGGTGGGCCTGTCCTGGATTTTGATTTCCGCGATCGGCGCGCTGCCTTTTTTTCTCGACGGATGTATTCCGAATTATCTCGACTGTCTTTTCGAAACCGTTTCGGGCTTTACGACGACGGGCGCAACGATTTTGACGAATTTCGATTTGCCCAAAAGCATGCATTTCTGGCGAGCCTTTACACACTGGCTGGGGGGAATGGGCATACTTGTCTTTATGCTGGCTATTTTGCCGTCGCAGGACGCGGGCAGCTTTCAGCTGATGAAATTCGAATCGCCGGGGCCTCAGGTAGGAAAGCTTGTCAGTAAGGTACGCCTTACGGCCACGATTTTATATCTTATCTATTTTGTCTTTACGCTTTCCGAATTGTTTCTCTTAAAACTGGGCGGCATGGATTGGTTCAATTCCTTTATCGTTTCGATGAGCACCGCCGGCACGGGCGGGTTCGCTTCCACGGCAGAGAGCATACGCGAGTTCGACAGCGTCTATATCGACGTGGTCGTTACGGTATTCATGCTGGTGTTCAGCATCAATTTCAATTTATATTATCTGATGCTCCTCAAAAAGTTTTCGAGCGTATTCAGAGACGAGGAGCTGCGCTTCTATTTGCTGTTTCTCTTCGGCGCGATTCTCGCCGTAACGCTGGACAACACTTTTCGGTATTTGCCTTACGGGAAAGACTTCTTTACCTCGCTTCGGTATTCGGCATTTGCGGTCACTTCGGTATCCTCGACGACGGGGTTTATGACGGCGGATTTCGCACAGTGGTCGCTGTTTTCGCAGATCGTCCTCCTGCTGGTGATGTGCGTGGGGGCAATGGCCGGCTCTACGGGCGGAGGTTTGAAAGCGTCCCGCTTTCTCATTTTGCTCAAGGCGGGACGGGCGGATACGCTCGGGGTATTGCGTCCCGCGGGAATACATTCCGTCAAATACAATAAAAAACAGCTTTCCCGCGAAACCGTGACGGGCGTTAGAAACTATTTTGTATTATATACGGCGATTTTCGTGTTTGCGTGTCTGTTGCTTTCGTTTGATCCGAACATGGATTTTCTGACGGATATCAGCGCCGTTATCGCCTGCTATAACAACGTCGGGCCGGGGCTGGGCGCAATCGTAGGGCCGTGCGGCGGGTATGCGCCTTTAAGCATGCTTTCAAAAGCCGTGCTTACGCTGATAATGTTGATCGGCCGCTTAGAGATATTTCCTGTTTTGTTATTATTCGTTCCGAAAACCTGGTCTAAACGCTATTGAAAAAAACCGCTTCCGAATTTTACTCGGAAGCGGTTTTTTTAGTTATCCGACAATCAGATTTACCAAACGGTTGGGGACGACGATACATTTTTTGACCGTTTTTCCTTCGAGCAGCGGAGCGATTTGGGGATCTGCGCATACGGCCGACTGAATTTCTTCGTTGGTCAGGTTTTTGGCGATCATCATTTTCGTTTTGATCTTGCTGTTGATCTGTACGGCGTATTCCGTTTCGTCTCTCACAAGCGCGCTTTCGTCCGCGACGGGATAGCGTTCGTCAAAAACAGAAGTCTTATGGCCCGTCATTTCCCAAAGTTCTTCGGCAAAGTGAGGGGTAAAGGGCGCCAGCATGACGATAAAATCGTTTACGCACGCCTTGAAGAATTTCGCGTCATAGGTAGCTGCCGTTTCATACTTTTGAAGCGCGTTTACGTATTCCATCAGTCTCGCCACGGAGGTATTGAAGGAAAAGGCTTCCATGTCCCGGGTGATATTTTTTGCCGCATAGTTTTTGGCGTAATCGAGTTCCTTTTCCGCGGCCGTTTTTTCGCCGCTTTTGCCGTCTTCGCTCTCCGCCGCCTTTTTCACCAGTCTTTCGACACGGTCGAGGAAGCGCGCGATCGACTTGATCCCGTCGTCGTTCCAGGGGCCGCCTTCCGTATAGCTGAATCCGAACATGAGGTAGAGACGGAATACGTCGGAACCGTATTCTTCCACATAGGCGTCGGGGGAGACGACGTTGCCCTTCGATTTGGACATACGGTTGCCGTCGGGGCCAAGAATGACGCCCTGATGCACGAGCCGCCTGAACGGCTCGTCAAAACGGAGATATCCCATATCGCGCAGAGTCTTGGTGATAAAGCGGGCGTAGAGGAGATGCATACAGGCGTGCTCCGCGCCGCCCACATAGACGTCCACGGGCAGCATCTTATCGACGATTTCCTTGGAAAAGGGCTGCTTTTCGTTGTGTGCGTCGGGATAGCGCAGATAGTACCAGCTGGAGCAGACGAAAGTATCCAAAGTATCGGGATCGCGTTTCGCCTTACCGCCGCAGTTGGGGCAGGTGCAGTTCATAAACTTTTCGTTTGCCGCGAGGGGGGATTTGCCCGTGGGGCGAAATTCGACGTCGTAAGGAAGTTTTACGGGCAGATCTTTTTCGGGAACGGGTACGACGCCGCACTTTTCGCAGTGGATCATGGGAATGGGCGCGCCCCAATATCTCTGGCGGGAAACCGACCAGTCGCGCAGGCGGTAATTTACCTTTTTTCCGCCCTTACCCGTTTTGTTGAGATAAGCCGCGATCGCGTCTCTGGCTTCGTCGCCCGAAAGCCCGTCAAATTCGCCGCTGTTGACGAGGATTCCGTCTTCGCAGAAAGGAAGAACCGTTTCCCCGCCTTTCTTTTGAATGACCTGCGTCACGGGAAGATTGTATTTTTTCGCAAAGGCATAATCGCGTTCGTCGTGCGCCGCGACGGCCATTACCGCGCCCGTGCCGTAGGAATAAAGCACGTAGTCGGCGAGATATACGGGCAGTTTTTTACCCGTGAGGGGATGCGTGACGTAAGCGCCCGAAAAAGTGCCCGTCTTTTCGCGCGCCGTGGAAAGTCGGTCGATATCGTTGGCCGCGGCCGCATACGCTACGTACGCGTCGATGTCGGCGGCGCGTTCGGGATGCGCTTCCTTAAGTTTTTTGACGAGCGGATGCTCGGGGGCAAGGACGACGTAATCGACGCCGAAAAGCGTATCGGGACGGGTGGTGAATACCGTAATGGTATCGCCCGTTTCACACTCGAAATTTACCTCGCAGCCCGTGGATTTGCCGATCCAGTTTTTCTGCATCAGCTTGGTTTTTTCCGGCCAGTCGAGGGTGGAAAGCCCGTCCAGAAGCTCTTCCGCATAGTCGGTTATTTTCAAAAACCACTGGGTCATGTCCTTTCTTACCACGGCTTCGCCGCAGCGTTCGCACTTTCCGTCCACGACCTGCTCGTTGGCAAGCACCGTTTCACAGGAGGGACACCAGTTGACGAGCGCCTCCTTGCGATAGGCAAGCCCTTTTTTATAGAGCTGGAGAAAGAGCCACTGCGTCCAGCGATAATATTCCTCGTCGCAGGTCTTTACCTCTGCCGACCAGTCAAACATCGCCCCGATGTCGTGAAGCTGCTGCTCCATGGTCGCAATATTCTTTTCCGTGGAATCCTTGGGGTGAATGCCCGTCTTGATGGCGTAATTTTCCGCAGGGAGTCCGAAGGCGTCAAATCCGATGGGTTGAAACACTTCGTAGCCCTGCAGCTTCTTGAAGCGGGCGTAGGAATCGGTCGGGCCGTAGTTGTACCAATGTCCGACGTGCAGCTTTGCGCCGGAGGGGTAGGAGAACATTTCGAGGACGTACCATTTTTTATCGACGTTCTTTTTATTGAAACTGTTCTGTTTGGATTTTTCCCATTTTGCCTGCCATTTTCTTTCCACCGACTTCATATCCATAATAAGGACGACCTCCCAGCCGCGGCCGAATGTGCGCCGTGCCGCTGACGTAAAATATTTGTTGTCTTCATATTATAGACTTTTTTCTTTGTCAAGTCAAGCAAATAAACGGAATAGGGCGTTTATGCAAGGAATTTTTACGGGAAGAATAAATAATTCCGTCTTTGCGGCATACAATAATGTTGTGGAAAAAATAACGGTCACTCAAAGCGGCGCGCAAAGCCCGTATATGTCTTATCTCTATGGCAAGGTAACGGATAAATTTTCCTTTCTGCCCACCGACAGCGGGCTGGAAACGGACGGCGACAGAACGACGCTCGTATTTTGTTCGGAGCGCAAATATTGTCCCTATATCCGCAATTATACGGAAGAAAACATCGCGGACGTCATCGCGGTGGGCTATAAATATCAATATTTTTCGAAAAATCTTTTTCTGCCCCTTTTAAGCGCGGCGGAAAAGGATATTTTGCTGACGGCGCTGGTCGCGGCGGATTTTCCCGAGGACAGGGAGTATATCAAAAAGCAGATCAAGGGCTTCGAACAATACTGTATCGACGGCATGTTCAACTTTCGCCTCAGCGAGCTGAAGGTGCGCTGGAAAGGGATAGTCGAATACATTCCTTCGGAATTCTCCCCTTCTTCCCTGGAAAGCTTTCTCGATTTTCTCATCGGGGAAAGCAGCGGAAAAGTATTTTTGAAGGACGGCAAGCTTTACGACGAGGACTATCGAATCCTCAATCGGAGCGCGCTCATCGGTCCCGCGACGCCCGTAAGAGAAATTCTTTTAAGCGGCGCGGACAATATCTATTGTTTCGGCGCGCCCGACAAAGAGACGAAAGAGTTCCTTAAAAAATATTATAAGGAAAAAGTTGTTTTTTGCTGAAAACGGTTGACAAACTTATTTCAAACGATTAAAATATACAGTGTAAAGACAAGTAGCGTTGCTTTCGGATTTTCAGAGAGTCCGCCCTTCGGCTGTGAGGCGGATAATGCGGGCAAAGGGCGAAACCGCTTTGCGTTTTGTAAAATTGTCCATAGAAAAGCGGTCAAATCGTATTTGACAATTAAGGTGGAACCGCGCAAGCCGAAAAGTATTGCGTCCTTAAACTCTGTTGTTCTGCGGGAGTTTGAGGATTTTTTTATACCCTGAAAAAAGTAAAACGGATAACGAAATACGGAGGATATACTTATGAACGTCATTTTGAAGAACGGCGACGCTATGCAGGTGGCCGAAAACGCGACATGCCTGCAGGCGGCCTCGGCAATTTCCGAGGGCCTGGCGAGAAACGCCGTCTGCGCGAAGGTGAACGGGGAGGAGGTCGATCTTTCTCACGTCCTGAAAGAGGGGGACGCGCTGGAGATCGTCACGCTGAAGGACAAAGAGGGGCTTCACGTTTACCGCCATACCTGTGCCCACGTGCTGGCGCAGGCGCTTAAGACGATATATCCCACGTGCAAGCTTTCCATTGGCCCCGTCATCGAAAACGGCTTCTATTACGACGTCGATTTCGTCACGCCCATCAATAAGGACGACTTGGCGAAGATCGAAGCGGAAATGCAGAAGATTATCAAGAGCAATCTGCCCATCGAGCGTTTTACGCTTCCGAGAGAGGAGGCGATCAAGCTGATGGACGGCTACGACGAAAAATATAAAGTGGAATTGATCGAGGATCTTCCCGAGGGAGAGACGATTTCCTTCTATAAACAGGGGAATTTCACCGACCTGTGCCGAGGCCCGCACCTTCCCTCCACGGGAAAAATCAAGGCCTTTAAGCTCACGGGAATCGCGGGCGCCTATTGGAGAGGGGACGAGCACAATAAAATGCTCACCCGCATTTACGGCACCGCTTTTGCCAAAAAGGACGAAATGGAGGCCTATTTCCACATGCTGGAGGAGGCCAAAAAGCGCGACCATACCAAATTGGGCAAGGAGCTGAAGCTGTTCACCATTCTCAACGAAGGCAAGGGCTTTCCTTTCTTCCTGCCTCACGGCATGGTACTCAAAAATGCCCTCGTCGATTATTGGAGACAGCTGCACGACAGAGAAGGGTATGTGGAAGTCGCCACGCCCGTTATGCTCAGCCGTTCTCTTTGGGAAACTTCGGGACATTGGGACCATTATAAAGACAACATGTACACGACGAAGATCGACGGGGAAGATTACGCCGTAAAGCCCATGAACTGCCCCGGCGGAATTTTGGTCTATAAGACGGAGCCGCACAGCTATAAAGATCTGCCCATCCGTATGGGCGAACTCGGGCTTGTGCACCGCCATGAAAAATCGGGTCAGTTGCACGGATTGTTCCGCGTACGTTGCTTCACGCAGGACGACGCGCATATCTTTATGACGCCCGCGCAGATCACCGACGAGATCAAGGGCGTCGTGCGCATGATCAACGAAGTATATACTCTTTTCGGGTTCAAATATTACGTGGAGCTTTCCACCCGTCCCGCCAACAGCATGGGGAGCGACGAGGATTGGAACCTCGCCACCGACGCGCTTCGGCTTGCGCTTGAGGAGCTTAGGCTCGACTATACGGTAAACGAAGGGGACGGCGCGTTTTACGGCCCCAAAATCGATTTCCACCTCGAGGATTCGATCGGCAGAACCTGGCAATGCGGTACCATTCAGCTGGATTTTCAGCTTCCTCAAAGGTTTGAAATGGAGTATGTGGGAGAGGACGGACAAAAGCATCGTCCCATTATGGTGCACCGCGTTATTTTCGGTTCGATCGAAAGATTTATCGGTATTCTCATCGAGCATTACGCAGGGAAATTCCCCGTCTGGCTCTCGCCCGTACAGGTGAAGATATTGCCGATTACGGAGCGGCAGGAGGCGTATGCCCGCAAGCTCTACGCCGAAATGAAAACGCAGGGAATCCGCGCCGAGCTCGATTTGAGAAACGAAAAAATAGGCTACAAGATCCGCGAGGCGCAGATGGAAAAGGTGCCTTATATGCTGGTTCTCGGCGAAAAAGAGGCGCAGGACGGTCTCGCCGCCGTTCGTCGGAGGGATAAAGGCGACATGGGCGCCATGCCTGCGGACGAGTTTATCTCTCTGATAAAAAAGGAAATCGCCGAAAAAGCCGCTTTCTGAAGCTTTTACCGAAAATCTCCGTTCTCGTTTGTTCAACAGATAAATATTTTATCCGAAAATCCGAAATTGCCGCCGAAAATCGCTTGACAGAAGGGAGTGCTTGTGTTATTATATAAAAGCTAAGCAGAAGTCAACCTTCTCGCCGCGCGGTCGTTTTGAAATCGGCGCGGCTCGATAATTTTCGGATCGGTTATCGGATCGATAGGATTATTGTGGGTTGCTTAAGCTTAAGCAACCCGTTATTATTTGTGGTGAGGTGTACTACTATTAAAGAACAGTATCAGTTAAACGGAGAAATCCGTGACAGAGAGATCAGGGTCATCGCTTCCAACGGCGATATGCTCGGCGTGATGAGCTCGCAGGAAGCTCTGCGCATGGCGGAGGAGGAAAGTCTCGACCTGGTGAAGATTTCACCCAACGCGACCCCGCCCGTCTGTAAAATTATGAACTACGGAAAGTTCAAATTCGAGCAGGCCAAGCGGGAAAAGGAAAACCGCAAAAACCAGAAAATCGTGGAAATGAAGGAAATTTATCTTTCCATGACGATCGACGTGGGCGATCTCAACGTCAAGGCGAAAAAGGCGCTCGAATTTCTCGAGGACGGAAACAAAGTGAAGGTCTCCATCAGGATGCGCGGCAGGCAGATGGCGCACTCGTCCATGGGTGTCGAAGTCATGCACCGCTTTTTCGGCGTGCTCGGCGGCAAGGCGGTGATCGATAAAGCGCCCGCTACCGAGGGCAGAAACATCATTATGATTCTTTCGCCCGCCAAATCGTAAGAAAATGTATCCTTGTGCCCTCGGGCACAACGTGCAGATAAAGACAGAAAAAATATTCGGAGGATAAACACATATGCCTAAACAGAAAACCCACAGCGGTACGAAAAAACGTTTTTGGCTTACCGGAACCGGGAAAGTGAACAGAGCTCACGGCGGGAAAAACCATAAAGCGGAAACGAAAAACAGCAAAAGAAGAAGAAATCTGCGCCAAAGCACCCTTGTTTCTTCAACTCAGGAAAATACCGTAAAAGGTATGATGCCGTATAAGGACTAAGCAAAAAGGAGTAAGGACACATGCGTATTAAAAGAAGTGTAAACGCGCTGAAAAAGCGCAGAAAGATTTTCAAACTCTCCAAGGGTTATTTCGGAAACAAGAGCAAGTCTTACCGTATCGCAAGACAAGCCGTCATGAAGTCGCTGAACTATGCGTACATCGGCAGACGGAGAAGAAAGAGAGATTTCAGAAAGCTCTGGATCGCGAGAATCAACGCCGCGGCGAGAATCAACGGGCTTTCCTACAGCAAGCTGATGCACGGGCTCAACGTTGCGGGAATCAACCTCAACAGAAAGGTTCTTGCCGACTTGGCTGTCAACGACGCTCCCGCGTTCGCCCAGCTGGCCGAAAAAGCCAAAGCGGCTCTTTGAGCGGTCCGCAAAAAGCCTTTTGATCTCTAAAAGGCTTTTTTTGTTGTTCGTGGAAAAAAATGATACTGACTTCCAGAAATAATCCGTTGATCAAGGAAATGGCGGCGCTTAAGGAAAAAAAAGGCCGTAAGGAGCAAGGCTTCTTTTTGGCCGAGGGCGTCAAAATGGTGTCGGAATGTAAGAGAAGCGGTCTCGAGATCGGACGGACTTTCGTTTCGGAGAGCTATCGCGGTGAAACGGACGAAAACGCCATATGCGTTTCAGACGAAGTATTCGCTTTTCTCTCCGACGAAAAGACGCCGCAGGGGATTCTTTGCAGCGTAAGGATACCCAAACCGAGCCTTTGTCCGCCGAAAGAGAGCTGTCTGCTCCTGGACGGGGTTTCCGATCCCGGCAATATGGGTGCGATCATTCGTACCGCCAATGCGGCGGGATATGGCGAAATATATCTCGTCGGCTGCACCGATCCCTATTCTCCCAAGAGCGTCCGCGCGAGCATGAGCGGCATATTTTTCGTGAAGATTTATACGGGGACGAGAGAAGCGGTGCTCGAGGCGCTTTCGGGCCTGCCGATTTTAGCCGCCGATATGGACGGGGAAAATATATTTTCCTTCCGTCCGCCCGAAAAATTTGCTTTGGCGATCGGCAACGAAGCCAACGGAATTTCCGAGGAAGTTTTCCAAAAGGCACAGCATAAGCTGAAAATTCCCATGCGGGCCGCGCAGGAAAGTCTGAATGCGGGGATCGCCGCGGGAATTGCGATGTACCTTTTGAAAAAAGACAAATTTACCGATATGGAAAGGAGTTAATAGTATGTCAGGACATAGCAAATGGCACAATATTCAGGCGAAAAAAGGCAAGGCAGACGCGGCGAGAGGCCGTATCTTTACCAAGCTCGGCAGAGAGATCGCCGTCGCCGCGAAAAATAATCCCAATCCCGATACCAACAGCAAGCTGGCGGATATTATCGCCAAGGCAAAGGCTGCCAACATGCCCAACGACAATATTATGCGCAGCATTAAAAAGGCTGCGGGCGAAATGAACGGATCCGATTATAAGGAGCTGGTTTACGAAGGATACGGCCCCGCGGGTTCCGCGGTTATCGTCACGACGCTTACGGACAATAACAACCGCACGGCAAGCGATATCCGCGCGGTCATGGGAAAGCACGGCGGTTCTATGGGCAGTACGGGCTGCGTTTCCTATAACTTCGACAACAAAGGCTATATCGTCGTGGAAAGGACTATAGAGCTCGACGAGGACACAATGACCGAATATGCGCTTGACGCGGGTGCGGACGACGTCGTGACGAGCGAGGACGTTTACGAGATCTTTACTGCGCCCGAAAGCTTTTCGGAAGTGAGAAAGTATCTCGAAGAGAAAAACGCCGAACTTATGGCGGCTGCTCCCAAGGGACGCAGAGGAGAGGAAGAGGAACCGAAGATCAGATTTGTGCAGGCGGAGGTCGCTATGATCCCGCAGAATAAAATCACTCTTCCCGCGGATAAGGTCAAGACGTTTGAAAACATGCTGGAGGCGCTTGAGGATCTCGACGACGTGCAGGAAGTGTATCACAACGTCGATCTCCCCGACGACGAGGACGGAGAATAAAAATAAAATCGGCGCCTTCGAGCGTCGGTTTTTTTAAGCTTAAAAAGGGAAAAGATGAAAAAAATTTTTTGGGCGTTGCCCGTGATATTGTTTCCTTATTGGATATTGATTGCCATGCTCTGTTTGAGGAGCGATGTTTGTCTGAAGTCAAACGATCCCTATCTTCTGCTTTATTTCATAGCGGCGTTGGCAGTTCTCGCTGTCGTGTCTTTTGTTTGTTCCGTGTCGATCACGGCGAAAAGCATTGCCAAAAAATGGAATGCGCATGAAACCGCTCGTCTCAACATGATCATAAAACTTGCGCAGATCCCTGCATATATCGCTATTTTTGTTTTGGGGGCTATTTTTCTGATAACGATTTTTACGTTTGCGTTTACCTTCTTTTTTATCGTCTATGACGCAATATCCATTTTTTTAAGCGGTATAATAGGCGTTGCGGCATCTTTAAGGGCCAAAGATGAAAAGCTTGTTTCGGGGCAATCGTTTATTCTTTACGGAATTGCTCAATTTATCTATTGTGCGGACGTTTTTGTCGCAATTTTTTTATTCGTGAAAACAAAGCCGAAAAAGTTTTCGCCACAGCAACCGATATAAAAAAGACGGTTCCCAAATTGCTATGCCCCCAAAAAGTTTGTCTAACTTTTTTGGGGGCACTTCCATATATAACTGTCTTTTCTTTCTCCCTTGGCGTTTCTGAACAACATGGCGCCGTCGTTACCGAACAGCGTACTCACACAGCAGAAAAAGGGTCATAGAGGGGCAATGCAAGCCAATGCCGCTGTACCGGCTGCACCTACTATTGGCCGACAACGATTATGTCGTCCAAAGAATATATATTCAGGGGCAGCCCTCTGAACAGGCGCGGTATTAAAAATCGAAAATAGATTTTACGAATACTGTCCGTTTGAAGATTCATATCTTTCCTTTGCTATAAAAAGTAAGATAAAGCCTTTATTCGTTTTCCGCTTGTTTTTTCGCCATTTTCTGCCAACTTATAAAACCGTATATATCGTTTGCGAGGAAGGTGACGAAACAAACAACCACCGAAAGATAGGACGTGTTCTCTATGGTAGCCAAAATCCACAAGACAATCAGGACTATATCGTTTGCAGCATAGCCTATCGCATAAAAAGGGTTTCTTCTGAAAGTCAGATATACGGCAAGAAAACTTGTCGTTACGGATATCGTGCTCGGTATTATATTTTTCGTGTGAAACGCGCTTAAAATGAAGTAAAAAATCAGCGTTATGATTGCCGTGGCGATCCACATAAAAACAGGTTCTCCTTTTTTCAGGCGATTCACCTTTACTTCCGCGTTATTCTCTTTATAAGGGTTTTTAAGCCATGAAATCAAAGCGAAGATTGCCATAGGCATAGTCATGCAAAGATATGTCAACATTTCGCCGTAGTATGTAAAAACAAACGAAATATACCCGTAAAGCAAACTGAATACAATCATCAGAATTTGACCTATCGGATTACCTTTTGCGGTAAAAATCAGAGACGTTACGCCTATGAGCGAAGAGGCAAGCGTCAGATAGTTTCTCCTGTCGAAAACGCAAAACGACACGATAATTAAAAGGACCGAACAACTCCATAACAGGATTTCTCCTATCGAAAAATACTTTGCGATCGATTTCAATGATTTCATATGGCCTCCAAAAAATTAAGCATTCATATACTTATCTTCAAAGACCTAACGATAAGTATATGAATGCTTTACATTCTTTTGCCCGGTGGCAAATAGTCATATTTAATTGTGGTTATTATAGCATAAATCTAAAATAAAGTCAAGGGGATTTGCATGTCGCGTTTTACCCCATACCACAGGTTTATATGAATCTCTTTCTTTATTTTAACTGTTACACTTAAAAATATAATGCACCTTGATATCAAAAGGCTCATCGGGAAAATTTCGTGAACCTTAAATTTTAGTTTTTACAAACTCGTTGCTTACCGTGTTTTATTTTTATATTCTCTAAATGCCCCAAGAGTATCTAACCTTTGGGGGCGCTTCAAAATTCCGCGCCTTTTTTATTTTTTCAAATCCCAATCGATCGGCCCGATACCGTGCTCTTTCAGATAGGCGTTGGTTTTGGAAAAATGGCGGCAGCCGAAAAAGCCGTTGAAAGCGGAAAGAGGGGAAGGGTGCGCACATTCCAAAATCAAATGCTTGTCCGTATCGATGAGCGGCTTTTTGCTCCGCGCATTTCCGCCCCAGAGAATAAAGACGACGTGTTCCTTTTTTTCGGAAATCAGCTGAATTACGCTGTCCGTAAACCAGGCCCAGCCGCATTTGGAATGAGAATTCGCCCGATGGGCGCGCACCGTGAGGGAAGTGTTCATCATTAAGACGCCCTGTCGCGCCCACTTGGTGAGGTTTCCCGAACGGGGCACGTCGCAGCCGAGATCCGACTGCAATTCCTTAAAAATATTTTCCAGAGAAGGCGGTTTTTCCACGCCGTCCTTTACGGAAAAGCAAAGCCCGTGCGCCTGTCCTTCGTTGTGATAGGGGTCCTGCCCCAAAAGTACGGCTTTTACATCCTTGAACGGCGTATATCGGAAACAGTTGTAAAGATCGTACATGTCGGGATATACGGTGTAGTTGTTATATTCTTCAAATAAAAACTTCCGTATCTGAACATATCGTTCGTCCTTGAACAACGGGGCCAAAAGTTCGTTCCAATCGCCTAAATCGACCATTATTTTTTTCCGCCTTTTTAAATTTGATTAAAGTTCGTCGAAAAGCTCGGGCAATACTGATTTGAGATTTTCCAAGGCCCGCCCGCGGTTTTGAAGGTATTGCTCGGTAGTGCTTCCGCTTCCCGCGACGTCAGAGATCGCCTTGACGGCATAGACGGGAAGCTGGGCCGCGTGGGCCGCCTGAACGATCGCCGCTCCTTCCATATCGCGGATATCCGCTTTCAGTTCTTTTGTCAGAAGAAGATAATCTTCGGCGGAATCGTTGAATCGGTCGGCGGTGCCGAGATTTTTCTTTTTCAGTGCCGCTTTGAAAGGGGAGAGCCTGAGATAATTTTCCGTGTATTCGTCGAGCGTTCCGATTTGTGTTCCGTTGAGTTGAACGAGGTCGAAATCGAATTGTACGGCGGCCTTGATCTGATAGACCCCGTAAAGCTCGGTATTTTTGTTCAGTCCGCCCGCGACGCCAAAGTTAAGGATTTTATCCGCGTCGAATTTACTCACGAGGAGCTGGGTTCCCAAAGCGGCGTTGACTTTTCCTACGCCGCATACCGCCACGGCAGTATCTTTCCCGAACGCGCTGCCGACGTAGATCTTTTTTCCGCTCACGACGAGAGAACGAAAAATCTCCATTTTTTCCAATAAAATTTCCGCTTCGCTTTCCAAAGCGATTACCGTACCGATCATACTGTGTAAAACTCCTTATTTCCTATGTAAAATTTTTTCCTCTTTTTCGATGTTACCAATAGTGTAACAAATTTTTCGAAAATAATCAAATGGTTGAATATGTTTTTCCCATAATGTAGATAATAAATTCATGAAATTTCCTTTCGGAGGTAAAAAATGAATCCATTTGAAGAAAAACCGCAAAAAATCGAAAAGAGCTTCCAAAGCTGGAAAAACGTTCTGGTAAAGCCCTACGATAAGCAGACCGTCGATCCCTATACCCGTTTGCGCGTCATTTTGATGAACGGTACGGAGTTTGAATCGGTGCGTCTCGGGCACAGCTACACGAGAAACTGCACCAATAACGATATCCGCCGCGAGCTGGCGCTTATCCGCAGAAGCGAACAGCTTCAGCAGAAGCGGATCGCTTCGCTCAAGCCCATGGATGAAAATATTCTCGAACACACCATCGGTTACGAACAGCTGGCGGTGGATTTGACTGCGAACCTCGCAAAAATGGAGAAAAACGACTATGTCCGTCAGCAGCTCAATTTTGCTCTGCTTGAAGATTTCGACCATCTGTATCGCTATTCCGATCTGATGGAACTGGAAAAGTCGGGCGATCCCGCCCGTCTCGTCGGCGACTATACGGAAATTATGCCCGGCAGACCCACGGTGGCGGAATACCGTCATCCCTTCGACGACGTCAATTTCAATATCAATTCCTATCTGAATACCACGATGACCCGTCTGCACGTCAATATCATTACGGCCGCGGAACAGCAGACCATGAATTATTATATGAACGTCGGAAACCTGTACGTCAGCGACCTGGGCCGAAAGCTTTACAACGAAATCGCGATGATCGAAGAACAGCACGTGACGGGCTACGGCTCTTTGAAGGATTCTTCCTGCACCTGGCTGGAAAATCTGGTGATGAACGAATATACCGAAAGCTATCTTTATTATTCCTGCTACGAGGACGAGAAGGATCCCCGCGTCAAGAAAATATGGGAGCAGCATTTCAACGAGGAAATCGCGCATCTGCACAAGGCTGTGGAGCTTTTACAGAAGTACGAAGGAAAAGTATGGCAGCAGCTCTTTCCCGAAGGCGGCGCCTTCCCCGAGCTTCTTAAATTCCGTTCCCAGAAAGAGTATATCCGCGACGTGCTTAAGAGCGTGCGCCTGACGGCGGTAGAGGAAGGCTTCAACGAGCTTGCCGCCATGCCCGACAGCTTCCGTTATTTCTCCTATAATAAAGCGGTCAACGGCGATATTCAGACGGTGGGGACCCATTCCGTCATCGATCTTGCCATTTCCGAATTCGGTAAGGATTACCGTATTGAAAATAAGCAACATCCGATTGCGGCGCTCTCCAAGCGCACCAAAGACAATACGGAAGTAGGCAGAGTTAAAAACGCCTGACAAAAATAGAAGAGCAAAAAAGCGCGCGGCCGATGACCGTGCGCTTTTTTCTTGAAATATCCGTTTGAATGTGTTATAATAGAAGCGGAAATGCGCAAGCGCGAAGCATTTACAGGCATTTCCGCGACCTATTCAAACATAACGTCAGGTATGTTATAATAGAAGCGGAAAAGCGTAAGCGCGAAGCATTTGCGGATATTTTTGCTCTATATCAAATATTGTTTATCTCTGCTGTAAGGGAAACGAAATAAGCCGTTCGCCTAAATATTTTCGCGCATAGATCAAAGTCGGATAAAGGGAGGCGCAGGGCCGTCGTTTGCCCGACAGAGCGCGACGATGTGGCTTTCCCGTTCGAAATGGGAGAGCCGAACGGGAAGCTCCAGCCCCGCATAGAAGATCATACCTTCGAGGTAATCTATTTTTTTCAGATCGGACGCCAGCGACCCGCCCAGCCATTTAACGACGCTTTCCTTGGCCGTCCAATGCCTCAAAAAATCCTCTCGGCTTCGTATCTCCGCTTTTTCCGCCGCTGAAAACTTCGAAAGTATGGGGATGTAATCGATTTCCCGCGAAAGAAGTTCGGCGTCTATACCGACGTTTTCGTCGGAAACGGCGATAAAGCATACTTCCCGCGTATGGGTAACGGAGAAAAAAAAGGGCGTTCGGGCGAGAAAGGGTTTTCCCGTTTCGCTCTTTACGATTTCGATTTCCCGCACACTGTAATATTCGGAAAATATTTTGCGCATTACTCGTTCGGTAGGACCAAATGCGCCTGTTTCCGCATAAAAGATTTTTTCCATAAAATTATTATAACAGGAGGCTGTGAAAATGTCAAGGGCGGATATTGCAAAAGAAAACTTCTTGAAAGGCTATACCTGTGCGCAGGCGGTGCTTTTAGCCTTTTCCGATCTGACGCACGCCGACGAGGAGACGGCGAAAAAAATTTCTCTGCCTTTCGGCGGGGGAACGGGCCGTCTGCGCCTGACCTGCGGCTCGTTCAGCGGCGCGGTGATGGTTTTGGGGCTGTTGTTTTCGGATACGAAAACAGACCCTGAAAACAAGCGCGAGGTTTATGCCGCCGTTCAAGAACTTGCAGCTCGGTTTAAGGCGGAAAACGGAAGCCTCATTTGCGGCGAGCTTCTTACGGGTGCGCACTTAAAAGCCGATACGGCGGCCGCGCCCGAGGCCCGCACGGCCGAATACTATAAAAAGCGTCCGTGTCCCGAGTTGGTGTATTCGGCCGCGAAGATATTGGAAGAATATCTTGAAGAAAAAGGAATAGCGGACTGAAAGAAAAACCACGGAAGCTTTCGCTCCGTGGTTTGCGTTTTATTTTGCGCTCTTGGATACGTTGAAGTAATATTCGACGACGTCTCCGTCCTGCATGACGTATTCCTTACCTTCCGAGCGTACCTTTCCTTTTTCCTTTGCGGCGGCGATGGAACCGAGCTCGATCAGCGTCGCCCAATTCACTACGTCCGCGCGGATAAATCCCCTTTCGAAATCGGAGTGAATTTTTCCCGCCGCCTGGGGAGCCTTGGTGCCTTTGACGATCGTCCAGGCCCGCGTTTCCTTTTCGCCCGCCGTGAGATAGGAGATAAGCCCCAGAAGGGCGTAGGATTTTTTAATCAGGCGGTCGAGGCCGCTTTCCCCAAGCCCGAATTCCTCCATAAACACCGCCTTGTCGTCAGGCTCCATCTGCGAAAGCTCCTCTTCCGTCTTTGCGCAGATGACGAGGACCTCGCTTCCTTCTTCCTCCGCAAATTCCTTCACTTTGACGACGAAGGGGAGGTCGTCCTCGGCCTTGCCCATGTCGCTCTCCTCGATATTGGCGGCATAAATGACGGGCTTCGTCGTAAGAAGAAAAAGGCTGCGCATAAACTCTTCGTCGTTTTCTCCGACGTCGAAGGTTCTGGCGGGCTTTTCTCCCTCGAGGTGCGCATAGAGTTTTTCGAGAAAGGCGTATTCGTCGGCCGCCTTTTTATCCGCGCCGCCGCGCGCGTTGCTCTTGATTTTTCCCAAGCGGTTCTGCACCGCTTCCATGTCGGAAAGGATAAGTTCGAGATTGATCGTCTCGATATCCCTCACAGGGTCGATGGAATTTTCTACGTGCGTGATGTTGGAATCCTCGAAACAGCGTACGACGTGCACGATCGCGTCAACCTCGCGGATATGGGAGAGGAATTTGTTCCCCAGCCCTTCGCCGCGGGAGGCGCCTTTGACGAGCCCTGCGATATCGACAAATTCGATGACGGCGGGGGTCACCTTTTTGCTTTGGTAGAGCGCGGCCAGCTTGTCCAGCCGTTCGTCGGGCACCGCCACGACGCCCACGTTGGGCTCGATGGTGCAGAAAGGATAATTGGCGCATTCCGCGCCCGCGTGCGTGATTGCGTTGAAGAGAGTGGATTTTCCCACGTTGGGAAGTCCTACGACACCGAGTTTCATGATCTATCGTTTCCTTAAAAATAATTTTGTTGGTTTTTTTCTGCTATATTATAATATAAAATTTGAAAATAAGCAAATTAAACTTGCTCAAAATCGAAAAATATGTTAATATATCTCTTGTAAAAAATCGTTTCGAAGGTGAAAACCATGGATTATAAGAAGTACATTTCGGAAAAACTTAAAATCGAGGGCGTGACGTCCGCGGAAATTTACGAGCTTATCGCGCTGCCGCCCAATTCGGAGATGGGCGATTACGCGATTCCTTGTTTCAAATTTGCGAAAATTTTCCGCAAAAGCCCCGTTTTGATCGCCGAGCAGCTCAAGGAAACCTGTCCCGCGGACAACGTGATCGCGGAAGTTTCCGCCGTCAACGGATATCTCAATTTCAAAATCGATAAAGCCTCTCTCACCCGTCAGGTTCTGGACAAAATTCTCGAGGAAAAGGACTCCTACGGGTCCTCCGAGGAGGGAAAGGGAAAAACGGTTTGTATCGACTATTCCTCCATCAATATCGCCAAGCCTTTTCACATCGGGCATCTTTCCACCACCGTGCTGGGCGGCGCGCTGTACCGTATTCTCAATTTTCTCGGCTATAAGGCGGTGGGAATCAATCATCTGGGCGATTACGGAACGCAGTTCGGAAAGCTGATTTCGGCATATAAGCGTTGGGGCGACGAACAAACGGTGGAAAAGGGCGGAATAAGAGCCTTAAACGAGCTTTACGTGCGCTTTCACCGCGAAGCGGAGGCGTACCCCGAATACGAGGACGAGGCCCGCGCCTACTTCAAAAAGATCGAAGACGGGGACGAGGAATGTCTCGCCTTATTCCGTTGGTTTAAGGAGCTGACCCTCAAGGACGTGCAAAAAATTTATGCGCTCCTCGACATTCGTTTCGATTCGTACGCGGGAGAAAGCTTTTACTCGGATAAAATGCAGCCCGTCGTGGACGAGCTGAAGGAAAAGGGACTGCTCGTTGAAAGCCGCGGCGCGCAGGTGGTCGAACTCGAGGACTACGGCATGCCGCCCTGTATTATTTTGAAATCGGACGGCTCCTCTCTTTATGCCACGCGGGATATGGCGGCCGCGATTTACCGTAAGGAAACGTACGATTTTTATAAATGTCTCTATGTCGTCGCCTATCAGCAGAACCTGCATTTCAAGCAGTTTTTCAAGGTGCTGGAGCTGATGGGAAAGGATTGGGCGAAAGACCTCGTCCACGTGGCCTACGGCATGGTATCGCTTGAAGAGGGCACGATGTCCACGCGAAAGGGCAACGTCGTATTTCTCGAGGACGTTATCGGGAAGTGTATCGAAAAGGCCTATACGATCATCGACGAAAAAAATCCCGAGCTTGAGGATAAACGTCAGGTCGCCGAAAAGGTGGGCGTCGGCGCGGTCATTTTCGGGGCGCTCTATAACAATAAAATCAAGGATATCGTATTCTCATACGACAAGGTGCTCAATTTCGAGGGGGAAACCAGCGTTTACGTACAGTACACCTGCGCCCGCGCCAATTCCGTGCTTCAAAAAGGCGGGCTTCCTGAGACGTACGAAATTCCCGAGCTTGCTGCCTCGGAATTCGAGCTGGTCAAAGCGATCGCCGCTTTCCCCGAAGTCGTAAAAGACGCGGCGGAAAAGTACGAGCCTTCCTTTATCGCTCGCTTTGCCGTTGAGACGGCACAGAAATTCAACAAATTTTATTTCGATTGCAAGATACTCGGCGCAGAGGACGAAAGGACGAAGAACTTCCGTCTCGCGCTGACGGCGGCCTCGCTCCAGGCGCTGAAAAATTCGTTTACCTTGCTTGGGATCGGAATTCCCGATAAAATGTAAGCTGAAAAACGACGGAAAAAAATGCCTTTCGAAAAAATTTTTCGAGGGGTGTTTTTTCGTTTTTACAAATTTTTTCAAAAATTTTCGAAAAAGGTATTCCCTTTTCTTGTAAAGTATGGTATTATAAAAAGAGTATTGCAGGAGTGAATATGGGGAAAACGACGGCTTATGAAAATTTAATAAGCGTACTCAATCCGCATAAAGAGGCGGATAAGGCGTGGTTTCTCGAGCTTTTGGACGCGGAAAAACAGAAGGCCTACGAAGACGAGCACATGGCCGCGGTGATGTGCATGCTGAAATTTTGGCATATCCGCGAGCATAAGGTGAAGATTTTGGCCGCGAAAGGGGAAATCGCCAGGCTCGAAAGGGAAGAGGAGCATAACGCGGAAAATTACTGCAAAGTGACGGAATTGCTGAAAGAGATCGGCGAGCATAAAAACGCCATCGATTCCTATCGATGTTTTTTCGACGAGCCCTATTTTGCGCGCATGGATCTCACCGATCCTCTCGAGGGATATAACAGCTATTACATCGGCAAGAAAGGCGACGTAAAGCTGGAGATTGTGGATTGGCGTGCGCCTTTGGCCCGAAGATATTACCAAAAGAGCCGCATTTCCTTTTCTATTAACGAATACGATTATAAAACCGTTCTCCGCCGCGCGCTGCGCACCAAAGACGGGCAGGTGCTCGATTTCAAAAACGAATTTCTTTCCGTGCGGGAATATCTGACGGACGAGGAGATTGGGGGACGGGACGAGGAAATTCTTTTCGATCCCTATCTTCGGGAAATCATCAAAAACCGCAAGGAAGAACCCGCGATCAAGGACATCATCGAAACGATCCAGGAAAAGCAGTACGAGATCATCACCTGTCCCGAACGGAAAAGCTTCGTCCTTCAGGGCTGCGCGGGCAGCGGCAAGACGATGGTTATGCTGCACCGCCTCAGTTATCTGATGTATAACAACGAGGAGATCCGCTTCCGCGACGTGCTGGTGCTGACGCCCAGCGATTCGTTCAACGCCTTTATCGACGAGCTTGCAACAATTTTGGAGCTGGAGCGGGTAAAGACGGTGACGATTTTCGAGTATTTCATGCAGGTTTTGAAAAACGAGAAGATAGACCTTTCGCAGAAAATCGATCCCGCCTCCAAAGAAGCTCCCGAATATCTCGCCTATATTTATTCCCCCGCGTTCGTTAAAGACGTAAAAATGAAGCTGGATAAAGCGTACGACAGCCTTTACGGCCTGTTTACGGGCGAGGAGTGCAAAGACTTTATCGAGCGCATCGGGGAGGAATGTAAAAGGCAGCTCTCTGCGTACGAGGCGGTTAAAAACGCTTCCCTCCGCGTCCGTCGGGCGGTGCTCGGGGAGATCAAGGAGCGCAAGGAGGGCGGACTGTACTACACGAAGCCTTTCCGCGAGCTGATGAATTGTATTTTGGATATTCAGGATTTTTTCTCTGGCACGCTGAAGAGCGAAAACGCGAAAAATCCCAGCTATTTTTACAAACAGCTGATGTCCTTTTACAAGAGCGCCGCCTTTGCCTCAAAGCATACGGAGGAGATCGTGGGGGAGGCGTCGGAGACACTGGACGAGCTGAAGCAGTCGCTCGAAAAGGAAATTTCCGATTTGAAGCGGTATCGTCAGCGTATCGGTTCCGTCGAGGTTTACGCGTATGCCGACCGTATCCAAAAGCGAATGCTGTTGATTTCGGAAATCGAAAAGATATCGGAAAAGGTGCGTTCGATCGGGGAAAACGGAACGGCGTTTTCGGAATTTTACGCTTACCTTCGCGGAGAAAAGAATTTTTCCGCTTTGGGCGGCGGCGAAGATTTCGTAGATATAATACGCTTTTTTTATCGGGAAACGGTCAAAAAAGCAAAGCTTAAATACGGCATGAAAAACAGGCGCATGTATCCTTCGGACGCCTATGCGCTGTGTATGGTGTGTTCGCTTCTGGGCAAGGAGCTGACGCCCAAATATGCGTTCGTGTTCGTTGACGAGGCGCAGGACATCTCCAAAAACGAATACGATTTGCTGATGAGGATAAATTCCAAAGCGTCGTTCGACGTATTCGGCGATCTCGAGCAGAACGTCACCGCTTGGCGCGGCGTAGGGGATTGGCGGGAAGCGTTTCCCGATTTCGAGATGTTCACCCTCAACCAAAATTACCGCAACACAAATCAGATCGTCGATTTCGTCGCGTCCGCGCTGAAAGTAGATATGCAGTCGATCGGGTTTGACGGCCCCGAAGTGCAGCATATCGCCCCGCGCGGGATCAGCGCGTTTTTCAGGGACAAAAAGGGCCTGAAAGCGGTGATTTGTTCGGAAGAGGATAAAGAAAAGTATCTCCGCAAGGCGTACAGCGTCGTTTCGGAAAAAGGGCGCGTCTCCCGCACGCGGATCAATCTGATGACCGTGTACGAAAGCAAGGGGCTGGAGTTTACCTCCGTGGCGGTGGTGCCCGCCCATATGACCCCTAACGAGAAATATATCGCCTATACCCGCGCTTTGAAAGAGCTGGCGATCGTAGAAGAAAAGTAAAAGAGGAAACCTATGAAAAAGTACGACATCTTTCTGGTAGATGCGGACAATACCGTTCTGGATTTTCACGCCTCGTCCCGCGCCGCGCTGAAAGCGGCCGTTGAAAGCTTCGGCAAGGCGTGGACGGAGGGGTACGCGAAAAAATTTTCGGCTTTCAACGACAGCCTTTGGGAAATGCTGGAAAGGAAGGAGCTCACGAGGGAAAAGCTTCTCGGCGAGCGTTTTCCTTTGTTTTTGAAAATGCTGGGCATGGAGGACGTATCGGGAGAAAGTTTCAACGAGAAATATATCGGCTATCTTGCGACGCATCCTGTCTATATGGAGGGCGCCGAGAACTTTTTGAAAGCGCTCAACGGGGCGGGACGGGTATATATCGTCACAAACGGCACATACTCTGTGCAGAAATCCCGTTTCGATATCGCGCGGCTTTGGGACTACGCCGAGGAGGCCTTCGTTTCGGAAAAAATCGGCTTCGATAAGCCCAATAAAGCCTATACCGATTATGTCGTGTCCCACATTCCCGATTTTGATAAATCGCGTGCGGTATGGATCGGCGACAGCCTCACGGCGGATATCAGGGCTGCCAACGCTGCCGATATCGTCTCGATTTGGCTGAATCCCGGCGGCAAGGACGCGGAAGGCAAAGCCTTCCCCGATTATGAGGCGCGGTCCTATACGGAAATTTTGGAAATTTTGCAAATTTATTGAATTTTTTCTTCGCTTTTTTCGACAAACATTTGAAAAAACGGATAAAACGTGCTATAATAGGAAAGAAAATGCGTAAAGCACGAAGTGCTTACGGGCGTTTTTGCAACCTGTTCAAGCATAGCATGGCTATGTTATGACAATATAGAATGTTTACGCGGGCTTGGATAAACACCCGGAGGCGGCGAAGATAAAATTATACGTTTTGAGGAAAAAATGGCAACGGAGACTACGAAACAATCCAAAACGCAGGCGGCGAACGGTTACAGCGCGAAAAACCTCGAGGTTCTCGAGGGGCTCGACGCGGTGCGTATGCGCCCCGGCATGTATATCGGTTCGACGGGCGTCAAGGGCCTGCATCATATCCTTTGGGAAATCGTCGATAACTCGATCGACGAGGCGGCCAACGGTTACGCCGATAAGATCAAAGTAACTTTGCAGAAAGACGGCAGTGCGTCGGTCGAGGACAACGGCCGCGGCATTCCTACGGATATTCACCCCAAAGAAAAGGTGTCGGGCGTTCAGGTCGTCTTTACAAAACTGCACGCGGGCGGGAAATTCGGGCAGGGCAATTACGCCTATTCGGGCGGCCTGCACGGCGTCGGCGCCTCCGTCACAAACGCACTTTCCGAGTGGCTGACGGTAGAGGTCTATCAAAAGCATGTCTATAAGATGAGCTTTAAGTCCTATTACAACAAGCGCAAGGGAAAATACGAATCGGGCGTTCCCGACGGCCCTTTGGAGGATACGGGGATCTCCACCAAGCGCACGGGCACTTTCGTCCGTTTCAAGCCCGATCCCAACGTGTTTTCGGAGACGGAGTACGATCTCGAAACGGTGGAGGAACGCCTCAACGAGCTGGCGTTTCTCAACCGCGGTTTGGAGATCACCCTGATCGACGAGCGAATTTCCATGGCGGAGGCCAAGCGCCGCGAAAGCAACCTGAGCCGCGACGACGAGGAGAGCGGGGACGAGGGGGAAACGGCGACTCAGCCGCAGTCGCTGTTTGAGGAAGTAGATATGGCGGCGCTCGAAAGCGAGCCTTACCGCGTCACGTATAAATACGGCGGCGGCATCAGCGATTTCGTTAAAAATCTCAACGAGGAAAAGAGAACTCTCTATTCCGCGCCGCTCTACTATCAGGCGACGAAAAACAATATCCTCGTGGAGTTTGCCATTCAGCATACGACGGATTTTACGGAAAGCCTATTTTCTTTCGTCAACAATATTCCCACGCCCGAGGGCGGCTATCACGAAGCGGGATTTCGTTCGGGGCTGGTCAAAGCGCTCAACGACTATGCGCGCACAAACGGCTTTCTGAAAGATAAAGATTCCAATTTCCAGGGCGATGATTTTCGCGAAGGGCTGACGGCGGTTTTGTCCGTCAAAATGCAGAGCGTGCAGTTCGAGGGGCAGACCAAGACCAAGCTCGGCAATACGGAAGCCCGCGCGCCCGTCGAAGCGGCGGTGATAGAGGGGCTCAGCGCGCTAATGGGCGCGAGGGGCTACAAAAAGACCTTTGACGAAATCATCAAAAAGGCTCAGGGCGCGGCGAAAGTCCGTCTCGCGGCGAAGCAGGCGAAGGAAAATGCCCGCGCAAAAAACAGCATCGACGGCCTTACGCTCGTCGGCAAGCTCGCCTCCTGCTCGGGAAGAAAACCTGAGCTTAACGAAATGTTTATCGTCGAGGGCGACTCGGCGGGCGGCACGGCGAAGCAGGCGCGTATCCGCCAGTTTCAATCCATTCTGCCCTTGCGGGGCAAACCGCTCAACGTCGAAAAGAAGCGTCTCGATCAAATCCTTGCCAACGAGGAAATCCGTACGATCATCAGCGCGATCGGCGGCGGGCTCGATCCCGATTTCAAGCTGGACAAGATCAATTACCATAAAGTGATTATCCTGTCCGATGCCGACCAGGACGGTATGCATATCCGCTGTATTCTGCTCACTTTCTTTTTCCGTTATATGCGTCCGCTCGTCAATGCGGGTCACGTCTATATCGGTATGCCGCCCCTCTATAAGGTTTATAAAGGGGACAAGGTGGAATACGCCTACGACGATAAGGAGCTTACCCAAAAGATCGCAAAAGTGGGCAAGGGGTATCAATTACAGCGCTATAAGGGACTTGGAGAAATGAGCGCGGAGCAGCTTTGGGAGACGACCATGAACCCCGCCTCTCGCAATCTCATGCAGGTCACCATAGAGGACGCGTCCAAGGCGGAGCGCATGATCACCACGCTGATGGGCGACAAGGTGGAAGGAAGGAAAGAGTTCCTCGCAAAATACGCAAACTTCAATAAGAAAGATACGTTTATGGATAAGATAGAAAAGAAGGAGGGCGCAAATGGCGAAGAGTAAGAAAGAACCCGAAAAGATCGAGCCGCAGGGACAGCTGTATGTCGAGCCTCTTGAAAACGTCCTTCATTCCTCTATGCTTCCCTACGCGGAGTTTGTCATTCTCGACCGTGCTCTTCCGCGCGTGGAAGACGGATTAAAGCCCGTTCAGCGAAGAATTCTCTATACGATGAACGAAATGGGCCTCACGCCCGACAAGCCGCACAAAAAGAGCGCGCGTATCGTCGGCGACTGTATGGGTAAATATCATCCTCACGGCGACAGTTCCGTATATGACGCGATGGTGCGCATGGCGCAGAGTTTCAATATGGGCAAAACGCTGGTCAACGGTCACGGCAATTTCGGAAGCGTGGACGGCGATCCTGCCGCCGCCATGCGTTACACCGAAGCGAGGCTGGAGCCGCTGGCGCTCGAGCTGTTGCGCGACATCGACAAGGAGACCGTTCCCTTTTCGCTCAATTTCGACGACAGCTTAAAGGAGCCCGATATTTTGCCCGGCCGGTTTCCCAACCTGCTGGTCAACGGCTCGTCGGGCATCGCGGTCGGGCTTGCCACCAATATTCCCACCCACAATCTCGAAGAAGTCATCAACGGCGTCGTCGCCTATATCGATAATCCCGCCATTTCGCTCGGGGAAATGATGAAATACATTCCCTCGCCCGATTTTCCTACGGGCGGCATCATCATTGCCAACGAGTTGATTCAAGCCTATAAAACGGGCCGAGGCAAAATTACCATGCGCGCGAAGATCACGGCCGAGGAGACGGAGAGCGGCAAAACCAACCTCGTCATCACCGAGCTTCCCTATCAGGTGAATAAAGCTCAGCTTATGCGCAAGATCGCGGAAATGCGCGAGGAGAAAAAGGAAGAGCTCGCCTGCGTCGATTATGTCGCAGACGAATCCGATCGTTCGGGCATGCGCGCAGTAATCCGCGTCAAAAAGGACGCCGACATTCCCGCGTTGCTGGCCTATCTCTATAAATATACCGATCTCGAGGTCACGTTCGGCATCAATATGGTGGTGATTGCCGACGGCAAGCCCCAACAGCTCGGCCTCATGGAAATCATCCGCCATTACGTCAAGTATCAGCAGCAGGTTATCCTGCGCCGTACTCTGTTCGATCTGCACCAGGCGGAACAGCGGTGCCATATCCTCGAAGGGTTGATCATAGCGGTACGCAATATCGACGAAGTGATCGCAATCATCAAAAAATCGGAAAGCACCTCCGATGCCCGCAGCAAGCTGATGGCGCGTTTCGAACTGACGGAAGTGCAGGCGCAGGCTATTCTCGATCTGCGCCTCGCAAGACTCACCAAGCTCGAAGTATTCAAGCTGGAAGAGGAACTTAAGGAACTGAAAAAGCTTATTAAAAAGCTGACGGCGATTTCCAAGAGCGGCGAACTTCAGCTGCAGGTCGTCAAAGAAGAGATTACGGAGATTAAGGATAAATATCCTTCTCCGAGGCACTCGAGGCTCGTGTTTGACGCGGAGGAAGCCAACGCGCTGCTTGCCCACGCCAGCGAGAAGCAGCCCGGGGCGGCATGTACGCTGGTCTATACGGCGGACGACCGTTTCAAGGTGCTGACGGGCAAACAGACGGACGCGCTCGGAAAATCCCTCGACGGGAAGTTCAAGCCGCAGTTGATCGTCTCCAAGCTTCTCAAAACGATAACCGACAGAAAGATTTTTGCGTTTACCAATTTCGGAAACTGCCATAAGCTGGATATCTATTCTCCCGATTACGAGTGTCGTCTCGCGGACGCGGGCGTTAGCTTACAGGATTTGTCCAAAGACGCGGAGGAAGGCGAAAAGGTTGTTGCGATTTTCGAGATCGGAGAGCGCTTCCCTATCGGGAACCTCATGTTCTTTACCCGTAAGGGCATGATTAAGAAATCGGAATGGAGCGAATACGACAACCAGCGGAAGGATTGCTTCCTGGCTGTGAAGCTGGCGGAAGGGGACGAGGTGATTGCAGTGGAGGAGGAAACCTCCGAAGAGGATACGATTATTATCGTCACGAAAAACGGCATTTGTCTCAACGCGAAAAAGGACGACGTGCCCACGCAGGGCAGGATCGCCGCGGGCGTAAGAGGAATTATGCTCCGCGAGGGCGACAGCGTCGCGTTTATGTCCCAGATAAACGGTGAGGGCGAGATTATCATCGCCACCTCGGAAGGAAAGTTCAAAAAGGTCATTTCTTCCCAGATCGAGCCGATGGGCAGATATAAAAAGGGTTCGCTCATCGTGGGCTTGCGCGAAGGCGACAGCGTCATTTCGGCGAGCTACGTCACGAAGCCCTATCCGCTGGCGGTCGTACAAAAGAACGGCGCCGTGTCCGAGCTTTCCAGCGAAGATATCCCGATCGCCATGCAGAGCGCGAAAGCGCGAAAGCTGCCCCGTTACGACGAAGGGACGGTGGTCAAAGTTATTCCGCTTCCTTATAAAACGGAAAATTGAGAATTGTTCAAATCGGTCATAACCTTTCAAAATCCGACATAAATATAGACCATAAATGTATTTCGGAGGTCGAAAGGTTTGTGGGATTATATTGAGGAACGCGTGAGGAAAAGCGCGGAATATATCGTTGCGACGGGATGTACCGTCCGCGCGTGTTCCGCGCATTTTAATATCAGTAAATCTACCGTCCATAAAGACGTTTCCGAACGTCTGAAGAACATTGACATGGATTTGTACGAAAGGGCGCGGGCCGTTTCCGAGAGGAATCTGAACGAGCGACACATTCGCGGCGGTATCGCCACCAAGCAAAAGTACCTCAAAAATGAAAAGACCGAAGAAAAATAAGTCTCTGTTTTGAAGCCGTAGAAGGGAAAAGTTTTCCTCTTTTGCGGCTTTTTTACAAAAAATGCGATAATTCTCCTTTCAATACTTGAAATTTTCCGTTAAATATGGTATGATTGAGAAAAATAATCGTAGCAATCATTTACTGAAGCAGCTAAAGGAATAAAAAATGAAAATATTGAGAAAACTGTTGGGTCTGTTAGGCGCTTTGGTTTTATTAAGCGGATGCCTGATGGCAGGTGCGTGCAATAAGGATTTCTCAAGCGTCGATAACCGTGAAGACGGGATTCTTTTATTCGATTTGTTGCCGAATGGCTGGAGAGGTCCGGCGAGTACTATTGCAACCTATGAACTGGACGCGCAGCATAACAAAGAAAGTATTTCGCGGGAATATGACGGCGAAGAATATTGGTTTATTATATCTAAAAAAACGCCCGATGGTGGAAGGCATGAGTATTTTGATGAGGATAGATTAGAGCCTTGTTATTACTACAAGGATTTTGAGGGAAAGCAAAAAATTGTCGGGTGTTTAAGTGTTCCGGGTGTCTATGAAGTAACAGTAGAAATTCCGGCAACACATAGCTATCTTAAACCTTATACCGCAGTTTTGACTGTAACAATCAGAAAAATAGATAATTAACATCAGGAGTTACTATTATGTACAATATCAGAAACGTTACGAAAGACGTCATATGGCTGGGTGCCGACGACAGGCGGCTCGCGTTGTTTGAAAACGTATTTCCACTGCCGAAGGGCGTGTCTTACAATTCCTATCTGCTTGCCGACGAAAAAACGGTGCTGTTCGATACGGCGGACGCGGCGATTTCCGAAAAGTTTTTTGACAATCTCTCCGCGGCTCTCGGCGGCCGTCCGCTCGATTATATCGTAATCAATCATATGGAGCCCGATCATTGCGCGCTCTTGGCCGAGGTGCTTCAACGTTACCCGCACGCCACTTTGGTCGGCAATGCAAAGACGTTTACTCTCACTTCGGGATTTTTCGATTTTAAGGACGCAAAAACTCTCACCGTCAAGGAAGGGGATTCACTCTGCTGCGGAAAGCACACTCTGCGCTTCTATCTCGCGCCCATGGTGCATTGGCCCGAGGTCATGGTTACCTATGACGAGACGGACAAGATTCTTTTTTCCGCCGATGCTTTCGGTTCCTTTCACTCGCTGGACGGCAATCTTTTTAACGACGAGGTAAATTACGACCGCGATTGGCTGGATGAAGCGAGACGGTATTATGCAAACATCGTCGGAAAATACGGCGTCATGGTGCAAAATGCGCTGAAAAAACTGTCGGGATTGGAGCTTGCCTATATCTGCCCGCTGCACGGCCTCGTCTGGCGTAGCGAGTTCAAATATTTGCTGGACAAGTACGATAAATGGAGCCGCTACGAAGCGGAGTCCGACGGAGTGATCGTCATTTACGGTTCCCTTTACGGGCATACGGAAAACGCGGCGGAGATTCTGGCGTCCCTGCTTTCGCAGGCGGGGGTAAAAGACGTTCGCGTTTATGACGCTTCCAAAACGCATGTCTCGGAATTGATATCGGAAATTTTCAGAGTGAAAAATGTAGTGATCGCTTCTGCGACATACAATGCGGAGATTTATACGCCCGTAAAAAATCTCATCGCGGACATGAAAGCGTTGGCCGTACAGAACAAAAATTTTGCACTGATTGAAAACGGTAGCTGGGCGCCCGCCGCCAAAGCGCAGATGACGGCGGAGCTTTCGACGCTTAAAAACTGTACGTTTGAGGAAATTTCTCTCACGGTGCGTTCCGCGCTGAAAGAAAATCAAATAGGGACGCTGCAGGCGCTGGCGGACAGCCTCGCGGAAAAGGCAAAAGCTTAACGGGTACTTTCGGAGGCGCTATGAAAAAGACGGCAGTGATAGGGCTGGGCATTATCGGCGGTTCGATTTGCAGGGCATTGACCCGCGCGGGCTGTTTTGTCGCGGGCAATGACCTCGGCGACGAAATCGTTTCGTATGCGGAGCGAGAGGGATATATTCGGGAACGGGCGGAGACGCTCTCCGAATATGATGCGGTATTTCTCGCCGTCCCGCCCCGCGCGGCAATCGCGCTTTTAGAGAGCGACTCCTTTAAGCCGAATGCATTGGTCGCGGACGTGTGCGGGGTCAAGGCGGCCGTCGAAAAGGCGGTATATTCCATGCCGCGTTCCTATCGCTATATCGGGCTGCATCCCATGGCGGGGAAGGAGACCAGCGGGCTGGCGTCCTCGTCGGAAAACCTGTTTGCGGGTGCAAATCTGGTGATTACGCTCGCTCCGCAGACAGAGGAAAGCGCGCTGATCGAAGCGCGCGAATATGCCGCCCTGATGGGGTTCGGGCGGATCACCGAATGCAGTGCGGAGGAACACGACAAAAAGATTGCGCTGACTTCTCAACTGGCGCACCTCGTCTCCAACGCCTATGTAAAAAGTCCCTCCGTTTCTCATTGCGAAGGCTTCACGGGCGGAAGTTTTCAAGACATGACGCGAATCGCAGGCGTGGACGAAACGATGTGGGCACAGCTTTATATGTTCAATCGAAAAAATATCCTTGCGGAACTCGACTGCTTGCTTCGTCATCTGGAATCGTACCGTTCGGCTATTGCGGAGGATGATGAAAGTGCTCTTTCTTTCGAGCTTCGGCAGGGACGGCTCATCCGCGAAACGATAAAAAGGGACAAAAATTGACTTTTTTCGATTATTTGCAAAAATATCCCGTAATAGGGTTTACATTTTACATAAACTTTGTTATAATATAATTAATAAATATAAAAAAATATTTAATTGAGAACGTCATGCAACCCTGTTTTCTCAGAATTGTAACATCGGCCGACGGCGAAGAGAGTGTGTTTTCGCAGTATGCGGAAATGGAGCTGACTCCCTTATCCGCAGTTTTGCGTTATACGCAGGGAGACGGTCGGGTATTTCTTCGCGTTTCGCGGGAAGGCGTTTTGGTCGAACGTGAAGGCGATTATGCGCTTAAGCTGTATCTGTCCGAAGGGCAGACGACGGCGGGCGTTCTCGGCCTGTCGGGGACGGAGGGAAAAGTGGAAACGTCCGCGCACCGCATCGGATTTTCGATAGGAGAAAATTCGTTGCTGCTGTCGATGAAATATACGCTGCGCTTCGACAGCGGAAAGCAGGAAATGAACGTAAGGCTCGTCGCGCAGGGTAAAAAAATTTCGGAGGAAGAATGAAAATCCAGTATTTGGGGCACTCGTGCTTCAAGCTAACCGAGAGTACGGGGACCACCGTGATTACCGATCCCTATGGCGGAATAGGGTATGAATTGCCCAAGGGACTGAAGGCGGACGCCGTTACGGTAAGCCACGACCATTTTGATCACAACAACGTTAAGGCGATCGGCGGCAGGCCGCTGTTGATCGACAAGGAGGGCTTTTACGAGCTTCCCGGCGTGGAGATCACGGGCATCAAAAGCTACCACGACAACGAAGGCGGCCGACAAAGGGGCGAAAACGTCATTTACAAATTTGTTATGGATGGGCTTGAAATATGCCATCTGGGAGATTTGGGCGAGGAATGTTCGGCCGAGCTTTTAGAGATGCTGTTGCCCGTTCATATCCTTCTGCTTCCCGTCGGGGGCACCTATACCATCGACGGTGTGCTCGCCAAGGAATACGTGGACAGGATGATGCCCGAAATCGTTATTCCCATGCACTACAAAACCCGAAGCCTTTCCCTCGATCTCGATAAGGCGGACGGCTTTCTCAACCTCTTCGACGACGAAGAGACGGAAATCAGCCATAAAGATGTACTGGAATTTTCCAGAGAAGATATGACGGAAGAAAAAACAAAAATAATTTTGATGGAGAGAACAAAGCTGTGAAAAACGAATGCGCATTAGAAGAACTGAAAAAAGCTTACATCCAATACCTTTCTACTTTGAGCATAGGCAGTCTGCGCTCGGTGGGCAGACATACGGGCGTCAATCAGTCCACGCTGAAAAAGAAGGGCGCGCTGATCGGAGATATTGTGGAAATTCTGATCGGAAACGTTCCCCCTGCGGCGAAAAACAACCGCGGCGCACCCGTCAAGGATACCTTTATCGATCCTCAGATATTCAACAAACTCGACGAGATCAAGTTTGTCTATCTTTCGGGCATAGAAGCGCCCGAGCTTATCCCTGCGCTTCCCGAATTTTCGGAGGAAGCGGAGGAGGTGCAGGAAGAGAACGTTTTGGAAGTGCGTTCTCCCGAGTACGAGGAAGCCAAGGACGCCTATTACGAGAAAGAGGTTTACAGCGGTCAGCTGGAAACTGCAAACGGCGTTTCTTCTCTGATGCCCCTCAATGGCAGGGACTCCGCGGCCGCAGAAAAAATCATCGTCACGATTTCCGAAATCAAGGCCCACGATTTAAGGGACGGCGACATCGTCGCCTGTCATGCCGAAAAACATCATGCGGCGCTCGTCGCTACGGATATTCTTTCCGTCAACGGCCTTCCCGTCGGGGAAGAAAAGCGTTCTCGCTTCGAGCTTTGCGATGTTTGCTACCCCGAGCAGCGGATATCTTTCTATGCGGAGGATAAAGGCTCGTCTGCCATGAAATATCTCGATTGGCTGATTCCTTTCGGAAAGGGACAGCGGGGACTTATCACCGCTTCTCCCAAGACGGGAAAGACTACGCTCTTAAAAGAGATCGCTAAAGCCGCAGCCGAGACTCATCCCGACCTTCGTCTGTTGGTTCTGCTTACCGACCAGTCGCCCGAAGCCGTCGGCGAATTCAAAAAGATTGTGCCGAGAGCAAATCTCGTCTATACCACATTCGACGACGAGGCGGAGACGCACGTATTTGCGGCGAATTTCCTGTTGAAACGCGCAAAGCGTTATACGGAAATGGGAATGGACGTCCTCATGCTGGTCGATTCGCTCACCGCACTCGCGCACGCCTACAACGAGACGGAAGCTTCTGCCGGCGGCAAAACGCTTGCAGGCGGGCTGGAGAGTAAAACCGTTCATTACATCAAAAAGTATTTCGGCGCCGCAAGGTGCCTCGACCAAGGCGGTTCTCTCGCCATTTTAGGCACCGTTTCCGTGGATACAGGCAATCCCATGGACGATATTCTGGCCGGTGAACTGCTCGGCGCCGCCAATTCCGAGATCCGTCTCAGCGACTCGCTGGCTGCCAAACGGGTATTCCCCGCGGTTGACGCGGCGCGCTCTTTGACCAAACGCAGCGACCTGCTGCTTTCCGAAGAGGAGTTTGCAACCGAGACGCTGATCCGCAATCGTTACCTTCCTGCATTCGGAGCGGAAGCGCTGACCGAGATCGTCAATAAAAGCGACACTCCCGCTCGGTTTGCCAAGCTCGTATCTGCGGCCGTAAAAGAAAAATAATTTTTCATAATTCGGTGATTTGCATAAAGTAAAAAACTGAAACGGACGGCTTTTCAAGGTCGTCCGTCATTTTTTTTGCCTTACTTTGTAGGCGCGGCGGTTTTGCCAAAAAGCGAAAAACTTAGCTGAAAAGGAAAAGTATTCAATTTTTGAAACTTCCAAAATATGGCAATCCTCTTTTTGCGGCTTTTTGGTGAATTTTTCCTCGATAGATAGAATTTTGCCAAACAGGGCTATAAGTTTTTCGAATACAATATATTGTATAAATCCTCTTGACTTTACCACAAGATATGGTATAATATATAAGCACTGATTTGATAGGCACTATATATTGTGTTGAAAATAAAGATTGCATACAAGATATGGTATGCGAATTCTGAACGGAGAAATAAACAAAAAGAAGGTGAAGGTTATGAAGATTATTAAAAGAAGCGGGCAGGAGACGTCGTTTGACGAGGAGAAGATTGTCAACGCGGTGAAGAAGGCGAACAAAGAGGTCAACGAGGTTTCCCGGATTTCCGACGAGCAGATTCGTACGCTGGCACACGGCGTTGCGGAGGAATGCGTGCGCATGGGCCGCGCGGTCAACGTCGAGGAAATACAGGATATGGTCGAAGACCGTCTTATGGAGATCAAAGCTTTCGTCCTTGCACGCAAATACATAACCTATCGCTATGCCCGCGCTCTCGTGAGAAAATCCAACACGACGGACGCGCAGATTTTGACGTTGATCGAGTGCAACAACGAGGAAGTAAAGCAGGAGAATTCCAATAAAAACCCCACGGTGAACAGCGTACAGAGAGATTATATGGCGGGAGAGGTATCCAAAGACCTCACTCGGCGCATTCTGTTGCCCGACGATATTGTCGCCGCGCACGACGAAGGGATCATTCATTTCCACGACGCCGATTATTTTGCTCAGCATATGCACAACTGCGACCTCGTCAATCTCGAGGATATGCTTCAGAACGGAACGGTGATTTCGGGAACGCTTATCGAAAAGCCGCACAGCTTTTCCACCGCATGCAATATCGCCACGCAGATCATCGCGCAGGTCGCTTCCAATCAATACGGCGGGCAGAGTATTTCTTTGACTCATCTCGCGCCGTTCGTCGATGTCAGCCGCAAAAAGATCCGCAAGGAAGTGGCGGAGGAATTGGCCGAAGTGGGGATCGTCGATGAAGCGCGCATTGCAAAAATAGCGGAAAAGCGCCTGCGCGACGAAGTACGCAAAGGGATTCAGATGATTCAATATCAGGTGGTTACGTTGCTTACCACCAACGGTCAGGCCCCGTTCGTAACGGTATTTATGTATCTCAACGAGGCGAGAAGCGAGCAGGAGAAGGCCGATTTGGCGCTCATCATCGAGGAAACGCTCAAACAGCGTATCCAGGGCGTGAAAAACGAATCGGGGGTGTGGATCACGCCCGCGTTCCCCAAGCTCATTTACGTACTGGAGCCCGATAACATCTCGGAGGAGCAACCCTATTGGTATCTCACGGAGCTGGCCGCAAAATGTACGGCAAAGCGCATGGTACCCGATTATATTTCCGAAAAGAAAATGCTGGAATATAAGATCGATAAAAACGGCGAGGGGCACTGCTATACCTGTATGGGGTGCAGAAGCTTCCTCACGCCCTATGTCGATGAAAACGGCCAGCCCAAGTATTACGGCAGATTTAATCAAGGCGTCGTCACGATCAACTTGGTGGATGTGGCGCTCTCCTCGGGCGGCGACGAAAAGAAATTCTGGGAAATTTTCGACGAGCGTTTGCAGCTTTGTTACCGCGCGTTGATGTATCGCCATAACAGACTGAAGGGCACCGTCTCCGACGCCGCGCCCATTCTGTGGCAGTATGGCGCGTTGGCCCGCCTCAAAAAGGGCGAAACGATCGATAAACTGCTCTATGGCGGCTATTCTACCATTTCTCTCGGCTATGCGGGGCTTTACGAATGCACCAAGTACATGACGGGAAAGACGCATACCGATCCCGAAGCGAAGCCTTTCGCGCTTTCCGTGATGCAGCATATGAACGACAAATGCAAGGAATGGAAGGCCAAGGAAAATATCGATTTCTCCCTTTACGGTACGCCGCTCGAAAGTACGACGTATAAATTTGCCAAGTGTCTGCAGACGCGGTTCGGAATTATTCCCGAAGTTACGGACAAAAACTATATCACCAACAGCTACCACGTGCACGTCAGCGAGCCGATCGACGCCTTTACGAAGCTCAAGTTCGAAAGCGAATTTCAACAGCTTTCGCCCGGCGGCGCGATCAGCTATGTGGAAGTGCCCAACATGCAGAATAACCTTGCCGCCGTGCTTGCCGTCATGAAATTCATTTACGACAACATCATGTACGCCGAACTCAATACGAAAAGCGATTACTGCCAAGTATGCGGCTACGACGGTGAAATTCAGATCGTTACGGACGATTCGGGAAAGCTGGTGTGGGAATGTCCCAACTGCCATAACCAGGATCAGGCGAAGATGAATGTCGCAAGACGCACCTGCGGCTACATCGGTACGCAATTCTGGAACCAGGGCCGTACGCAGGAAATCAAGGACAGAGTCCTGCATCTTTGATGAATTACGCCGAGATCAAGTGGACGGATATCGCCAACGGAGAAGGCGTGCGGATTTCTCTCTTCGTTTCGGGGTGTACGCATCACTGCAAAAATTGTTTCAATGAAGTGGCCTGGGATTTCGCTTACGGTAAATCTTTCGACGAAGCCGTGCGGGAAAAAATTCTCGAAGGATTGTCCCAATCCTTTATCGCGGGGCTATCCCTGCTGGGCGGCGAACCTTTGGAACCGCAAAATCAGCGTGCGCTTCTGCCTTTCGTGCGGGAGGTAAAACGGAAATATCCCGAAAAAAACATCTGGTGCTATACGGGATATACCCTGGACCCTTCGACGGGCGAATTAAACGAAAAGGCGAAAAATACGCCCGATACCAAAGAATTGATTTCTCTTTTCGATGTTTTGGTGGACGGCCCGTTTGTAGAGAAATTGAAAAAAATCACGCTTAAATTTCGCGGATCATCCAACCAAAGGGTTTTGGACGTAAAAAAGACCCTTTCCGAAAAAAAGGCCGTTCTATATCTTGATTAATTTTATAATATCTGCTATAATAAAATATGGCAGATATTTTTTTATACAAAAAACGCATAAAAGGAGTGCTCCATGAAGTCGAACGATAGAAAAAGAATAAAATTCTTTTTGAGCTTTTCTATCGTCTGCGGCGCTCTTTCTCTCATCGCTTTCGGAATCGATCTCGTATGGCTGATTTTGGCAAAGGGAAAGCTCGCGTCGCTGGCTCATCCTCTGCAATTTTTTCTCCTGTTATTTTTATGCGGCATATTTTTGCTGGCGTCGTGCTTCGGCGCTCTCCGCTATTCGGGCGCGAAGAAAAGAGAGAACTATTTGGCGGAGCATACGTTGCTTTGCCCGACGTGCGGAAAACGGATTTCGACCGACTGCGCCTTCTGTCCCGCCTGCGGAAAACCCTTGGATAAAGACCCCGAAAGCACTTCGGACAAATAGATCGGCATTAGTTACACGAGAGGAATGAATATGAATAAAGTTTTAGGGCAAGTATGCTCTTTTATGAGAAACCTCGATAAAAGGGCGGTTTTGGCCGCCGTCAGAGAGTTTTTCAACAGTTACGTTTTTTATATTTTCGAGACAATCGCGGCATGTCTTTTTGTAGCTGCGGGGCAGGAAGTCGCGGGGGCGGTCTTTTTTGTCGCTCTGATCTGTATGATCCTGCTCGTTTGCGACGATATACTGCCGACGACGCTTCCCTTTCTCCTTATTTCGGCCTTTACGACAAATCTTTACGATTCCTACGATTTGTTTATCCCTTATATCCGTTACGCGCCCGCGGCAGTCATCTGTCTGCTGTTTCATTTTATCCGTTACCGTCAGCCGATGAAGACGGGGGAGAGCGCCTACGGGATTTTGGCCGTCTCCGTCGCCGTCATGCTGGGCGGCATCGGACGGTTTTCCATTATGGATTACGTGCGGGGCGCGTATTACGTTTTGGGGCTCGGCTTCGGCATGCTGGCCGTTTATTTTCTCATGAGATCTCAGTTTTCAGTAAAGAGAAACTACGACCTGCGTCAGCGTTTTTCCGTCATTATGACGCTGCTCGGCCTGTTGTGCGCTTTTATCATCGCTTCGGGCTACTATAAAAGATTCCACGATATACCCACCTCCTATGCGCTCGGGTTTTCGAGAAATAATATTTCCACGCTTCTGATGTTTGCCATGCCGTTTCCGCTCTTCCTTGCGCTCAAGCGTCCCTGGACGGCTCTTTTGTCGCTTGTGTTTTACGGCGCAATCGCCGTCACCACATCGCGGGGCGGACTTATCTTCGGGACGATGGAGGTTCTTTTCTGCTGTGCGTATTGGATATTTTCGGACGGAAAACGAATTCTTCGCACCGTGCTCTGTCTCGTTTCTCTGGCAATTATTTTCCTGTGTTTCAGAAAAATTATTTTAGACGTCATATACGACAGATTGCTCGCGGAAGGGGCAATTACGGGAGAGGTGCGTTATAAAATGATGTGGGAGGCGATAGAGAAATTCAAAAAAAATCCGCTCGTCGGGTTCGGAATATTGGATCAGGACATCGCCTATGCGGCCGATAAGAAAAAGGGCTCGATGGCCTGGTATCACATGATGACGTCGCAGGTCGTGGGGAGCATGGGGCTGGTAGGCATCGCCGCTTATCTGTTTCAATTTATAGGGCGGGTGAAACTCATTTTCCGAAATTTTTCGATGTGGTCGCTCTGCCTCGGGGTCTCTTATCTCGGTATTCTTCTCATGAGCCAGGTTAACCCTGGCGAATTTTGCCCGCTGCCTTTCGAGCTTCTCACCGTTCTGCTGTTTATTCTTCAGGAGCGGCGGCTGGAAAATGATCCGCTTCCTTTGAAGGGCACGAGAAAGTTCCCGTTGTAATTTCATAAAAATCCGTCGCATACAATATAAGTATGAAGACGGATTTTTTTCGCAGAAAAACTTTGGCGCTGGCGGGCGTGCTGTCCGCCGCAACGGTATTATCGGGGATCTTTTACGCGCACGCTCTGACTCGGGCGATTGTTGCCGACGTAAGCGAAACCTTTTATTTCCTCGTGTCCGAGGAGGAAAATGTCCCCGCTTCCGCCTGGGACGCCTATCTCGGGGGCGGAGCGGGCTATGTTATGAGCCGCGGAAAGACCGAGTATGCGGTGCTGTCCTGCTATTTCAATGAAACCGACGCGCGGACCGTCAAAAACAATCTCGGCAATAAAAAAATTTCGGCGGCCGTTTTGGAAGAAAGCGGAGGAATGCTGTATTTCAAAAAACGTTCGGAAAAGCAGAATGCGGAAAAGATAGCGGGCTGTTTCAGGACGATGGGCAGCTGCATCCGGCTTCTGTACGATATCGCCAATTCCGCCGAAACGGGCGAATATACCCAACAGGCGCTCAAGCGTTCGCTTTCGGCCGTGAGAGGCGTTCTTTCCCGTCTCGCGGAAGAGAACCGCGGCGGCGTCTTTACGGAGATTTCCGCCTGCGCCTTCCGGTCCGCTTCGAAGCTTTCGGAAATCGTGCGCGGTACCGTGTATGCCAAGGATATCAGATATCTTCAGGTTTCCTTAAGCGATTCTTATTTAACTTTAGCCGAAGAATTTTCCATCTGAATAAAAATTATCTTAAAAAACTTGTATTGAGAAAAATGATACGATATAATAAACTTATGAAGTGTATTTTCATTTACAATCCCAATAGCGGAAAGGGAAAAACGGCGAAAAAGCTGACGTATATCGTCAAAAAGCTGAAAAAGAAATATGCTTCGGTCGATGTCTATGCGACGAAAGCGAAGGGGGATCTCACACGAAAGGTTGCGGAAGTTGCGGAGCAGTACGACTGTATCGTATTTTCGGGCGGAGACGGCAGCTTTAACGAAGTGCTCCGCGGCTTGGGAGATAGGGAGACGCTTCCGCTCCTCGGATACATCCCGGGCGGCACGGCTAACGATATTGCGCACAGCCTGGGGATTCCCCGAAAAAATGTGCGCAAGGCGCTGAACGTCATCCTCAAGGGCCGTCGGGAACTGCTCGACTGCATGCGCATCAACGGCACGCAATACGCGATGTATTCGATCTCTGCAGGCGCGTTTACCAGCGCTGCCTATACCACGCCCCAAGAGGCAAAACGCGCTTTGGGGCTGCTGGCCTACGGACTGGAAGGGATCAGAAAGAATATTCCCTTCCGCATTTTTTCCGTCGATGCGACAGACGGAATCACCCGTGTGCAGACGGAAAGCGTTTTTACGCTGATCATGAACAGCAAATGCGTAGCGGGACTGAAAATGAACAAGGACGCTTCCATGCGCGACGGGATCATGGAATGTGCGGTAATCAAGCAAAAAGCGAAGCCCAATCTCTACAATAAGGCGCGGGCGCTTCTGGCGCTCGGCAGTCTGTTTGTATTGGGGTATCGGTTCCGGGAACAGGATATAGAAAGACTGCAAGGCAACAAATTGCGCATCGAGGTTCCCGACGACGTCGTGTGGAATTACGACGGGGAAAAGGGCGCCGGTGGCAGTATAGAGGTTGAAATTCTGTCCCGCAAGGTACCGCTTCTCGTCCCGAAAAATAATAAAAATATTTAGAAAAAGTACTGTCAAAACGCTTGCTTTTTTCTTTTGGATTTTGTATAATAAAAAAGCTGTCGGTGAGACAAGCTGATATGGCTCAGTCGGTAGAGCAGCTGATTCGTAATCAGCAGGTCGCCAGTTCGAATCTGGCTATCAGCTCCATAAAAATTCCTCGGGATTTCCAGATGGATTTTTCGGGGGATTTTTTTATTTTTCGGCCGCTTGACAAACGAAAAAAAACAAGCTATAATAAAACTATCATTGAAAAAAGGATTTGAGAGAGATGCAGGGATGGGTATTTCTGATTTGGTGTTTCCTGCCGTTGCTCATTTTGTTCTGGGCCGCGTGCGGCTTGAAAAAGCGAGCGGCAGTCGTCAGAAAACATCTAAAAAATAAACGATCGGAAACGAAAGGAGATGAGAGAGCGATGTTGAATCTTATTAGTCAGTTTATCGGGAAAAAATGCGATATTCTCACGCTGGAAAAGCAATATACGGGCGTTATCGAAAGCGTTGAGGAAAATTGGATCGTCGTTTGGGACAGTTATTTCGATACGAGGGAAATCATCAACCTCGAGTATGTCATGGGTATCCGCCAATGCAAGGAGAAGGCAAAGAAAGCGGCGAGGGAAAAATAAATTATCGGAAGTTATTCCGCTGAAAATAAAAGCCGTTTCCGTAAAGGAGACGGCTTTTTTACTCGATGAAAGGTTGTTTTTTTTGAGGCTGCAGATTTTTAACCACAGCAAATACTTCGTCTGCAAAGCGGTCGATTTCGTAACATTTCTCCGCCGTTCCATACAGCATTTCCGCGTCGCCCGCCCGAACCAGAAGCGGATAATCCGCTTGTCCGAGAAGGGAGAGTAAAGCTTCGTTTCCTTTTTTTATGGCTAAAACGTTGAGATAAAGCGCGGAAGCGAGGCAAGCTCTGATTTGTTTTTCCGAGATCCCGAGCAGATTTTGCAGTAATATCCGCCTCAGCCGCGAGGCGGTATAGCGTTTGGAGGTAAGTGTGGAAACGATGTTCGCCGTATTGTTTTTCGCAGCTCTTTTCAAGGCGTTTTCCAATCCCTCTCTGCAGTCGCAAATGCCTTTAAGTTCTGCGGCCGAAGCGCGCAGAAGCGCATATTTTTCCAATACTTCCAACTCGCTTCCGCCGTTTTGGGGTAGATCGTCTTGCACGTATGAGGGCACATTTTTATGGATTTTTTCTTTTTCGCCCCGCATAAGCGCCGCGCGGACTGCGGTCGCGGAAGAAAAGTTTTCGCAAAGGGTTTCGTCGGAATAGCCGCATCCCTTTCGTCGGACGGGGATAAGGTCGATTTTTTTTCCGCAGCTTCGGACGGCGCGCGCATATTCTATACCCAAAATATTGTTCGGTGAAAGGAGAAATCCGTCGGGAAACCGTGCCTGCCAGGCTTCCGCCCGCGCTTTTGCGTAGCCGGCGCCGCGCTTCATCAAAGCTTTTATTTCACGGGAAACCTCCGCGGGCTCGCTGTCCAACGCCTCGGCCGCTTCGAGAAAATCTTCCGAACCGCCGCTTTCGCAGCCGAAACAGAGCTGTGAAAGTTCAGGAATGGCGGTAAGAAGCTTTATCGCGCCTTTGGCAAACAATTCCGCGGGGGAGGTGGAAAACACGGCGGGGAGTTCGATTACCGCATCTGCGCCCGCCCGCACGGCATGCCTCGCGCGGGTGTATTTGTTCAGGACGGCCGCCTCTCCCCGCTGAACGAAATTCCCGCTCATTATACAGAGGACGAAGTCGGCGCCCGAAGTTTCCCTGGCGGCCTGTAGGTGGTATAAATGGCCGTTGTGAAAGGGATTGTATTCGCAAATTATCCCGCAAATTTTCATTTTAACGCTAACCTTTTCCTTTACAACCTGCAAAATGTGTGCTATAATTAATAGCGAATGAAAAAACGGTGTTCCGTTTCTTTCCGATACTTATTATACACGAAAATCATAAAGAAATAAAGCGTTTCCAAGGAGATATTTATGAATAACGTTCTTGACGAAATCAAAATCAAGGCGAAAGCCCTGCACAAGAAAATCGTTCTCTGCGAAGGCGAGGACAACCGCGTCGTAAAGGCGGCCTCCGACGCCGCGAAAGAAGGGTTGGCGGAGATCGTTCTGCTCGGCAACGAGGCGGAGATCAAGGCGGCCAATCCCGACGTCGATTTGACGGGCGTGACGATCGTCGATCCGCTTACTTCTCCCCGACTTGCGGAATATAATGCGAAGCTCTGCGAGCTGCGCGCCTCGAAAGGCATGACGCCCGAGCAGGCGGCGAAGCTTCTGACGGACGGTACTTATTTCGGCGCGATGATGCTGAAGATGGGGGAGGTTGACGGCCTCGTCTCGGGCGCGTGCCATTCTACGGCGAATACCCTTCGTCCCGGGCTTCAGATTATCAAGACGGCAAAGGGAGTTTCTTCCGTGTCGAGTTTTAATCTCATGATCTGCCCCCCGCAGGGGAACCAATACTGTCCCGACGGACTCGTCGTATTTGCCGATTGCGGGCTCAATCCCACTTATACCGGCGAAGGGCTGGCCGACTGCGCAATCGCTACGGCCAAATCCGCGCGCGAGATCGCAGGAATTGATCCGAAAGTAGCCATGCTTTCCTTCTCCACCAAAGGCAGTGCGAAGCACGACAACGTGACGTTGGTCGCGGAAGCGGTGAAGATAGCGAAGGAAAAAGAGCCCGGGCTGAAGATCGACGGCGAATTGCAGTTCGACGCGGCCATCGTACCCTCCGTGGGAGAATTCAAGGCGCCCGGTTCGGCGGTGGCGGGGCATGCCAACGTATTTATTTTCCCCGATTTGCAAGCGGGTAACATCGGCTATAAGATTGCGGAACGCCTCGGCGGATTTATGGCCGTCGGCCCCATTTGCCAAGGCTTTGCGAAGCCCCTCAACGATCTGTCGAGAGGCTGCAAGGCGGAAGATATCGTCGCCGCGGTAGCGATTACCGCGCTTCAGACGCAGTTTTGACGGAGAGAAATAACGTTTATGAAAATTTTAGTCATCAATTCGGGAAGCTCTTCCCTCAAATATCAACTTATCGACATGGAGACGGAGGAGGTCATCGCCAAGGGCAACTGCGAGCGTATCGGCATCGACGGCTCCAAGCTCACGCATAAAGCAAGCGGAAAGGAAATTGTCGTCGAACAGCCCATGCCCGACCATAACGTCGCCGTACAGTTGGTGCTGAAAGCGTTGACGAATAAAGAAGCGGGCGTGATTTCTTCGATGAAAGAAATCGATGCGGTCGGTCACAGAGTGGTCGCTTCGGGCGAAGCATTCAAACAGACGACGCTCGTTTCGTCTGAAACCATGGCGGTGATGGAAGAGATCAAGGATCTCGCGCCCTTGCACAATCCCGCCGCAATCGTCGGCGTCGAGGCCTGCCGCGCGGCGATGCCCGAAACGCCCATGGCTTTGGTATTCGATACGGCTTTCCATTTCACGATGCCCGAATATGCGTATATGTACGCCGTAGATTACGCAGACTATGAGAAATACAAAGTGAGAAGATACGGCGCTCACGGCACCAGCCACAAATTTGTTTCCCGAGAAGCGGCGAAATATCTCGGGAAAAAGCCCGAGGAGCTGAAGATCATCACTTGTCATTTGGGTAACGGTTCGTCGATTACGGCGGTAAACGGCGGAAAATGCGTCGATACCTCGATGGGGTTCACGCCTCTCGCGGGCGTGCCCATGGGTACCCGCAGCGGCGATATCGATTATGCGGCTGCGGAATATATCGCTCGGAAAAAAGGATTGGACGCCGCCGAAACGCTGACCTATCTCAATAAAAAATGCGGTATGCTCGGCGTGTCGGGCGTCTCCAGCGATTTCAGAGACCTCACCGCGGCAAAGGCGGCTGGAAATAAGCGTGCGGCGCTCGCCCTCGATATGTTCAACTATGCCTGTAAAAAGTATGTCGGCGCGTATGCCGCGGCGATGAACGGCGTGGATTGTCTCGTCTTTACGGCGGGCGTCGGTGAAAATACGCCGGGCGTTAGAAAGGGAATCTGCGAAAACATGCAGTATCTCGGCCTGGAGATAGACGAGGAAAAGAACGCGGAAAAGAACAACGGCGAAATCCGCGACATCACGGGAAAGAACTCTAAAGTGAAGGTACTGATCATTCCCACCAACGAAGAACTCGTCATAGCACGGGAAACGATGGAATTACTGTAAATTTTCCGCAAATTCCTCGAAAAAAAGTTGACAAACAAGCGGAAATATAATATACTTTTATAGTCGGTTTTATGATGATTATCGATGTGAGAAAACTCAATGCCGGAAAGACGTATTCCGGAAAGCTCGAATTCGAGTATATGGCTCCCGAAAGCCTGATAGACATTCCTTTCGTCAGATTCTCTGCCCCCGTAAAGGTGGAGGCTGAATTCGAGCTCTACGAGGACGACTCGTTGGAGCTGAAGGGGAAAGTGAGCTATGGCCTCGAGGGACAATGCTCGAGGTGTTTGAAAGAGGCCTCCGAGCGGGTAGAAGGGGAGATAGATGCTTATTTCCAGCCTTTCGAGGACGGCGAGGACTATTCCTATTCGAGCGGAATTATCCATCTTGAAGACGCGGTGAACGACGCGATCATGGCGAGCATGCCGCGAACGCTTTCCTGCGGCGAAAATTGTCAGGGCATCCGATATTGAAAAATCAAAGAAATTAAACAAGAGGTGTAAATATGGCAGTACCCAAGAGTAAACAGTCCAAGAGCAGAACAAACAAGAGATTCGCAAATTATAAAGCCACTGCGGCCACGCTGGTGGAATGCCCTCATTGCCACGAACTGACCGAGGCGCACAGAGTGTGCAAAAGTTGCGGCTACTACGACGGGAAAGAAGTAATTTCCCAGAAAGAAGACAAAAAGAACTAATCGTCTGAAGCGAAAGAATTTAGGCGGGTTGCTTTGCGCATCCCGCTTTTTTGCGTTATGTCCGTCTCCCTGTTTTTTCTTATTAATTTTTTCACCATGGTTAATATTGGAAATGCTTGACAAATAAGTTTTCGATATGTTATAATGCAGGCGCTTCAAAAAGAGTTTTATTGCACATACTGCCGAAAACGATAACGGAGAAGGAGTCCGCATGAAAGAAAAATTTACGGTGACGGGAATGACCTGTTCGGCGTGTTCCGCAGGGATAGAACGAACCTTGAAAAAAATGGACGGCATCAAGAGCGTCGAGGTTTCGCTGATGGGCGAATCGATGAACGTAGAGTACGACGAGGCGATCGTCTCCCGCGAGGCGATCGTCGCCGCCGTGAAGGAGCTGGGCTACGGCGCGACCCTCTTCGACGCCGCCGAATGGAAAAGACAGAAGCCGCAGACAAATACGTTAAAGCGTCGCTTTTTTATTTCTTTGCTCTTTCTTATCCCTTTGATGTATTTTTCCATGGGCGAAATGGCGGGGCTGCCGCAGCCTTCCCCGACTGTCAATTATACGGTGCAGCTCATATTGACTGCACTGATTACGGCCGTCAATTTCCGTTTTTTCACCAACGGCGTCAAGGCCCTTCTCAAACGGGTGCCCAATATGGATACCCTTGTGGCGCTCGGCTCTGCGGCTTCCTTTATTTATAGTTTGGTTTTAACGATTCAAGTCTATGCGGGCAAGCTCCACCATGCGCATATGTTTTACGAATCGGCGGCCATGATTCTCACTTTGGTCACGCTCGGAAAATGGCTGGAGGAAAAATCCAGGCATAAGACGGGCGAGGAGGTGGAAAAGCTCATCAAGCTCATGCCCGACGCCGTGACCGTGGAGAGAAACGGTTCGCAGTCCGTCGTCGCTTTTTCGGAGATTGTGCCCGGCGACCTTTTGATTGTTAAACAGGGCGACTATATCCCCGTGGACGGGAAGATCGTCGAAGGGCACGCCTTTGTCGATCGGGCGGCGATCACGGGCGAAAGCATGCCCGTCGAGATCGGAGAAGGGGACGCCGTGACGGGCGCGGATATCGTAAAGAGCGGTTTCGTCAAGGTTCTCGCGGAAAAGGTCGGCGCGGAAACCACTCTGTCCCAAATCGTCCGCATGGTGAAGGACGCGGGCGCCAGCAAGGCTCCGCTTCAAAGGATCGCCGACAAAATCGCGGGCGTGTTTGTGCCCGTGGTGACCTTGATCGCCTTGATCACGTTCGTCATTTGGCTCGCCGCGACCAAAGAAATGGGCTTGGCCGCAAATTATGCGATCAGCGTCCTCGTCATTTCCTGTCCCTGTGCGCTCGGGCTCGCCACGCCCGTGGCAGTGATGGCCGCGACGGGGAAGGGCATGTCACTCGGTATTTTGTACAAGGACGCAGAGGCCCTGCAAAAGGCCAGAAACGTCAATTGCGTGCTCCTCGATAAAACGGCCACCCTCACCGTCGGTCGGCCGCAGGTGACCGATTTTGAGCCTTTAACGGGCGACGAGAGCTTTCTGCTCGGACTCGCGGCGTCGATTGAGGCCCATTCCAATCACCCGATTGCGGAATGTGTGCGTGGCTATGCCGAAGCGAAAGCGCCCGACCAAAATTTACGGACGGAAAACTACGCCTACGAAATGGGCAAGGGCGCAACGGCGGACTATGCGGGAAAAACCTACCGCCTGGGCAACAGAAAACTGCTCGGCGCCGCTCTGAAAAAAAGTGCTGCGGAACGGGGGAACGCCTATTCCGCCGAAGGCAAAACGGTGGTATTTCTGGCGGACGATAAACACATTCTGGCAATTTTTGCCGTGGCGGATACGTTGAAAGAGACCAGCGCGGAAGCCGTAAAGGCGCTCAGGGAGCGTAAAATCCGCGTCGCCATGCTCACGGGCGACAGCGAAAACGTCGCCAAGGCGATTGCGGCGAAGGTAGGGCTGGACGAATATTTTGCCGAGGCCTTGCCCGAGGACAAAACGAAAGCGGTGCTTCGCGTGAAGGAAGCGGGCGGAAACGTTGCCATGGTCGGGGACGGCATCAACGACAGTCCCGCGCTCAAGGCCGCGGACGTGGGCGTGGCGATGGGTACGGGCACGGATATCGCCATAGACAGCGCCGACGTCGTACTCGTCAGCGGCGATCTCCGCTCGGTAAGCACGATGGTCGATTTGAGCAAAGCGGCCGTAAAAAATATCAAGGAAAACCTCTTTTGGGCGTTTTTCTATAACGTGGTGGCTATTCCCGTCGCGGCGGGCGCGTTTGCATTTGCAAATTTCACGCTCAATCCCATGATCGCCGCAGCGTGTATGAGCCTGAGTTCCCTGTTCGTCGTGGGGAACGCTTTGCGGCTGACGGGATTCGGGAAATCTAAAAAACAAGACGGACAGAAAAAGGAGGAGACACATACAATGACGAAAACTTTAACGATCGAAGGCATGATGTGCAATCACTGCGTCATGCACGTGACAAAGGCTTTGGAAGGCTTGACGGGCGTCGAACAGGCGATAGTGGATCTGAAGAAAAAAACAGCTGTCGTCACTTTGAACGGCGAGGTATCGGACGCCGAATTGACGGACGCCGTCAAAGAAGCGGGCTATGAGGTGACAAAGCTCGACTGACGCGCGGGAATATGACAAAATAAATTTTTCCGCGACAAAAAGAGACAGGCAGACGACGGTTGCATATGTTATCATATTCCCGACGAAACATATAGGAGGGAATACATATGTCCGAAATGCTGCTTCTCGACAAACGCACACAGGGCCTTATCGAGGATTACGTCCCGCAGGGGGATATCCTCGAGGGCGTCGTGTGCTTTTTTTCGGTCTTTGCCGATTATACCAGGGTAAAGATCTTATCCGCGCTTGCCATCAGCGAGTTGTGCGTCACCGATCTTTCGCGAATCCTCGGGATCAACCAGACTACCGTCTCGCACCAGCTGCGCTTTCTCAAGAGCGCGGGGATCGTAAAATGCTGCCGACAGGGGAAAGTGATCTTTTACAGCCTCACAAACGACTCCGTCAACGACGTTTTGTTAAAAGGAATCGAGTTTTTGGGCTGTTAAGATAATTATTTCCGTCGTATCCCTTGCCAAATCGCGTAAATTGGTATATAATAATAACGTCGGCTGCGGAAGCCCCGCTTCCGCGCGCCTCGGAGGGATATGGGCGAATTACAGGAAAAACTGAAACTTCTTCCCGACAGTCCGGGCGTGTATATCATGCTGGACAAGGACGGAATCGTCATCTACGTCGGAAAGGCGCGCGTGCTTAAAAACCGAGTGCGTCAATATTTTCACGGCTCCGAAAAGCCCGAGAAGGTCGCCGCGATGGTGGAGCATATCGCGGACTTTTACTACATTATCACCAAGACGGAAATCGACGCGCTGGGGCTGGAAAACAATCTCATCAAAAAATACAAGCCCAAGTACAATATTCTCCTGAAAGACGATAAAACATATCCCTATATCAAAGTTCATACGAAGGAGGAGTTTCCGCGTTTTTCCATCACCCGCAAAATCAAAAAAAAGGACGGAAAGTATTTCGGGCCGTTTATGGGCGGAATCCGCTGTAAAGAGATCCTCGACGTAACCTCGTCCGTCTATAACGTCCGCCTCTGCGACGTGGCAATCGGCGAAAAGCCGAAAAAGCCCTGTCTCGCCTATCACCTCCACCGCTGTCTTGCTCCGTGCGCGCACTTGTGCACCAAGGAAGAATATGCGGAGCGCGTGAAAAAGGCGGTGTCCTTTCTCGACGGAAACTACGAGGAAGCGGAGAAGCTTCTGCGCGAAAAAATGATGCAGTTCGCCGCCAACGAGGATTTCGAGCTGGCGATGGAATACCGCGAAAAGCTGGCGATGCTCTCCAAGCTTAAACTCCGGCGGATCACGTCGCTCAATCGCTGTATCAATGCGGACATCATTGCCTTAAAGACAAATTATCTCTATTCCGCCGTCAATATTCTCATTACCCGTAGCGGAATTATGCAGGGCGGAAGCAATTTCGCATTGGAGGACGCGTCTTTGTCCGAAGCCGACGCGCTGACGGCGTTTATTATTCAGTATTATTCCGCTCACGAGATACCCGAGGAAATCATCACCGCGGAATATTGCGAGAAAGAGCTGCTCGAAAATTTCTTTCTCGAGCATTTCGACAAGAAAGTGGAAGTCGTCTTTGCAAAACAGGGAGTCCGGCGTCAGCTGCTCGAAATGGCCGAACGCAACGCGGAGGACTATCTCTCAAAATCGATCGACAAGATCAAGCATAAAGACGATATGACCAAAAACGCCTGCGCTCGGCTGAAGGAGCTACTCGGCTTAAAGCGTTATCCCAAACGCATGGAATGTTACGATATTTCCAACATTAGCGGAGTGGATAAGGTAGGCTCTATGGTGGTTTTTTCCGACGGCGAGCCGGATAAAATAAGTTATCGGCGGTTTAAGATCAAGACGGTGGAGGGCGCAAACGATTTCGCTTCCCTCCAGGAGGTTTTGAAAAGGCGGCTTTCCAAGCTGGGGACGGCGGAAGAAGCGCGCTTTCCCAAGCCCGACCTCATCATCATCGACGGCGGCAAGGGTCAGCTTTCCTCCGTAGAGGAGATATTTGAGGAAATGAACGTCACGGACATCGATCTCATCTCGCTCGCAAAACAGGAGGAGGAAGTGTTTACTCCCTATCAGAGCGAGAGCGTGCGGATCGATCATCGGGATTATGTGCTGAAAATGCTTCAGCGCATCCGCGACGAGGCGCACCGCTTTGCGATCACTTATTTCAGAAGTCTCCATTCCAAACGCAACCTGGCCTCCGTATTGGCCGAGATTGAGGGCGTGGGCAAGAAAAAACAGATCGCTTTGATGGAGAAATTCGGGACGATCGACAAAATTATGCACGCGGGGATCGAAGATCTGACGCAGGCGGAAGGCATCGGCGAGGAGCTCGCCAAACGTATTAAAACTTATTTCGAGGAAAAACTGTAATTCATGCGAAAGATAAACTATCCTTTGATTATTTCCGATTTCGACGGCACTTTACTGCGTTCGGACGGCACGATCGCCCCCGAAACGAAACTCGCAATCGACGACTATATCGCCGTGGGCGGCACGTTCGGTATCTGTACGGGGCGAATGACGGGCTCTATTCTGCCGCGGGCGAAAGAGCTCGGGTTAAAAGGCCTTGTGGCGTCTTATCAGGGCTCCGTAGTTTCGGACATCGAGAGCGGGGCGCTTCTCGTCGATGGATTTATCCCGTTCGACGGTGCGGTAAAAATTTGTAAGGTTTTCGAAGAGATGGGGCTGCACACCCACGTCTATACGCTGGATAAATTTTACGTCAACATGGACGACGAAGCGTTGAAAATGTATGAGAGAGTGTGCCGCGTAAAGGGCGACGTCGTTTTGAGCGAGCCTCTTTCCGCGATGGTGGCGCGCGAAAAGCTTAAAGTGCGTAAGGTACTCGCCATGGTGGAGCCCGTGGACAAAAAACGCATATTTTCCGCCGTGGAAAAGGCGCTGGGAGAAGAATTTTACGTCACGTACAGCGCCGCCAGCCTCGTGGAAATCACCAGCAAAACGTTTAGCAAGGGCAGCGCGGTGCGGTTTATGGCGGACTATTATCACGTTCCCGTTGAAAGGACGGTCGCTGTGGGCGACAGCCTCAACGACCTGCCCATGCTGGAAGCGGCGGGGCTGGGGCTTGCCGTCAGAAACGCCGACGAAATGCTGAAAGATAAAGCGGTTTCCTTCGAATATTCCAACGACGAAAACGCTATAGGGCGGATTATAGAAAGGTACGGTTTTACGGGAGAAAAGGAATGAACGAGCGTGTGACGGAAAGCGTGATGCTGGATAAACTCGCTTCCGATCTCAATCTGGAAATCATCTATACGGGAAGGGGAGTGGTCACTCTTTCCAGCATGAGCGTGGAACGCCCCGGCTTACAGCTTGCGGGCTTTTTCAGCTATTTCGACCCGCGCAGAATTATGGTGTTCGGCCTTTCGGAGCACGAGTATCTGCGTTCCTTTTCCTCGGAGGAAAGGCGGGAAAAGCTGTCGAGGCTGTTCGATTACGGCGAGGTACCGTGCATCATTTTAAGCCGCGATCTGCCCTCCGTGCCCGAGCTTATGGAGGTTGTGAGAAAGGCTTCGTGTCCCTTGTTCAGAAGCCCGAAGGTGACAACCGACCTCATGAGCGATCTTTATATCTATCTCAATCGTATGCTCGCGCCTTCGGTGACGGAGCACGGCGTGCTGATGGAGGTCTTCGGCGTGGGGATGCTGTTGACGGGTAAAAGCGGCGTGGGAAAAAGCGAAACCGCCATGGAGCTGATTAAACGCGGACACCGCCTGATTGCGGACGACAGCGTGATTATTAAGGAAATCGCCAACGATTTATACGGTACGGCGCCCGAAATCATTCGTTACTTTATGGAGCTGCGCGGCATCGGTATCATCAACGTCAAGAGCATGTACGGCTCGGGCTCGGTACTCAACGAAAAGAAAATCGAGCTCGTCATTCAGCTGGAAAATTGGCAACAGGGGAAGGAATACGACCGCATGGGCGATACCGCGGCCTTTGCGGAATATCTCGGGATCAAGATCCCGAAACTGACGATTCCCGTCAGCCCCGGGCGAAATCTTGCCATCATCATCGAGGTCGCCGCTCGTAATTTCCGTCTCAAGAGTATGGGCTACGACGCCTCACAGGAATTGATTACGCGGAGCATCGGGCGTTGAGGGAGAGTACTATGTCTGAAATATTGGCGCCTGCGGGAAATGCAAAATGCGCCGCAGCGGCGATTGACAACGGCGCGGACGCCGTATATCTCGGGTACCGTGCCTATTCGGCGCGCGCAGGCGCGGAAAACTTCGACGGAGAGGCCCTCGAAGAGATATTGAAAAAGGCGCATTTCGCAGGCGTAAAGGTGTATGTCGCCATGAATACGCTGGTGAAGGAGTCCGAAACGGAAGAGTTTGTAAAGACGCTTCTCGAGGTTTGGAATTCGGGTGCCGACGCGATTATTATGCAAGACGTACTACTTGGACGTTTCGTGCACGAGCGCTATCCCGATATCGTGCTCCATTTAAGCACGCAGGCGGGCGTATGTAATACCGAGGGCGCTCGTTTCGCCAAAAAATGCGGCTTTTCGAGGGTGATTTTGGCTCGGGAAACGCCGCTTACGGAAATAGAAAAAATCGCGGCCCTTATGGAGACCGAAGCATTTGTGCAGGGCGCCCTTTGCACCTGCTTTTCGGGACAGTGTTATTTTTCTTCCTTTGCGGGCGGAAACAGCGGCAACCGCGGAAAATGCAAACAGCCTTGCCGTAAGATGTATTCCTACGACAGAAACGGTTTTGAGGAGAGGTCGTACGCGCTGTCTCTATCGGATCTATGCGTGGCAGAGGAGATTGAAAAACTCAAACGGGCTGGCGTTTCCTCCTTTAAGATCGAAGGACGGATGAGACGCCCCGAATATGTGGCCGCGGCAGTGCGCTATTATCGGCTGTTACTGGACGGGGGGACGGAGAAAGAAAAGGTCGCGGCGCTGTCAGATCTGAAACGGACGTATAACCGCGGAAATTATACGAAGGGGCTGGCGTTTGGTCAGGATAAGCGTTTCCTTTCGCGGGCAGTGCAGGGACATATCGGGGAAAGAGTCGGCACGGTAAAGGTTTTGAGCGGTAAATATTACGTTGAGGGTACTTTCAGACCCGTTTCGGGCGACGCCTTCAAAATTTTGAGAAACGGGCGCGAAGCGGGCGGCGCAGTATATGTGAGTTCGACGGAAAGAGGTTTTTATATTTCCTCTTCCGCGCGGCTCCTGAACGGGGACGGCGTATTCGTCACCACCGATACCGCCGTCAACCAAAAGGTTTTATCGGGGGAAAAGCGTATTCCCGTTTCGCTTACGTTGCGTTTTTGCGAGGGCGGAAACGCCGTGGCGGAATGCGGAGACGTGCGTGTATTTTCGGAAGAGCTTCTCTCTCATGCGCAGGCACATCCGTTGACAACGGAAGAGCTTGAGTCGTGTTTTTTGAAAACGGACACTTTGCCGCTGGACGTTTCGTTTGAGAAAATTACATTGGAAGGGGAAGTATTTCTGGCTAAATCCCGTCTCAACGCCTTGCGCCGCGCATTTTATGAAAAATTGTTCCGCGCGCGCACGGAGATATGCGGGCGATGTTATGCGTTTCAGCCGATACCGCGTTCTCCGCGCGTCGGGAAAAATGAAAAAACCGCTTTGATCGCTTCCGATTTCAAAGATATAGAAAATATCGACGTCGCCGTGTTCAAGCCCGACGATTATGGCGCGGAGCCGCCCGAAAGTTTTACGCGGGGCGGTTTCGAAAAATTTATTTACTATCCCGCGTTTGCTTCGGAAGGCGATTTGAAGGCCGTCGAACGGCTTTTGAAAACGACGGGTGCGGACGGGATTTATGCCGAAAATTACGGCGGAATATCTTTTGCCGAGGATAAAAACGTAAAGTTATTTGCGGGGACGGGGTTCAATCTCACCAACGCGGTTGCCGTAAACGAGCTTTTGAAAGAAAGCGTCGTCGCCTATTACGCCGTTTCCAAAGAGCTTGACGAGCGGGAAGCGGCCGCACTGGGCGGAGAAAAGGCGTTTTTGCTTTCTTCGGGAGATATCAAGCTGATGGATTTATGTTATTGCCCGTTCGGAAAAACCTGCGCTTCCTGCGATAAAAAACGTATTTATACCCTCACGGACGAAAACGGCAGGGCGTTTCCCGTACGCCGTTACGTTTCCGCGGCGGGAGACTGCCGCTTCGAGGTATTCAACTGCGCCAAATTGGTCGGCCGCGGTCTTGCGGGCCTGGGAAAACTGCTCGACTGTTCCGCGATAAACGATGGCGGCCGAGCCGCGGCGCTTGCGGGAGACGAAGATGCTCAAAGGACGTTTTACGGCAATTACACCGCCGGACACCGAAAAAAGAGCGTGCTGTAAAGGAACATTATCATGAACCGAAAAGCCATAGAAAAAACGGAACTGAATAAAATTTTATCGTTGGTCGCAGAATACGCGGTGCTGGACGGAAGCAGGGAGCGGCTGAAAAGTCTTTCTCCCGAGACCGACCTTTCCGCCGCGAAAAAGAGCCTCGAGCTGACGGAGGAGTGCGTCAAACTGCTCTTTACCTACGGCGTGGGGAAAATCGAATACTTTCCGCCCTTCGCGGATGAATTGGAACGGGCCGCAAAGGGTTCGGCGCTTTCCTGCGGCGAGCTTTTAAGCGCCTGCAACCTTCTCCGTGCGGCGCGTATCGCCCATTCGGGCATTGCAGGGGTGACGGACGAGGAGATTAAAGCCGTCCGCGTCCTTGCCGACAGGCTTTATTTCGACGCGGCTCTGGAGGAGGATATTCAGACAAAAATCTTAAGCGATACGGAAGTGAGCGACTATGCCAGCGACAGGCTCTACACCATTCGTCGGGAGATACGTTCGCTCAACGAGAGAATCCGCTCGAGGCTGGCCGAATATCTGACGGGAGAAGAGGGGAAATATCTCCAGGACGGCATCGTCACCATGCGCGACAACCGTTACGTTCTGCCCGTCCGCGCGGAATATAAGCGCAACATCAAAGGCTTTATCCACGACCGTTCCGCCAGCGGCGCGACCTTCTTTATCGAACCCGAGCAGGTTCTGGAAATGAACAACGAACTGCGTTCCCTCGCCATCGACGAAAAAGAGGAGGTGGAGCGTATCCTCGGCGAGCTTTCCCGCCGGGTGGGATTTATGGGCAAGGAGCTCGTTTCAGACATAGAAGTGCTGGAGGAGCTCGACGGGTTTTACGCCCGCGCCGAATATGCCTATAAGCTGTCCTGCGTCAAGCCCTCCGTCAACGCTTCGGGGATCATCTCTTTCGATTGTGGCCGCCACCCGTTGATCGACCGCAAAAAAGTAGTGCCCGTTACGCTGTCGCTCGGCAGGGATTACCGTTTTCTGCTCATCAGCGGCCCCAATACGGGCGGTAAAACGGTTACGCTGAAAATGGTGGGGCTGTTTTGCCTCATGGCGATGTGCGGGCTTTTTATCCCCGCAAAACGGGCGGAGGTTTCCGTCTTTCGGGAAATTTACTGCGATATCGGGGATTCCCAAAGCATCGAGGAGAGCCTTTCCACCTTTTCCTCGCACGTGACCAATATCGTGGAAATCGTCGATAACGCCGATAAAAACAGTCTCGTGCTCATCGACGAGCTGGGCGGAGGCACCGATCCCGACGAGGGGCAGGCCCTCGCGAAAGCGGTGGTTTCTTATCTTCTCCGTGCGGGAGGGACGGGCGTGGTTACGACGCATTATTCCGCCCTGAAGGAATTTGCTTTCGCCACGGACGGCATAGAAAACGCCTGTATGGAATTCGATTCCGATACGTTGCGCCCCTTATACGTCATCAAAATCGGCCTGCCCGGGTCGAGCAACGCCCTCGCTATTTCCAGGCGTCTGGGGCTGAAAGAAGAAATTCTGGAAGAGGCCTTGGGCAATTTGTCCGAGGGCGCGCAAACCTTTGAAAATATCGTCCGAAGCGCCGAGGAGAGCCGTCTCCGTGCCGACGAGGCTCTGAAGGAAACAAACCTTTTGAAATCCGAATGGCAGGAAAAGGTGAAGCTTCTCGAGGAGGAGAGGGAAAAGCTCCAAAAGGAAAGGGAGAAGCTTTTTACCTCGGCAAAAGCGGAATCGCGGCGGATCATCAACGAACGCACGGCGGAAGCGGAGGAAATTTTAAGCGAAATCGAGGAAATTTTCGCACGGGATTCGATTTCGGAAGCCGATCTCATCAAGGCGAGGACGTTGAAAAACCGCCTGGGCGACAAGGCTTACGACAACGAAAAGGAAGAGTTTTCCCGCCCGCAATACATTCCCGCTAAAATCGAGAAGCTGAAAGCGGGCGACAAGGTATTTGTAAAAAACATCAATCAGGAAGGCGTCGTGCAGAGCGTGAGGCCGCAGAAGAACGAAGCGGAGGTACTTTGCGGAAATATCCGCGTAAGAAGTAAAATTTCCGATTTGTCCGTGTTAATTTCCGAGAGGAATGCACAAAATGATAAAAAGAAGCCCGCGGGAAAGCGCGTTTCCGACCGCGTACAGGTCTCTAAAAATCTGACACCCAAACCTTTGCCGAGCCTCGAACTCAACGTCATCGGTATGACCGTACAGGAAGCTCTGCCCGAGGTGGAGGCGTTTATCGACGGCGCGGTGTGCGCCAACCTCGAGGAAGTGCGAATCGTGCACGGCGTGGGGACGGGAAAGCTCCGCGCGGGGATACAGGACTATCTGAAAAAACACAGAAACGTCGAGGAATTTCGTCTCGGAAAGTACGGGGAAGGGGAAACGGGCGTCACGATCGTAAAAATAAAATAAGGAAATGCGTTTTTCCCGCTTCCGAAGCGGTTAAAAAATCATAAACCCGAAAAAAGGAAACATAGAATAGAACGGAATCTTTTTTCGAGGTAATCAGATTTGAAACATAACCGCAACCGCGCCGTAAAAAAGGAGCGCCTGAACAAAAACGTAAAACTCAACGTCGCCACCAATTTCGCTTTGGCGTTTCTCATCTTTTCCGTGGGATTTGTCTGTCTGTTTCCTGTGGAGGACGCCGTGACGACGGACGGAAGCGAAAAAAACGTCTATCGCTCCGCTTCGGCGGAGACGGGCGGCGTTTCCCTGATGTTCAACGTCTATTGGGGAACGGACGAGGTGTATCGCATTCTCGACACGCTGGAGACGCACAAAGCAAAGGCGACCTTTTTTATCGGCGGCTGCTGGGCCGACGACAACGTAGCCTGCGTCAGGGAAATTCTTTCCCGCGGTCACGAGCTGGGCAATCACGGTTATTTCCATAAGGATCACGCCTCCTTGAGCGAGGCGCAAAACAAAGAGGAAATTTCCCTGTGCAACCGTTTTATTCAGCTGATGACGGGCAAGGCCATGACGCTGTTCGCGCCGCCGTCGGGCGCTTACGGAAAAGCCGCGCTCGCCGCCTGCGAAACGCTGAATATGAAAACGATACTCTGGTCGCGCGATACGATCGACTGGCGGGACAAAAACGCTTCCCTCATCTATTCGCGTGCGACCAAAAACATCAAGGGCGGCGAATTCGTCCTCATGCACCCCATGAAGGAAACGGCCGACGCATTGGACGACATACTGACATATTATGAAACCTGTTCGCTCCGCGCGGTCACCGTATCGGAGAACTTACAGGACGGAGGATAATAAATTATGGTTTACGAAAAGAAATACGGCAACGGGCTTCGGCTGGTGGTAAAACAGATGGAGGGGCTGTTGTCCGTCACGATGGGGATTCTCGTCGGTACGGGTTCGTCGTGGGAGACGGATTCTGAGGACGGCATTTCTCATTTTATCGAGCATATGCAGTTCAAGGGCACAAAAAAACGCACCTCCTTTGAAATTTCCGACGCGTTCGACCGTATCGGCGCGCAGGTCAACGCCTTTACGGGAAAGGATATGACCTGCTATTACTCGAAATGTACGTCCGATCACACGGCGGAGGCCTTCGAAATTCTTTCCGACCTCTTTTTGAACAGTACCTTTCCCGACGAAGAAATGGTCCGCGAAAAGGGCGTGGTCTGCGAGGAAATTTCGATGAACGAGGATACGCCCGACGACCTTTGCCTCGACGTGCTCTCGTCGGCGTTTTACGGGAAAAAGAATTACGGCAGAAATATTCTCGGCCCCGCCGACAACGTCAAATGTTTTACGCGCGAGGATATTTTCCGCTATAAGGCAGCCAGGTACTGTCCCGAAAATATCGTTATTTCCTTTGCGGGCGGCGTGGATATCGCCACGGCGGAGGCGTTGGTGGAGTCCTATTTCGGCGTTTTGGAAAAAGGCGTCTTTGAGAAGTGTGAGAAGAGCATCGATTTCGCCCATCTCAGCCTCCTGCGCAAAAAGCCGATCGAGCAGGTCCACTTGGCGATCGGCTATCCTACGATTCACCGCGATCACCCGCTCGCCGACGCTCTCCAGACAATGAACAGCGTGCTGGGCGGAAGTATGAGCTCCCGTCTCTTTCAGGAGGTGCGGGAAAAGCTCGGGCTTGCGTACTCGGTCTATTCCTATATTTCCGCGTTTTCGGAGTGCGGCTCGCTGATCGTCTATGCGGGCGTCAATCCCGCCAGCGCGGATAAGGCTTATGACGCAATCGGCAAAGTAATCGCAGAGCTTATGGAAAAGGGAATCTCGGAGGAGGAATTTCTGCGCGGCCGCGAACAGATGAAGGCTTCCATGCTCTTCTCGCAGGAAAGCACTCCCTCGCAAATGCTCCTGTACGGAAAATATATGCTGTTTAACGACCGGCTGTTCGACTTCGAAGGCAAGCTGGACGCGATCAACCGCATGACAAAAGAGGACGCCAACGAGACGATTGCGCTCACGTTCGACGACAGCAGAAAGGCGGTGGGGGCCGTGGGCAATTTGGACAAGCCCTTCGCGTTATAAACGATGTCTGAAAAAGAATTGCGGAAAGCGGGCTTCGAACCCGTTTTCGATAAGGAGAGCCGCCTGCTCGTGCTGGGCAGCTTTCCGTCCGTAAAGAGCCGCAAAATTCAGTTTTATTACGGCAATAAGCAAAACCGCTTCTGGAAAACGGTCTGCGGCTTTTTCGGGGAGGAAATTCCCGAAAGCACGGACGGGAAAAAGGAATTTCTGCACAGAAGAAAAATCGCTTTGTGGGACATGGTGACGGAATGCGAAATCGAGGGTTCGGCGGATTCGACCGTAAAAAACGCCTCCGTCGCCGACCTCGGCGTCATTCTCAAGGCTGCGCCGATCGAAAAGATACTTCTCAACGGAACGCTATCCTATAACCTCTTTACGGCACACTATGCCGACCTGGCCGTTCCCTATTTCAAAATGCCTTCGACAAGTCCTGCAAATCCCCGCTTTGACGCGGAAATCTGGAAGGAGCAGCTTCGTGACTTACTCTGAATTTTTAGAAGAATTAACCCCTTATGCGGAAGCTGATTTTGCGAAATTTCAGCAACGGATCATCAATAGTCCCTCGCAGGAATTTCTCGGGATCCGCACGCCGACCATGCGCCTTTTGGCCAGGCGCCATAAAAACGATCCTGAAACGCTTTTTTCCTTTCCCGACCGTTATTATGAGGTGACCTTTATCAAGCTTTCAGCGGCGTCTCAGCTGCCTTACGGGCAGTTTTGCGCCTATCTTGACAGGTGTGTTTCCCTCATAGACAATTGGGCGCTTTGCGACTGTTTCAAGCCCGCGTGTCTCAAAAAACACCTCGACGATTTTTTGCCCCGGCTCGAAAACGTTTTTGCCCATGGCGGCGAATTTTATCAGCGTTATGCGCTGGTGACGCTGCTCGGGTATTATGTGGAGGAAAAATATCTGCCGCTGATCGAAGAATATCTGAAGCGGGCGGATACGGAAAAATATTACGTACATATGGCGGCCGCGTGGCTGACCGCAGAGATTCTCGTTAAATATTACGACTTCGGCTTAAAACTGCTCCAAAATAAAGTTTTGCAGCCGAAAACGCACAACAAGGCGATACAAAAGGCAAAGGAAAGCTATCGCCTCACCAAGGAACAGAAGGGAGCTCTCGAGTCCCTGAAGATAAAAATCTCAAAATAATCGGCAGGTAGTATCATGGACATTTTACAAACGATCACCCAGGAATTCAACCTCAATCCGACGCACGCGAAAAATATCCTTTCGCTCATCGACGAGGGGAACACCATTCCCTTTATCGCCCGTTACAGGAAGGAAATGGCGGGCAGCTGCGACGACCAGGTGCTGCGCGCGCTGTCCGACCGCCTCACCTATCTCCGCAACCTCGAAAAGCGGAAGGAGGAAGTTTCCTCCGCGATCGGGGAACAGGGAAAGCTCACGGACGAGATCAAGGCCGCCCTCGAAAAAGCCGTCACGCTTACCGAAGTGGAGGATATTTACCGCCCGTATAAGCAGAAACGCAAAACGCGCGCTTCCGTCGCCGTCGCAAAAGGACTTCAGCCGCTGGCGGACGCCATCCTCGCGCAGGATAAAGCTCTGGACGTAAGAAAGGAAGCGGAAAAATACATAACGGAAGAAGTCAAGACGGCGGACGAGGCGATTGCGGGCGCGCAGGATATCATTGCGGAAATAATCTCCGACGACGCGGCGACGCGCAAAAAAATCCGAAATTTCTTTTTCAATCACGGGGAAATCGCCTCCTCCTACGTCAAGGGAAAAGAGGCGGAGGACGAAGCGAAAACCTACGAAATGTACAAGGCGTATTCCGAGCCCGTTTCGGAGATCAAGAGCCATCGCGTTCTCGCGCTCAACCGCGGCGAAAAAGAGGGGTTTTTGAAGGTTTCGATTGTCTGTGACGCCGAATTTGCGAAGCGAATTACCGCGGCCTCCTTTCTGAAGGACGGCGGCGAAGCCTCAAAGCTTGTCAAAGCCGCCGCGGAGGACGGGTACGACCGGCTGATCGCGCCTTCCGTCGAGCGTGAAGTCCGCGCCCGGCTCTTTGACGATGCCAGCGAGCAGGCGATCAAAATGTTCGAAATCAATCTCAAGCCTTTGCTTATGCAGCCTCCCGTAAAAAACAAAGTAACCATGGGTTGGGACCCTGCGTTCCGCACGGGCTGCAAGATCTGCGTCGTGGACGGTACGGGCAAAGTACTCGACAAAACGGTCGTTTATCCCACGCCTCCGCAGAATAAGAAAGACGAGGCTAAGCGCGTTTTGAAAGCTTTGATCGAGCGGTACGCCGTCGAAGTAATTTCCTGCGGCAACGGCACGGCCAGCAAGGAAAGCGAAATTTTTATCGCGGAATTGATTAAGGAAATCAAAGAGGAAACGGGACGGGAAGTGGGCTACGTCATCGTCAACGAGGCCGGCGCCAGCGTGTATTCGGCTTCTGCGCTCGGCGCGGAGGAATTTCCCGATTACGACGTCACGGCTCGCAGCGCGGTGTCCATTGCCCGCAGACTTCAGGACCCGCTGGCGGAGTTGATCAAGATCGATCCCAAGTCGATCGGCGTGGGACAGTATCAGCACGATATGAACGAGAAACGCCTCGACAGCGCGCTGGGCGGCGTACTCGAGGACTGCGTCAACAGCGTGGGCGTCGATCTCAATACGGCCAGCGTCTCCCTGCTCAAATACATAGCGGGCTTAAATTCCGCCGTGGCGAAAAATATCGTTTCATTCCGTGAAGAAAACGGAAAATTTACTTCGAGAAAACAGCTTCTCAAAGTGCCCAAGCTGGGAGAAAAGGCCTATACGCAATGTGCGGGCTTCCTTCGTATAGACTGCGGGGACAATATTCTCGACAACACCGCCGTACATCCCGAATCCTATGAAAAAGCGGAAAAGCTCCTTTCGCTGTTCAATTACACAAAGGAGGACGTCAAGGCGCGCCGCATTGCCGACCTGCGCGAAAAGCTCAAGGCGTACGGGGTGGATAAAGCCGCGAGGGAGAGCGAGCTCGACAAGGCGACCTTGACGGATATCGTCACCGAACTGATGAAACCGGGCCGGGATATCCGTGAGGCGCTTCCCGCGCCCATGCTTCGTAAGGACATCATGGGGATCGAGGATTTAAGGCCGGGCATGGAAATTTCGGGTACGGTGCGCAACGTAGTGGATTTTGGCGCGTTCGTCGATATCGGCGTGCATCAGGACGGCCTCGTCCATATTTCGGAGATCACCGACCGTTATATCCGTCACCCGTCCGAGGTGCTTCGGGTAGGCCAGGTGGTAAAAGTTACGATTAAGGAAGTCGATGTCAAGAAAAACCGCATCGGCCTGACCATGAAAAAGAAAAACAAATAAACGGAAAAGCACTTGACTTTTCACCAGTCTTGTATTACAATAGTATCATAAAAAAGCATTACAAAGAAAAAACGGAGGAATCGTAGCATGTTGGAAAAAGTTCAGGCAATGCTGGCGGACGCGCTCAGTATTTCCGTAAACAAAGTGACGCCCGACGCGAGGATCATCGAGGATTTGGGCGCTGATTCTTTGGACGTGGTGGAGCTTCTCAGCCGCCTCGAGGACGAATACGGCGTAGTCATTCCCGACGAAGACGTGGAAAATATGAAAACAGTCGCGGATGTCGCGGCGACGCTCGAAAAGATCATGAAATAATTCCCGCAGTTTGCGGCAAGGAAGCCCCCGAAAGTTTTTTCGGGGGCTTTTCTGCGTTTTTAATCGGTTTTTCGGGCCGAATTGTTTGCCTTAAACGCCGCGATATGGTATAATCTTCAAGGACTATAAATTTTTGAGGTATTTACATGTTACAGGTCACGGGCGTAAGCCTTCAGTACGGCAGCAAAAAGCTGTTCGAAGACGTCAATCTGAAATTCACCAAGGGCAACTGCTACGGAATTATCGGCGCAAACGGCGCGGGAAAATCCACATTTTTGAAGGTGCTTTCGGGCGAGATCGAGCCGCAGAAAGGATACGTTACGCTGGATAAAAACGAGCGTATGTCGGTGTTGCAGCAAAATCAGAATATGTACGACAACGAAACGGTGCTCCGCACCGTTATGCGCGGCTACAAACGTCTGGTCGATATTATGGACGAAAAGGACGCCTTGTACGCCAATCCCGATTTTTCCGAAGAAGACGGTATCCGCGCCGCCGAGCTTGAAAGCGAATTTGCGGAAATGAACGGCTACGACGCCGAATATCAGGCGGGCCAGCTTCTCAACGCGCTTGAAATTCCCGAGGCGCTTCATTATTCTCTGATGTGCGATCTCGACGCGAAACAAAAAGTCCGCGTCCTTTTGGCGCAGGCGCTTTTCGGAAATCCCGACGTGCTGCTTCTGGACGAGCCTACAAACAATCTCGACATCAAAACCGTGCGCTGGCTGGAAAACTATCTGATGGATTTCGAAAATACCATCATCATCGTGTCCCACAACCGCCATTTCCTCAACAGGGTGTGCACAAATATCTGCGACGTAGATTTCGGAAAAATCAATATGTACGTGGGCAACTACGATTTCTGGTATCAGACGAGCCAGCTCCTGGCCCGCCAGCAAAAGGAACAGAATAAAAAGGCCGAACAACGGGCAAAGGAATTGCAGGACTTTATTGCCCGTTTTGCGGCCAATGCTTCAAAATCCCGACAGGCAACCTCCCGTAAAAAAGAACTCGAAAAGCTTACGATCAACGATTTCAAGCCGTCTCTCCGCAAATATCCCTATATCGATTTCAAATTCGAACGGGAAATCGGCAACGATATACTCATCGTGGAGGGGCTGACGAAGAAAGGATATTTCAAAGACGTTTCCTTTACGGTGCAAAAGGGGGAAAAAATCGGTATCGTGTCGGGCAAAAGCACTACGCTGACCATGCTTTATGACATTCTGACGGGAAAAGAACAGCCCGATGCGGGCACCGTCATGTGGGGTAAAACGATTTCTGTATCATATTTCCCTCAAAACAACAACGAATTTTTCGAAAATTGCGATCTTAATCTCGTGGAATGGCTTTCTCAATTTTCACAGGATCATTATGAAGAATATTTGCGCGGCTGGCTGGGGCGGATGCTCTTTTCGGGCGAAGAGGCCCTCAAAAAAGCGAAAGTGCTTTCGGGCGGCGAAAAGGTGCGCTGTATGCTCGCCAAAATGATGCTGGAAAGCAGTAATTTCCTCATATTCGACGAACCGACCAATCATCTCGACCTCGAGTCTATTACGGCCCTCAACAACGGTTTGAGCAACTATCGCGGGTGTATGCTTCTCACTTCCCACGATCAGGAGCTTATGAATACCGTAGCCAATCGCATTATTGAAATAGACGATACAAAAGTATATGACCGACCCGTGACTTATGACGAATATGTCGATGAAATGAATTAATTAATACCCCAAAATTTGGCAATATCCATAATTCGACATACTTCGCTACGATAATTTAAAATAAGTGCGTCTCTTTTTAAATAATTTCTCGAAATACTATTTTATCGCTTTACGAAAAATGTTTTTTGTAGTATAATGTCCTTGTTAAATACGGAAGTCGACAAGACTGACGAAAAATGTTAAATCAAGGAGACGTAGTATGCGGTGTAAGACAATTGTAGTGCTGGAGTCGAACGGGGCGCTTCTGCTTCAGTTAAAAGAAGCGTTGGGAAAAAGCGAAGGCTTAAGCGTGGTCTATGCGGGCGACGACGGAGAAGCGGGGATCCAACAGATCCGCCAGCTGAAACCCGACCTTGCCATGGTGGGGATGTTCCTGAAAGGCACGGACGGCTGCGGAGTAATCCAGGCAATCCGGAAAGACGGAGCGGACACGAGAATTATAGCGACGGGCGTACCGAGCGATACGCTGATGGAGAAAGCGATGAGCGAGGGGGCAGATTACTATTTAGTAAAACCGTTTTCCCTGTCGGGCGCGATGGAGCGAATCGCTGAAATGCTGAGGGATACGCCGGAGACGGTGGTCGAAGCGAAAGAATATGCGGGTGCAAAACGCAGACCCGTCACCTTGGAAGAAAAAATCAGCGATATTTTTATTTCCATAGGGATTCCTCCCCATATCAAGGGCTACGGATATCTGCGTTCGGGTATCAAGATGACCGTCGAACAGCCCTATATCATTAATAATATTACAAAAGGTCTTTATCCCAGCATTGCCGAAAAATTCGGAACTACGCCCAGCAAAGTGGAAAGAGCGATCCGCCATGCGATTGAGGTGGCCTGGAACAGAGGAAGGATCGATGCGATCAACGCCGTGTTCGGCACCCGCGTATATCTCGGGACGGAAAAGCCTACCAACAGCGAATTCATAGCACTTGTCGCAGATAAACTTATCCTTGAAAATATGATATAATATTAAAACCTTTTATATAAAAACTCTCCGAAGCTCGGAGAGTTTTTATTTTCCCTTAAACTTAACAGTTATGTTTGAAAAACTTTGCAATAAAAAAGAATAAGTATTTTACATTGAGGGTAAAACGGTTTATAATAAAGGGGAAAGAAAAAACGAAAGAAGGAGAAGCGTTATGCTTACGATAGAAAACAAAAGCTTCGCTGAAGAACGCGCCCTGTATCATCTGACGGATGCCGCCGTCGTTTTTTGCCGTTTCGAGGGCGAGGCGGATGGAGAATCCGCGTTAAAAGAAGGGAAAAATCTTGAAATAAACGGCTGTTTTTTTGCTCTCCGTTACCCTTTATGGCATGTTGAAAATCTGAAAATGCGGGACAGCCGTCTGACGGAAAGCTGTCGTGCAGCCCTGTGGTACGGCCGCAGCGTCCTCCTGAAAAGTTGTGCCCTCGACGGAATCAAGGCCGTTCGTGAATGTCGCGGCGTGAGGCTGGAAGACTGTTATGTACATTCGCCCGAATTCGGCTGGAAAAGCTCGGATATACATATTAAAAATTCGACGATAGAAAGCGAGTATGCCTTTCTGGACAGTCGCGGTATCACTGCTGCGAATATGGATTTTTCGGGGAAGTACTCCTTCCAATACGTACGGAATATGACCGTTTCCAACAGTCGCCTAAAGACGAAAGATGCGTTTTGGCATACGAAAAACGTAACTGTAAAGGATTCTCTCATCGAGGGCGAATACCTCGGCTGGTATTCGGAAAATCTGACGCTTATTCGCTGTCATATAAAGGGAACGCAGCCTCTCTGCTATTGCAAAAATCTAAAGCTGATCGACTGCACCACGGAGGAGGCCGATCTTGCGTTTGAATACAGCGGCGTCCGTGCGGACATTAAGGGCGCAATCCTTTCCGTAAAAAATCCCCGGCGCGGAAAAATCGAAGCCGACCGCTACGGTTCCGTCATTCTGTCGGACGGCGTTTATCCCTCGAAGGCGAAAATTTTGAAACGCATAAAATAAAAACAACTTCCCGGAAAATGCTTGACAGTATAAATTTTTAGGCGTATAATAGTGGAAACGAAAAATGAGGAAAAAGTTTCCGTTATGAAAGAACAAATCATAGAAACGGCCGTAGAGTGTATGAAAAGGGATGGGCTGAAATTTTCCCTGGATATGCTCGCGGAAAAAATGAAAATTTCGAAAAAGACAATTTACAAATATTTTCCTTGTAAAGAAGTCCTTGCGAGGGAAATATATCAGGCCTATTACGACGGACTGGATAAAAGGTCGGCCGAGCTTTTGGCTTCGCAGCGTCTCTCAAAGGAAGAAAAATCTAAAGAATTGCTTTCGGTCTATTTTGAATCGGTGCGAATGAATCGCGACGATATCTTCAACAAATTCAATTTGAACGATTTGATACGCGGATACGCTTCTCAGCGTCAAAACGGAATATGGGCCGCCATTTCTCCGCACTTGGGAAAATCATTAAACGCTAAAGAAACGGCCTCCCTGCGGATTATTCTGGACGGAGCTTTCGAGAAAACGCTTCAGGGAAAAAGTGGAGGAGAGGAAGTTTTTTCTCTGTTGGGGAGGCTGATATGACGGTGGGTTTTTTGCGATTGTTCGCCGTTTTTTGCGTCGCGCTTATCGTGGGAAAGCTGATTTCCAAGCTTCGGCTTCCCGCCATTTTGGGCTGGTTGATTGCGGGAGTCGTATTTGGGCCGTATTTAACGAATATTGTGACCCTCGAAATCATGGATGCTTTATGGTATAAGATCACTATAAAAATATTCGAATGCTTTGCCGGCGTCATGATCGGCCGCGAAATTATTTTCAAAAAAATAGCGAAATCGGGGAAACAGATCATCGGGATCACGTTTGTGCAGTCGATCGCGACGTTTTTGTTTGTTTCCTTGGTTTTTGCGCTTGTCTTTCTGTGCGTGGATCTGCCTATTTACCTGGCGTTTATCTTCGGCGGAATTGCACTGGCTACGGCGCCCGCTCCCGCTCTTTCTATCGTAAACGAGTACCATACGGACGGCCCCGTTACCAAAACGCTCATTCCCTTAGCGGCGATTGACGACGTAATCGGAGTGATCGTATTTTTTACCGTTATCTCAGTGGTCAACGTGACGATGGGAGGCGCGTCCGTTTCCGTAGCGGCAATCTTAGGAATGATCTTTCTGCCGTTCGTCGTCGGCGTCGTTACGGGCGGCTTGGGAGCGCTCGTTATCCGAAAGATAAAAAACAAGTATCTAAATCTCGCTTTGCTTGTTTTCTTTCTGGCTCTTTCCATAACGGTAGGATTGCTCATCGACTATTTTGTTTACGGTTCTTTCAGTCTGAATTATCTTCTGATCGGAATGGCGTGCAGTGCGACGTTTGCCAATCTCGTTGACGAGAAAAAAATGACCGAAGTTTTCGAGCTTTATCAGCCGATTTTATTTGTATCGCTGATCGTGGTCATCATAAATCTCGGTATGCCGCTCGATTATCGACTGATTGCGGGCGCCGGCGTTTTCACTGCTGTCTATATTCTGTCCCGTGCTGCGGGAAAAATCGGCGGTGCGTTTTTGGGCGGTAAAATCACCAAGGCAGAAAAGTCCGTAACAAAATATCTGGGCTTTACTCTGTTGCCGCACTCGGGCGTTTCCCTCGTATTTACGGGGATAGCTGCTTCCACTTTGGCGGGGTTTGCGCCGGAGCTCGTATCGGTAATACAGGGTACCATTGTTACCGCGGCCATTATCAACGAGCTTATCGCCGTAATCGTTGCGAAATTTGCGTTCAAATGGGCGGGGGAGATCGGCCCCTCCGAAAAAGCTTCCGTTAAATAGAAATTACAAACCCCGTCCGTAAAGCTTCTACGGACGGGGTTTTTTTGACCTTAAAAATTGCTGAAGTTTTATTACTGTTGCAGAAGAATTAATTTTCAGCTCGTTTGTCAAGTTGCTTCGGCCCACTCCGAATAACTGCAGATGCTTTTTAATCTGTAATGTTAACGTTATAAGTCCAAAGTGATTATTTTAGATCGTCCGAGAGGGAGAGTTATTAAAAGTATGGAATGAAAACTGTTGCCATTGCAAAAGCAAAGACAACGGAAGTTGCTTGAGGGAACAATGAAAAAACAACTCGAAGCCGCGGAATGTTCCGTAGCGTTTGACGAAACATATCAACTCGTCGTTCCCGAACGGCCGGGATATACTTTCAGCGGCTGGTACTGCGGCGAGGAAAAGCTTACGGACGGGGACGGTAAAAGCATTCTTGCCTGGACGTTTGCCGAAGATCGGCAATTAACGGCAGGCTGGACGATCAATTCTTACGAGCTGACGGTAACAAACGATTCCGCTTGCGGTGAAATCACCGATATAAGCGGCCGCAAACATTATAACGAGGAAATTACGGTAAGGGTAGAAGCCGCGTGTCTGGGATATACGTTCGTCGGCTGGTATGAGGGGGAGAAATTACTCGGCACGGAACTTTCCTACACGTTTTCCATGCCGGCAAAAGACGTGACATATACCGCTAAATGGGCTGAAAACGAAAAAATGGCGCCTTTTGATTTCACTTCTACGCCGACGACGTGCGTTGTGACGGGAGTAAAAGATAAAACCGCCAGGAGTTTCGTCGTTCCCGACTATGTCACGGAAATCGGAGAGGGCGCGTTTTCGGGCTGCGGATCGCTGGAAAGCCTCACACTGCCTTTTGCGGGCGGCCGTGCAGACGCGTTTTCGGCCTCGCGCAGCACCTTGTTCGGTTATATTTTCGGCTCGGCAAGTTACGGAGGCGGCAGAGAAACGTCGCAGGTTTTAGGTGTAAACGATACCGACGCCTATACGTTTTATATTCCCGCTTCTTTAAGGAGCGTAAAGATAACGGGAGGGGAGATCTTTTACGGCACATTTTCCGATTGTACCCTCTTGACTGAGTTGATCGTTCCCGAAACCATAAAAACCGTCGCGGACTATGCGTTTTATTATTGTTCCAACTTGAAGCAATTCACAATCCCCGTGACTGTAGAGAGCATCGGAGATCACGCTTTTTATTACTGTTATGGCCTGAAAAGCATAACGATTCCCGATCGCGTAACGAGTATCGGAGATTATGCGTTTTATATTTGCGACAAGCTGACAAGCGTTTATTATGAAAGTACGGAAGAAAGTTGGAATACTATCGAAAAAGGCCATTCTATATTCGATTCGACTGCGACGGTGTATTATTACAGCGCAAGCGAGCCGGTGCTGAACGAAGCGGGTACGGCGTATGAGGGAAATTATTGGCGTTACGATACAGACGGGGTGACGCCCGTGATTTGGAAAAAAGAAAATTGATGTTCAATTGCGTAAGATATAAAAAGGCATTTTGCCTATATGGAGTGACTTGCCCTCGCGCATAACTAAATAATCGGAAAAATTAAACGCATAGAGCATAAAAACCTCCATGCGTTTTTTGTTGACAATTAGTAAGGAGGAAAGATAAAAAAGAAAGGGACTTAGAGAACGTGAAAAAGTCTTTTTCATTAAAGTTAAAATTTCGAGAAACATCATATTTATCCGTAGCCATAAAGTATCTGTTCGTTGATTCGGGCTTCCAGCATCTTCTATAATTATCCTATAGAAGAGACGACTGGTTTTATTAGCTTTTTGTTTAACAATTATTCCGTTTGCTTTTCTTGTTTCGATGTGATAAAATAGGTATAAGAAAAGAAGAGTCGGGTAAAGGACCTGTTTCCGCAATGGAATTTGAAGAGTTTAAAAAACAATACCATATTAGTCTGAACCCGCAACAGGAAATGGCCGTTCAGACGACGGAAGGTCCGATTTTGCTTTTGGCCGTGCCGGGCAGCGGAAAAACGACCGTGCTCATTACCCGGCTGGGATATATGGTGTACTGTAAAAACGTACCACCCGAACGTATCCTCACGATGACTTATACCGTCAGCGCGACCAGGGATATGCGTGAGCGGTTTTCCGCCGTGTTCGGGGAAGATATGGGCAATCGGCTGGAATTCCGCACGATCAACGGCGTGTCGCAGAAAATCATTTCCCGCTATGAATCGTTTACGGGTGGAAAAGCGTTTGATCTCGTGTCGGACGAGAAAAAGCTCAACGTGCTCGTCGGGCAGATTATTCGTAGTATTCGGCACGGATTCCCCCAGGAAAGCGATATAAAGTCCGCACGCACGGCCATTACCTACATCAAAAACATGATGCTGAAAGAGAAGGAAATAGCCAAGCTCAAACCCGACGTTCCCGACATCGATAAAATTTATAAAGCGTATGACGGAGAACTGAAAAGACAAGGGTTGATGGATTTTGACGACCAGATGGTATATGCGCATATGATCCTGCGCAAAATACCTGAAATCCTCGCCTGGTTTCAAAAACAGTACGATTATATCTGTGTAGATGAAGCGCAGGACACTTCTAAAATCCAGCATTATATCATTCAATTACTCGCATACGAAAACGACAACCTTTTTATGGTGGGGGACGAGGACCAGAGCATTTACGGCTTCCGCGCCGCTTACCCGGAAGCGCTTACTAACTTTGCCCAAGATTATCAGGACGCAAAGATTCTATATCTGGAACAAAACTACCGCTCCACGGGCAATATCGTAAAAGTAGCTTCAAAGTTTATTTCACGGAATACCAAGCGCCACGCGAAAAATATGTCCACCGAGCGGGAAGCGGGCAGTGAAATAATAAGAAAGCGTTTTTCAAAGCGTCAGGAACAATACGAATTTTTGTGCGGCGTTGCGGCGGAAAATCCAAAAGACACCGCAGTGCTGTATCGTGACAACGAAAGCGCGCTGCCGCTCGTGAATCAGTTTATTCACAAGGGAATCCCTTATTGCTACCGCCAACTCAATACCGCCTTTTTCACGCATAAAACGGTCAACGAGGTGTGCGACGTCATCGATTTTGCCTATGCGCCGAAAGATACGGAAACCTTTATGCGTATTTACGGCAGGCTGAACTGTTTTATTAAAAAAGAGGAAGCGACGGAAGCCGTTCGAATCGCCGAGGAAAGGAACATTCATGTCCTGAACGCGCTTTTAACCTTATATAAAGGACAACCTTGGCGGGTATATAAAGTCAATGAGTTGAAAGATAATTTAAGTCAGATTGCTTGGTCGGACAATATTTCAGTTGCATTGAACGTACTTACCGATAAAATAGGATATACGGCCGCGGACGATACGGAAACGAAGGGCTCGGTAAAATTATACACCTTGAAAGCACTGGCGGAGCAGACAAAGGTTCGCCCCAATCGTTTCCGCGCGAATCTCGAATCTCTTTGTTCGGCAATAGAAAAGAACAGAACTAAGGAGGGGGAAGGGCTGATCCTTTCGACGATCCACGCGAGCAAGGGCTTGGAATATGACAGCGTGTACTTAATCGATTCCGTGGACGGCACATTTCCTTGCGTCCCTGAACCGGGCCCTAAAGAAGACGTGAGTGCGTGGGAAGAGGAACGGCGGGTGTTTTACGTGGCGATGACGCGAGCGAAAAACAGCCTGACTGTGTTTTCCTATAAAGATTCGCCTTCTTGTTTCGTATCCGAAATATTCGAAGAGAGACAGGCCGGGGTAAAAGGGAAGCTTTGCAAAACTCCTGTCGATCCGTTTGCGATGAAAGACTTTGACGCAGAGACAGAGTACAACCTCGTTACGCGCGGTCAAACGCTCATACATAGGCGATACGGGGCGGGACGGGTACTGAATAAGGCAATTAGTAAAGATCGGACAGACGTCAATTTAACAGTGGATTTCAAAGGAAAAATCAAAGAATTGTCTTTAAGGATGCTGAAAGCGGCGAATTTATTAGAGATAAAATAACCAATGAAATGGATTAGCAAAAGAACGAGAAGGCGTGAACCGTTTATGCAAGCGGTTGAGGCTTTCTTATTTTATATAGTTTTTCTACATAAAGATGATAGAAATCAAGGGGAATTATTAATTTTCAGTATTATAACAGATTTTATTGAAAATATAACATTTTGGGGATAGGTATTGACAAACTTTCGTACAGGAATTATAATGAGGGCAAGGCGAGGAAAGAGGCCGGCGGTAAAGCAGGAAGCCGTCTCGAAATGTTTCACGCCGAAAAAATAAACGTGAGAAAAAACATGGATAAGGAAAGGAAAAGTAAGATGAGCAGTGATAAACGGGGGCATATGGAAAACCATACAAAATTGGATAAGAGAATAATGGACGGGCATCAGGTATATGAAAATACGGAAAATCAGTTGAAAATTCGTTTTTATTGCCAGCCTGATTCTATCCTTGTACAGCTTAAAAAAGACGAATACATAATTGAAATCGAAAAAACAGACGACGTATCCCTGATAGCGGAATATTATAAACGAAAGCATCTTTCCGATCAAAAGGACGCTGCACAGATACTTTACAGAGGCTATGCAGATAATGCGGATTTAGAGTATCTCTTCGACGGAGATAGTTTGAAAGAAAACATATTGGTTTATAGACAAGCGGAATCCTACCGCTACAGCCTGCGTTTGCGCACAGGAAATCTATTTCCGCAGCTTCTCTCCGACGGCAGCATTGTGCTGAAAACCCAAGATACGAATCAAGTGGTATTTACGTTTCCCGCGCCGTATATGTTCGATTCGGCGGGATTGCGCTCGGATGCCGTATCCTATATATTAGAAATGCAAGGGCAAGGCGTATATCTGTTGTGCGTCGAAGCAAACGCGGCTTGGATAAATAACCACGAAAGACAGTTTCCCGTAACGATCGATCCGACGGTATTTTTACAGGATCGGCCCAGCGAAGGCAGCTGTATAGAAATGATGCAGTTTTATAAAGATATTAATAATGACGGAACTACAAAGTCGAGCGAGATTTGTTATGACGGGTTACATCGTACGCCGCCTATAAGGTATTTGCAGGTAGGTGGATCCTATGGGGATCGTTTATGGCGGCGCTCCAGGATTTATTTCCGCTTCCATTCTTCCCTAAAAACTTTTTTTTCGGATAAACAAATTGATCAAGTAACTTTCGGGTTGACCAAGTTTGGAACCTGGGCGACGTCTCCAAATAAGGTAGAGGATCATCTTACGTGGTTGCGTCTGCATGAATATACGGGACGCTGGCCTACCGATTTAGGGGATGCGGAAGCATTTGACAATGATCAATTCAAAGCAGAGCCTTTGTTCGCGTTTAAAGAAGAGGAATATGTCCCGGGGCAATCGTTCGCTTACGACATTACGGGGTATTTTCGTTCTTGGTTAAAAGGAGAAGGAACGGGTAAGCTTGTGTTGCGGTCTGCGGTGGAAGACGGCAAGTATGATTATATGCAATATGGTTCCAATGCGATTTTTACGCGGTTTATGGACGGCAATACTCTTGAGGGACCATTTCTGCAAATCAGTTACCGCCATAAGACGGGACTCAAGGGGGGTAAATCTCTTCCCGTGAATTGTGGCCGTGCGGGGAGCGCTGTTGTCGATCTGTTTACGGGCGGCCTTTCTTTAATGCATGAAGCATTGTCGTTAAATGGTGATTATAACGTACCTCAGTTACAGCTTATCTATTCTTCCGACTACGAGGGACGAGCCGTTGATCCAAAGTGGACCTGTGGAAAGGGCTGGAAATTAAATATTCAGCAGACACTGGAAAAAAGGGCCTATCAGCTCGGCCATACTTCGATCGAAATTTGGGAATACATGGATGCCGCGGGAATCGTGCACCCGATCCAGCCGCAATATTATTATGAAATAGCTCACGGCGATGGAAAAGTAAAGCAGACGGTGCTGGACGAACATGCGATCCAAAAACATAAAAATACCGAGGGCGGAATAGGGCTGATCGAAGAACTACGGGCAGGGCAATATCTCTTTAATGAAACGGAACGCACTTTGACGGATGAGGTGGGGAATAAGCTGTATTTCAACGCGGAGGGCGGGCGCTTGTCCAAGTGGTACGACAAAGCGAAGGAATTGACGGTAGAAATTGAATATTCGGATTATATCTTACATCTTACCTTTAATCACAGATCGTGTGACATTTACTTTTCCACCGAAGGCTTATCGGAAATTCACTTATATAATATCAGCTGTGTTTACCAGGTGACGGAAGGGCTGCTTACCAAGTGCCTGTTTAAGAAAAATGGCCAGGAAGAAAATGCGACGCAATTCGTTTATATGGGCGACCGATTAAACTATGTTATCGACCGGACGGGCGCTTGGACAAAATTCAATTACGCATGGTTGTCCTCTCCGGAAACAAATTTGTCGTCTTACATGGTAAGTGAGATAAGATTGGGCACGTCTGTGACGCGTATCGGTTATGCTGATAACGATTGCGGAGGGGCCTTGAAAAAAGCTCCGCAGGAGGCGCTCAATCAGACGGACAGTCATTTGCAGATCGAATACGCGCATTTACATTCTTTGAAGACAAAGATCAAGAAAGATAACGCTTTTATAGCAAAATATACGTTTAATCGCAGCGGAATACTTCTTTTGGAAGAGGACGCGTTCGGCGCGCGTAAAGTTTCGACGGCAGAGACGCTGGATATGCTGTACTTAGATGATTATAAGCAAATGCGGGAGGTAAATCTCTCACGCATTTCTCAGGCGGTCGTTCATCCCGAGGCAGTCAACTATGTCGAGGAAGCCGTTGCTGCGGGCCCGACGTCTTATAAAGGCCGGATTAATCTCGTCAGCTATTCCGCAACCGAACCCGAGACTTGTTTTTATGTGTTTTCCTGTGAAATCAAATGCAGCGGAGCGCAGCTGCCGACTCTGCGGGACCGGATAGCACGGGAAGAACTGACGAAAAAATTTGAGTTGTACGTAGAACCGCGGCGCGGACTTTATCAATTTACTTCGCCCGATCCGTCAAACGAAGGCTGGCAGTTTTTGGCGCTCGTCGTGAAAGCCAATCAGGGCCTTAACGAGTTTTCGATGGGGTTCGATTCCACCGATAAGGAACTGACCTATCAGCTTCGGAATATCCGTTTACAAAAAGCCAGCGCGGTTACACAGACGATTTGTGAAAAAATATATTCTATAGCAGATGACGGAAAGCATGCAGTGAAAACGGATCTGACGCCTATGTCCGTAGATGATAAACGATATGTGGCGACCGAATATGAACTACTTGGAGATGAAACTGTAAGCGCGGAAGTTGATGAACTGAATCGCCCCGTGAGGCTTACGGACGTTCGGGAACGGCAGCAAGAATTGATTTACGATAAACTTGGGTTACAGACAGAACGCTTGAGCATAAAAGTTTCGAATCCCGCCGCGCATATAGAGGCTCAATATGTAGAGACATTCAGAACCGTCGAACGATCTTCTGAATTGAATACAACGTATAACGACGCGGACGGATATAAATATAACGTTTTTTCAGATTTGATCACAGGAGGGATAAATGCAATTCATGAGCCAATAGCAAACACGCTTGAGCGCGTTACGCGTTATAATTACGATACGCAAAAAAATATCAGCCAATCCGCTGCGGATAGGTATATCCAAAGCATAGAAACGAGCGTGGCACAAAACTCGACCGAGCGGAAACTGACGACGACCAACTATTATTATAATAAAGGACTACTTACAAAAGCCGAACATGAAGGCGGAAAGGTAGAGATTGAGTACGACGGATACGGCAGACCGCTACAAGTGAAGTATAACGATGCCTGTATCAGAAAATTCGCGTATATCTCCGGCTCGCAGATTACGGGCGTAGCAGCAGAAGGACTGACGGATATAGCGAATATCGAGTGCGTGACGGAAGTACGATCTTCCGTACAAAGTATAACCCATGCGTCGTATTACGATAAGTACGGACGCCTTCGAATGGTGCGACTGGCGGAAAATAAGGAAAATTGGCAGGCTTTTACGGCGGAAAACAACTATCTCGTTTATCAATATAATGAAAACGGACGGCTGTTGTCTGCTGTGAATCGAGTGGAAAATACCAAGGAGATATATCTGTACAACGATCTATTCGAAGTAATAGGCAGTGAAACGCAAACTCTCGCAGACGGTACAAGAATAGTGCGTAGTGAGACAAAACAAACGCAAACGGCGGAAAACGCTCATATCGTGACGAATAGTATCTATGTCGGCGCGCAGGCGACGGCAGAAACATATACTATCAAGTACGACCGTTACAGAAGCGATCCGCGCATGACGCAGGTGGAACAGCCCGACGGAAACGTAATTGCCTATCAATATAACGATTTGGGTTTTTTAACGGAGAAAAAAGGCCTGGGAAATAGGCCGATCGAGCAGTTTTCTTATACAAATACTTTCGGGGGCCAAATCGAGAATTCGCAGTATGTCCGCATGTCTCCCGCTGTCTATGTTAAAAGTTATGGAAATATCCGAAATTCGTATCTTCGGATGTATGAGCGTGACGCCGCAGGGAACATCAAGCAAATAAACGAAATGCCAAGCGGCATTCCCATACAAATTGTAAGTTATCAATATGATGAGATGGGGCGTTTGGCTGGAGAGAACCGAAAGGGAGGAGATAACTATACCTGCACTTACGATGTAGGCGGAAACCTTCTGATAAAGAACGGAAAAACGTATCGGTACAACACACAAAAACAGCTGATCGGCTATGGAGGAAGTACGGGAACAATTAACTATACCATAGACGGAAAACCGGACAAATGGTTCGACCATAATCAAAACGATGCGCTCGCGGCCACACTCTCGTGGGGAAAAGAGGGGAATTTATCAAATTATCAAGCGACGGGCAAAGACGTTTCCTATCGTTACGATAGTTATGGTTTACGCACGGAAAAAGTGTTGACGGCAAGGTACATCGCTACATATACCAAGGGGGGATGTTGCTTAGAGAATGGCGCGGAGACATTCAGATAGAATACTTATACGACCCGGAAGGAATAACAGGCTTAAAGTATAATAATAAAGCGTATTATTTCGTAAAAAGTTTGCAAGGAGACGTGGATAGGATATACAACGAGAATAGGTACATGGTGGCGGAGTATATCTACGACGCGTGGGGCGCGCACAGCGTAGTGTGCTACGACGAAAACGGAGCGTTGCTTTCCTCTCCGCCTTCGGATCATGTCGGCCTGGTTAATCCCTTTAGATATAGGGGATATTTTTGGGATAGTGAAACAGGGCTGTTTCTAGTAACCTCACGTTATTATGATCCTGAAACAGGTAGATTTATTTCGCCTGATGATATCAGTTATCTTGATCCTGAAACTACCGATGGACTCAATTTGTATGCCTATTGCTGGAATAATCCATTAATGTATATAAATAGTGGTATATCTCTCGGAAGTGGCGGAACAGTAGCTTCGTCAATCCTAGGGGGAGATGGTGGTGGAATCGGTTCGCAAAGTTTGCGTTCCGCTCCTGAGTGGTTGAAAATTGGAGTTGGTGCAATCCCTGATATTATTTTAGGATTAAAGTACTTACGTGCCAAAGGAATACATAATAAATTTGTTTATTCGACTAACACACTTTACATGTTCCCTGAACTAGGCGCTAATTGGTCTCGATTTAAAATTGCTAAACACGGTTATGGGGATTTAGTGGGTGCAAGCTTCAAACAAATTATTACAGGCAATGCGAGAGCCGATTGGGGAGCTGTGGCAAAATCTTTTGGTAAAACCGTAGCATTGACAGGTCTCATAAACTTTGGGTTTAATCTCTACGAAAATAATTGGCAGATAGACGGCGCAATGCTATTAGATACCGCTATTGATACAGCAATTGGTTTAGGTGCATATGGTTTAGCAGCAGGAACAACATCTCTTGTAGTGGGCGGGCTTGCTATGGCGGGAGTTGCTATACCAGGTATTGTGGTTGTAGGAGGCATTATACTATTGAGTATAGGTTTTGACTGGCTCATTAGAGAAATTACAGGATATAAAAACTAACAATTGAATAAGTTGATAGCAGATTGAGTAATGTCGGTCTGCTATCAACAAAATATCTTTATAGGAGGCACAAAAATGGAAGGAAAGCTAACACGATATTTCAAATATGGGAAAATTAATAAATATTTAAAGTCAAAGGACGAAAGTCAATATAATATTTTAGATAAGATATTTAAATGCTATATTAACGGACATTTAAAGAAACTTTTGAATAACTATCAATTCTCAAAGATTGAGTATTATCCTCATATTAGCAAAAGAGGTGATCTTCTACAGATTGACTTCTGGCATCATAATTTGCATGCAAATATTGAATTTGATGAAAATAGTTTTGATTATATAATATATTTACCAGGTATATCTGCGGAAGACTTCGATAAAGGCATAATCAAAAAAGAATACGATCATGATTTTGATATTGAAAAATTTTTTGAAGATTTCCATAATATGCTTCAAAAAGATAGTAGGTTAAAAAAATGAATCCCGCTTGTAGGGGATCGAGTGGCCCTTTTTGGCAACTCCTTATCCTGCCTGTGAATTTTCTATTTTTGCCACAAAGACTGTTACAAAAACTATGGATCTCGTGGCAGGATAAGAAAAATGCAACCGTGTTGATTTTTGTGTAAGAACAATCGGGAAGCCCGATTTCATCTTCTTCCACAAGGATCGATGCAGGTTTCCTCTGTGGATATTCGTGTCAGCATATGAGGAGTAGAAATGAAAATCAAAGTAAATCAGGGCAGTCTCAACGAAGCGTTTTGTTGTTCGGTGAAGAAAGCAAAAGAAACATTTAAAGATACTGAAGTTTATTTGGATTTTAGTTACCTAGGTAAATATTTTAGAGCTTATGCAAAAGAATCTCATTACAATTATGTACAGAAAAATGTTAAAGGAAAAGTTCTTTGTTCTTTCAATACGTCAAGCCGCAAAAGAGATCCCATTCTATCGTTCTAATTAATAAGGGTTGACGCCGATATAAATATCGAAGCATTGTGTGAGGAGTTTGAAGAAAAATACTTGCCTGAATTTTATCGGTTTTATCAGGAACTTTTGAGCGACCTAATCTTAATATTTAGGCGCAAAATTATGTTGATCGAGTTTATCGATGGAAGACTAAAATTTCACAAAGCTAACGTTTAGTTGAGAACGTTTCCTATCGTAACGCTAGTTATGGCTTACGCGCGGAAAAAATTGTTGACGGCAAGGTACATTGCTAATATACCAGGGGGGATGTTACTTTGAGAACGGCGAGGAGACATTCAGATAGAATACTTATACGACCCGGAAGGAATAACGGGCTTAAAGTATAATAATAAAGCGTATTATTTCGTAAAAAGTTTGCAAGGAGACGTGGATAGGATATACAACGAGAATAGGTACATGGTGGCGGAGTATATCTACGACGCGTGGGGCGCGCACAGCGTAGTGTGCTACGACGAAAACGGAGCGTTGCTTTCCTCTCCGCCTTCGGATCATGTCGGCCTGGTTAATCCCTTTAGATATAGGGGATATTTTTGGGATAGTGAAACAGGGCTGTTTCTAGTAACCTCACGTTATTATGATCCTGAAACAGGTAGATTTATTTCGCCTGATGATATCAGTTATCTTGATCCTGAAACTATCGGTGGACTTAATTTGTATGCCTATTACTGGAATAATCCTGTGATGTATAATCAAGGAGCTGTTTCTTCCGGAGGATTAATTGTTGGTTCGTCCATATCTATAGGTGATTCTAATAGTGTTGGTGGAAGTTTAAGCATAGGATCGAGTGTTTCAGCTTCAGTAAGGAATGGATCGGCACCTTGGTATGTCCAAACAATTGTTGGCGCTATCCCAGATTTATATACTTGTGGGCGATATTTGTTTTCCAAAGGTATGCACCAATACTTTGCATACAAAAAAAATTATTATTATATGTTTCCAATTTTAGGCGCAAACCATAAACGTTTAGCAATTCATTCAACTAATTTTGGGAAAATGTATAGTGCAACGTTTAAAGAACTGGTAACAGGCAATGCGAAAGCAAGTTTAAGCTCTGTGGTTGGTAATATTGCAGGAGTTGGAGTTTTAACGTTTGCTACAAATCTTTTATTTAATTTGCATGAAAATGGGTTCAACTTTACAGATAAAAGTATGTGGATTGACACAGGAATTGATACAGCAATTGGTATGGGAGCATATAGCTTAGCAATGGGAACTGCATCATTGGCAACTGCAGGATTAGCAATGGCAGGAGTTGCTTTACCAGGTGTTATAGTTATAGGAGGCGTTATTATTCTAAGTATTGGGTTTGAGCACTTAATTCGGGCGATTACGGGGTATTGGGAATAAAAAAAGAAAGGGCGATCTGTCAATATGAAGAGAAAAATCGAAAAATATTTAGAATCTAAAGAAAAAAGTAAATACGATAATTTGGATAGAATATTAGAAATGTGTTTAACTGGAGAAATAGAAAGACTATTATCTAAATATTCTGGTGTAGGTATTTATCCTTCATTTTATAAAGATGGTAAAACTATTCAATTAAATTATAATTATAATAATATTTGTGTAATTATTGACTTCTTTGAAGACAAGTATAATCTCGTTGTATATTGTTCAGGAATAAGTGTAGATGATTTAGAAAAACTTTTCATTGATTATGATTATCAAGATGATTTTGATTTAAAAAATTTAATTAGAGAAATTGATTTAAAAATTAGAAATCATCCCAAATTAAGGGATATAACTTTAATAGAAAAGAAGAAGAAGCTATATGCCTTAATAGCTTGGATTAGCTGGTGTTTACCTATTGTGATATGTGGAAGCATTGCGATATATGGTTTTATTAACAAGGAAACTATAAAAGGAAATATTTGGTGGGGAATATTCTTTATTGCAATACCTTTAATAGTGGGATGTATATTTGATTTGAAATCCAAACGCTACTAACTTCTCTAAACTTCCGTCAGAAGGAGGCGGCGTTGCAAAATTCGCTATGCTCTTTAAGGAAATGAACGCATATCTTAATGCTGCCAGATTGCAAGGATTCCATTGGAAGAAGTCAGAATACGAATTCAAACATGAAGATGGCACTAAGACGAAAGTCGAAATGGTTTTTGACGAACGCACTTATAATATTCTCTTACAGAGATATAAGGAAATTCAGCGTGGTGGTGGCGGTGGCGAGGACGTTCCTTTTGAAATAGAAAGCTATATTACCGAAATCAATACTGGGACTATTGATAGTGACTATATGAACGAGCGTTTTGAAAAGTATCGCAAGTTATTGCAAGATCCTTCTACGCCTCAAGAAGTTATTGAACAAACGCTGAATGAATTACATAAGACTTTTGCAAGTTTATCTCAGGAAGAACAAAAATATGCGGCTATCTTTTTGGGAGATGTTGAACGTGGCGACGTTGTCTTTGAAGAAGGTAAGACGCTCAAAGATTATATAACTGGCTATCAGACAAGAGCAAAAGACGATCAGATTCACCGTTTTGCAGTTGCAATAGGTGTTAGTGAGGAAAAACTACGCAATATAATGGGTTTACACGTAACTGATGCCAACATCAACGAATTTGGAAGATTTGATGCCTTAATGCAAACTGTTGACAAGTCTGTTGCGAAAAAATATTTTGAGCAACTTGAAAGAAAGATTATTCCTATGCCGAGAGTTCAAATAAAGGTTGACGCTCTTTTACGCAAGTTCATTCTTTCTGACGGATTTGAAATCTGAAAAGCTCAAAATCAATGAAAATATTACGTTTTACAGTGAAAGAACCACGATTTTGTGGTTCTTTTTCTTTTGTTTCTTGGGAACAGCGTAAGTTCGGAGACGTTGTTATAGTCTGCTCTGGGAAAGATTACAAGCACTTGGGAAATGGTAACATTCCTGTCTATGGGACAGGTGGATATATGTTAAGCGTTTCGGAAGCATTGTCATACTCTGATGACGCTATTGGCATCGGAAGAAAAGGAACAATTGATAAGCCATATATTCTAAAAGCACCATTTTGGACGGTAGATACTCTCTTTTATGCCATCCCTAAAGAAAAGAAAGGCTAAATTTTGTTTATTATCTATTCCAGATTATTGCAATTACGTGCTTGGGACATACAACGACGGTATCACGCAAACGCTGGTGTCGGTCATCGGCGGAATATCGATGGGTATCGGTATGTTCGCGGTATGGCCGCTCGCAAAAAAGTTCGGGAAACGAAATTTGACGTTATTCGGTTTTCTTCTCTACGCCGTTGACAGCGCGATATGTTGGACGGCTCCGACCAATATGGTCATCGTGTTGACAGGGCAGTTTATAAAAAATATCGGCGGACTGCCTTGCGCCTATGTCTTTATGGCGCTGTTCGCGGACGGTCTCGATCACGTGGAGTGGAAAAGCGGTATCCGCTGCGACGATACGGCGATGTCCGTTTATAATATCATAGCTGTTGCGGTTGTCGGTATTGCTACAGCAGCTTTTGAGCCGCTGAAATTGTGCAAGTAACACATTATATAACTTTAAAGCGGCAGTTGGAGCACATAAGGTGACAGTGATATATTCGAGCATTTCGGCAATATCCTTTTGTGCCTCTGGAAGTAACTCGATCCCACAATTTTTCATACTGGTTTTTCATCGCTGCCATAAACTTATCAGCGGAAACCGTAGGGGGGTACCACTTAGGAGCTGATCTTCAGCCTTTTTCAGTTTTTGATATAAATCCATTTTTGCCATGGTGCGGTTATAAACTTCCATACTCATGAGCACCATATCGCCATGGCCGTTTTGGATAATAAAAATCGGCTCGTCAGAAGTCCTGCAGTTTTCAGCGATTTCGGAAGTATTCTTTAAGTCTTTAATCGGTATAATTTTGACCACAAATCACTCCTCATCTTAAAGGGGAGTATTTTATACCACTTTCTTTATTTTATGTCAATAGGAGAGAACTATTTTAAAAGAAAGAGGTACTCATGCATGAGTATCTATTTTTGAATGCTTAGAACTTATGTATTAGTCTTTAATCGGTGCGACCGAGTAAATAGTCCAACGAAACTTCAAAGATTTCTGCGAGCAGAATTAGATTATCTAACGAGGAGATATAGTTGAATCTTTTCAAGTTGGCAATGTAACATGTAAATATATGGACTTGTCTAAGAAATGAGACTAAAAAAAACAACCTCAATCCCTTTTGTTATGAGGGATTGAGGCACTGGTGCCGCTGGCCGGAGTCGAACCGGCACGGAGGATTAGTCCAATGGATTTTGAGTCCATCGCGTCTGCCAATTTCACCACAGCGGCATAAAAGAAAAATGAATTGTGAAACATTAATATTATATACGATAGAGAAGAAAAAATCAAGCGTTTTTTAATTCTTTTTTCTCTTTTCCTTGCGATTTTTTTTATTTCGTGGTAAAATAATATCAACGACATTAAGGAACTCTTTTTATGGAAAAATTAGTATTAATTGACGGCAACAGTCTGCTCAACAGAGCTTATTATGCCACCCCCGTATTCACGTCGAAAAGCGGCTTGCCTACAAACGGTATTTTCGGCTTCGTCAAGCTGCTTTTGAAGCTTATTTCAGATAAAAAGCCGACATATCTGGCCGTGGCCTTCGATCTCCACGCGCCGACGTTCCGTCATGAGATGTATGCCGATTATAAGGCAGGACGTAAGCCGATGCCCGAAGATCTCGTCGTGCAGGTGCCTATTCTCAAAGAGGTCTTATCCCTCATGAAAATCAAGATCTGCGAGCTTCAGGGCTACGAGGCGGACGATATCATAGGAACGCTCGCCAAACGTTTTGCCGTACAGACATATATCTATACAGGCGACAGGGACTCGTATCAGTTAGTGGACGATACGACCAACGTCTGTTATACGCGTAAAGGCGTCAGCGATATTCTCGAGCTTTCCGTCGAAAACTTCAAAGATGAGGTAGGCCTGACACCCGTACAGATCATCGATCTAAAAGCCTTAATGGGTGATAAATCGGACAATATTCCGGGAGTTGCAGGTATCGGTGAAAAGTCTGCCTATCATCTTCTGGAAGAATATCAAACGCTTGACGGTGTTTACGCTCACCTTGAAGAGATAAAAGGAGCTCTGAATAAGAAATTATCCGAAAATAAGGAAACTGCGTATTTTTCCCAACGTCTCGCTACAATAGATACCGAAGTCCCTATCGGAGTGACCTTGGCAGACTGTGTTTTAAGAATGCCTTTTTCGCATACGGTACGCGAAAAGTTTGCCGAACTCGATTTCCGAAGTATGATTTCTCTTTCGATTTTTGACGATAGCGATGCGTCTGATATCAAAGGGCAGAGTGCTGAAAATATGCCCGGCGTTTCCGAAGTTTTTCCCTCAAACATGGATGCTGCTGTTATGGCTGCGGAAAATAGGGGAAAGTTTATCGCCTGTGATTGGACCAACGACTGTTTCCGTTTCTTTTTAGACGACGAACAATCTGCAGAATACGTCTTGCCGATTAAAGAAAATCTTTTAGATGTCGGTTATTTTATCCATTCACTAAAGCCGTTGCTCGACAGTATCTTCGGCGGCGAAAAAACAGTTATCCTTTACAATTCCAAGGATATCCGTCATCGCTTACAGGAACTGTCGGTAGAATTTTCCGCTCCCTTCGAAGATGTTTCTCTGATGAAATATCTCGCAGAAGGAACGGGAAATTCCGATAACCTGGATTTTTGCTTAAATTATTATTCTCTGCCCATACAAAATCGGGCTTATGGTATCTATGCGCTTTACAATATCTTCGGGGACACTTTGGACGAGGAGGAAAAGAAACTTTACCGCGATATCGAACTGCCTTTATCCGTCGTTCTTTTCGATATGGAAAAAGTGGGGGTATGGGTGGACGGCAATATTTTGAATGAATTTTCTCTAAAATACAGCACGGAATTAAAAGGACTTACCGAGCGGATTTATCAGTTGGCGGGGGAAAAATTCAATATTAATTCTCCCGTTCAGCTGGGAAAAATTCTCTTCGAAAAATTGAAGATAGGCGACGGCGGAACACAAAAAAGCAAAGTAAAGAAAAATTACAGCACTACGGCCGAGATACTCGAAAAGTATGCCGAGGATTACGAAATCGTCCGCCTTTTGCTACGTTACAGGCAGATACAAAAGCTCAATTCCACTTATGTGGAAGGATTTAAGCCTCTGATTGCCGAGGGGAAGGTTCATACGACTTACAATCAAATGAATACAGCGACGGGGCGGCTTTCCAGCGCCAACCCAAATTTGCAAAATATTCCCGTCAGAAACGAGGAAGGGAAGGAGCTTAGAAAAATCTTTGTGGCCGGCCCCGGAAACGTATTGGTAGATGCTGACTATTCTCAGATCGAACTCCGCCTTCTTGCGCATTTTTCGGGCTGTAAAGAGCTTGTGGAAGCCTATCGTGCCCATAAGGATATCCATTCTATTACGGCCTCACAGGTATTCGGCGTCCCAATCGAAAAAGTAACGTCACAAATGCGGCGCAGCGCAAAAGCCGTCAATTTCGGAATCATTTACGGAATCAGTTCCTTCGGCTTGGGAAAGGATCTCGGGATCAGTGCAAAAAAAGCAAAAGAATATATCGACAAATATTTCGAGACGTATTCCGACGTAAAAAAATATATGGACGAAAACGTCGAAAAGGCAAAACGTGACGGATATATCACCACGCTGTTCGGCCGCAGGCGGGTAATAAACGAGCTGAAATCCTCAAATTATAACGTTCGTTCTTTTGGCGAAAGAGCCGCCATGAATATGCCCTTGCAGGGTTCCAGCGCCGACATCATTAAAATTGCCATGATAAACGTCTATAAAAAGCTTAACGAATGCAATCTTCGCGCGAGACTGGTGCTGCAGGTTCATGACGAACTGGTTATCGATTGCCCCGAAGAGGAAAAAGATATCGTCTCCGGGATATTAAAGACAGAAATGGAAAATGCGGTTGCTCTCAAGGTTCCGCTCACCGTCGAAGTAGGCTGCGGAAAAAATTGGTTCGCAGCAAAATAGTATTTGTTTCACGTAATTCATTTCACAAATAAATATTATGAAACAAAATACGTGAAACATATTATTGTAAGGGCAGCAAGGAGGGACCTATGCAAAATATAAAGATTGCCGTCACAGGCGGAATCGGCAGCGGAAAATCTACCGTTGCCGAGTTCCTTCGTTCCAAAGGATTACCTGTATTTTCCAGCGACGAAATTTATCATAAGCTTATTAAGCAAAAAGACTATCTCGCTGCCATAGAGGCCCGATTTCCCAATACCACAAAAGACGGAAAACTTCTTAAAGAAAAACTCTCTCAAATCGTTTTTACAGACAAAGACGCATTAGAAGCATTAAACTCCCTTACCCATCCGCTGATTATTAAAGAATTGGAAAAAGAAATGGAAGAAGTACAAGCGCCTTTCGTCTTTGCGGAAGTGCCTTTGCTTTTCGAGGGAAAATTCGATTCGCGTTTCGATCGAATTATAGTCGTTTTGAGAGAGAAACGTAATCGGATACATGCTATCATGAAACGGGATCGGCTTAAAGAAACATGTATAATTGCTCGCATGAACAATCAATTCGACTACGACAGAAACAAAGAAGCTCTCACAAAAAATAGAAAGGTTTTTCTTATTAATAACAACGACTCGCAGGAAGCTCTTGAAAAAGAGGTTTCTAATTTTCTAGAGTCAATAGGCTTTGATTGTGAAACTAATTCCGTGAAACAATAATATTTTCGATTTTATTAAAGCCCTCTTTATTGATAAGGAGGGCTTTTTTATTACGTCAGACATAATTAATATGTGTGGCGTATCTATATGCCTGATATAGATATGTTTATATGTCAGGCATAATATATATGTCTGACGTACTACATGGTAACCTACCGCAAAGGAAAGTATGTTCTTCTTATATTTACACATACTTAATAAAAGGTTTTTTCAAAGCTGTAAGCCATTCTCTTTTCAAGAGATAGACGTGAGTGTATCAAAGTTTTCGTTTTGAGAGAGAAAATCGCACTATTCGACAACATCATTGGAAAAAAATTGTAAAAAAGTTAATTTTTTTTCATTTTGGTCTTGAAAAAAACAAAAAAGTATAGTATAATACCTCTTAAGAACAACGGGTTTGTTTTCAACGTATTTTTTGTACGTCTGCACTGAGAAGGATTTTTCGCGCTTTGATAATTTTTTTCAAAAATGAAATATTCGATCAGTCCTTGAAAATTTTAGCCCCTTGTCGTTTCAAGCCCAATATCTTTTTAATTTCAGGAGAATATTAAATGAGTGAATCCGATATCAATTTCCCTTTGCATCTATTCCATCACGGAACCAATTTCAAAGCGTATGAGACGATGGGTGCCCATCCTTTCACACGGGGCAGAAAACGCGGTTATGTTTTTCGGGTTTGGGCGCCTCACGCGAAAAAAGTTTCCGTCGTGGGGGATTTTAATCAATGGGATAAGGATTCCCATGTTATGGAACGGCTGATCGACAATGAAACCTTCGAACTTTTTATTTCCGGCGTAAAGCAATACGACTGCTATAAATATTGCATAGAAACCGCGGACGGTAAACAGCTCTTTAAGGCCGATCCTTATGCGTTTCATGCGGAAAATCCCGGGCCGGGTTCGTCCAATGCCTCTAAATTATATGATTTATCGGGATTTAACTGGACGGATCGCGCATATTCGGACAAGCTGAAGCATAAAAATGTGTATGCGTCTCCGTTGAATATCTACGAGGTAAATCTTCTTTCCTGGAAGCTTCACGAGGACGGCAGCCCTTATACCTATCGCGAGCTTGCAGGCGAGCTTGTCGGCTACGTCAAAGAAATGGGATATACGCATGTGGAATTTATGCCCGTTACCGAATATCCGTTTGACGGCTCGTGGGGGTATCAGGTGACGGGATATTATGCCGTCACCTCGCGTTTGGGCACGCCGCACGATTTTATGTATCTCGTAAATGAATTTCATAACGCGGGGATCGGGGTTATTCTCGATTGGGTACCCGCACATTTTCCCAAAGACGCCTTCGGACTTTACGAGTTTGACGGCGAGCCCTTGTACGAGCCTTCGCAATGGGACAGAAAGGAAAATGAAGGCTGGGGGACGCGGAAATTTGATTACGGCCGGGACGAAGTAATGTCGTTTCTCATTTCAGACGCGGTATTTTTCTTCGATAAATATCATATCGACGGATTGAGAGTAGATGCCGTGGCTTCCATGCTCTATCTCGATTACGACAAACGTCCCGGGGAATGGATGCCGAATATTTACGGCGACAACAAAAACCTGGAGGCCGTAGCTTTCCTCCGCAGGCTCAACGAGGCCGTATTCGGGTATTACCCGCAGGCTTTGATGATCGCCGAGGAATCGACCGCGTGGCCGCTGATTACGCGCCCTACGGACGCAGGAGGGCTGGGTTTCAATTTTAAGTGGAATATGGGCTGGATGAACGACGTCCTTTCCTATCTTTCCACCGATCCCATCTATCGGCAATATAACCATAACAAGCTTACTTTTTCGATGATGTACGCCTTTTCCGAAAATTATATACTGCCCATTTCCCACGACGAAGTGGTGCACGGAAAAGCTTCTCTGATCAGCAAAATGCCGGGCGCATACGAGGATAAGTTTGCGGGCGTACGCTCTTTTATGGGATATATGATGTCCCATCCCGGGAAAAAGCTCAATTTCATGGGCAGTGAATTCGGACAGTTCAAGGAATGGGATTACAGCGAGGGAATCGAATTTTTCCTCAAAAAATATCCGCTTCACGATAAACTCTCAAGGGCCGTGCGCGACCTCAATCACTTTTATCTCGACACCCCGGCCTTTTACGAGATCGAAGATTCGTGGGACGGCTTCGAGTGGCTGGCGCCCAATGACGCCGACCGTAATTTTATTTCCTATATCCGCAAGGACAAACAAGGTAATCAGATCGTCGTCCTGATCAATTTTTCGGGAGTGGAGCTCACAAATTATACGTTAGGCATCGAAAAAGGCAAATATAAACTGATATTCAATACCGATTCCGTGAAATATGGCGGAAGCGGAGCCATGAAAAAACGTATTTTCACTACGACAAAGACGCCGAGTCACGGCAAGGAATATTCGATCAAAGTGGATATTCCCAAACTGACCTGCGTATATTTGACAAAAATAGACTGATTTAACATTCAGGGGGTTTTATTATGCAAAGAAAAAAGGAATGCGTCGCCATGCTTTTGGCAGGCGGACAAGGCAGCAGGCTGTTTGCTCTCACCAACAATATTGCAAAGCCCGCCGTCGCATTCGGCGCAAAGTATCGCATCATCGATTTCCCGCTCTCCAACTGTATCAATTCGGGGATCGACACGGTGGGGGTGCTGACGCAGTATCAGCCGTTGATTCTCAACGAATACATCGGCAACGGCCAGCCGTGGGATCTCGACAGAGCCTACGGCGGCGTCCATATCCTTTCGCCGTATCAGGCCAAAGCGCGCTCCAGCTGGTACGAGGGCACGGCGAACGCCATCTATCAGAACATGCATTTCATGAAGATGTATAATCCCGAATATGTGCTGGTGCTTTCGGGCGACCATATCTATAAAATGGATTACGCCGCCATGCTCAAGGCTCATATTGAAACGGGAGCAGACTGTACCATTGCGGCGATCGACGTTCCTTTGAACGAAGCCTCCCGCTTTGGGATACTTAATACCAACCCCGACGGTTCGATCTATCAGTTCGAGGAAAAGCCCAAGGCGCCCAAGAGCACGCTCGCGTCCATGGGAATTTATATTTTTACGGCAGAAAAGCTGTTTAAGTATCTTGAAAAAGACGACGCCGACCCCAATTCCTCGAAGGATTTCGGCAAAGACGTTCTGCCCGCTATGCTGAATGCGGGGGAAAAAATGTATTCCTATCTTTTCGAAGGATATTGGAAGGACGTCGGGACAATCGCCTCCCTCTGGCAGGCGAATATGGACTTGCTGGGCGATACGCCGGCCTTTGACGTCAAGGACAAGGCCTGGAAAATCCATTCCCGCAATCCCTTGGCGCCGCCCGAATATATAGGAAGCCGTGCCGTCGTAAAAAACTCGATGATTGCGCTGGGCTGCGAAATTGAAGGAACGGTAGAAAATTCTATACTCGGCAGCAACGTCGTCGTAGAAAAAGGCGCCGTCGTGAAAGATGCGGTGGTTCTCGCAAACAGCGTCATCAAAGCAGGGGCCTGCGTTTCCTATTCCATTATCGACGAAAACGTAACGGTCGGAAAAGGCGCGGTAGTAGGAGTAGATAAAAATCCGAAAGCGGAAATCGTGGTTCTCGGCAGGGATATTACCGTAGGCGACGGCGTACGCGTTTTGAGCGGACAAAAAAACGAAAAAGATATTTTGGCGTAAAAAGGGAGGAAATTAAATATATGTCAGCATCGGCAGTCGGAGTTATTTTTTCAAATCTTCATGAAGAAAACGTTCCCGAGCTCGTCCGTAGAAGGACGATGGCTTCTATTCCGTTCGGCGGCAGATACCGCCTCATCGATTTCCCGCTTTCCAATATGGTCAATTCGGGTATTACTACAGTAGGCCTTATGGCAAACAACAACTACCGCTCTCTGATCGATCATCTCGGCAGCGGCAAGGATTGGGATCTGGCCCGTAAAGACGGCGGCATTATTCTTTTGCCTCCCTTTTCCGACGAAAGCGAAAAGCTTTATACCACGCGGCTGGAAGCGTTAAAAGGTCTCACGGGCTTTTTAACCAGACGGCAGGAAAAATACGTAGTCCTTTCCGATTGCGATGGCGTCGCAAGATTAAATATTTCGGATATTCTTGCCTATCACGAAAATAAAAATGCCGACATTACCATGGTCACCCATTATGAAGAGGTGGAAAAGACGGCTCATTATATGCTGATCGGCGCGGACAAAGAGGGACGGGTGAACGAAGTAAAAATTACTCCCCGCGTAAGAAGCAAAACAAAAGCGGACGTGTATATCAACGTCATGGTGTTTAATCGTCAGTTCCTGCTCAATCTCGTCGAAGATTCCATGGCTCGCGGATATACCTGTTTCGAAAGCGATATTATCGCCAAACAGCTCGACAGCCTGAAAATTTATCGCTATGCTTTTCAGGGCTACTATGCGGGCATAAATTCCATGGCGTCCTATTATAAACATAACATGGAGCTCCTCGATAAAGACGTGCGGGACGAACTGTTCGGCGCGCGGGACATCTATACGAAAGTGCGCGACAGCGCGCCCTCCAAATACGGAGACGAGGTCGTCGTTAAAAATTCTTTGATTTCCGACGGCTGCGAAATCGAGGGAACCGTGGAAAATTCCATTCTCTTCCGCGGCGTCAAAGTAGCAAAGGGCGCGGTGATCAGAAATTCTATCATTATGCAGGATAATATTATCGGCGCAAACGCCGCTCTCGACTGCGTAATTACAGACAAAAATGTCGTAATCGCCGACAGGAGAAAACTCAGCGGCTGCGAAGTGCTTCCCTATTTCATTCAAAAGGGGACAATGCTCTAAAACAAAGAATTAAAACTATGTCACGCATACATAATTATGTATGACATACATATTAGAATTATCGATTTGAAACGGGAGGATAAAATGTCAAATCAAACCACTCAAAGCGCAAAAAGCCCCAAGACGCCCGCAAAGGCGCCGGTTAAAAAAAGGACGAAAAAGGTTTCCGTAGAAATTTTGCGGGAGGAAAAGGAGGTTGTACTTCCCGAAACTGCTCCGAAAGAAACAATAAAAATATTCCCGAAAAAGAAAATTCTTTTCGTCGCTTCCGAAGCGACTCCGTTTATTGCGACGGGCGGCCTCGCGGAGGTGATAGGCTCCCTTTCGAAAGCGTTGGCGAAAGATCCCGCTTATGATGTAAGGGTTGTTCTGCCGCTTTATTCGGATATTAAAGCGGAATACCGACGCAAGATGTCTTTTCTGGGCAATATCTTCGTGCCGCTTTCCTGGCGAAATCAGTATTGCGGAATATTTTCCTGTCACGAGGAAGGCGTAACTTTTTATTTTCTCGACAACGAATATTATTTCAAGCGTCCCGGCTGTTACGGCTATTACGACGACGGTGAACGCTTCGCATTTTTTTCGCGCGGTGTGATGGAAATACTTCCGTTTATCAATTTCTATCCCGACGTTTTGCATTGCCACGATTGGCAGGCGGCTCTTTCGGTGCTGTATCTCAAGACGATCTACTGTTATCGGCCCGAGTATCAGTTTATCCGCGCGTTGTTTACCATTCATAATATCGAATATCAGGGGAAATATTCTTTGGATATCCTGGAAGATTTGTTCGGGATTTCAAATAACTACCGCTATCTGCTCGAATACGACGGGTGTCTCAATCTGATGAAAGGGGCGATCGAATGTGCGGAAAAATTTTCAACCGTCAGCCCGACCTATGCCAATGAAATCAAAAATCCGTTATATGCGCACGGATTGGACGAGATCATCCGTAAAAACGCCTTCAAGCTTTCGGGGATTCTCAACGGTATCGATACGGTTTCCTACGATCCCGCAACCGATCCCGCGTTGTTTGCGCATTACAGCGCGGACGACCTCGGCAATAAGGCTGTATGCAAAGCCGAACTTCAGAAAATGCTCGGTCTGTCCGTCAAACAAGTTCCCATTATCGCCATGATCTCCAGGTTGGTTTCCCATAAGGGGCTGGATCTCGTCAAAGCGGTAATCGAGGATATTTTGCAGGACGACGTCCAGTTTGTACTGCTCGGCACGGGGGACGCCGTTTATGAAAATTATTTCAAAGACCTCGGCCGCCGCTATACGGGAAAGGTCGCTACGGTCATCGCGTTTAACGGCGACCTGTCGAGAAAAATCTATTCCGGCGCCGATATCTTCCTTATGCCCTCAAAAAGCGAGCCCTGCGGTCTTTCGCAGATGATCGCCTCGAGATATGCCGCGGTACCCGTTGTGCGGGAGACGGGCGGGCTCTTCGACAGCATCAAGCCTTACGGTTCGGGCGGAAACGGTTTCACATTTGCCGCCTACAATCCGTATGATATGTTGTATGTAGTCCGTGAGGCCGTAAACACGTATAAAAATGTGGAAGAATGGCAAGTTTTAATGCAGAAGGCCGCCCGTACGGACTTTTCCTGGCTGCATTCGGCGGAGGAATATAAAAAACTTTATACCGCTACGCTTACATTGAAAAAGTAAGGAAGTCCGCCGCAACTTTTACGACTTGACAAGCGGAGTTCCGTATGTTATAATACAACGGAACAAATCAGGAGTGAATGAACAAATATGAATAAAAACAAAACTACGGAAATCGACGCCAAAGCGCTGATCAAAGGGAAGCTTTCCCGCTATTTCGGCGTCGCGCCCTCCGAAGCAACCAGAGAACAGATCTATAAAGCCGTCGTCATGAGCGTTCGGGACATTATGCTGGAAAAGAGACAGCAGTTCCATATCGAGACGAAGGCAAAAAAAGCAAAGAGGGTTTACTATCTCTGCATGGAGTTTTTATTGGGGCGTTCGCTCAAAAACAGCGTTTTTAATCTGGGTGTAAAAGATGTCTTTGAAGAGGCCTTGAAACCTTACGACGTAACGCTTTCCGATTTGTACGAGCTGGAACCCGACGCAGGCCTCGGCAACGGCGGACTGGGGCGTTTGGCGGCGTGTTTTCTCGACGCGCTCGCATCGGGGGATTATCCCGCGATGGGCTTTTCCATCCGTTACGAATACGGGTTGTTCAAGCAAAAAATCATCGAGGGCTGGCAGACGGAGCTTCCCGACGTATGGCTTCCCGGCGGCGAAGTGTGGCTGACCCAGCGAAGCGACAATATTTATACGGTAAAATTCGACGGCTACGTAGAAGAAAAATGGACGGAGCACGGTCTGGAGACGGTATATCGCAATGCAAAGGAAGTGCAGGCGATCGCCTATGATATGATGGTATCGGGCTTCGACAGCAAAGCGGTATCCGTTTTAAGGCTCTGGAAAGCGAAAAGCATACAAAACTTCGACATGAAGCTGTTTTCCCAGGGCGATTATAACGCGGTGATGCAGGAGGACAACGAAGCCGACCTGATTTCCAAAGTGCTCTATCCCGCGGACAATCACGTGGAAGGAAAGTCTCTGCGCTTAAAGCAGCAGTATTTTCTCGTTTCCGCTTCCCTGCAAAATATTCTGAAAGATCATAAACGCAGATACGGCTCGATCAGGCTTTTGCCGCAGCTGGCGGCAATCCATCTCAACGATACGCATCCCGCTTTGGCCGTTCCCGAACTGATGCGTCTTTTGATCGATGAAAACGGCATGAGCTGGGAGGAAGCGTGGGCCGTCACGACCTCGGTTTGCGCCTATACCAATCATACGGTGCTGGCGGAAGCCCTGGAGACCTGGCCCGAAGACCTGATCGCCCGCAAACTGCCCCGTATTTATTCTATTTTGAAAGAAATAAACCGCCGTTTCTGTGAAGATCTCTGGAAGCGCTTCCCGGGCGATTGGGATAAGATTTCCCGCATGGCAATCATCTCCTATAACGTCGTGAAGATGGCGAATTTATCCGTGTATGGCTCCCATTGCGTCAACGGAGTATCAAAGCTGCACAGCGATATTATCAAAAAGAGTATTTTCCGCGATTTTTACGACTATACGCCCGAAAAGTTTACCAACGTGACCAACGGAATCGCGCACAGGCGTTGGCTGAATCAGTCCAATCCCGAGCTTTGCGCGTTGCTCAACGAATGTATCGGGGAAGGGTATGCGAAGGACGCTTCCAAGCTGGCGGACTTCAAAAAATTTGAAAACGACGACGGCGTATTGGAGCGGCTGGATGAAATCAAGGCGCTCAAGAAACAGCAATTTGCCGATTATGCCTATAAAAAGCAGGGGATCGTCATCGATCCGACAACCGTCTTCGACGTACAGGCCAAACGGATGCACGAATATAAACGCCAGCTTCTCAATGTCCTGCACATCGTTACCGACTATTTGGCTCTGAAAGAAAATCCCGAGCTTCCGGTGCTACCCAAAACGTATATTTTCGCCGCCAAAGCCGCGGCGGGATACTATATGGCGAAGAAGATTATCAAATTGATCTGCTTTATTTCGGAGGATATCCGTCAAAATCCTAAAATTCGCGAAAAGCTCAACGTCGTGTATATGGAAGATTATAATGTCACGATGTCCGAAATGCTGATGCCTGCTTCGGAAATTTCAGAGCAGATCTCTCTGGCCGGGAAAGAAGCGAGCGGCACGGGAAATATGAAATTCATGATCAACGGAGCGCTCACCGTAGGGACGCTGGACGGCGCAAACGTAGAAATGGCGGAACACGTAGGCGAAAAGAACATCTTCATTTTCGGGCTGAAGGCCGACGAAGTTTCCCAGATTTGGCGCAACGGTTACTCTTCCAGCGTGTATTATAATCAGGATCCCATGCTCCGCAAGGTAATTGAAGCCCTTATCGTAGGGTTCCGCGGCGAATCCTTTTCGGATATTGCCAATTACCTTCTTACGGGCTCTCCCGTCGCCGATCCCTATATGTGCATGGCGGATTACGAATCCTATATCGGTACGCAGCAAAAAATTTCCGAGCTCTACGCCAACGACAAACGCACCTGGAATCAGATGTCCCTGCGGAATATCGCCGCGGCGGGATATTTCTCCGCCGACAGAAGCATAAAGGAATATGCCGATAATATCTGGCACCTTAAAGCTCTCCGCTAAATCAAAAACAGAACATTCTTTTGCAAAAAGCTGTAAAAATGTTTTTACAGCTTTTTGTCAGGTAACAGAACTTTTATAACAAAAATTCGGGTCAAACATATGAACGTCTATTTCAACCCTTTGGATAAGGCCTGCAAAAGTATTACGGGCGGCGTCCGTCAGGGCGATAAACTGCAATTCAATATTTTTTATCTCAAAGAAAACTTTACCCTGGGAGAGTTTTTTTCTTTGCGTACACCGCTTTGGGGGGAATGCGAAACGCCTGCCCCGGAGGCGACGTTGTCTTTGGGAAAGGACGGGGAAGAAAGGAGTCTCTATCCGTTACGCAAAACGTCCTACGGATGGACAATCAGCCTTAAAATTAACGAAATCGGGCTTTATTATTATAATTTCGTTATAGACGATTTCTATTTAACCATGGGGAAAGGGCGTTTCGGACAGCTATCGGGAGAAAAAAAGCCGGAGTTTCAGTTGCTTGTTTTTGCGGAAGATTACACAACGCCCGATTGGTTTAAGGGGGGAATTCTGTATCAGATCTTTCCGGATCGCTTTTGCAAGGTAGGTAATATGCCTGACATAGCAGGAAGAATACCGCGTTTTGATTGGGGCGGAACGCCTTCGTATAAACCCGACGAAAAGGGTAAAATTCTCAACAACGATTTTTTCGGGGGAAATTTTAAGGGGATACAGAGCAAGTTGAAGTATCTGAAAAGCCTCAGCGTTTCGGCGATCTACTTAAATCCGATTTTTGAAGCGGCATCCAACCATCGTTATGATACTTCCGATTACAGAAATGTCGATCCGATACTCGGTACAAAGGAAGATTTTCAAAATTTGGTTGAGGAAGCGAAAAAATATGGAATTCGGCTTATTCTCGACGGCGTTTTTAACCATACGGGAGATAACAGCGTATATTTCAATAAATACGGCCGTTATCCTTCGATCGGCGCTTATCAATCCAAAAATTCTCCCTATTATTCGTGGTACACCTTTCAGGAATATCCCGATAAATACAACAGCTGGTGGGGCATTGATATTCTGCCCGAAGTAAATGAAGAATCGGAAAGCTATCAGGAGTTTATTCTGGGAGAAAACGGCGTCTTGAAGCATTGGCTTTCCTACGGGATCGGCGGATACAGACTGGACGTGGCGGACGAGTTGCCCGATTTTTTCTTAAAAAAGCTGCGAACGACAGTTAAAACGGCAAATCCCGAAGCAGTCATTATCGGCGAAGTATGGGAAGACGCTTCAAATAAAATCGCTTATTCTAAGCGGCGGGAATACCTTCAGGGCGGCGAACTGGATAGTGTGATGAACTATCCGCTCAAGGATGCAATCATTCATTTTATCGTTACGGGTAACGCAGAAAATCTCGTCGATACCATGCGTATGCTGTGCGACAATTATCCCAAGCAGACGTTGGATGCTTTAATGAATATTCTGGGTACGCACGATACGGCGCGTATTCTTACGGTATTAGGCGGAAAGTCGTGCTATACAAAAGATGAAATGGCTTCTGTGCAAATGCGTCTCACCGAAAAAGAAGGAAAGCTTGCGATAGAAAAAGTAAAAATGGCAGCGTTGCTTCAATATACTTTGCCCGGCGTTCCTTGTGTTTATTACGGCGACGAAAATGCGGCGGAGGGTTACATCGATCCGTTTTGCCGCGGATGTTTTGATTGGGAACACCTGAACGGCGAGCTGATTTCCTATTATCAAACTCTCGGTAAAATCCGAACCCGATTCAGAGAAATTTTTTGCTCGGGCGAATACGAGGAAATTTATCAAAGAAACGGCTGTTTTATTTTTCGAAGATTTAATTCGAATACAGAAATCTATATTTATGTCAACAATTCGTCCGAAGGCTATTTTATAAATTTTTCGGGGAATTATCTTGAGCAGCTTCAAAATATCGCTTTTGAAAACATATTTGAAATAAAGCCTGATTCTTTCGGAATATTCTCAAAAACAGAAATTTAAGCTTTTTTCCTTTGTTTGCCTCTTTTTAGCCATAACTATTCGTAAAAGCTGCATTTTACGAATAGTTATAAATCTCCTCTCCTTCGATAAAAAAGGTGCGGCATTGAATTTTTCTCTTAAATTATTCCTTTTCGTTCGTCGAAGGAAATTTTTTTCTTTTGCTTATAAAACTTTTCGGAAAATCCATACTTTTTATTGACAGGATAGATATTTCGCAGTACAATATTTATTATGAAGAAAGAAAATTACTATATCAAACGTAATATTCAGGATATCGATAAAATAAACGAACTGATAGAATGCCTTCCCCCTTTCTGCGAGGATTATTTTATGGGTATCGAAGCACGGACAAGCTGTCAGACCCGTTTGAAATATGCTTATGATCTTCGTATCTTTTTTGACTTTCTCTGTAAAAAAAGATTCAAAAGAAAAGATCCCCTTGATTTGACGCTGGAAGATCTGGAAGGCGTGACAAACAACGATATCGAATTTTTCTTGAGTTATCTTTCCCACTATCACTTTAATGAGAAAAATCTTACCTGTGACGAACGCGCCAAAGCCCGAAAGCTATCCGCCGTGCGCGCTATGTTTAAGTACTTTTTCAATAAAGGACTGATCGACGTGGACAATTCCGCAAAGGTTCAGACGCCCAAGCTTCACGAAAAGGAAATCATCCGTCTCGAAGCGGAAGAAGTTTCTCGGCTGATCGATATCGCGGAATCGGGAAGCGGCCTCTCCCGCCATGCTTCAGGCTATCACGAAAAGACGCGCGTCCGCGATACCGCGATTCTTACCCTATTTTTAGGAACGGGAATTCGTATCAGCGAGCTGGTTGGCCTCGATAACGATAGCTTCGATTTTTCCAATAATTCGTTTATCGTTACAAGAAAAGGCGGAAACAACGCTATTTTGTATTTTTCGGACGAAGTCAAATATGCCCTCGAGGAATATATCGCCGAAAAATCCAACGACGAAAAGGTCCCCTCGCAGGAAAACGCTTTCTTTCTGTCCATGCAGTATAAAAGAATCAATGTCCGTTCGGTAGAGATTCTCGTAAAAAAATACAGCAGTATCGTGACGCCCCTGAAAAAAATTACGCCGCATAAGCTCAGAAGCACTTACGGTACACGGCTTTATAACGAAACGGGCGATATTTATATCGTCGCGGACGTTCTCGGCCATAAAGACGTCAATACGACGAAAAAACACTATGCGGCGATCAGCGAGGACAACCGCAAAAAGGTGGCGGACGCCGTAAAACTTCGGCAAGAGCCCGACGACACTCCCCCGGGCGACAAAAATTAAGGAAATTCTATGGAAAAAATTTATATCATACAGCCTATCACCGAAGACAACGCGGAAAAATACCGCGTACTGCAGGAGGAGGCCGTTTCCCTCATCGAAAGCGCAGGCGCCGCCTATGCGGGCACCATTTATCAAAACGTGCGCGAAATCAATCCCGCCACTTTCATCGGCGAAGGTAAACTGCGCGAGCTTAAAGAACGCCTCTATGGCCTCGACGAGATCACGGTGCTGTTCAACGGCGAGCTCTCCCCTTCTCAAACGCTGAATATTTCGGCCGCTTTGGACAATCGCAAGGTGATCGACCGCACTACGCTCATTCTGGATATCTTTGCGAAAAACGCGCAGAGCAGCGAAGGAAAATTACAGGTCGAGCTGGCCCAGCTCAAATATATTTATCCGCGTCTGAAAGGCAAAGGCGAGGCGCTTTCGCGTCTGGGCGGAGGCGTAGGCACGCGCGGCCCGGGAGAAACGCAGCTGGAAACCGACAGGCGCTATATTCGCGGCCGTCTGAAATATCTCGAACAACGGCTCAGGGAAACGGAAAAACGGCGTTCGCTTCAAACGGTCAGACGAAAAAAGGACGCGGTGAAAACCATCGCGCTGGTCGGATATACAAATACGGGAAAATCCACATTGATGAATTTGCTTACGGGTTCGGACGTCTATGTAAAGAACGAATTGTTTGCCACGCTTGACCCGACGGCGCGGAGCTTTTCGGTAAACGACGCGGAGTTCCTACTCGTCGATACAGTCGGTTTTTTGCAGGATCTTCCGCACAATCTCATCGAGGCGTTCAAATCCACGCTGGAAAGCGCCTTAAACTGCGATCTGGCCCTGATCGTCTGCGACGCGACGGGCGAATACGACATGCAGCTGAAAACTACGCTGGACACCTTGCGCGAAATGGATTTTGCCTCGCCCTATCTCGTCGTCATGAACAAGAGCGAAGGAATGGATACCTCGGCGTTTCCGTACGGCAGCGTTGCAATTTCCGCCAAAGAAAATCTGGGGATCGACGCTCTGAAACGGGAGATTCTCAAACGTTTTTCGGAGGATTTTCTCTTTTGCAATTTGTTCGTGCCCTATTCCGCGCTCGGCGAATACGGAAAAGTAAAACCTCTCCTTACGGAAAAAAATATCGAATTCACCGACGACGGACAAAAAATACGGGCGGTCATTCCCTCCATGTATGCCGATAAATTTACCCCGTATATCACGGGCAGAAACGAATACTAAAGATAAGCGGGCCTTCCATTTTCGGAGGCCCGCTTCCCATCGCTATTTTCCGTCATACTCTTCGGGATTGGTATAGATCTTGTCGATTTTGATAGACGCGACGTCTTTGAACTCCAGACATTTGCCGCAGTTGTCGCACACCTTGCCCGGGTCGAGGTCGCATGTTTCACATTCCATACAACCGATGCAGTCCCTTTCGTATAACACACACTTTTGTCTATGACTCGTTTTGTTCATTTTTGCCTCCGCTTAAACTTCTCCCCATTATTATAGCATAATTTTTCCAAAAATCAAGAATTTTCTATAAACATTTGTTTGCATTTTCCAAAAAAGTGTGATATAATGAATACAAGGAAACCCGAAAGGAGGAAAACCCTCATGATCGACGAAAATAAATTAATCAAGGTAATGGATTATATCAGGCGTTTTTCGGAGGAAAACGGCTATACGCCTTCCGTGCGCGAAATCGGCAAGGAATGCGGCATAAAATCCACGGCCACCGTGCACAGCTATATCGAAAAGCTGCAGGACAGAGGCTATTTGAATAAGACGGACAACAAGAAACGGTCGGTCAGCATCGGCAGAAGCTCGACGGTCACTATCCCCCTCATCGGTACGGTCACGGCGGGACAGCCGATTTTTGCCTACGAAAATTATGAGGACTATTATACCTTCCCCGCGGGCGAATTCACGGGCGAGGATCTGTTTATGCTCCGCGTCCGGGGAACCTCCATGATCGACGCGGGAATTTTTGACGGAGATAAGATCGTCGTGCGCCGTCAGCAATCCGCCGACGACGGCGAAATCGTCGTGGCTCTCGTCGAAGATTCCGCCACGGTGAAAAGATTGTACCGCCGCAACGGTAAAATCGTATTACACCCCGAAAACGAGGCTCTGGCCGACATGATATTCGAGCCCGGGGAAGTATCTATCCTGGGGAAAGTCGTCGGTCTGACGCGAAATTACAAGGCTTAAAACGCATTCTGCAAATCGATATTATAAACGCCCGATTTTCTTCCATGAAAATCGGGCGTTTGGTTATAAATTTTTAAGATAAGCGACCTCTTCCTCGGTCAAAGTCCTCACCTCACCGCGGTCGAGTCCGCTCAACGTAAGATCCGCGAGCTTCACCCGTTTGAGAAAATCCACGTTGCGGCCGATCGCCTCAAACATGCGCCGCACCTGCCTGTTTTTTCCCTCCGTAATCGTAACGTGCACTTTCGTATAAGCCTTGTTGGTTTCGACGATATGTGCCTTGCACTTTTTCGTCATAACGCCGTCCAGCTCGATCCCCGACCGAATGCGGTTGAGGTCTTTTTCCGTCATTGTCCCTTCAATCCGAGCGAGGTAAGTTTTGGGGATTTCATTTTTCGGATGCGTCAGGCGGTAGGCTAAATCTCCGTCGTTGGTCAATATCAAAAGCCCCTCGGTTGCGTAATCCAGCCGCCCTACGGGAAATACCCGTGCCGCGCCCGCGGGAAGCAGATCGACCACCGTCTTGCGCCCACGATCGTCGGCCGCCGTACAAAGGATTCCCTTCGGTTTGTTCATTAGATAGTATTCGGGCTTTTTTTCCGCCCTCTCCAACGGTTTATCGTCGATGCTGACTTCGTCCTCGTCGGAGACATCCGTACCCAGCGAAGCGGTCTGCCCGTTGATTTTTATTCTGCCCGCCGCGACCATTGCGTCCGCATGACGCCTGCTCGCGACCCCGTTCTCCGCCAAAAATTTGTTTATTCTCATCCGTATGCCTTCTTCTTGAATTTTACCTTTATAGTTTATATAAATTTCTCGAAAAAAGCAACCGATTTATAAGATATATTTTGATTTGTCCGATAATTTCATCGTTTTTTCCCATTGCGCCCATTTCCTCGCGTGAAATGATCTCCATTTTGAGATGCAGCTGTTCTTCGGGGAGCAACGGATAGTAAAGATCCTCTTTCGTATATCCCGCTTCGGTTTTTCCTTTTACTTTCACCCGGACGGGCGTATCTGCGCCGAGAATACGCACGTTTTCATAGGCGGCGAACGCTTCGTCGAGAAGCTGCTGCGAACGTTCGTACATCGGGGAACAGTTCAAAACGGTACAAACCAGCGTCATGCCCTTCTTTTCGGCGGCCGAGACGAGACAGCGCCCCGCCTGTTTGGTATAGCCCGTCTTTATGCCGACCGCGCCCTCGTAGTTTTTCAGCATCTTATTCTTATTTGCCCAATTGCGCGGTTGATAATATCTCGTGCCGACGATTTGGCGGAAAGCGTCGTTCTGCATGGCGTAACACGCGATGAGGTTGAGATCCCGCGCCGTGGTGTAATGTCCTTCGAGGGGCAGGCCGTGCGGGTTTTTGAAGCAGCTTTCCAGCGCGCCCGCTTTTTGCGCGGTTTCATTCATGCGCTGCGCAAAGGCGTCGATACTACCGCTTGTATGCAGAGCCAATGCCTCGGCGCAATCGTTTCCCGAACGGAGCATGAGACCGTACAACAGATCCTCCACGCTGTACGTGTCCCCGCTTTTGAGATAGACGCTGGAACCCTCTACCCCCGCCGCTTGGGGAGGAATTTCAAATTCTTCCTTGACGTCCCCGCAGTTTTCCAAAACCGTGACGGCCGTGAGTATCTTCGTGGTGCTCGCCATGGGAAGCCTGGCTTCCCCGTTGCGCTCGTATAAAATCCTGCGGGAATTCGCTTCCATGACGCATTCCGCACGGGCGGGCGCGACGCCGTTCTTTGCCGTTTCCGCCGAAGCGGGCGCGGCGGGATGAACGACGGCCACACAATAAGCCGCAAGTAAAAATCCGCATAAGAATCTGAAACGGCGCGGCTTAACCTCCGTTTCGGACAGATATAATTCCTTTCCCATGTCAGTTTTTCGCCGTGATGTTCTGGACGATTTCGCTCGCCTTTTCGATCAGATTGTCCATGGGCTGGTCGGTAATGCGGATCATGCGGCAGGTCTTGCCGTCGTCTATGATAAAGCCCATGGGCTTCATGCTGACAACCGAACCGCTGCCGCCCGCAAAAGGCATGGAGTCCGTTTCCTTCACTACTTTTACGTCCCCGTATTCGCCGCCTCCCGAGAGACAGCCCATCGTCACCTTGGAAAAAGGTATCACCTGAAATCCGCTTGCCGTTATAATGGGTTTTCCGACGACGGTATCCACGTCGGCAAGTTGATTGAGCGTTACGACCGAAGAATCGATCAGGTTGTTGATTTTTTTGTTTTTCTCTGCCATAAACTTTTAATTTTCTCCTTCAGAAATTTCAAAAGGGCGCAAAGCAAAATAAACAGGTTGAAAAAAACGACGAGATTCATGGAAACCCGAAGTTCGTCCCCGTCCGTCAGCCATAAATTGTTTTCGACTTTTCCCCTCTGTCCGCCCGCCGCAAAGAAAACGGTCCTCAGGGCCGTATGGGCGAGCGAAACGGGAATGAGATATTCCGCACCCGTTTCCGTCGTCAAAGAAAAGGAAACGACGCGGAACGTCCGCGTAAACGAGAATTTCTTTCTCTCCGAATCCATTCCCGAATAGGGTTTAAGAATGGCCTTTTTGGGCGAGATATGCAACGCGATCCCGCCCGGATATGTGGTAACGTAACCGCCTATCAGCTTCAGCACCTTATACGCATACAGGGCAAACCCGAATTTTTTCCGATTCATATCGTAATGAATATCCACTTCCAGAAAGATCGGAAAGAATAATAATATCGCCGTAAGAAGCGTGCCGACGGCGGCAAATAAAAGAAATCTGCCCATAACTACAATATGGGCAGATTGCGTGAAAGTATGTAATTTTTATCAAAGTTTCGATTAAAGCGCCGACTTTTGCGTCATTGTATTTTGATGATGCCGTCCTCAATGTCCTTGAGAAAATCGGGAAGCTCGAAGCCGTCCGACTCGGAAGAATGCTTCCCCTTCGGTTCGTCCTCCTCATGCAGCTCGGGATCTTTATCGGGATCATACACTTCCTTTTCGTAAAGGTAGCTGCTCGCCTCGTTCGCCGCATTGATTTCGGATATCTTCTGCATGAGCTCGTCGTAATCGGGCAGGTCTGCCAGAGATTTCAGCTTAAACCGTTTAAGGAAATTGTCCGTCGTGGCGTAAAGAATGGGTTTCCCCGGCACGTCTTTCCTTCCGCAGGGACAGATCATATCGAGGCTTTGCAGCGTAGTGATCGCATAATCGCTGTTGATGCCGCGGACAGCCTCCAGCTCGGTGCGCGTAATCGGCTGTTTATAGGCGATGATCGCCGCACATTCGAGAATCGTACGCGTAAACTCTTTTTCGCGTATGGGATTGAGCACGGAGGCGATCGCCTCTTTGTACTCGGGATTGGTCGCAAACTGAAGCTTGTGATTGAAGGTGAGAAGCCGTATGCCGCAGTCGCCGTTGTATCTCTTTTCGAGGTGACGCACCGCGGTATCCATTTCCGCTTTCGTCAGCGACAGCTTCTCCCGAAGCACGTCCACGGGGACGGCGTTGCCCGAAGCGAAGAGAATCGCTTCAATTATATTCGTCAATTTCTCCAATTTCTTCCTCCTCGTTCCTGTTCGGATTTTTCATAATGGTAATGGCAGAAAATATTTCGTCCTGCGTTACGATCAGAAGCTGATGTTTCAAAAGCTCCAAAAGCGCCTGAAAGGTCGTCACGATTTCCGATTTCGGCGCGTTTTCGTCGAAAAGTTCCTCAAACAGCACCTTTTCCTTTTCTTTCACGGTTTCCCGTATGTACGAAATCTTTTGAGGCACCGTATATAAGTCGCGCGGGATTTCTCTCGCCGCGCCCGTCTCGCTCTTCAGGCCCTCGCGCTTGAGCATGAGCTTCGCAAAGGCCGAAAGGAGGCCGTCCAGCGTAAAGTCCTTGTATTTCACCTGCACGCTGCTGACGTCGCGGTCGGGTTCCTTGAAATAGTATCCCACCGTCTCCCGCTCCTTGAGCTTCTCCGCTTCTTCCTTGATCATCTGATACTCTTCCAGCGCGCGGATCAGATCGCCTTGCGGATCGTCGTCCTCTTCGTAATCATCGTCGAAGCCGTCGTCGGGCGGCGGCACGAGACTGCGCGCCTTGATATCGATAATGGTCGCCGCAATATTCAGATAATCGCTGGCCTTGTCCATGTCGATATACGGCAGTCCCTTCATATACATCAGGAACTGCTCCGTGACCTGCGAAACGAAAATGTCCTTCACCTCGATTTCCTGTTCTTTGATAAGATGCAGCAAAAGGTCGAGCGGGCCTTCGAAATTGTCGAGCACCGTCGTGTAGTCCACTTCCGAATCGAAGTTTTTTACCGATTCCACCGTAATTTTTTCCACGTCGTTCTCTCCTCTGTCTAAAAAATCAAGCTCCAAAATTTTATGATGGGCCACCCTAAAACATTGGTGGCGAACCGCATGACGTAACCGAGAATGTCGAGATATCCGAAAAACGGTACGTAAAAGGCGAGACGCTGAGAGACAAAGCTCAAAAGTATAAGCCCCAACAGGATATAATAACCGTAACGACGCAAAAACCAATATACTTTTCCGTGTTTTTTATTCAGAGCATCGACCATGCGAAAGCCGTCGAGCGGATAAAAAGGAAGAAGATTGAAAATACAAAAGCTCAAAGAATAGGCAAACAAATAATAGGTAAACGAATTCAACAACACGTGCCCGTAGGTCGCCGCCCCTACGCCCGCCACAAGATATTTCAAAACCAGAAGATAGATGGGATAAAACAAAAACGCGGAAATATAGTTCATGATAATTCCCGCTGCGCTCGTCCAGAAGCTTCCGCTGCGATAATGCTTGAAATTGTTGGGGTTGACGGGCACGGGCTTCGCCCAGCCGAAGCCCGCCAAAGCAAACATGACGATCCCGAGCGGATCGAAATGCTTTACGGGGTTCAGCGTCATGCGGCCCGCCCATTTTGCCGTCGGATCGCCGCATTTATACGCGATAAAGGCATGCGAAAATTCGTGCAGCGTGATGACGACCATAACCGCAAGAAAGCTTGCGAGAAGAGATACTAAATAATCCATGAATTTATTATACCTTTTTTTTATATAAAAAGCAAGTGCATGAAAGGAATTTTTTCCCGATTATGTCTTGAAACGTCTATTTATCCGTTTGAGCGAGAAAGTCTGGAATGACATCGTTTCTTGTCAGATCTTCATACGTCTGCGGCCTTACGATATAGTCGGCCTTACCCTCGCGGACGAGTACGCAGGGCGGAATCAGATTGCGGTTATAATTCATCGCCATCGAGTAATTATACGCGCCGGTGGAAAGAATTGCGAGGATATCTCCCGTTTCGGCCTTCGGCAAAGGAACGTTCACCGCGATAAGGTCGCCGCTTTCGCAGCATTTGCCCGCAATCGAAACGAGCTCGGCAGCCGCTTCGCCCGCGCGCGAGGCGAGGATTGGCGTATATTTTGCCTGATAGAGCGCATAGCGTGGGTTGTCGAACATACCGCCGTCTATCGCCACGTACTTTTTCACACCGGGAATCTCTTTCACCGCTCCGACGGTGTAAAGCGTGATCCCCGCTTCGCCGACGATGGAACGACCCGGCTCGACAAGAAGATACGGAAGCTTAAGCCCCTTTTCCAAAGCCCTGGCCTTTACGGCGGAAATCAAAGCTTCGAGATATTCTCCGTACCCTTCGGGCGAAATCTTTTTGTCCTCATCCGTGTACCAGATTCCGAAGCCTCCGCCCATGTTGAGCTCTTCCGTGACGAAGCCGAGCTTTTCTTTCATTTCCGCGGCAAAGTCCATACATTTTTCCGCGGCGAGTACAAACGATTGTTTTTCAAAAATCTGTGAGCCTATATGACAATGGAAGCCACGCAGATTGACGTGCTTTTTGGAAAGCGCGTAACGGGTAATCTTTTCGGCCGTTCCGTCCGCGACGGAAAATCCGAATTTACTGTCCGTTTTCGCGGTTTGAATATAGGCGTGCGTATGCGCTTCCACACCGGGATTGATGCGCAGAAGGATATTCTGTACAAGGCCGCGTTTTTCGGCCTCCCGCTCGATCGTATCTATTTCGGAATAGGCGTCCGCTACGATACAGCCGATCCCTGCGTCCAACGCTTCCTTTAGTTCGTAACCCAGCTTATTGTTTCCGTGCATATAGATTTCCGAAGCGGGAAATCCCGCTTTCAGCGCCGTATAAAGCTCTCCTCCCGAAACGACGTCGATACCGATTTTTTCGCTGTCCGCTATGCGGTAAATCGCTTCGCAGGAAAATGCCTTCGAGGCGTAAAGAACTTTCCCGTTGCCCTCGTATTCCCGTTCAATCGTCCCGCGGTAGATCCGCATCATTTTACGGATATGCGCTTCGTCGAATACGTAGAGCGGCGTTCCGAAACGTTCCGCCAGCTCCGTGCAGTCCGCTCCGCCGATCTCCAGATGTCCCCGTTCGTTTACCCTTAACGTTTCTCTTGCGTTCATATTCTTCTTCCGCCTTTGGGATTGGCTCCCGTAAAATAATATCGCTATATATTTTAGCAAATTATTTGGCAAAAAGCAACAGACGGAAGCGCTTTTCACCAAAAAAACCGCCTTTTCGGAAAATTTTCACCGAAAAAGCGGTTTTTTTATTCTGGAAAAGCAAACTCGTTTATGCCGCTTTACAATTTCCAACCCTGCGCGATTCTGCGCAGATGATCGATAAATCCCGCAGCTTCTGCGGATTCGTTGGCAACGAGGTTTACGCGGTCGATTTCCACGTTATCTTTATAGACGATGATTTCGCCCACTTTGTCCCCCGCTTTCACGGGTGCCTTTACGCGGTTTTTCATCTGAATGTCTATCGTCACGTTTTCCGTATCCCCGCGCTTGGAGAAGATATGCGAGCTGCGCGCGGGACGCACGGTGACGCATTTGGTCTTTCCTCCGCTGACCGCGGCCGTTTCGCTTAAAGGGTTATTTTCATCGACGACGGTTTTAAGGGTATAGGTGGCGAAAGCATAATCGAGCATCGTCCGCGTATCCCCGAAACGATGGTCGCTCGAATCCTCGCCGATGACCACGGCAATCAGACGCATGCCGCCGCGCTTGGCCGTTGCGGCGAGACAGAAGCCCGCCTGGTTGGTGAAGCCCGTTTTTCCCCCGTCGCAGCCTTCATAGAAACGCACGAGGCGGTTGGTATTGGAAATCTCCGTATATCTTCCCTGCGGATGCTGGAATTTATCCATCCAAATCTTGCTGAACGTAAAATATTCCTCATGAGAAACGAGCTCCGCAAGCATTTTCGCCACGTCGTGAGCGCAGGAATACTGCGGTTCCTTGGGAAGTCCGGTGCAGTTGGCAAACAGGGTATTTTCCGCGCCCAGCTCCTTCGCGCGGGCATTCATTTTATCTGTAAACAAGCTCTCGCTGCCCGCTATACGTTCCGCCATCGCAACGCAGCTGTCGTTTGCGGAACAGACGATGATGCTTTTGATCAGCTCGCTCGCGGGATATTGGGCGTTCGCCTCCAGAAATACCTGCGAGCCGCCCATGGAAGCCGCACGGTCACTGACCGTAATCATCTCGTCCAACGTAAGGTTGCCGCTGTCGATTGCGTCGAAGCATAAAATCAAGGTCATGATCTTACACATACTTGCAATTGGCAGACGCTGCGTCGCGTTTGCGGAATAAATCTCCGTACCGCTCGCCCAATCCATCATATAAGACGCTTTGGCATGGAGCTGAAGATCGACGGCGTCGGACGCAATGTTTGTTTCGGTGCCTTCGACCGCTTCCGAGCGGAGCTCTCCTTTATTTTCTTCCGACGTCTCGGCCAGCGCCGAAACCGCCGCAGGCTCGGCCGTCCGTTCCGATACTTTTATCATAGCTTTTGTAGAAATGCCCGGAAGAAATAATGACATTCCGAGGAATATGCCCAATAATCTTTTCATATCTTTAGTTTCTCACTTTCTCGGCGGATTATACGTCGAGACGAATTTTTGCGTTTGCGGACGACAAATTAAAGAACTTTGGACACCGGACGGAAAATCAGACACACGATCAGAAACTCGAGCAATGCGCAGATGACCGCCGCGACGGCCGCAAGCAACAGATAAATGAGAAAATCCCGGATTCCTCCGCAGCCGCCTCCGCGGCATCGGCTCTCTCCGGCACAATCGAACGCAATGACGGAAATAAGAATATATACCAGGGAAAAAAGCAAAGTCTGAGGAAGCAAAACGATCAGCCATACCAAAAAACCGCTGAATTTATAGACGGAAACGAGTATCACCGTTACCGTACCGAAGACAAACCCTTTATAAAATACCAAAAAACCCTGTAACGGCACACAGAAAATCGTCAATGCGGAAGGCACGACCAATATGAGAAAAAACGCCGAGCCGAGAAGCCTGTCGAGAAAAATTCCTCCCGGCGATTCGGAAAAAATGCGGTAAATATAATTGTCGCAATAATTTAAGTAATAACACTCTATCGCGGAAGGCTTGTCAATTAGTATGCCGCACATAATACCTATGACAAACATAGCACTAAACGCGATCGTTGCGATCGGTCTTCTTCTGATGACGGCGCCCGTTTCGCGCAAAAGAAAAAGGAAATTCATATCTCTTTATATGAATTTCCTTGTCGATTTATTCGTTTTTATAAAATTTATTCCCGAAGCATGGCATTGATATCGATTCCGTAACCGCGGGTAGGGTCGTTGAGGAACACGTGCGTCACCGCTCCGATAAGTTTTCCGTCCTGTACGATGGGGCTTCCGCTCATGCCCTGAACGATCCCTCCCGTTTCCGAGATCAGATCTTTATCCGTGATCTTGAGGACAAAATTTTTGTTTCCCTTGTTGTGTTTGTCAACTTTGACGATATCGACGGTATATTTTTTCGGACATACGCCGTTCACAGTCGAATAGATATAGGCGTTGCCGGGTTTTACGTCGTCAATTTCCGCGGTCATTGCCGTGGGAAAGCCGCTGAGGTCATAGGTCGTGCTGACCTGACCGTAGATACCGCAGTCGCAGAGCTTTTCCGCGCTTCCGATGCCGTCTTCGTTGAGAAACATACCGCGCAGCTCGCCCGCCTTGCCGCGTATCCCCTTGGTGACGCCGACGATACTGCATTGATATACCTTTCCGCCCGAAATCTTCATTTCCCGGTGATCTTCGCCTACGACGGAATGGCCCAAAGATCCAAATCTTTTAGTCGTTTTGTCGATATAAGTCACCGTACCGATCCCCGAAACGCTGTCGCGGATGAGAACGCCGATTTTATAGCGTCCCGTCGATTTATCCCTGACGGGCTGAATGGAGAGCGTCAAGGTATTTTCTCCGCGCCTTACGCAGAATTCCACGCTTTTACCCTTGCACTTGCTCAAAATCTCGTTTAATTCCCCGACGGTTTCGACATTGATTCCGGCCGCCTTCGTAATGATGTCTCCCGTACGGATTCCCGCTTCGGAAGCAGGAGAGCAAACGCCGTTTTCTCCGATTACTTCACATATCCCGATCACCTGCGCCCCGCCCGCACTCAACGTAAACCCCGCGGGAACGCCTCCGATATATACTTCACGCCCCTCCGCGTCCGCCGTGACGGATACATAAGAGTATCCCAATCCGCCGGCCGTGGCGAGAGCCAATACCATACTAATTAAAAAAGCACTCAATCTGCGCATGATTACCCCCGTTTAAAAGGTAATTTGTGCAAGCCGAGTGCATTCTATTCGCTGAAAAAGCGGTTATTGAGGGGCGTTTCCTGTCAATTTATGGCTTCTTTGTATTGCTTTGCCTGTCTCACCAATTCTTCGGCGTGTTTCAAGGCAAATTCTTCCTCTCCGTCCCCGCCCAGCAGACGGACAATCTCGCGGGTCTTTTCCTTTTCGTCGAGCGCGCGCACGCGCGTATGCGTTTTGCCTTCCGCCTCGTTTTTTTCGATCAGAAATTCCCTATCGCTCATGGCTGCGATCTGCGCCAGGTGGGATACGGCGACGATCTGCGTTCCGCGGGCGATCCTCGCAAATTTTTCGCCCACTACTTTGGCGGTTTTCCCGCTGATTCCGGCGTCTATCTCGTCGAAAATATATGTGGAAATCTCGTTGAGGTCGGAAAGCTGGGTTTTGATCGCCAGCATAAAACGGCTCATCTCGCCGCCGCTGATAATCTTCCCGAGCGGCTTCAAGGGCTCGCCCGCATTAGCGGAGAACATAAAACAAATCTCGTCCAATCCGTTCGCCCCCGCCGAAACGACGTCCTCTTCGGCGTATTCGTTGAAGTGTATTTCGAATTTTGCGCTTTTGATATTCAGCGTTTTGAGTTCTTCCGTAACGCGGCGGCAAAATTCCTCGCCGCACTTTTTTCGAAGCGCGGTGATTTCCCGGCATACCGCATAAATCTTTTTACGAATGCCCGCCGACTTTTCCGTCAGCAGGGCATACTGCCCCTCGCAGTCGGAAAGCAGGTCGTATTCCGCGCGGCTCTTTTTCAGATATTCGTCGATCTCCCGTTTGTTAGCGCCGTACTTTCGTTTCAGAGCCGCGATCGCGTCGAGACGGTTCTCCGTCTCCTCCGCTTCGTTTTCGTCGAAATAAAGCCCGTCGCCGAGGTCGGAGAGAGTTTCCGCCACGTCGTCGGCATCCAGCGATAAGCTTTCCAGCCGTTCGCTCACCGAGGCATACTCCTCGTCCAGACGGGAAACGGACGCCATCGCCCGCTTTGCGGCGCGCAGACAATCCAAAGCCCCGTTTTCGCCCGAAAGGGCTTCGGCGGCCTCCCGCACGGCGGAAATGATCCGTTCGAGATTATTGATTTTATTGCGCCTGGAAATGAGCTCCTCTTCCTCGCCGTCCTTCAGATCGACGGCTTCAATCTCGTCGATCTGATATTTCAGAATATCCAGCCTGCGGCCCCGCTCCTTTTCGTCGCCGCCGAGCAGGGAAATCTGCCCTTTTATCTGCTTAAGCTCGGACAAAAGCGCGCCGAGCCGTTCCTTTTTCGGCGCCAGCTCCGCCCCCGCCACTCCGTCTAAAGTCTTAAGCTGATTGGCTTCCTTCAAGAGAAAAAAATGCTCGCTCTGTCCGTGTACATCTACGAGGCTGTCGGTCACTTTTCTCAGCATCGCCGCGGTGACCGCGCTTCCGTTGATTTTTATGCCGTTTTTTCCCGTTTCGGAAAATCGGCGGGAAATAATGATATCCCCGTCCGTCTCGATATCCATTTCGCGGAGCTCCTGCACCGCTTTGCTCCCTTCGGGGACGGAAAATTCCGCTTTCACCATACATTCTGTTTCGCCGTAGCGGATCATGGTTCTGTCCGCTTTCGCGCCCAAAACGAAATTGACGGAATCGAGGATAACGGATTTGCCCGCGCCCGTTTCGCCCGAAAGCACGTTCAGGCCCTTATCGAACTCGATTTCCGCGCTGTCGATCAGCGCTACGTTTTTAATGGTGAGTTTCGCTAACATATGTATGTATTCCGTGCCCTCGGCGTGGGCGTTTTATTTCATGAAATCGTTGATTTTCTCAATGACCGCGGCGGCCGCTTCGTTGTTTTCGCAGACGATCAGAAGCGTATCGTCGCCTGCAACCGAGCCTACGATCTCGGGATAGTTGAGCTTATCGACCACGGTGCCCGCGTTGGGGCCGTTTCCCGTAAGCGTCTTGATGATGACCATATTCTGCGCGCTTTTCAGGGCGATCACGCAATCGCGGAACAAATTTTTCATTTTGGGAGAAATTTCACCCTCGCTGTCGTTTATATACGCATAGCGGTATTTCTTTTCAATCCCCGAAACTTTGAACAGATGCAGATCTTTGATATCTCTCGAAATGGTCGCCTGCGTCACGACGTAATTGAGCTTATTCAGCTCGGAACACAGCTCCTCCTGCGTTTCGATCTCTTTTTGGGAAATAATCTCCAAAATTTTTGCATGTCTGGCCGTTCTTAACATCTTGTCTTCTCCTTCATTGGTTTAATTTGGTTCTTATTTTTCTATAAAAACAGGAATCGCCCCGCCTCGGAAAATCCGCCGTAAACGGCGCCTTTCTGACGGTGACCTCCATTCCTTCCATAATAGGGCTCACTTGCTTCCCGTCGATGAGAAGCATTACTTTTCCTTTCGAAACAGACATGGAAACGATATCCGTATCGGGAAATATCAAGGGCCGCACGTTGAGCGAAAACGCGCAGATCGGCGTCAGCATAAATGCGGGAACCTGCGGCGTGAGAATCGCTCCGCCCGCGGACAAAGAATAGGCTGTGGAACCTGTGGGCGTACACAGCAGCAGGCCGTCGCCTACGACGGTATCCGCATCTTCTCCGTTTATTTTTACGTTCAGCTTTGCAATCTGCGTATCCGCCGCGGAATAGTCCCGCTGCAAAACAACTTCGTTGAGCCCGTAATGTTTTTGTCCGTTCACTTCGAGCTCCAGCATGGTGCGCCGCAAAATCGGACAACTGCCCTCCCGAAGTTCGGACAACAGCTCTTTCACCCGTTCGGTCTCTTCTTTTTCATACTCGGTCAAAAACCCCAGGTTTCCGTAATTGATTCCGATAAGCTTTATATTCTTCCGCGCGGCTTCCGTCGCCGCATGCAGGATCGCCCCGTCTCCGCCGAGGACGACAAGGGCATCTACTCCGCCGATATCCTCCGCCTTTTCGAATAAGACCGCCTCGTAACCCTCTGTCTGCAAAAATCGGAGAACGCGACCGACAACCGTTTCGTCCTTGATTTTTACGCTGTTCCCCACAACTCCGATCTTCATCGTATCTTCCCGTATCCTTTGCGATCTCATAAAAAAATAAGTCTATTCCAAAGCCCCTTGTGAATATTGCTTCACGAAAGCCCGAACTTTTTGCAAGATTTCCCGATCGCTTTTTGCGCCTTGAAATGTATTTTTAAGATATAAAACGTACTCTATATTTTTGCCCCTGCGTATCGGCGCGTTGACGATGCCGAACGGGTACAGGTCCGCTTCTTTACAAAAGCCGAGCACCTTTTCCACGATCTTCTCATGCGCGGACGGATGTACGATCCCGCTCTTGCCGATATTTTTCTTTTCACATTCGAATTGGGGCTTGACCAACACAAACGCGCCGCCCTCTTCCGACAGAACCGCCGCTATAACGGGCAAAACCAGCCGCAGAGAAATAAAACTGACGTCGGCCGTTACACTATCTATTTTATCCGAAAAGTTTTCTTTTGTCAAATATCTGACGTTACTATTTTCCAAAGAAACAACTTTGGGATTTCCTTTCAGCGACGAATGCAGCAGACTTTCCCCCACATCCACGGCATATACCTTTTCCGCGCCCCGCTGAAGCAGACAATCGGTAAACCCGCCCGTGCTCGCGCCCAAATCGGCGAATATTTTCCCCGTACAGTCGTACGAAAATTCGTTCAGCGCCCGCGCAAGTTTATAGCCTCCGTTGGATACGAAATATTCGTCGGGCCGAACAAACCGGAAATCGTCGGAGGGCGCCACCTCGTCCTTGGGCCTGACGGGTTTTCCGTTGACGAGCACCAATCCGCGTTCGATCGCTTCCGCCGCTTTCGTGCGCGACCCGAATTTCTCCGCAAAAAATTTGTCTGCCCTCATGAAAGGATATCCGAAATATATTTTTCTATCTCTTCACAGCCGACGCCGTATTCCCGCTGCAAATCGCCTACGCTGCCCTGCGGAATAAATTCGTCGCGGTAGGCGAAATTTTTAACTTCGAAATTTTGCGTATTTCCGAATTCGCCGCACAGCGCCGCATCGACAGTCGCCCCGAATCCGCCGATAAACACATTGTCCTCTATCGTTACGATATGCCCGCCCTTGAGAGAAAAGAGCAGTTCCTTGTCCAACGGCTTGACGAAACGCGCGTTGACGACGTCAAAATCCAATCCCTTTTCATTGAGCTGCCGCCATACCTTGAGGGCAATAATCAAGCACCTTTCGCCCGCGGCCAGCACGGTGACGGAGGATTTTTTCTCCGATTTATGGATATACTCCCATTTTCCCGCCCGTATCGGCTCCTCAGACGGGGAAAACACAATTTTTCCCGAGCGCGGATACCGAATGGCCAGCGGATGCGCATAAGACGCGCTGAATTTCAAAAACGCTTTGAATTCCTCCGTGTCCTTGGGTACGGCCACGGTCAGCCCCGGAATCATGGATAAATAAGACAGATCGAACACGCCCTGATGCGTTTCGCCGTCCGAGCCGGAAATCCCCGCCCTATCTACACAGAACGTCACGGGCAGATCCTGCGCGCAGACGTCGTGAATGATCTCGTCGAAAGCGCGCTGCAAAAAGGTGGAATAGATCGCATAATAGGGCTTTACGCCCGCGGAGGCCATCGCCGCGCAGAGTACGGAAGCGTTTTCCTCGCAGATTCCCACGTCGAAAGCGCGTTCGGGATAGAGCGCAAAAAATTTGTCCAGCCCGAGGCTGCCCGTCATCGCCGCCGTCACCGCCGTGATCCGCTCGTCCTTGCGGGCAAGCTCGCAGAGCGTGTCTCCGAGAATTTCGGAATATTCCTTTTCCTTTCTCGAGCCGACGGGCGCGATTCCGTGCGTATTCGTAGGATGTTCCTCGCAGAACTCGTACCCCTTTCCCTTTTTGGTGACGATGTGCAGAAGGACGGACTGCGTTTTCAGAAGCGCCTTCGCCTCCGTCAGCGAGTCGATCATTTCCTCCGCGTCGTTGCCGTTTCTGACGCCGAGATAGGTGAGGCCGAAGCGTTCGAGCAGGCGGATATTTTCCGCCTCGCCCCCGAGCTTCAGCTGCGTGAGAATATCGTGCATTCCGCCGACGGTCGGAGAAATCGACATGCCGTTATCGTTGAGAATGATGAGAATATTCGTGTCGAGAATGCGCAGGCTGTTGAGCGCCTCATACACCAGGCCGTTATTGAAGGAGCCGTCGCCGATAAAGGCGATAACGTCGTAATCCTCCTTTTTCAGGTCGCGCGCTTTGGCAATGCCCAGCGCCGCCGAAACGGATGTCCCCGCATGTCCCGTGTCATAGCTGTCGTATTCGCTCTCCTTGCGCTTGGGAAAGCCCGAAAGACCTCCCTCCTTGCGGAGCGTGGAAAATCTGTCCCCGCGGCCGCTCAGCAGCTTATACGCATAGCACTGATGTCCCACGTCGAAAATAATCTTGTCTTTCGGGAAATTGAATACGTAAAACAGGGCGACGGTAGGCTCCACCGCGCCGAGGTTGGAGGCGAGATGTCCGCCGCATTCGGTAACCGTCTCGTAAATCACGCTTCTCAATTCGTCGCAGAGAACGTTCAGTTCGCTTCTCGTACAATTTTTTATCCTTTCAGGACGCCAGCTTTCCAGCATACTCTCTTTCGTCTCCTTTTACTTTCCGACAAAACAAATCCTACTTGCTGCGGTTGCGCACGTAGGTGATCATATCGTACAAAAAGGCGGTATTGCCGTCGATACCGTCCAAAACGGTATAGCAGTGCTTCGCGTACATATCCGCGCGTATCTTCGCGCCGTCCAATCCGTAGAGACGGACGGAGGTGAGCTTGTTTTCCTCCTCGTCCTTGCCGATCGATTTGCCGAGCGTGGAAAAATCGCCCGTCACGTCGAGAATATCGTCCGTGATCTGAAACAGGGAACCGAGATATTTCCCGAACTGCTCGAACTCGAAATAAAATTTATTGCCGCTTAAAATGCTCGCCACGGCAACGGGCGCCAGCAGGAGCTTGCCCGTCTTGTGTTCGTAAATATAAGCGAGATCCTCTTCCGTAACCGCCCTGTCTTTTTCGGAAAAATACAGATCGGCGGACTGTCCCGCGATCATGCCGAAAATCCCCGCGCACTCCGCGAGAAACTTCGAAGCCAATACAAACTTTTCACCCTTCATACACTGGTCGAGACAAAGCGAATAGGCGGTGTTCAGCAGTCCGTCGCCCGCCAGAACAGCGTTCGCTTCCCCATAAACTTTATGATTGGAGGGTTTTCCGCGGCGGAAATCGTCGTTGTCCATCGCGGGAAGGTCGTCGTGTATCAACGAATAGGTATGAATCATTTCCAGCGCCAGCGCGTACGGAAGCACCTCTTTCGCAGGGGCTCCCAAAACGTCCGCCACCGCAAGCATAAGCACGGGACGGATTCGCTTTCCGCCGAGCAGAAGGCTGTATTTCATGCTTTCGCCCAAAACCTCGGGCTTCGTCCTGAGGGTTTTGCAGTAGGCTTCGGCATAGGCGTTGAATTCGGACAAGTAAGTTTCGTATTGACTGTCAAACGTGTACAATTTTTATTTACTCCTTAAAAGCAGATAAACAGGTATTGTATAACAGCATCGTAATCGTCATGGGTCCCACGCCGCCGGGCACGGGGGTGATATACGAAGTTTTATCCTTGACGTTTTCAAAGTCCGCATCGCCGCAGAGCCTGCCGTTTTCGTCGCGGTTCATGCCCACGTCGATTACCACGGCGCCCTCTTTCACCATATCCGCCGTCACAAATTTCGGTATTCCCACAGCGGATACGAGAATATCCGCCTCGCGGCAGATTTCCTTTATGCCGCGCGTTTTGCTGTGACAGACGGTGACGGTCGCATCGGCGTTCAAAAGGAGCAGCGCCATGGGTTTGCCCACCGTTTCGCTTCTGCCGAGAATTACCGCCCGCTTTCCCGAAAGAGGTATATTTTCGCTTTCCAGAAGCTTCATGATCCCCAGCGGCGTACAGGCCGCGGTGCATTTTTCCCGCAGGGCGAGCTTGCCGATATTTTCCGCGGAAAAACCGTCCACATCTTTTTCATAGGGAATTTTCTTCAGCGCGGAAACGCTGTCCAGCCCCTTTGGAAGAGGCAGCTGAAGCAAAATGCCCTGCACCTTTTCCTCCCGTCCGAGTTCTTCCAAAAGCCCTTCCAGCTGCGATTGCGAAACGTCGGCGGGTAGCTCGTAGGAATAGGAACGTATCCCCACTTCCCCGCAGGCCTTTATCTTGTTTCTCACGTAAATGCGGGAGGCGGGGTCGTCGCCGACGATCACCACCGCCAGACCGATCTCCTTTCCCGAAGCTTCGATTTTTTCCTTGAGCTCGGCGCGAAGCTTCGCGGCCAAAGCCTTTCCGTCGATCACCTTCACGGCTCGGAAACCTCCGCGGCCTCTTTTTTGATCACTCCCGCCAGAACGCCGTTGACGAAATCGGCGCTCGTCTCGGTGGAATACTTCCTTGCAAGCCCCGCGGCTTCCGAAACGGAAACGACGGGCGGAATATCGTCGAAATAACAGATCTCCGCCATGGCGATGAGCAGGATACTTTTATCCGTGGGATTGATACGATTTTCGAGATAATGGTGACTGGCGCTCACTATTTTCGCCAGAAGCTCGTCCCGATGTTCTTCCACAGCGGCGACCAGGTCGGCCGCAAACAGCAAATCGTCGTCCTTTTCGAGGCCGAACTGCCGATATACTTTTTTCTTGAAAACGTCCGAACATTCGCTGTTGAACTGCTGAGCGAAAATGATGTTCAGGGCCGCTTCTCTCGCATTGCTTCTCATTTATATTTTTTCTCCGTAAATGCCGAAAATCCCCGCCTGAACGGAAGGGATTTTTCTCGTTAAGCTTCGCCCGAATCGGAGTCGTCCGCTTCGTTTTCTTCCTCCGTACCTTCTGCCGAGGCAGGCTCGGGGGCGGGAAATACGACGTCCTGAATATGAACGTCCACCTTTGCGACCCGATATCTCGTCATCGTTTCCACGTTCTGTTTTACCGACTGCTGGATGCGGTAGGCCAATTCGGGAACGTTATACCCGTATTTTACGATAACGGAAACGTCCGCGTAAATGCCGTCCTTTTCGAGAAAGAGGCTGATGCCTCTTTTCTTTCCCGAAACCAGCGTCGTACCCTCGACCTCTTCGACCGCCAAAGCGACGATCCCGTTGACGATGCCCGCGTTATATACTACTTTACCGTTTTGTTTGTCATTCGGACTGAATCTGAAATTGGACATTCAAAAAGATCTCCTTAATATGCTGACGCTAATATTATAGCACATCTTTCCGAATAATTCTACTGTTTTACGGTAATTACTTTGTCTTTTTTCAACTTTCCGAATAGACGGGCATAATAATGATATTTCCCGCAACGGCGCCCGTTTCGTTTTTGAGCATATTATAGATAGACAGAGCGGTGTCGTAGGTGAGTTCGGACGAATTGATAAATACGTTGACGTTTTCGGAATCGCTGGAAACGGAAACGACCGCGTCGGAAAATCCGAGAGACTTCACCATATTTTCGAGGACGAGCTCTTTTTCCATCGCCGAAACGATATCCATTTTCATCTTCGTCGCTTCTTCGTACTTCTCGTCGCCCGCCTGATAGAGCGCGATCACGCTGTCGAGCTGAACGAGTTCCTCGCTGCGCGTGGTGGTACGTTCGGTACGATAGGTGGTGAAGTAGTTCGCCGTCGTTACGCCGCCCTCCGCAGACGCGAGCGCGTTGGTGTTGGCCAGCACGAAGTTGAACACCGCCGTCACCGCAAGCAAAAGCACCAATGCCGACATTACAACAATTTTCTTTTTGTTTGACATATTTTTATCTCCTTTTTTATTCTTTCATCAAATAGATTTTTACAGACTTTTCGTCCGTTCCCAAGGCGGCGGCAACCGCCTCGCGGATGTTCATGTTCACCCTGAGATCGTTTGCGCCTTCGCATACCACCACGACGCTCTGTACGCCGTCTTCGCTTTCGCAGATCATCACGTTTACGTCTCCCACGCCGTCGATCTCCTTGAGGAGCGCGCAGAGCTTCTGTTCGCTTTCGCTCGCCCCCGTTATCGCGGCCGTTTCCTTGGCGTTTCCGCTGGGGTAGAATATCTTCCACACCGCGAAGATCAGCAGCAAGGCGAGTGCGGAAAGGAGCAGGACGTCGCGGAAACGGTCGCTCTTGAACCCGCGCCTTCGGCCGCGCGGAGCCGTTTCGCTATTCTTCAAATTCCACCTCGCAGCCGTATTTCTCTACGATATGAGCCTTCATGCGTTCCCGTACCTCCCCGTCGATATTTCCTTCCGCGTCTTTGACCAGCACTTTGGTAATTTTGATTTCCGTTCCCTCGTAAACGGACAAATACCCGTCCTCCTCGCCCTCCGCGATCGAACCGCAATATTCCCACAAAAGCGTGACCCCGACGCGGACGGAAAAGGTCTCCTCCAATTTTTTTTCGAGTTCCGTCTCGGCGTTTTCTATACGTTTCGTACTGCAATAATCTATGAACGCACCGTCCGTTTCTATGACTGTTTCCGAGGAAAAAAACGGAAAATTTATCTTTCCGTCCGAAGCTTCTTTGAAAAAGCCGAGAACGGGCGCGAGAATAACCGCGAGACAGCACAGTTTTGCAATCCCCTTAATAAATTTTACCGTCTTTCCGTCGGGCAGAACCGCGGAAAGTATCGCCGTCAGAAGTACGATGCCGATGATACTCAGCAGATACGCGCTCAAAATATCACCTCCGACGAACAGATGACGAGTACGATCCCGATAAAGTACAAAAACGCCACAAACAGAAGTCCCGCCGTGCAGTAATTGAGATTGTCCGCCGTTTCCCCGAGAAAATTCGAAATCCTGCTTTCTCCCAGCGGCTGCGTCACCGCCGCGGTCAGCCTCAAAAACAGATTTGCGGCCATCAGCAGTACAAGCGGCTCGAACAAAACGGAAACCATGAGAAAGATGCTCAGGCTCCCGAGGGAATTTTTAATGAGCACGCTGCCCGCCACGGCGAGGTCGAACCCGCCCGAGAGAAAGCCGCCGACGATGGGCACGCCCGTGCCGATGGCGTATTTTGCGGCGCGGCGGGTAATCCCGTCGTAGGTCGCGGCGGTGAGCCCCTGAACGGTGAAAAACAAGCCGAATACAGAAACGCAGGCGCCGATGATCCATTTGTTTATACTCTTGAAAAAGGAAGAAAAATTGTTGAGCTTCAGTTCGCCCGACAGGTTTCCCGCCATGGAAAAGGCGATGATGGTGAGCGTAAGCGGCAAAACCACGGAGGATACGATAGAGACGATCGAGGTGCTTAAAAACGCCACCGCGGGCTGATAGATAGCCGCCGAAACGCTTCCGCCGCTCGCCGCCATCAGCGTCATCAAAATCGGAAATACGAGCTGCATTTGCTTCTGCATGGAAGCCACGCTCGCCCACGCCCTCGAAAAACATTCCGTGAGCACCGCCAGAACGGGAATGAGCGCGGCCGCGTACCCCACGAGGAAGATGACGTCGGCGGACGTCTGATCGGCAAAGCTGCTCTTTACGGAGGACAAAATGCCGCAGAGCAGCGCGACGGCGCAAATGCAGGCAAAGGCGGGAAGCATGTTTTTCACGTCCTCGAACAGAACGTTCAAAATCTGCTGTCCGAAGCTTCCGTAATCGAACTTTTCCCCCTTGATGTAATCAAAAATACGTTCCCCGACGTTTTTGTCCGAAAATACTCCCAGAGAATCTATGTATTTCTGCAATTCCTCCATATCCAGCTTATCGATCTGGTCGAGAATGTTTTGGTTGAGCTCCTCCTTGCCGTCCCCCCCTTCCTCCGCAAACGCAAATACGGTGCAGGGCATGCAGAAGAACGCCAGAAAAAACAACGCGGCCAGCCTGATAAAGAACCGTTTTCTTTTGCTTCTGCGCTGTTTTTCGTTTCCCGACAGCGGCAGGGAGGATACGCGAAGGCTTTTTCCGTTCGCCGTCATATAAGCTCCAGAAATCCGCTCATCAGCTTGAGCACGCTTTCGATAATGGGAAGAGATAAAATCAAAATAGTGAGCTTTCCGCCGAGAATCACCTTGTCCGCGACGGCGTTGCTGCCGAAGTCGTTGAGAATCCCCGCACTGAATTCGGTCAGATATCCCACCCCCACGATCTTCAATAAAATCTTGATAAGGCCGTTTTCGATGCCCGTGATCGAAGCGATCGTGGAGAGAATATTCACGGTGTTTTGCAGCATATCGACGACGAACATTAAAATGACGATGACGCCCGTCACAGTCACCGCAAACGAAAGCTCGGGTTTGGTGCTCTTTAAGAGTATGGCGGATATCGCCGTGACGAAGGCGACGCCGATGATCTTGAAAATTTCCATATCGTATTTCCTACCGTCCTTTTGTTTTTCTCCGATTTTAAGCGAAGCCCGAGGGCTACGTTAGGTCGAAAATCTGTTTGATCTGCACAAAGAGGTCGCCCACCATGCTCACGACGATGGTGAGCACGAGAATCAGCCCTACGATGCTCACGACGGTCGCAATGTCGTCTCGGTCGGATTTTTTCAGGATCTGACAGATAACGGTCACGATAATGCCGATGGCGGCGATTTTGAAAAGTATTGAAATATCCATGATTTATATGATAATGACCAAAATCATCAATCCGCATAAAAAGCCCAGCTTTAGATACAGATCGCCGTATTTGGCACATTCCTCCGCGGCCTTGCGTTTATATTCCCCAAGCGTCCCCTTAACGGAAGTGAAATACGCGCTTTGGGACGCGCTGTCGCCCTTGCCCACCATCAGAAAATAATCCCTTACAAATCCCGCTTCGTCCTTCGTGAGAAAGGAATATTCGGGCAGGAATCCCTTTTCCGCCTGCCCCTCCGCGTCCCCGCTCTTTCCCAGCGAACCCACAAACGACGAAAGCAGTTCGTCAAATTCCCCTTTATATTCGTACTTTTCCGAAAATTCCTTGATCGGGCGGCGGTAATAGGCGATCTCGCTCAAAAAACGCTCGTTGAACTCGTTCATCTGCACGAAAAAGCTCTTTCTCTGACGGTATTTTTTTGCAAGCAGATAGCCGCAGAAGCTCGTAAAGCATACGATCGCCACGCCGAGTATAAATTTTATCATACCGCACTTCTCACCTCTGTATCTCCTTTAAGTCCTCGTCGTAGATCGCCCGCACCTTTCCGATCGTTTCCGATTCGAGCAGGACATATCGTTCGAACAATCCCGCAAACGGCGGCTTCACGTCTTTAATTTCCGCAAAATGTGCCGACGCAATGACTTTCACGCCGCCAAAGACCGCCCGTTCGACGGCCGCGCAGTCCGCGGGCGACAGCTCGTCCGTAATCATGATATCGGGGCGCATGGCTCTTATCCCCGCCTCAAACGCCGTAGCTTTGTCTGCAAAGAGCAAAACGTCACTCGTCGCCCCCGTGTCCCCCGCGGAGATTTCCCCCCGCTCGTCGCAGATGAGGACGTTTTTTGCCCTCTCCTCGCTGAGCGCGCGGCTCAAGTCCCGAAGAATGGTCGTCTTGCCGATTCCCGGCGGCGACATAATCAAAAGGCTCCGCACCTTGTCCGAAAGACACCGGCGGTAAATCTCCGCCCCGCAGCCCCTGATTTCGTGCGGAACACGGATACACAGGGACGTGAAATCGCGGACGGAGAGCGCTTTTCCCTTCTCGAAAACGTATTGTCCCGCCAGGCCTATCCGTTCGCCGCATTCTGCGGTCACAAATCCGCGTTTCAGCTGTTCTTCCACGGAATAGACGGAAAACCGCCCCGCCGAAAATACCGTTTCGGCGATCGCCGCGGGCGAAACGCTCACGGCGGCGGACGCCTTATCTACCGGTCCGTAAGCGCCCAGATACCGATATTTTCCCTCGTAATTGAGCGTGACGGGCTTTCCCGCCCGCAGACGAATCTCATAAACGCGGTTGAGATTGACGTGTTTAAGCGCCTCTTTTACGTTGTCGGGGAGAAATTCCAGCATTTGATATCATTATATGCGGCGGCTTGTCCCGATAGAACGGACAAAGAAAAAAAAGCGCCCTTCCGACAGGAAAGGTGCTTTTTCTTAAGAGTATAGGAGGTTTGAATAAACTTTTTTCGGGTTATTTCGTATAGTCGGAAAGCAGCTGCGTGCTCTTTTCCACGAAGTCGGAAAGTTCTTCGGGCGTCAGCTTCTTATAGGAAAGCATCGCCAGATAATAGATCTGATCTACGATAAATTTCTGTTTTTCTTCGGGCTGCTCGAGAATACCCGCCACAATCGGGTTGGACAGATTGAGGACGAGGGTCGCGTTTTTCATCATATCCGTTTCCGACATGCCGTAAAAGCTGTTCATTTCGGACATTCTGCGCATAAATTCTTCCACGTTGATGACCGCGGGCAGCGTTTCGCTCTTGAATTTTTCCGCCTTGACGGTGACGTCCTTGTTGACGAGATTGTTTTTGAACAGCTCGATCAGTTCCTTATGATCCTCCTCTTTTACCTCTTCCCCGCTCTTGAGCGCGCCGTCGATATCCGCGTCGATACGTACGAAACGGCATTTTTTGGGATTTTTATATTCGATATAGCTGATAAAGTGAGGATCGATATAGGTATCGCAGACGACGGCGTCCAGCCCCGCATCCTTAAACATTCTGATATACTGGGCCTGCTGCGCCTCGTCGGAAACATAGTACACCGCCTTGGGCTGCACGCCCTTTCCCGCGTCCTCCTCGCTGACCTCTTCGCCGAGAAAATCGTTCAGAGGTTTGTATTCGCCCCCGAGATTTTTGAAAATGACGATATCCTTTACTTTATCGTAAAATTCGTCGTCTTTCAGACAGCCGAACTTGATAAACGTGGCGATGTCTTTCCAGCATTCGTTGTAACGCTCGCGCTCGTTGTTGAACAGCGCGGTCAGCTTGTCTGCCACCTTTTTGGTGATATGCTTGGAAATCTTCTGTACCTGTCTGTCGTTTTGCAGGAAGCTTCTCGAAACGTTAAGCGGAATGTCGGGGCAGTCGATCACGCCGTTGAGAAGCATCAGGAACTCGGGAATGACTTCCTTGATGTTGTCGGCGATGAACACCTGATTGCAATACAGCTTTACCTGTCCCTTTTCCAGCTGAACCTGCTGCTTCTTTACCTTGGGAAAATAGAGAATCCCCTTCAAGCGGAAAGGATAATCCATATTGAGGTGGATCCAAAACAGCGGCTCGTTATAATCCATAAACGTGTCGCGGTAGAAATCCTTATATTCCTCATCCGTACATTCCTTGGGATCTTTCAGATAGAGCGGAGCCGTATTGTTGATGGGCTGATCCTTTTTTGCCTCTTCCTTTTTCTCCCCGTCTTTTTCCTCGTCCTTCTTTTTGCCCTTTTTCTTTTCGGGCTCGTCGCCCTTCGGGTTCAGATAGATATTGTAGGGCATAAACGAGCAATATTTGCGGAGGAGTTCGCGGATTCTGTATTCCTTAAGAAATTCTTCCTCCCCCTCGGCGATATGCATGACGATTTTAGTCCCGCGCGACGCCTTATCCGTTTCCGTCAGCGTATAGGTGGAATTGCCGTCCGATTCCCACTTCACCGCAGGCTCGTCCTTATAGCTCTTTGTGTAAATTTCCACGTCGTCGGAAACCATATAAGCCGAATAGAAGCCGAGGCCGAAATGGCCGATGATCCCGTCGCCGGAGGCTTTTTCGTATTTTTCGAGAAAATCTTCTGCGCCCGAAAATGCGATCTGCGTGATATATTTTTCCACTTCGTCGGCAGTCATGCCGATGCCGTTGTCCTCCACGGTCAGCGTTTTGGCCTTCTCGTCAACGAAAACGTTGATGCGGTATTCTTCGCCTTCGGCCGCCTGCGCTTCGCCCATCTCCGCCAGCTTCTTGAACTTGGTGACGGCGTCCACGCCGTTGGCGACGATCTCGCGAAGGAAAATATCCTTGTCGGAATATAACCACTTCTTGATGATCGGCATCATGTTTTCGCTTGAAATTTTAATGTTTCCCTGTTTTTCTTCCATAATTAAAATCTCCTTTTCCGGGGTAATTTTTGCAACGATTATATATAAACAAAAAAGTCCGCTTTTAATCGGGTCAAAAGCGAACTTTTTTTATTTATTTCAAAGTATCTGCCGCAAAAATCAGGAGTTTTTCAGCATCTCGGCGATGGAAGCTCCGCCGAGGCCGCCTTCGTTCCATTCTGTATATTCGTCCGCGGGTCTGTCCTTGGAGAACTTTCTCGCTCTGCCCTTGTTGTCGCCGTCCGCTTCGCCCCTTGCGCCTCTGGGTCTTCTCTCGAGGTTTTCGGGTCTGGGCTCCAGCGCCTTAATGGAAAGGGTCATCTTCTTTTCAGCGCAGTCGAGCTTCAAAATCTTCGCGTCGATTTCTTCGCCGATCGTCAAAGCCGTCGTGGGGTTCTCCAAAAATTCGTGGGAAATCTGAGACACGTGAACGAGACCGTCGATGCCTTTTTCCACTTCGACAAACGCGCCGAACGGAACAATCCTAACGACCTTGCCGTGAATGACGTCGCCTTCCGCATATTTATCCGCGGCGAGATCCCAAGGCTGCGCCTGAAGCTGTTTGAAACCGATGGAAACCTTCTTGGCTTCCGTATCGATCTTAAGTACCTTAAACTGATACTTTTTGCCGATTTCAAGCACGTCGGTAACCGATTTTACGCCCGTCCAGGAAAGATCGGAAATGTGAGCGAGACAGTCGAAGCCGTTCACGGAAACAAACGCGCCGAAAGAAGTGACTCTTTCCACTTTGCCTTCCACGATATCGTCAACGTGAATGTTAGCGAAAAATTCCGCTTCTTTAGCCGCCTTGGCCGCTTCTTTGGCTGCTTTTTCCTCTTCGAGAATGACGCGCTGGGAAGCGATGATTTCCTTTCTTCTTTCCGTCTTGATCTCGATCATTCTCAAGCGGAGCTTTTTCCCTACGTATTTCTCGAGTTCCTTCACGTAGCCCATGCGGATTTCCCTTGCGGGGATAAATACCGTATAGGAACCGAGCTCGCCCGTCAAGCCGCCCTTGTTGTATCCCGTGCAGGTGATATCGAATTCTTTGCCCGCTTCGATATCCGCAAGCATCGCTTCCTCTTCCTTGACCTTTTTGATCATCTTCTGAGAGAGCTTAACGGGATTCACGGACACAACCATCAGTTCGATTTCTTCGCCGAGCTTGGACGCGAAATCGTCCTTGTTATAGGCCTCGCAGTCCACTTCGTCCTTGTCGAGCATTACTTCCTTCTTCGCGAGGGGAAGCAACACCGCAATTCCCGAATCGTCCGCCGACGAAATCGTAGCCGTAATCAACTGACCTTTCTTGAACTTCGGTTGATTGTCCATGTTCGCGACAACTTCTTCCATCGTCGCTTTTGCTTCTGTTTCCATTCCTTCCATGTTTAAGAGAACCTCCTGAGTTTGCGCGTTAGGGGTGCTGGCCCCCGTAACGATACCTACCTTTTTAAATCTTTTGATTTTTTGATAATCAAGGTCGTCCGAATTCCGCATGCGGAACACATGCCTGCAATGTTCGGCACAGATGTCGTAAAGCTTGTTGGTATTGCTGCTGTTCAAGCCTCCGATCACCAGCATGGCGTCGCATTGCTCCGCGAGCTCCCTTGCCTCATTCTGACGTCCTATAGTAGTATAGCAAATTGTTTCAAAAACTTCAACTGTTTTTCCCCGTCTATCCTTAATAATTTTAATAATTTTTTCAAATTTTTCCTTTGAATAGGTCGTTTGAGCCACAATACAGCACTTTTTATCGGGCAAAACGGAGAAATCGTCCTCTTCGGAGCCGAAAATGTAAGCGGAGTCGCCGCACCAGCCGTTCAGACCTATCACCTCGGGATGAGTCCTTTCACCCACGATGACGACGGCGTTTCCCGCCTCGTGTTGTTCGCGGACGATCTTCTGCGTCCGCCGCACAAATTCGCAGGTGCAGTCCACCGCTTTGATGCCCCGCGCCGCGCATTCGTCGAAAACCGACTTCGCCGCCCCGTGCGAACGGATAATCAGCGTCGCCCCGTCGGGAACCGCCGACAGCGTTTCAACCGTGACGATTCCCCGCTCCGTGATCGTATCCACCACTTCGCGGTTATGAATGATCTCCCCGAAAATATACGTGTTTTCGGGCTCGATCGCAAGGGCCGTATCCACGGCCTTCTTTACGCCGCGGCAAAACCCGCCGCTTTTCGCCACTAAAATTTCCATAGCTTACGATTTCTTTCTCCTCTTTTTCGCCGCCAGAAATTCCTCGTGTCCGCGCCGCAGGTCGAGCAGCTTGTTCAAGAGCTTCTCGTCCGCCTCTTTCACGAGGTCGTCGGTCATTTTTCTGCCGTAATATTCGGTAAATTCAAACGGTTCGCCCATAAGGATATGATTGAGACGGAAGGGCTTGGGCTTTTTATAGATCATCATGGGCACGACGGGAACCTTCGCCTTGATCGCCATGACCGCGGCGCCCGACTTGAAGGGAAGCATTTCGGCGTCCGTCTTATTTCTCGTCCCTTCGGGAAAAAGGGAAATCTTTTCGCCGTTTTTGAGACATTTGAGCGAGTCCATCACCGCACGCACGTCGTTGCCGTCGCGGTTGACCTCTATCGCCTTGAGCTTTTTGCAGAAAAAGCTCATAAACCAATTGTGGACAACGGCTTTTTTAGAGAGGTAATGAATTCCCTCCCAGGTTGTACACGCGGGATAAATAACGTCCCATATCCGATAATGATTGCAAACATAGATGCACGGTCCGTCCTTGACCTTGCGCTTGCCGTAAAAGCGGAACGGCAAACACAGCCAAAAGACGGGAATGACGATAATCCGCAGGAAATTGAGCATTCCCATCACATGTCTGCCCTTTTTATTCGCGGGCACCGTAACCGAATTTTTTTTTGCCGATTTCTTTTCGGGGCTGCCGCCCGAAGCCTGTATTTCTTCCATGCTTTTTCCTCTTCAAATTTTCGATTGAATCAGTGCTTTAATTTTTGCCACGGCCTCGTCGATCCCTAAGTGAGAAGTATCCACCACCACTGCGTCGTCCGCCTGCTTCAAGGGCGAAAATTCCCGTTCGGAATCCTGTTTGTCCCGTTGCAAAATCTCTCGGTGCAGCGTTTCGAAATCCACCTTTTGTCCGCGTTCGGTCAATTCCTTAAAACGACGCATGGCGCGGACCTTACTGTCCGCCGTGACGTAAAATTTGAATTTCGCGTCGGGCAGAACCGCCGAACCGATATCCCGCCCGTCGAGTACGCAGGACATTTCCTTTGCGATTTTTCTCTGCATTTCCACCATTTTTTCCCTGACGGCCCGATGCGCGGAAATATTCGACGCCGCCATGGAAACCTCGTTTTTGCGGATAGCCTCCGAAACGTCCTCCCCGTCCAGCAGGGTATGCTGAGTTCCGTCCCTATACTCCACCTTCACGTCGATCGTCCCGATAAGATTTTTTACGTCGGAATCCGCTTGCGGATTTATCCCCCGCCGCAGAGCCGCCAGCGCGCACGCGCGGTACATCGCGCCCGTATCGAGGTATAAAATATGATAATCGTCCGCCAGAATTTTGGCGATCGTGCTTTTGCCGCTCCCCGCGGGACCGTCCAGCGCAATATTATAAACAGAAGAAACATCTTGTCTCAATCCCTTTGCTCCTTTAAGATAGACGTGTTTTACGTCCCGTAAGCCGTCGGCTGGCTCAATAGAGATCATAACGCGGATACAAAACTTCAGACCGCCCTCGATGTCGGGTTCCGTACAGGCGAAAAGCGGACAAAAATCATATCCGCTCTCCCGCGCCGCCTTGGCGGGATGATACGAATGGATATCCGTCGTCAAGGAAAATATAACACTGCGGACTTCTTCCTTTTTCAAATGATTTTCGCGGAATATTTCGTCCAATAATTCTTTCACGGAAAGAGAAATTTCCTCTTTGCAATCCTTTTCGATCGTCGTAGCGCCGCGGATAACCGTCATTTTTTCAGCCCAACCTTTTAACATATTTCATAATATCCGCAAACGCCGGATATCTCATTTATCATATCCCCTTTCATTATATCTGCTTACATCTGCAAACAACGGATATTTCATTTATTATATCCCCAAACGATAAATCAGTCAAGCTTTTCGGCGCCTTCGTCGGACGGTTTTATGCTTTTTCCCGCCGCATACCCCGTGGAAAAAGCGATTTGCAGGTTATATCCGCCCGTAAAGGCGTCCACGTCCAAAACTTCGCCGCAAAAACGGAGCCCTTTTATCTTTTTCGACTCCAGCGTTTTCGGATTGATTTCCGAAAGCGCCACCCCGCCCGAAGTGATGATCGCCTCTTCGAACCCGCGCAGGGAAAGAGGCTTCAAGGGAAAGCCTTTAAGTGTCTTTATCAGCATACCGCGCTCCTCCTTCGTGAGAACGTTGACGCTTTTCTTTTCCGAAACGCCGCTCGCCGACAGCACCGCCCCGATCATTTTTTGAGGCAGCAAATCGGTCATCGCGTTCGCCAGCTGTTTATTTTTATATTTCTCAAAATCGCGCAAAAGACGCTTATCCAGCGTTCCCTCGTCCAAAGCGGGCTTCAGGTCGAGATATAGCTCCACGCTTTTCAAATCGCAACGATTGATCAGGCTCGAGAGAGACAGTGCCAACGGCCCCGAAATTCCGAAATGCGTAAAAAGCATTTCCCCGAAGCCGTCGTATAGCTTTTTACCGCCGCAGACGGCCCGAAGAGAAACGTTTTTCAGGGAAAGGCCTTGCAATTCCTTAAAAAAATTTCCTTTTAATCCAATCCCGCAAAGCCCGGGCTTTAAATCGGTCACCGCCAGCCCGCAATCCTCCGCAAACCGATAACCGTCTCCCGTAGAGCCCGTCGAAGGATAGCTCAACCCGCCCGTACACACGATCGCCTCGTCGCAGGAATATCTTTTTTTATCCGTCTCCACGCCGACTATGCGAGACATAATACCTTTGTCAGACATAGGAGCTTGCAGACAAAGTTTTTTTACCGTCTCGCCGAGACAAATTTCCACGCCTGCAAGGCGGCACGCCCGTTCGAGCGCTTTCGTGACGTCGCTTGCGTGATCGGAGACGGGAAAAACGCGCCCGCCCCGTTCGAGCTTGACGGACAGGCCGTGCGTTTCGAAAAATTCGATGATTTTTCGGGGCGGAAAGGCATAGATTACGCCCGTGAGAAATTTTTTTCCGTGGACGACGTTTTCGAGAAATTCGTCGGGAGAAATATCATTTGTGATATTGCAGCGCCCTTTTCCCGTAATATAAATCTTTTTACCGAGTTTTTCGTTTTTTTCCAGCAATACGACGCGGTTGCCGTTTTCCGCCGCGGCATAGGCCGCCATAAGTCCCGCGGCGCCTCCGCCGATCACGCATACGTTTTTCATTTTTTCACCGTAAATCGCTTTCTTATAACGCAAAGAATTTCGACGCGGAAAAGCGCGCCGAAATTCTTTTGTTCAAATCTGTTCTTCCAAAAGTTTTATGCCGTCAGACGGGATAGACGTTTCCCTTGGCGAGATCTCTGTCCACGCCGTCTTTCTGCGCTTCTCTCCATTTGAAGAAGTTTTCCGCTACCTGTTCGAACACGGCATAGGAAAGCACGTCCTCTTCCTTTTCGTAATAGCCCATTTCGATAACTTTTTTCTTTACTTCTTCGTATTCGGGCTTCAGATCGTCCGCAGGGCGATAGGTAATTCTCCCGGCGTCGCCGAGAACCTTTTTCGCCACCTCTTCGTCGATAGGCATCGGCAGCTTGCCGTACTTGCCCGCAAACAGGTCCTTCGTTTCCTTCGTGACCATTTTATAGCGTTCGCCCATAATGACATTGAGCACGGCCTGCGTGCCGACAATCTGGGAGGAAGGCGTCACCAAAGGCGGATATCCGCAGTCCTTTCTTACGTTGGGAACCTCGGCGAGACACTCCATCAGTTTATCTTCCTTGCCCGCTTTCTTCAGCTGATTGATGAGATTGGAAAGCATGCCGCCGGGTACCTGATAAATAAGGGTGTTTACGTCGATTCCCTTTACCTTGTCGGTAAGAATGCCGTCGTCCTTGAGCCGCTTTTCCACTTTCTTGAAATGCTGGACGATCGGAAGAAGCTTTTCGATCTCAATCCCCGTATCGTAGCCCGTGCCCTTAAGGGTTGCCACCAGAGGTTCGGTCGCGGGCTGGGAGGTACCGTTGCCGAGAGGCGACAGCGCCGTATCGACGATATCGACGCCCGCAAGGATCGCCATGAGATATACCATATCGCCCGTACCCGTGGTATTGTGCGTATGCAGGTGCAGCTTGGTTTCGGGACGGAGTTCCGCTTTCAAAGCCTTGACCAAATCATAAACGTCGAAAGGAAGAAGCAGGTTGGCCATATCCTTGAGACAGATGTTGTCCGCGCCCATATCTTCGAGTTGCTTGCCGAGCTTTACGAAATATTCCTTCGTATAGACGGGACCCGTCGTATAACAGATCGTGGCTTCACAGACGCCGCCGTATTTTTTGATGGCCTTCATCGAGGTTTCGAGATTTCTCGGATCGTTGAGCGCGTCGAAAACACGCACGACGCCGACGCCGTTCCCGATGGATTTTTCAACAAACTTTTCGACGAGATCGTCCGCATAGTGACGATAGCCCAAAAGATTTTGACCTCTTAAAAGCATCTGGATCGGCGTCTTTTTAAGATGCGATTTCAAAATCCTCAATCTTTCCCAGGGATCCTCGTTGAGGAAACGCAGACAGGAGTCAAACGTAGCTCCGCCCCACGCTTCGAGGGAATAATAGCCGATATCGTCGAGCTGTTCCAGGACGGGCAGCATTTCGTCGAGACGCATTCTCGTCGCGGCCTGCGACTGATGGGCGTCGCGCAGAATCGTTTCCGTAATCAATACTTTTCTGTTTTCAGTTTTTATTTCCATAATCGTTTTCACCTCTATACATTAAAACAGCGACAGCAGGAAGCCTGCGGCGAGCGCGGAGCCGATAACCCCCGCGACGTTAGGCCCCATAGCGTGCATCAGCAAGTGATTGCTCGGGTCGGCTTCCCGCCCTACGTCTTCGGAAATACGCGCCGCCATAGGCACCGCCGATACGCCCGCGCTTCCGATCAGGGGATTGATCTTTCCCTTGGAAAGCTTGCACATCAGTCTGCCCATCAGAAGTCCGCCGATCGTGGCGAACACAAACGCCATCAGGCCGAGCAGAATAATTTTTATCGTGGACCACGTGAGGAACACGTCGCCGAACGCTTTACTGCCGACGCATACACCGAGGAAGATGGTAACCGTGTTCATCAGTCCGTTCTGAGCCTGCGAGGAAAGACGTTCCGCAACGCACGATTCGCGCAGAATATTGCCGAGCATGAGCATACCCAAAAGCGGCAGCGCGTCGGGAAGCAGAATTCCCACTACCAGCGTGACGAGTATGGGAAAGATAATTTTTTCCAGCTTGCTGACCAAACGAAGCTGCTTCATTTTGATCAATCTTTCCTTTTTGGGAACCAGCAGCCGCATCAAAGGCTTCTGAATGATAGGGATCAAGGCCATGTACGAATAAGCGGCGATCGCGATTGCGGACAGCAGATCCTCATTGGTAAAGCCGGAGAGCATCTGGGTCACGTAGAGCGCCGTAGGGCCGTCCGCACCGCCGATAATGGCGATCGAACACGCGGCTGCGATATCGAAGCCGAGCACCACGCCCAAAATGAGCGCGATAAAAATGCCCATTTGGGCTGCCGCGCCGATAAACATGCTTTTCGGATTGGAAATCAGCGGCCCGAAATCGGTCATCGCCCCGATTCCGAGAAAAATAAGCGGCGGATAAATAACTTTTTGGACACCGTAGAAGAGATACCACAAAAGGCCTCTCGATTCTGCGATGACATTATCATACGTATGCGCGTCGCCGGGATTATACTTTCCCCAAAGAACGTCATACGCGCCCGGTATATTGATCAGGAACATACCGAAAGCGATAGGCAAAAGCAACAGCGGCTCAAACTTTTTGACGATTGCGAGATAGAACAGGATAAACGAAATCAAAAGCATGACATAATTCTGCCAAGTTCCGCTCGAAAGTCCCGAGGATTCCCACAATCCCTTCAGCATCTCGCCGACATTAACGAGTAAATTTTGCGTCATGGATAAGTCTCCTCAACGATTCAGCCGATGACGGCGAGTACGGTATCGGATTCGACGTTTGCGCCCTTCGCCACGCAGAAAGAAACGGTGCCGTCACAGGGAGCGGTGATGTCGTTGTCCATTTTCATGGCTTCCAAAACGAGAATGGGCTGATCCTTCTTCACCTGCGCGCCTTCGGCGACAAGCAAATTTTTAATGAGTCCGGGGAAAGGAGAAACGACTTTTTCTCCGTTTGCAGGAGCTGCTTTGGGAGCGGCCGCAACGGGTGCGGGCGCCGCCTGAGGAGCGGATACGGCCGCCTTGGGGGCTACGGCAACGGGTTCGGACGCCGTAGCGCCGACTTCTTCCACGCCTACTTCATAGCTTTTTCCATTGACAGTGATAACAAAATTACGCATAATCTATTTTCTCCTTAAATTCTCTTGATTCTTTTCACCGTAAATTCGCACTTCGGCTTTTCTTTCGCGTAGTACGCCATGATTGCGGCGGTGATAACCGCAACCTCTTCCTCGGACAATCCGTCGCTTTCCTTTACGGGCGCCTCCTTGGGGACAACCGCAGGTTCCTGTTTCTTTTCAGCTTTTTGCGGCGCTTTTCCCGATACCTTGCGCATAATGTATCCCACCAGCCAGATAATGCCGACCAGCAGGGCGATGCCGATAAATACTACGAGAAAGCCGAGCAAAGCGTCGATGGCCGCTTCGCCGATCCCTATATGTTTGGGATATCCGTTGGCGGCATTTTCACTTGTGACAACCAAAAAATTATTCAGCATAATCCCCCTCGTTTACTTCGCGAGCATCTGCAGGGAAGCGATCAGATATTGTTTTACAAACTGAGGCTCGATGATCGCGTCGATATAGCCGTTCTTCGCTGCGTTGACGGGATCGGAATTCTCGTCCGCATATTTCGCCGAAAGAGCCGCCTTATCCGCTTTTTCATCCCCAAGCTCCACGAGTGCGCCCTGAACGCTGTCGAAGAGCGCAATCTTTGCATTGGCAAACGCGCAGGTATAATCAAAGCCGACCGATTTTGCCGCAAACAGCGAATATCCCAGCCCCACGGCCTTTTTATAAACCACCGCAATCTTCGCCGTGTCTATGGTGTCCAGCATATCGAGATACTCGGCCGCTTCCTTCATCACGCGGCTATTGTTGACGCACATCGCAGGCTCGATGCCTTTTACGTCGGCGAAGGTGATAAACGGCAGCTGATAACAACAGGCTAGTTCGGCAAAGCTTCTGATTTTCGCAAGCTTCGCCGCGGTAAGCTCCACGCCGTTTTCGCCGCCGTCGAATACGACCGCCGCGACCGAAATGCCGCCGATACGTCCCAAAACCGTCCTGACTTCCTTTTCACCGTCCATGCCGACTTCGATGGGCTCCTCAAAAACGGAAAGAAGCTTTTCCGCCGTCGGCGTCCCCTCGTTGAGAGCCGTCACAGGCTCGTTGAGTTCGGCGTCGATCATGGGCATTTCCAACAGCTCGCTGATAGAGGCAATCTTTGCCTTGATTTCTGCGATATCCTTTACCTCAAAAGCGGGAATGCCCGTCTTATCCAATGCTTTGGCTCCGCCGACTTCTTCCTTGGGAAGATTCTTCCCCGACTTTGCGGAAAGCACCAACGGACTGTTGACTGCCAAAACGCTTTTCTTTTCCAGGAAGAAAGAGAAATCCGCTATCGCGGCGAGCATGGCTGCCGAGCCGTAAACTTCGCCATTTACGATCGCATACTGCGGGACGACGCCTTTAAGCTGCGTGCCTCTCATCAGAAGCTTTCCCAAGCCCTCCAGCACCGTGACCCCCTCGCCTACCTGTACGCCCAGCGTATTCAACAGATAAATGACGGGAGTGGCGTTTTTCTCCGCGGCGTCCAGACACTTGGCGATTTTATCGCAGTTTGCCTTGGAAACTCCGCCCGAAAGCACCTTAAAATTCTGCGCGACAAGATAAAACGGGTAGCCGTTAACGGTAGCGAAACCGGTAATCACCCCTTCGCCCGCGGCGTCCTCCCCGTAAAACTCGTTTTTGGAAAAGCTGAATGCGGACAGCTCGACAAAGCTGTCTTCATCGACAAGCTCCTCGATCTGCTTGCGGATTTCCTTCCCCGCTTCCGCGATTTTAGCCTTTCTTTCTTGCAGTAATTGAAGTTTATCCATAATGTCTCCTCCAAGAAAAGTCGGTTGTTAAAAAATCGGTTTCTATATTTTTTGCCCAATTTCTACCGAATACCATTATAACTTAAATAAAGGAAAAAAGCAAGCCCTGTATGCCAATATTCTTTCGCATTTTTTCCATTTTTTTATATAAAAATCGACAATGCGTTTTTTCAGCTTTTCGCCATTCGCATTGTCGATTTTCATCAATTTTATTATTCGTGAAAAGAATTACAGCAAAAAGTGGCTCCATTGCAGTATATTCATTTTTCCGTCGTTTTATAGAAAAATTCTTATTTTTTGTCTTTATCCTTTTCATCCGCCGACTTTTCGGAGACTTTCCCCACCTTTTTACGGCGGGCGAATTTGAACTTTTTATTGAACCAGGAATTGATCGCGTCCATATTTTTATAGAGAAACACAAACGCGGCTACCAGCGCCGCTATCAAAACCGCCCAGATGAGGATTCCCCACCAGGTATTGAACGGAATAAAATTGACGGAATAGCAGGTTCCGGCGATACCGATCAAGCGGGCAAAAACGATCATGACGACAAAATACTGCCAGGTCATGGAGGAGAGCCCGGCCACGAAACAGAGCATATCGTCGGGAAAAAGCGGTAGCATAAACATAGCCGTAAGGATAAAATTATCTTTTCCCTTAACCTTTTTCAGCCATTTGTCGAGATCCTCCTTCCCCACCATCCAGGCGACCGCCTTATATCCGATCTTTCTGCCTATGATAAAAGCCGTCAGCGAACCGAGAATGATCCCTACCAGACTGCACAGCATGGCTTTTGTCGGGCCGAACAGAGCCACGCCCGCCACAGTGCTGACAAATCCCGGAATAGGCAAAACAACGACCTGAAGATATTGCAGAACGATATAGAGAAGAGGCATCCAGCCGCCCGCGCTTTCGAGGTATTCCTTATAACGGTCGGGGCTTTGAAAAATTTCGAGAAATCCCGTCTTTTGAAGGATAAACAGCAAGACCAAAAAAAACAACAGAAGCAGATAACCGCTGAAAAGCACTCTGTATATCGAGCTTTTTCCCCTCGTAGCAAAGAAAATCGCCAGCAGACAATAGGCGACGGTCAACCCGACGACGAGGGGCAGAAGCCAGGAAAGGTTTTTGGCGATAAAACCCGTCTTAAAATATTTCAGGCATAAAACCTCGAAAACGATACAGACCGCCGTCAATGCCAGCGAAGAAAGCGAGCTGAATAAAACTCCCTTCGCGGAAACTTCTTCTTTCCTTTTATGGGAATTATGAACTTCTTTGTCTTTCATCAAATTTACCCCGTCGGTCGGTCGATCGCTTATGTTATAAATAGATCGTTAATATATTATAGCTCTTCTTTGACGAAAATATTATAGTCATGTTAAAATATCGTGTTTATTCTTTTGGTTTTTCCGCGGAAGCAGAGCCTCTTAAGCTGCAGATCGCGGCTCGCGCCAGCTCGTCGCAGCGATTGTTCAGCTCGTTATCAGCGTGTCCTGCAACCTTATGGAAAGTCACTTCGTGGGCTGTCGTCAAGCCGTACAGTTCACGCCAAAGATCTTCATTTAACACAGGCTTGCCGTCCGCCTTTTTCCAGCCGTTTTTTCGCCAGCCGTAAATCCAGCCGCTCGCAAAAGCGTTGACTGTATAGGCCGAATCGCTATACACATCTACTTTACAGGGATATTTCAGCCGTTTAAGCCCCACGATTACGGCCATTACTTCCATGCGATTGTTCGTCGTGGAAAGTTCTCCGCCGTTATATTCCCTTTTTATATCGCCGTAAATGAGAATTCCCGCATAACCGCCGATCCCCGGATTTCCGGAACAGGCGCCGTCGGTGTATAAGGTGACTTGCTTTTTCATGTGATTTCCTTATAGTTTTTGAAAATTTTGAAATTCCGCAGTGATTTTCCCGAAAAACAATTGACAAACAAATTTTTTTATTATATAATGGCTACGTTGTTTAGGGGAGTGGCTCAACGGTAGAGTAGCGGTCTCCAAAACCGTAGGTTGCGTGTTCGAATCGCGTCTCCCCTGCCATATGGAAGGATGTCGAAATTTGATACAGTTTTGATTGGACTGTTCAACTGCGGCATCCTTTTTCTATTATATCGTATAAACAGGATTTTCGCAAGCAAACACGGCGTTGCTTTACGAAAATCCTGTTTTTTGTTATAATTGAACTCTATCAAGGAGCCTTATCATGAGCACAGATACGATTTCAACCCCGAAGAAATATTCGGAAAAATTTAAGAAAAGCATTGTATCCATGTATTTGCGTGGACGGAACGGTAAGCGTTTACGCGATAAATACCTTATCCCGAAAAGCACGTTTTATTATTGGATAGAAGAATATAAAAAGATTCATTCCCAAGACGGGGCTATCATCACGAAGCATGATTATAAGAAACTTCAATGGGAAAATGCGCGTATGCAAAAGCAATTGGAAGCATATCGAATTACAGGCTGTTCGCCGCAATCTACCGATGAAGATAAACTTGTGGCAGTCGATAAATATAGGTCGTTATACCCTATCAAATATTTGTGCGATGTTCTAAATATCAACCGCACAAAATTTTACCGTTACATAGCGCATGAAGAGACAAAAACCGAACGGCGCACCAAAAGACTTACTTGCATGATTAAAGATATTGCCGCTAAAAACCCATGCTACGGTTCAAAACGTATTTGCCACGAGTTGAAAAGGCAGGGCTATGTTACTTCTTACAAGACGGTATCTCGCTTGATGCAAGATAACGGTATCCAAGCCGTTATCGGACAAAAGCCGCCTCGACAAAACAGGAACACATCGAGTGATAATATTCTGAAATGGCAAAAGAAATACGCATTATCTGCGCCCGATATTGCTTGGCTGAGCGACATTACCGAAATAAAACTTTTCGGCACAAAGTTTTATATTTGCTCTATCGAAGATATTTTTTCGCGTTATGTAATTTCTTATACGATATCACCTACAAACGACTCCACACTTGTAGCAAATACTTTTATGGATGCCTATACAAAACGAAATCCGCCATACGGGTTGATTTTTCACAGCGATAACGGTGCAAACTTTACTGCTACGGCAATTCGAGCTCTTTTGAAATCCTATGGCATTCGTCAATCCTTTTCAAGGATCGCCACACCGCAAGACAACGGACACATGGAATCGTTTTTCGCCACATTAAAAAAGGAAGAACTCTATCGAAAGACATACCATTCTCCCGAAAAATTCTTCAAATCTGTAAAAGAATACATCAACTACTATAACAATTCACGCTTGCACTCTCGTTTAGGTTATAAAACACCCAAAGAAGTTTTGGATGAGTATGACGAGAATCATAAAATTTGAATTTTCATTTAAGCGTTGCTTAATTTCTATGTTCACCTTCTTGCCAATTATCAGCAATATTTCCCCATTCAACTTTTTGTTCTTTAGATACCCAAGAACTCCAAAAGGTAGGATCATTAGAAAGTGGACGTTGATTTTCATGCAGATAATTCATGTTAACCATAACCGGTAATTCAGAAGCCCACCCTAACAAAATAGCACGCTGAGAAGGTAATATCGGTAGTTCTCTCAATAATCCTCGCAAATTATCCGGAACAAGCTTATTAACTAGTTCTTGATCCTTGTCATTACTTATGCGATGCAAAAGATAACTGTTACATTGTGATAATACCGTTTGAGATAACTCACTTGGTCTTTGGGAAGACAACACAAGTCCTAAACCAAATTTTCTACCCTCACGAGCAATCTTTTCGAACACTTTTGTACACATAGCACTATTATCTGTAGCATCGGCATCATAACGACGGATAAATGTATGCGCCTCTTCCATAACAATTGTTGTAGGCAATGTTGCTCCGTTATTTGCTTGTCTATATCTTTGCAATGCTTCAAGTGTCATACGAGCAATTACAGCAGCAATTATATGTACAATCTCCGCAGGTACCAATGATAAATCAATGACCGTAATAGCTCCTTCAACAGAATCACTTGGACAGATATATTCTTCAAGCCATTTTTCTAAAGTCAAATCATCACTTACCTCTGTAATTGTTTTCATGCGTGTATCAGATAAAAGCGTGCGAACACGCATAAGCATTGTTTCAACATGCTCAGAGGTATTCATTAATGCAGCATTCGCTTCTATGCTTGAAATAATCAATTCTGGAGTGAATGGACGAGGCGTATCTGCACTTATTGGCAATCCATCTTTTATCTTACCTCCAAAAATGAAATATGTCTTTTTAACTTCTTCCAAAAGCTCAACTATTTCTTGTTGCGTATAAAGCATCGTGGAATATTGTCTTTCGTGTTTGGATATTAATGTATTGATTTTTTCAATTAAACTTTGTAATGACTCTTTTTCCGTTGTGTCATAAGCATCTGTAACGGAAAGACTACTTTGCCATATTTTCAATTGTTCATAAAAATTTTTATTATTAGGAAAATTACCCCATGGCGTCCCTTTATTAATAGCTATGGATACGATTGACACAAGTGTTCTTAAATATTGGCGCATTTGATGCCTTTCGCTACTGGTAAAATTCAGTTGACCTTCACGAACAGATCGCAACGCCTGAATCAATGTAGGACGTTGCGTTTTTGCGCTTGCTTGTGTGAATGCGCACCATTCTTCACTATTCCATAGCCACAACGGAACTTTAAGTTGTTTTATATTCTTCTCTTTGTTTTCTTCTACAGCAAAAAGTCTAACATTCTCTACAGTTGAAAAAGCATGTGTGTATTCCCCGTTAGGATCAAGTATAATGAATCGAGCATTTGCAAGTTTTTTATCTCTGCGCTCAGATGCTTCTAAAGACCAATGAATCAATCCTGCCACAGAACAAGATTTTCCACTTCCCGTATTTCCTAAAACAGCCAAATGACGACCAAACAACCTATCGGGATCAATGGAGACTATAGCATTACCCGCTAAAGGGCTAATTCCTATTTGCACCCTACGCTTTTCGCCTGATTCAACTATTGCTTTAAGCTGAATTTGGGTTGGTAAAACAACAGGATCACCAACAGTAGGAAAAACTTCAACACCACGAGAAAAAGAATACTCAGCCTCATCTTTATCGTTAATAATCTCTTTCAAAACACCCAAAGGATTCAATTTCATACGGCGCAAAGGATATGGCAAATCTATAACTCCAAAGTCTTGTAAGCCCTTTCTCTTTGGATATTGTGAACGCTCAATCGTAATCCATTCAATTTGGGAAACAAGAAATCCACTCTCACTTGAAATAAGGACATAACTATTAATTCGTGGAAATGGACGCGGAACTCCAGTATTTAGAGCCACATCGTTGGGCGCCTCAATATCAAGCAATACTTTTATTTCATCTGGGGCAACAAATTCCACACTCCCAATACGTAAAGAATCAGCATTTGCAAGAGGTGTAATCATTTATCGACTCCTTCCTGTTTTATTTCATTTTTATTATTAGTGTATTCTTCCTCGCTATTTTCTTGACCTCCGTATCTTCTCTTCAATATGTCACCCATTCTAATGGTATTTTTGTCTATAGAAGGTTTCGGCAAAAAATGATTAGTTAAAATAGAAATGTCAGCTAAGTCTTTTCCTATAACTAAACTGATTTGAGCTCCTTTACTTAATGATTCGTAAAAGTGCTTAATCTTTCCATCCGCATCACTAAACGCGATGATAACAAGATGTGTTGATGGTATCGTCAACATATCTCGAATAATTCTATTAATGTGGTCATCACCAAATCCGTATCCATAAGTTACAATAGTACTATTGGGACGACATAGGGCTGATGCGAAATCTCTAAACAATTCAACATATGGATAATCTGTCGTTTCTCTATCCTTACTTGCATTTGGATAAATTAGTACTTGCGAACAATCTTGATGAATAAGTCCCGGTACTTGTAAAAATGATTTAATGTTTTTCGCACCAAAGGGAAGTCCTATTCTTCTAATATCTCTATTACTTTCAATCCAATCAATCGAACCATGTAATTTTGTAAAACGTACTACACCCTCAAGATAGCGAGGTTCTCCTCTAATCCCTGGGGGATTGTAATGCATATCTAAATCAAGTCTTGAAGATCTAAATATAGGTGATAATGAACCTACAAATCTGTCTAAAAAATGTATACCGGCAAGCTCAGCACCCGCTTCAAGCAATCTATCATAATTGGTCGTAAAAATGTTCAATCTGTCTCTCGTGCCAGTACGACTAGCAAAACTCATAAGAAAAATTACAAGTGTATTAAATGCTTGCTCTCTTAGAAGATTATCCGCTGTAGCAACTTTATTTTCACTGTCTTCTATACTTTCTATAAAATCAAATAAAATATTATTTAGTTCAGAAGCTAATTCTTTACAATCTTCTTCATAATCCAAAATGCGCAAGCCTTTAAGCAAATCGTTCAAAACACGAATGATATCTTCAATATTCGGTTTACCTCTCTTCATTAGTTTAGCTTGTTCGGTAGCAGCCTTGTTGATTTTATCTTTGTATTTAGATGACAATATAGGATACGCCATAGAACTTGAAACTTTTCCTGTAGCAAGTTTCTCAATAGCAATTGTCAATCCACATCCAACCAACAAAGAAAGGTGTTCAGATTGAAATAGAGAAGTTAACCACGGCTCAATTCTTTTTCTTATTTCAGCAATTCCACAAATATTATTTGAAAGCCATGAAACCGATGAGCCATCTTCTTGCTTTACAACAAATCTATCTTCCTCTTTTTTTATAAAAAGGGGCATTGGGTCATCGCGAACTTTAAGGATATTACAATTCCAAGTATCTTTTAATTCATCACTATTTAGATCGTTCATGTTTTTCCCTCAGTCATTTTTTCTCGATTGTATTAATATTTGAAATCTTTTGCCAAATTCAATATTAATTGAGCGCGCTTTTGTAATAGCGTTACAACTACTTTCAACCTACTATCCGACCAATTATATCTCGGATGCTTTTTGAACTTGAAATTGATGAGCTTACGCAATTTTTCTTTTTGCGAATGCCCCATCAATTGTCTTGCGAGTTCTATAAAATCCGAGTAAGTTGCAGGAACGCGAGTTTTGGCATAAGTCTCCCAATCTTGCAAATCGTCATCCATAGCGTACGTCAGTAACGATAAACCGTGGTCGAATAAAGGAGCGGGAGCACAAATCTTATTCGTGCGGTTGTCTATCATAAATCCGAAATTTCCAAAATGCCTGTCTGTATTTAAGACTACAGCATCAAATACAATCATATCAACGAAAGCATCGTAATATTTATCACCAAGCGATTTATAATATTCGATTACTGCTTTTATACCGCCGTCTTTCACGATATTTCCAATCGGTATGAAGGAATAGTCTTTACTTGTAAATAGTTCGCAAGTGGAACACAACCTTCCTTTCCATTTGGATAATCCGTATTGCACGGCGTTAATCTCCATTGCCTCGGCGACCTGATAGGCATAATATTCGCAATATGGCTCATTGCCGGAATTTGCAAATCCTTCCGTCCCGGACTTATACAACACAATTTTGCCGTCTACTCTGCGCCAGCATTTGGCAAGCATTCCGTTTGTGGTAAATTCCGGAGATGAACGCAACGAAGATTTTTGAAAACTCCCGTAACCAGTAAACGCGATATGAGAAAGCACGTTGCTGAAACGGTTGTCGTATAAATTGTTTTCTGCAAATTTGCCGTTGAAATTTTCTTCGACTACCCAATAACAATCATTGAGAGAAAGTCCTTTGCAAAAGTCGATGATTCCTTTAGTATCCTTTTCGTTCAATCCGAGTTTTGCAAGAAAATTTTGCACATACGCACGGTTACCCGGAATAGTGCGGCGCTGTAACCATTTCGCCAAGCCGTGATCCGAAAGTTCCAAGTCCAAAGGTAATAAAGGTTTATGCTCATCGTTTACCGATAGAATATGCGCGGAGACCCCATCGATATCTTTTTTCATATCGAAGGACAATAAATCGGCATCATATTGTTTGAGAATGTAACTCATTGCTTTTTCTCCCCGTTTTCGGCAAGTTTTAACAGCCTGTCATATTCATCGGGCGACAGCAAAATTGCCGTCGGCACATTGTTTTTTAATACCACGATTTGTTTTTCATCTTGTAGCCGAGAAAAAATTTTCGAAGCCTGTCCTTGATTAAACATCGTAATCGGCACTAAATTATTCAGTAAATTTTTCTCCATCATGATTTACCTCTGCTTTCATTATAGCAAGATAAAAAAGAAATGTCAATAAGCATTTATATTGACATTAAAATTAGTTGTAAAAAAAATCAATGAAAGTGTCCCCTAAAAATTCGTAAAAAATTAAAAATTTTGATTTTTAAGAGCAATAATTTGAGCAAATTTGCCCATTTTTAAGCAATTTCGGGGCAATTTTCGATGTTTTGGGCATATTTAAGCCTATTCATCATTTCGCGTCTCCCCTGCCATAGTTCCAACCACAGTATGTTTGTGGTTGGAACTTTTTTTATCGTGAGAACATTGACTGTCTTTTATTTTGTCCGCATTTTGCCTAAAAATAAATTTCAAGGCTACTTTTCAGGTGTAAAAATCGCCGTTTTTACTTCCTATATTGTAGCTTAAATATCTATGAAAGTCAATTCAAAATATCCCTTCCAAGCATTTTGAACTTTATACTTTTTGAGCAATTTTATGATAAAAACCGCGAAGTCGGCTATAGAATAAAGCAATTATTAAATTTACAGCCTCTATGCTCACGTTCTCCAAACGGTCGGAATAAAAACAGCCGCGGTCAAACGACCGCGGCAAACATATGCTTCAAAATATAAAATTATAATTCGTAATGCATGGGATTTGTGAGATAATGGATCTCGTCGAGCTCGTCCGCCGTAACGTACCCCGCAGGAGCGTTCAAAAGGGAAGGTATGCGATTGACGACCGTCGCACAGGTATGCTCTACCGTAGCGGGCTTTACGACGTGGAATTCGGTGTTCGGTTCGCCCGTGATCTTCCAGTCGCACATATCGCCGTCTTCGGGCCCATATACTTTGCCGATCGTCTCCTCTTCCACAACGATCCCCTGATACGTTTCGATCGTAACGACCGCCGACATACCGATACATTTCCCTGCTTTGATTTTCTTTCCCAAAGTCGAGCTGTAAATATCCTTATCGACGATATAGGGAACGTTTTCCTGCTTAATGGATTTAATCGTCAGGCCGAGCTTATTGCAAATCGCTTCAGCCGCGTTCCACGCATAGGAAGGAACGACTTCCGCAGGATGCGCAAGCTCCTTTTCAAATTCCTCTTTCGTCAGATCGCAGCCGTGCGCCTTGGCAAGCGCCAAACCGTATTCATCTACATTATAGCTGTACGCGCCCTTGATTTTTTTAATCTCATGGCAGCCGCCCGCGACAAGCGCGACCATATTGATCCAGAAAATATCTTGCATGCCGCTTCCCGTGACCGTGCAGTTGTTTTCCTTGGCGAGAACGTCCAGCTTATTGGTGAGCGCGGCCGCCGTAGTCCAGGGATAAATCGCCTCCTCGCAGGTCGTAATGACGTTTATACCGCGCGTAACGCACTTTTCAACCTGTTCGTAAATATCCCCGACAAAACTGAACAGCGTTACGATAGCGACGTCCGCGTCACATTCGTCGAGAACCTTATCCGCGTCTTTAGAAATCTGAACCCCCGTTTTTACGCCAAGCTCCGCAAAGTCGCCGACGTCCATGCCCAAAATTTCGGGATTTACGTCGATAGCCCCTACAATTTCCGCCCCTTTTGCGTGCAAATAACGCAAAATGTACTTGGACATTTTGCCGCATCCGTACTGTACTACTCTGATTCTTTTCATGGCATTGCTCCTTGATTTTTTTGTATCGAAAGATACCATATACAGTATAACACGGCAATATGCCTCTGTCAATCCCTATTTTTGGAAAATTTTGGTGATTTTTGTTACAACGCAAAAGCTTAAATCCTTAACACTCTTTTAAGGAGCAACGCTTGCAGACGAAGTATCCCCTATTTCCACTTCGAAATAAATTCTGAAATTCAGCTCTTTCAGAGATTTCCCCTGAAGGGCGTTATAAGCTTCCTCCGTCAAGACAATTCCCTGTTTCGTCAATTCTTCATATGGCGCCATTTCTATCTGCACCCAGAAATCGCGACGATTTCCGCCGGCCTGCGCGGCAATTCCGCCGTTTATTTCAATTTTTTCGCCTGCGGGCATCAAATCCAAAATTTTGTTATTTTCTCCGCTTAAATCCTTTCCGAAATATTTTTTTCCGTAAAAAACCACCGAGCCGTCCGCTTCCACCGAGCCGAGGCGCACACTTAAAGCGTTAAGCAGCTGCGTATCCCCCGAAGCCGCCGAAGTATCGTACTTAAAGGAAAGTACGTTTCCCGTATCGCTGTTGTTGACGAGTTTGAATTTATACGTAAATACCTGGGAGGGAAAGGCGGCCGTTATATCGTCTTTAAGCGTCAATTCCGCGACGGGGTCTTCCGATTGCGCATAATCGGTGCCCTTTTCCGCAAAATTATATTTTTCCGTATAGTAAGACGGGTCGGCCGAATCGGGGGCAAGAGGCGTATCGAGCAGGTCGGGCACGCCGTTGCGGTTGGAATCCACGGCGGCGTACATCGTCACCGTCGAATTGATTTTGAGAATGGAAAAATTCATTCCCTCGATATAATCGCCCAGAGACAGCCACGCCGCCACTGTTCCCGCCAGCAAAACGACGGAAACGATCAAAGCGATTACGGGTATTTTTCGGGCAGCAAGCTTTTTCATGATTCACCCATCCCTATGCACAGCCTGCCGATCGAAAATTGCTTTTCCGAAAGCAGGTTGGAAGTTGTCCCCTTGAGTTTGGCGTATTGTTCCAGATCGACCGACAGGCGGATTGTCGAGGAAACAAATTCCTCCACATTCGGCCATATCTCTGTTTTCAGCTCCACCGTGCCGTTGATTTTTTCCTCTACGGTCTGCGAGCCGTCCAAATTGTCCGTAACGGTATATTCCGAAAACCAATGTTTTTTGTCAGATTCCGCCCCGTTTTCCAAAACACTCCACCTGTATATTCCCAAAATACTCAATTCCTTGTCTTTTACCGTAAATTTTCCGTTGCTGTCGGTTATATTCGTAAAGTAGAGACGATATTTCGTGCCCGCAAGGTTTGCCGAACATTTGTACGCAATTTTGATATCGAGATATTCACCCGGGAAAAGCCCCTTTATTTCGAAAGGAATTTTGTTGCCCTCTTCGTCGGGGACGAAAGATCCGTCTTTATATTCGTAATACTTTTTTTCGTCCTCTCCTTTGTGATACACGACCGTTTGCGTATAAGCCCCGCCGCCTTCTGCAGCGACGCCCCGCACCACCGTAATTTCGTCGGAAAAGGTAATAAAACAATTGTCCACGCCGACAGTCATGCCGCCGCCGTCCACCCGATCGACCATGGAAAACCACGCCAGGGAGGAAGCCACCAGCATAAGCCCCGTGACGATAAGCGAAACGAAAGGCATGATTAATTTATTCCTTTTCAGTAGAGAAAAAAAGTTTTTCATTTTATACCTCCGCGCCTCGTCATATCCTCGTAACGTGGAATTTAATCACTATTTTGACAGACGTTCCGTTTAATGTCAGAGAATAAGTGAGCGTAAACGTATCGCTCGTATAGGGATCGCCTATATGTCCCCATGTCAAAGTTTGGTTACTTGCGGAATATGTTGCCCCCTCCGCCGTCTTGTAAGAGCGTTCTATTCCGTAATCGCCCAGCGTTGTACTGAAGTTTTTATAAAGATCCGCAATACTTGCGCCCGTCTTCAGTTTCGACTGATACTCTACGCCCTTGAGATTGATATAATCGTTTACCTCATCGGACTTTTCAAAAAGAATGGGATTGACGTCCGCTATCGTATTATAGACGGAAACGCCGTTATTCGTCAGCTCCTGAAAAACGGGAAGATTGGCCAGCCCTGCGGAGCCGTAGAAAATCCCATCAACCCCCGAAGCGTTATTTTCATATACATAAACCTCGTTTAATGAAGGAAAGCTCAAAAGCCATTCAAACGAATATACGTTATTATTATCGATATAGAGCGTTTTGAGGCTGGGCAGCTCCGCCAAGCCGCTTAAAATGCCGTTATCTTCGCTTGCGGCATTCGCACGGTCGGTAAATCCGTTTCGGGAAAGAATCAGCGTTTCCAGCGCGGTCATTTGCGAAAGATAGCCCGCAACCGCAGCCGCTTCGCTTCCCGAGAGGTTTTTATCCGTAAAGTCCGCCTTTTTCGTACCGACCAGATATTGCAGGCCGTAAAAGTTTGTTACCTTCTGCAACGTAGCATCGGAAATATCAAAGGTAACGTTTTGCTTCAGCCAATCGGTATAGACGAATTTCGTCGTATATTGCCCCATCGTATAAACGTCGTTGCTGACGTTAAAATTGTCGTAAATCCATTTATAAAAATTTTCGTCGCGGATTGTTTCGCTGCTCTCCGTAGCTGTAGGGGCGTATTTCAAAACGCCCGCAAGCGTAAAGCAGCTCACAATCGGCTCGCCGTCCTTGGCGTATTGTGTCCAGACGAGACGGTTATCGGCGCCATAAGCAAGCTCGTTAAAGCTATAGATATAATTATAAACGAGCTTTATCGTACTGTTCTGACGGGGAATTTTGTTTTTATCGATGACGAAATTCCACTTCGCGTCACCCGAATCGATAATCTCGCGCAGTTTTGTTTTGGAGGCGTCGCCCGTGCCCAAATATTGGTTAAACGCCGACGTGCAGGAGCCGTACCCCTCAAGAGAAAACGTCTGTTCTACGTCTCCGTAGGTCAGCTTGAGAGAAACGGCGCCATTCGTATCGCCCGTAATATCGTAGCATACGATAGGGCCGTTGCTGCCGTAACAAAACGGCATAGTGAAGCTTTCGATCGTATATCCGCCGATCGTCGAATACAGCATATCGTTATAGTAAGTATAATAAGGCAGAAAACCGCTGATGTTATCTCCTCCCGCAGGCGGCGCGTACGCCACTTCCAGCTGAATACGTTCGGTCGAGCCGCCCGCGCCGCTAAACATCACTTGAACGTCGAGAATTACCGACTGGACGTAATCTTCGGGCTTTTTGCCGTCGGTCACTTTCAGAAGATTGTCGGCCCCGACGATTTCATATACCCCGAACGTATTATTCATCAATTCGTAATCGAGCGTAACGTTTCCGTATTTCTGACGGATCTTCTCGAGCTGCTCTTTTTTCTTTGCGTCGGTTACCGTTTGGATATATTCGTCGGTCAGCCGATACAGGGGTTGAGAGGTATAGCCTATAACGGTTTCTTTCAGTTCGTCTAAAATAGGATTTATCGTAATCCTGCCGCCGTACAGCTCGCTGACGATATCCCGCGCAATCGACGCATTTGTATTAATAAGCTCCGTATCGCCGCACAGCGTGGGCAGAACAAACGCATACTCCGCCCCCGCCGCCTGTGAAGTCAACGTTATTTTTAGGCTCTTAATATCCACGGTCGGTTGAAATTTGATTTTATCCGTATTTTCCACATCGGAAAAATTATCCGCATAATTGAGCGGCTCGCCCGTCCCGTTTTCGCTTTTATACGCCGAATAAGCAAACGTAATGCCAAGGTCTTCCATTTGCGAAGGCAAAAAAAGCTCGCGGTTAAAGAGGTACCCCGTCCAAGCGACACCTCCGACGGCCGTTTCGGAATAATATTTTTGCAAATAGGATTTAAGCAGAGTTTCTCCCGCCGCCCGCGCCGCCGCGGCGTTCGTTTTATCGACTATGTGGAGAAGAAATTCACAGGAGGCGACGGGCGTTTCGTCGATGAGAACTTTCGCCGTCAAGCTAACGTCCTCTTGCCCGACTGAAACCTTGGATATATCCACTCTGCCGTTCGGACTGACAAGAGCCTCGTCAGAGGAAGCATAGGAAAGCTCAACGTTTCCGTAGCCCAGATAATGCGTGGGCAAATCGAGATCGCGGAAGACAAACGCGCACACGTCCTCTGCGCCGTTCGCGTTTTTGCCGTGACAAAACAGCCGCGTCTGCAAAAACAAGGAGCTGTCAAACACATACGGAGAAGCCGAACCGTCGCCGACAATCAAAGCCGCTTCGGCTGTTACGCCGTCGTAATCCAGCCGTTCGGGACGAGCGTCCCCTTCATTGACGAGGATATCGGAAACAAGTCGGTAAGCATTGTAGCTCAAAAGCTTTTTATCGACGGAAAGCACCTGCTTAAAGGCCTCCGATTCAGAGTCCGTGTATGACGCGCCCGCGTTGTTTTCAAAGGTTACGCGGTCAAAAATCACGTCCGCATAAGGAACGTCGGCATAAATTTTCCCGAAAGCATTTTCTTCCGACGAATCGGAAGAAGCCGAAAGAGCGTCGGGCACGATCGCGCCGTTGGAAATCACAAAACTGCCCGCGTAGGAATGGGAGATCGTGAGAGAATGCCCCGCAAGGTATAGCTTGTTTGCGTTCAAATCGATATGGCAGTCCGCCGTAACAATCAGATCGGAAAGCAAGGTAATATCGTTTTGAAGCGTGAGCGTCATTCTTTTTCCGACGGCGCTCGTCTTATCGGGGTCGTTGTACGCCTCCGCTTTGGAATAGGAAAACAATTGCTCGAAGGAAGAAACATTTACCCGTCCTCCGTCCGTAATCTCGGCGGAGATATGCCGATTACCGCTTTCGGACATATGACTGAAATAGGCATACGTTCCCGTGGCCAGGCATGCGGCCGCGACCAACGAAAGGACGGGTATAATCCATTTTTTATGCAGCTTTTTCATGCCTGCTCCTTTTTGTGTTTTTTCGTCAGCCTTTAACATCGACGGTAAACTTTCGGACATATTCCTTGCCGTCCTTTCTGACAATCGCGGAAATAACCACCTGATGAGTCCCGCCCGTTCCGCCGTAATTGCTTCCCGTATAATATCTTTCGTTATCCAGACGGACTACCCCATTTGTATCGGCTATCGCTTCGACCGCGCCGAAACGCTTCATATAATACGCGCCTGTCGTTTCGTTGACCGTGAGAATATAAAATTTATTCGTTTCATACGTTCGATCGGAGGCTCCCGTATAATAATATACGTTTCCGACCGAATCCGCCGTTGCGTTTAGCGCAAGACTTTGTAAATCCGCAATCGTCGTAATCGTCGTGCAGAAACTCATTTTTTCGAGATCGTGTTCGAAATAGAATTGTCCCGACTCGTTAATCAAAAGCCGATAAACGCCGTTTTGAACGTAAGTATTTCCCAACGCCGTAGTCATTGTAGGGCCGTTATAGTAATAATACATTCCGTAATATTTGCCGTACAACTTATCGTTTATATGGCTGTTGGCTTCGGATAGAATACCATCCAGCGTGGTTGTAGCGGACGGAAACGTAATTGTCACCCGCGTCCAAGAATATCCGTCGCTGCCTATGCCAAGACGATAGTAATAATTTCTGGTATAAGAAAGCGAATTTGGCGTTGTGGCTTCGGCATAAATATCACCGCTTCCTGTATTTCCCGTATATTGGTAATACGCATTCCCTGCGGCGGCCGCCTTTCCTGCTTCGTCGATTTTTGCTTTATCGGCGGAGGACAATACCCCGACGTTGCTTATATAGGTATCGCATTTCGTTATAGCATTTACTGTCGTCTCACCTAAATCGACAAACGTTGCTGTTGATTCGTCCAATCCCCCGCTGATATATTCACTGCTTGTCGCTTCGTTTATTTTATAAGCGGTATAGTTTGACAAGCTATTATTGCCGATAGGATCATTATTATTGTTTCCTCTTACAAAATACATCGTATCACAATTCTTAAATTCCGAGTGATTTTTTACATAAGTTTTATTTCCCCGACGAGGAGTAAAGTAATAGTCGCGATAAATTTCCCTTCTGGTTTCCGTGTATTCGTAATATCCCGAGGAATAGTTAAAATAATTATACTCACAGGTAATTACACTGTTTCGGATTAAGGACATATTAAGTCCGCCTATAGTAGCATTTTGACTATTACCCGTATAATAATAATACTTTGTAGAAACAAGTTCTTTTACATTTGTGTACTTATGTTTTCTATAAGTATTCGTTACCGTATATTCTACTTCATCGTATCCAAAAGAAGTCTCGCCTGAAAGCCTAAGAGGGTTGTCTTCGTCGATGGTGTCATATAGTTCGCCGTTCAAATAGAAATATAATATATACCGACTTCCACTTGTACCGTTTGCGCTAATTATGTTGTTCCTAGTCTTTGTCGTCCCCGTACCTTTGTCTGAAGATCGGAGCTCAATTTCATCATAATCGTCTTTGGAAACGGCAGTTTCAACCTCTTCCGCCGTCAATTGAGAAGGAACAGACGAAGCATTGTCATAAACGGCGTCAATCACAATTCCGCAATCTGTATATTCCAAACTTCCGCCGATATAGGAAATCTTGTAAATATGTCCCGCGGAAAATAATTTTCCGTCGCCGGAAACAAATGTAGCGTTACAATAATAGTAATTGGCAAGTTTTTCGTTCATGCCCTCGACGGAAGCTATCGTCGGCACTGCGCCCGCCGAAGTGACGAGGGTCATCATGTTTCCCGATTCTATCCGCCAATATATTTCATCTGCTCCCGTATCCGTGTAAATTTGCTGACACAGCTGCAGATATTCGCTGCGGATTTCGCTGAATTCGTTGAGATAAGTCAGGCTTTCCGCCGCATCTTTGCTTCTCCCCTCGACGGCATAATCGCGGAAAATTCCGTCGTCATCCGAATAGTATAATTGCTGCGCAGTCGTCCCCGTATAATTGGCGTACAGGTTGGAAAGCGCGTATTCCTGATATTCGAACGTGCAGCTCGGATTGATTTTCCTCACGTTAAGATACTGTAATTGGGCCATATTCAAATCAACCAACGAGTTTATCCCCTTGATCCCCATATTGAAAGAAAGATCAAGATAAGTAAGCCCTTGCAGGCGCGCAAGATTAACGATATCAAACGCCACATAATTCTGCGCGCAGTTGCGCATGGTAAGACAGCTGACCGTCGGATGGCCGATGGTAAATCTGTTAATGAACGAGGTGAGCGAGGACGTATTCAAAAACGCAGAAAGCCTGGGCGTCGCCGCACTATTTTCTGCATTTCCTTCGATTTCGCCGTAGATATTCAGTGCCGTAAGCGCGGAAAAATAGGAAAGCCCCGCCGTGGTTTCGTCTAAATTGGTAACGTGCGGAATTCCCTGCGTAAGCTCGGCCATAAAGAAAGAAGCCGTTTTTCCTAAGGCCTCGTAAAGCTTTTGCGCCAAAAAATTTATTCCGTCCGTCTTCAAATAGGTGGGCGTGATAGTAGCACTATTAAATGCTGTATTAAATGTATTGCTTAATACCCCTTCTTGTGTAGTGGCTTTTTGCCAGTAGGTCTTTAATGCTCTTGCTTCGGTTTCTGAAATATAATCTGTCCCGTCATCAAGATAACCATCTCCAATAATACCTGTATTGGGAGGCGTATGAGTACCGCCGCCCCCAGCATCGTCGTATTTCTTTTCGTTGGTCGCCCATTGCAAGATTTCCACATATTTGAAATATGCATAGTCATCATTTGAATCACCAATATGAGAAACCCACTCCCACCTACTTGTCTTTCGCAATGCAATCATTTCCGCGATCGTCGCATTTAGAGCCGCCCCGTTGGTGATAATCAGCCCGGGCGCCTGTTCCGTCGCCTCCGTCCATACGGCGTCCCAATCCGCGCTTGACGCTATACCGTTAAGATACGCTTTGATTACGGAAATTTCGTCGGGGGTAAGATATTCCTTGCCGTCCGACTGAACGGAAGCCATGGTTCCCGAAAGATTAAGACCCTCCGCAACGGCGTTCGCGGCTTTCTTTTCAGTACCCGTCGCCCACTGCAACAGGAGCATGAGCCTGTAAACCTCGTAATTATCCGTCTCCCGTTCGGTTTCACCGATATAAAAATCGAGTTTGGAGCATCTTTCCGCGTCCCAAAGCAAAATATAGGCCTTCGTCGTATTTTCGAGGATAGTAGCGCCCGCATTTATATCAAATCCCGTCTCGTACCGCGTATTCGCGCCATAGGGCGGCAAAAGAGCCAGCCTCGCCGCGACGTCGTCGGAAATTGTCGTTTCGGATTTTTCCGCCTCGGGAAGCTGTGAAAACACCTGATATTTAACCGAATTGAAAACGCTTAAATTGGAAAATCCCTCATCGTCGGGCTTGAGTACGGGCGGAACGGTAAAATATAAAATCCGCGTTTCCGTATTTGTCGCCGAAGATTCCAGCCGAATGGTCACGGAAATGCCGATTTCCGTTTCCGAAGTATAAAATCCCTCGGGATTTATTTTTATCCAATATCCGTCGGCGGTCTCCTCTATCCCGGAGATAATCCCCTGACTTGCGGGCGGAACAGAGTAGGAAAGCGAAAAGGTCATATATTTTTTACCGAGATAAAAATCCCCGCGCTCGTTTTTCAGTCCGTATTTCAGCCGCGTGTCCAAAATATTTTGAAGAACGTCGATTTCCTGAAGTCGGCTGTCAACATAATTGAATACGAGATCGTTCAGATCTTTGTTTTCCCCGAGCTTAATAATTACATTGACGTTGCCCGTGTAAATCGTTCCGTCGCCCTGAAATTTTCCCGTCACTTCTATCTGAGCATAGGTATAAAACACGGCCGTATTGAGATAGACGGCGCGTTCGTTCCCTGTTTTGTCAACCGTGATATAATTATACGTGTTGCTTACGGAATACTCTATTTTTTCCAAACGAATATCTTTATAGGCCGACCAATTCAATTGCGTCGCGGCGCTCGTCGGCGTGGCAAAGTTTTTCCGATAATCGTAAGCGGAAGCGGCGTCCACGACGGGAAGATATAAAAAAGAATCATCCTTATTGCTTCCCGAATAAACGTTTTCCAACGTTATGGGGCTGAGCTGGGCGATCAGATACGCAAATTTCGTCTCGTTGTTCTGGCTGGTGACGCGGAAGGAAAACGTGTGGGTAAACACCGATGAATTTACCCGAATCGTCGCGTAAAGGGACACTTCCCTGTTCTCCGTAACAGAATCGGAAATTTTTCCGTCGTCGGAAATCGTCGCGGGATCGCTCGATTTCCACTCGATTGTTATATTTTTGGATTTAATCGATTTCGGCAAAAACAAATCGCTGGTTACGCTGTCAAAAGCATTGTTATTTGCCGTTACAATATGATAAAGTTCGCCACCCGCTTCTAAAAGAGCGTTTTTTGTCGCTTCGGCGTCCGAACCTATAAGCTTGAATTCCGCGGTAACCGCTTCGCCGCCGTCGGGAGTGATCGTCAGCGACGCTACGCTCGTCACGTTCCCCGACGCAGGCGCCGAAAGAAGCCCCGACGTCTCGTTGTAGGTACAGTTGTTGCCGACGCTTACCGAGGGTTTATAAAAATACAGCGCGCCCAGCTCTACACTTCCCCCGAAAGGGATACCTCCGCCGATATTATCGAGAAAACGCGACTTTACCAGCTCCGCCGCAGCCGCTTTATCGTAATTTGTCGGCGATACTTTCCCCGCGTACAGCTTTCCGATATTTGTCCCGCCCGTTTCGGCATAAAAATCCTCGATATCGAGAAGCGCCGAAGCGCCGTCGAGGACAATCTCTCCGCCCGGAGACGAAAGCGCCGCATAACCGCTTTTTATGGAAGATTTCAGCTTGACGAGACCCGACTGCCCGAGCGTAAGCGTTTTTCCGTTTAAGTCGAGCTCGTTCCCCTTGAGATCGATCGTACAGGGCCGCAAAATCGTATAATCGCGCGAAAGAGAAATTTTTCCGTTTACGACGACGGTAACGTCGCTTAAAAGTCCCGAATTGATATCGTCAACGGCCTTTTGAAAGCCCGCGTCGTCCCTGACGAATATGTATTTCTGATAATCGGCGGTCTCCGTATAACTGATTACTTTGACATCGACGCTTTTTTTATCGAACACGGAAGCCTCGGCCGCGATATGCAGTTGAAAGCTAATAAGATGCTCTGCGCTTTCCTCCGCAGCGTTCCCTTTGGCCATAACGAAGTCGTCGCCGTCTATCCGTCCCTCGCCGTTTTGGCAAAGATGCGCCAAAGTATCGATAAATTCGCCGTCGTAATAGACGAGGATTGCGCGGGAAAGCCCGTTTGCAGCCGTTTCCGCGCCGATAGACACCCCGTAATAGTAATGTAAATTTGCGTCGGAATTGTTGGTGATCCTGACCTTGAAATCGACTTGATCCCCCGCCTTCGAAAATTTTAATTCGGCTTGTTCGACCGTCACGCTATGCGCCACCAGGGCGTTATTTTCCAGATCGACGATCGCGCCCGTTCCGAAATCGGTATTTCCCTTGACGTGGGAGGAGAAAAGAACCGCCGCAAACACAAACGATACGGACGCCGCAATACACAATACGATCAACACTATCGATTTAAGATGTCGGGAAATAAAGACTTTTCCCGTTTCGACTTTTTCATTTCGCATAATTCTGACTCCCGCGTTTTTATGATTTGATTTGCCTGTCCGTTTCGTCGTTTTCCGTCGGAGACGTTCCGCTTTCAGCTTCGAGCTTTATCCGCTCTTTCAAAATTCGTATCTGCCGCGCGGCGATTTCAGTCAAAATTGACGCCGCTATGAGAAATACCCACGTGAGCGGATGGCGCAGAACGACAAGTATCCTGCCCAATACATATGACTGAAACACGCTTACGCCGAGAAAGTTTTCCGCAGTGATCTCGGGCTGAAGGTCGGCGGACTGCTGGTCGGTGGGAGAGCCTTCTTTGTCTCCTCGGGTAGTGAGATATACAATACCGTCCTCCGTGCGCTTTTCCACGGCGCGGTGCAGGATACTTTTTCCTTTCAGCGACCCCGAACGCGAACGGTAACAAATGACGTCGCCCGTCTTTTCCGCGGCGTTTACTTCGTTTATATCAGCCTTTTTGAGAACGACCAGAGTTCCGACTTTTATCGTGGGTGTCATCGAATCCGTAACGACAATTTCCAGTGAATAACCGAACAGATAAAACTTTTCGCCCTTCTTTTCCGCAACAAGCTTCCCGATCAGCCCCCATAAAACGAGCAGCAGGCAAACCGCCGAAAATAAGTAAAAAATTATTTTTCCGATTCTTTTACCTTTCATTCCCAACCCGCCTATTTTCGGTCGCCTCCACGTTTTTTTGATAAAATAAAAGCCAGCCGCATCCGTTCCTTATCCCAAAGAGGATAAGACCGTAAATGCAACTGGCTGACTTCGTCGAAGCGAAAGCCCCTATAGCTTTGCGTCACTGCGTTACCACAGTTTTGCCCATTGACACAGCAATTTGTATGTTTTATAGAATTATTATAGTATATTTTATTTCTTTTGTCAACAATTTTATAGAAAAATCACCGATAAAAATTCAGCTTCTATTATAATAACTATGCGTGACACAATAATTATGTCACGCATAGTACACTTCCTATAAACTTTTGAAGCGGGAAATCGATTTTTTCAGATCGTCCGAGCATTTCAGTTCCAGCAGACAATCCGCCCCCCGCCTTTCGGCGGCATGTTTGTAAAAAGCTATATTTATTTTTCCCTCGCCGAGTGCGACATGATCCTTTTTTGAGCCGTTTTCTTCTTTTACGTCGTGAATATGAAATTCTTTCACCCCGCAGAAATCCGTTTGTTCGAAAATTTTTAAGGGAAGATTGCCGTACACCTCGTCGTGTCCGATATCGAAGGTAAAGGAAAAACCGTCTTTTTTCAAAACAGCGTAGGTTTTTTCCATATACTGTACGGTTTTCGAATTTTCCAAGGCCAGGACGACGCCCTTTTCGCGGCAAAAGTTTTCTACACGAAACAGCATTTTTTCCAGCCGCGCGATATACTCGTCAAACTCTTTTTCATAGACATAATTTTTTACGCCGCTGATCGTGACCACAGGGCCTTCGATCAGGTGCACGACAAGGGTAGATAACCCGCATTCGGCCGCGGGCGTTACGTACCTTTTCAACAAAGTAAAATAGCTTTCCGCAACTTCTTCGTACGTTCCGAAATCGGCTTCGTCGAAAAAGTGCAACGTAATCCCCAGCCCGTATTTTTCTTTCAGCTCCTTCATGCGCCGCCCGTCGAGCAGCTCTTTCCGACAATAGGAAAAATTCAGATTGAGCTCAACGAAATCGAAGCCGCCGCGCGCCGCGAAAGCGAAATTCTCCTCTAAAGAGTCAAATTCATATAAAATCGGCATTCCGATTTTCATTGGATCGTTCTCACGCGGTAAACGTTTTCGATTGCCGACAGCTCCGCCGCAATCCCTGCGGGATCCGTTTCCGTATCGATGACGGTGTAGGCGTTGTTGCCCTTGCTTTTATTGGTCATATTGACGATGTTAATTCCCTTTTTGCCCAATAAAGCAGTAAATTGTCCGATCATATTGGGGACGTTTTTATGCAGAACGGCGATACGGTACCCCTCCCCGACGCTTCCCGCGTCAAGCTCGGGAAAGTTGACCGAATTTTTGATGCTGCCCGTCGAAACATAGGCCATAAGCTCCTTTACCGCCATTACGGCGCAGTTGTCTTCACTTTCCGTCGTCGAGGCGCCCAAATGCGGCACGACGATAGCCCCCGCCATCTCCCGAACCTTTTCGTTGGGGAAATCGGTTACGTAACGATGAACCTTTCCCGAAGCGAGCGCGGCGCGCATATCGTCGTCGTTGACGAGCAAATCGCGGGAAAAATTAATGATGCTTACGCCGTCTTTCATTTTCGCGAAGGCTTCCGCATTAAAAAGGTATTTCGTGCTGTCGAGGAGAGGCACATGCACGGTTATGTAATCGCACTCGGCAAACATTTCGTCCAGCGATTTCACCGCAACGACGTTGTTTTTGAGAGCCAGCGCATGCTCGATAGAAAGGCTGACGTCGTAGCCGTAAACGGTCATTCCCAGCGATATCGCGCTGTTTGCGACGAGGACGCCTATGGCGCCCAACCCGATCACGCCGAGCTTTTTCCCCGCGATTTCTTTCCCCGCAAACGCTTTCTTGCCCTTTTCCACCGTCTTGGAAATATCGCTTTCGATCGTTTTCACCCAATTCACGCCGTCGATAATATCCCGGCTGGCAAGAAGCAGAGCGGCGATCACCAATTCCTTGACGGCGTTGGCGTTCGCCCCGGGCGTATTGAATACCACAATCCCTTTTTCGGCAAATTTATCTACGGGAATATTGTTGACGCCGGCTCCCGCACGCGCCACGGCAAACAGCTTTTCGCCCGCGTTCGCTTCGTGCAGAGACGAGCTGCGCACTAAAGCGATATCTGCCTGTGCGATATCGTCGGTAAAGGAATATTTTTCCCCCAGCGCGTCAAGCCCGCATTTCGCTATTTTATCAAAACATTTTATCTGATACGCCATCTCTTATTTACTCCGCTCCTTTTCGAATTTTTCCATGAAATTCACCAGCTTTTCCACGCCCGCTTTAGGCATCGCGTTATAAATGCTCGCCCGCATGCCGCCGACCGTTCTATGCCCTTTAAGATTGAGCAGTCCCTCGTCTTTCGCCCGGGCGACGAACAGCGCGTCGAGCTCCTCGCTGCCTGTGACGAACGGAACGTTCATTAAGGATCGGTCGCGTTTGACGACGGTGGGCTTAAACAGCCTGCTCGAGTCGAGGTAGTCGTAAAGCACCTTTGCCTTTTCCTCGTTCGCCCGCTTCATTGCCTCGAGCCCCCCGCGCTCCCTGATCCATCTGAATACCTTTCCGCAAATATAAATTCCGTAGCAGGGCGGCGTGTTGTACATGCTGTTTTCTTTCGCGTGGACGGAATATCTCAGCATGGTGGGCGTCCCCGGAAGAACGTCTTCCGTGATAAGATCCTCCCTTATAATCACCACCGCCGTGCCCGCGGGACCGATGTTTTTCTGCGCGCCCGCAAAAATCAGTCCGTATTTTGTCACGTCGAAGGGCTCCGAAAGAAAACACGAGGACATATCCGCGACCAGCGTTTTTCCCTTTGTATTCGGCAGAGTATGAAATTTCGTGCCGTAAATCGTATTGTTTTCGCATATATAAACATAGTCTGCGTCGGACGACACGGGCAGATCGGAACAATCAGGAATGTAACCGAACGTTTTATCCTCCGAAGAGGCAATCACATTGGCTTTACCGAAGATCGCCGCTTCTTTTGCGGCCTTTTTGGCCCATACCCCCGTCAAAATATAATCCGCAACTCTGTTCTTCATCAAATTCATGGGCACCATTGCGAACTGCGTATTCCCGCCGCCCTGCAAAAAGAGCACTTTATAATTTGACGGAATCCCCGCAAGCGCGCGAAGCTCGGCTTCCGCGTCGGCAATGATCCTTCCGAAATCCTTGCCTCTATGGCTCATCTCCATGACGGACATTCCCGTGCCGCGATAGTCGAGCATTTCCTCCCGAGCCTCTTCCAGTACCTCCAAAGGCAGCTGCGCCGGACCTGCGGAAAAATTAAAAATTCTGTTCATAGCGACCTCCACAATAGAAAAAATCGTTTCTACCATTATATTCCTAAACGAAAAATAAGTCAAGTAAATTACTTTTATTTTTGTTAAGAAAAAAATCGACGCCCGTTGCGCGGAGGGAACGGGCGTACTTTTGCCGTCGAAAAATCAAGCGTCTTTCAATTGTTCGTACAGCGCCACGAGACTGCGCGTGGTTTCGCCGTAGCTCCGCGTTCCGCTTTGTACGCCGTTCGCCTTCAGAAACAGGTTGTTGAACAGGGAAGAAATACGGTCGAGCAGCCCCTCGTACTTTTCGTAATGCTCGTTTTCGTTGCGGTATTCCTGTAAAATTTCGGGCGCGAGACGTTCGCGGAGCGTTTTGGCTTCTTCTTTAGGCAAAGCATTGATCAGATTGGCGGCCGCGCGCATGAGGCCGCTGTAATTGAGATAAGCGTCGTCGGCACGAAGGCAAAGCGTATAGGAAATAATATTTGCTTCGTTTTCACGGGAAACGCCTTTGGCGTGCGCCATCTCGTGAGCCATGGTATTCGGAAGCTCGAAAGCGGGAATATTCATATTGACGTTGGATTCCGCAAAAAACGGGAAATAAATGCCCGTGATGCCCAGATAGCTCATGGGTACGGAGAGAACGACCTGTTTCGGGCGAACCTCGTAAGCGGCAAAATAATCGGAATTCAGCTTGTCGAATTCCGCATTGAATATGTCGGAAAGTTCGGAAAAGGTATGTGCGGGAATTACGTTCCCCTTTTCGTCCCGTTCGAGCGCCGCCGATACTTCGTTGAGCGAAGCGACGTAATATTCGGCCGCTTCGTACAGCTTTTCCTCGGTGAAAACAGCTTCGGAAAGTCCCAGCGCCCCGAGCGAGGATTCCCGCTCATACAAAGGCGCATAAAGCGCCCCGAACGCCAAAAGGACAGACAGAACGGCCACCGCGAGGCGATAGAGACAGACGCCCGCCCGCGCAAATTTTTTGCGGCACAGCAAAACGACGAGAAATACGAGAAGCGTTATTCCTCCGGCAATCAGCAGCACCGCCGTCCATTCGTAAAAGGATACGGGAATATAGTTGGTCGCACGGCTGAGCAGAAAACCCAGCCCGCGCGTAATCCCGCGGGCGAAGAAATACTCCGCAACAACGGGAATATTTGCCAGCACAAACGTGACGATTACCGTCAATGTCAGCGCTCCGAGTGTCAACAATCGTATGAGCAGGCGTTTCTTTTTGCCTTTGTCCATCTTCCGCACCCCGTTTATCGGAATAAAATTCCTTTTCTATGCAGGAATTATACCACGCGCGGGCGCTTTCTGTCAACCCTTTCCCATACCGTCGGTCCGAAGCCGCGCGGATACTCCGATGGATAAGATTCGGATAAAAGACAAGGCTTTTCAAATCATTGCTTTTTTTCCGAGGAGCGTTTGTCGTTGATTTCCTTCATGTGCCGTTCCTCGATCGTAGTGACGCCGTGTTCTTTCGCCCACTTCACGCAGCCCTTTAACGCGGTATTGAGGAATATCCGCGGCACCTTCACCATCTGCATACATGCTTCTTTCGTAAATTTGATTTCGGGGTCGATACGGTTTGCCGCGTACATCACCGACTCCACATCCACAGCCTTCGCCTGAACGGTTTCCGCATACGGCTTTTTCTTTGTGGCGATCCAGAAATTTTTGGAATCGCGGTAGCCGTAATCCACGGGCACGGGCGGGAAATCTTTTGCGCGCACGCCGTCGATAATTGCCCGGCGATAGCGTTCCTGCATAAGAATTTTATCGATCCGCAAAATGAAATGCGCGCCGAATTCCGAAGTGATCCCGTTGCAGGTATGATACGGCGGCGCATAGCTTTCTTTGACGGTATCCTTATCCGCGCCGTCGATTTCCCTCATCCAGGTACATTCAAACGCCTGATAGGCTTCCTCTATCACTTTCGGGAAATTTTCGTCGGGATTTTCCGCCTGCCGCAATCCGTCGCGCATGGTGAGACAAAAATCTTTCATCTTTTCTCCGGCGGTATCGCCCGGGAACCCGAGACGCACACATTCCTTGAGTATTCCTTTATCGGCGGGGACGAAATTCAGCGACGCCTTTCCCGTTCGCAAAATGTTTTTGCACGTATTGGAGCTATTGCGGCAGTTTAACATCATCGCGTAATATTCCTTTCCCGCCACATAAAACGGAAAACACAGCGAATACGCGCCGTACGTCGTCGAACCGTCCTCCGCCAGCGTGCCGATCAGAAGCGTCGGCATCGGGAAGTAAGAAGACGTCTGATAAAAATTGTCCACGATCCTCAGTTCCTGCATGTTTGTTCTCATAATTTTACCCTCCGCATTGTTTTATAAGCTTCCGGCGACGAATATCAAGAGTAATATATTCTCCGACGGTACTTTTTAGTATCGTTTTACCCCGCGTTTTTCCTAAAATCACAAGGCGCAAAATTGGAAATATTAATCGAAATTTCCGTTTCTTTCCTCTCGGAAGACATAAAAGGCCGCCTCGAACCGCATACTACCTATATGAAAATCCGAAAAATTTTTTCTTCCCTCTATAAATGCTCGCTTAAAGTTTTCGCGCTGATTCTCGCTCTGTTTTTCGCTTTCGGCGTTCCCGCCCTTACTCGTACGGCCGCGGCTCCCGCCGTTTCCATGCGCACGGTCAAACCGACCGAACCCATCGAACATCTTTTCACGCATTGTCTGATCGCTCATCCCGAGATCGCCTTTGCGAAAAACAACGAATACGGACGGCATTTAGACCGCGACTGCCTGACCCCTTCGGAGTTTCGCCGCATTCTGCAATTCCTGTACGAAGGCGGTTACGCGCTGACGGATATCCGCGACACCTTTCGGGAAAAAGGTTTTTACGCAGAGCGGATCCCCTTTGACTTTCCCGCAGACAAAAAGCCTTTGCTCCTTTCCTTCGACGACGTCGTATATGCTTCTAAAAACCAAGGCAAAGGCATGGCGGACAAACTCGTCGTCACCGAGAGCGGAAAAATCGCGGCCTATACCGAAAACCATTCGCCGAAAGTACACGGCGAAGAATTTGTTCCCATTGTGGAGGAATTCGTTGCAAAACACCCCGATTTTTCCTATCGCGGCGCGCGCGGAACAATCTTTCTCACAGGATTCGACGGTATCCTCGGCTACCGAACGCAAAGGGATTCCCCCAACCGAAAACGGGAGACGGAAAAGGCAAAAAAAGTAATTGCCGCTTTGAAAAAAACGGGCTGGAATTTCGGAAGCCATTCCTACGCACATGGACACATGAAAAAATACACGGCCGAGCATATGATTTCCGACGCTGAAAAATGGAAAAAAGAAGTGGAACCTTTGGTTGGAAAAACGCAGGTTTACGCTTATCCTTACGGCGAATGGATTTTGGGCGAAAACTGCTCCGATCCCCGCCAGCGGGCGCTGATTGAAGCAGGCTTCCGTCTTTTCTGCGGAGTCGGAGAAAATCCTTTCTACGTCAGGATGCCGCTCGGCGAAAGCAGTACAAAGGTTCTTTTTCAGGATCGCTGCGCCCTCGACGGCTTCTCCTTGAGACAAGGCCGCTGCGCCCGTCTGTTCTCCGCCCGCGAAGTTTACGACGCCTCGAGACCCGTTCCCTATCCCTCTCACGCATCTTAACCCCCCCAACAATTACTATGCGTGTCATAATTATTATGTTAGACATAGTAAAAAGCCCCGACCGAAAATAGTCGGGGCTTTCAAGTCAGATACGCACGTCGCCCTTTTCGCCGAGCAATTTTGCATTAGCGGAAAGAATCGGGTCGATTTCGTCGCGGATAAATTCCACGGTCTGTGAGGGCGCTCTGCCGATGAATTTTTTCGCGTCGAGGATTTCGTCCATGCGATCCCATACGGGCCTGAACATCTCGTCTTTGAGAATGAGTTCGATGAGATTGTTTTCGCCGCCCTCTATCTTCACGTTTTTACCCGCTTCCATCGATAAAACGCGAATTCTTTCGTGCAGCTCCTGCCTGTTTCCGCCCGCCTTGACGCATTCCATCATGATGTTTTCCGTCGCCATGAAGGGAAGCTCCGCTTTGATGTGACGGGCGATTACTTTATCGTACACCACCAGATTTTCGGCTACGTTCATATAAATATTGAGGATCGCATCGACGGACAGGAAGGCCTGTGCGTTGACGATGCGGCGGTTGGCGGAATCGTCGAGCGTGCGCTCGAACCATTGCGTCGAAGCGGTAATCGCGCTGTTCAGCGGCAGGGATACAACGTATCGCGCCAGCGAGCCGATTCTTTCGCAGCGCATGGGATTGCGTTTATAGGCCATGGCGGAGGAACCGATCTGATTCTTTTCGAAAGGCTCCTCGATTTCCTTCATGTTTTGAAGAATACGGATATCGTTGGAAAATTTATAGGCGCTTTGCGCAAGCTGGGAAAGCACGCAAAGGACGTTGTAATCGAACTTTCTCGGATACGTCTGCCCCGTGACGCCATATACTTTGCCGTACCCCATTTTTTCGACCACTTTTTGCTCGAGCCGTTTAACTTTATCCTCGTCGCCGTCGAATAGCTCGAGAAAGCTGGCCTGTGTGCCCGTCGTGCCCTTTACGCCGCGGAGCTTGATATGCTCTTTGAGGTTCATGAGGTTCTCGTAGTCCATTTCGAGATCCTGAAGCCAGAGCGTCGCGCGCTTTCCGACCGTCGTCAGCTGGGCGGGCTGAAGGTGCGTAAAGCCCAGCGTCGGCATATCCTTGTAGGTCAGAGCAAACTTCTTCAGCTTGTCCATGACGTTGACGAGCTTTTTCAGAACGATATCGAGGGCGTCGGAAATCATAATAACTTCCGCGTTACAGTTGACGAAACAGCTCGTTGCGCCGAGGTGAATGATGGGCATGGCGCTTTTCGCCTGCGCGCCGTAAGCCTTCACGTGCGCCATTACGTCGTGGCGCACCTCTTTTTCGTATTGTTCCGCCAGATCGTAATTGATATCGTCGGCATACTTTTTCAGTTCCGCCACCTGTTCGGGCGTAACGTTCAGCCCCAGCTCCATTTCCGATTCGGCAAGCGCGATCCAGAGTTTTCTCCAGAGTTTGAAACGCTTGTCGTCGGAAAACGCGCGCTGCATTTCCTTACTTGCATATCTCGTGATCAAAGGGTTATTGTAAATAGTATTATCCGTCATATCGCTTCTCCGATGTATAAAAACTTACGGCTCTATTATAACCGATCAGAAAAAAAAACACAACAAATTGCGTTGCGTTTCTCTTTATTTTTCTATCCGATTTCATGCGAAAGGCCTAAAGATATTTTTTGATACTGTTCAGCCATAGCTTCATCGTCAGCTTTTGCGGCATCAATTTCACGTTGAGATGCTGACATTTGACGTAAAGCGAACAAACGGACATATCCTTTCCCTTTTTCGCGTCTTTCAGTGCTTTCGCCGCCACTCGTCCGGGGCTTACGATGCCGTGAAATTTTACCTTGACGCCCTTGATTTCCTTTGTCAATAAGTCCGTATCCACCCAGCTCGGACAGACGGCCGTGACGGTGATTCCCCGCGCTTTCAGCTCTGCGTTCAACGCCCGCGAATAGCTCCGCTCGAAAGCTTTCGTCGCGGCGTACAAATTGATGTACGGGGTGGGCTGGAATGCGGAAGCGGACGAAATATTCAGAATTTTGCTTCCCTTTGATAAAAACGGCAGGCAATAGTTCATCAAAAGCACGGGCGCTTTACAGTTCAGATCTATCGTCCGCTCTATTTCTTCGGGCGAAAAATCCTCCGAGGGAGCCATGCGGGCAATCCCCGCATTGTTTACGAGATACCGAACGTCCGCCTTCTCTTCTTCAAGCAGAACGCTTACGGACTTAAGCTGTTTTGTATCGGTCAGATCCTTACATACGGGAATTATTTTATCGCCGAAAAGTTCCTTCAAACGCGCCAGCTTTTCCCGATTCCTGCCGATTGACCAAATCTCGTCCAGCTCCTCTTTGACCAATTCCGCGACGAACGCTCTGCCGAGTCCGCCCGCCGCGCCCGTTACCACCGCAATTTTTTTCATTTCCGCCCTTCCCGCGCGTTACGCCTTCGAAGGTTCGGGGTATTCGGCGCCGAATGTCTCGGCCGTAACCGTTTTGATCTTCTGCTCCTCATACGGCCGGTCGTTCCAATCGGTTTTGACCGCCGCAATCGCGTCCACCGTTTCCATTCCCTCAATCACCTTTCCGAACGCCGCGTACTCCCCGTCGAGATATTCTCCGTCGCCGTGCATTACGAAAAACTGCGAGCCGGCCGAATCCGGCATTTGCGCGCGCGCCATGGACAACACCCCGCGTTTATGGGAAATATCGTTCGCCTTAAAGCCGTTATGCGTAAACTCGCCCTTGATATGATACCCCGGGCCGCCCGTGCCCGTTCCTTTCGGATCGCCGCCCTGGATCATGAAACCGGCAATGACGCGGTGAAAAATAAGTCCGTCATAAAATCCTTTTTTGACGAGCGATAAAAAATTATTGACCGTGTTGGGCGCCTTTTCGGGATAAAGCTCCGCCTTAAAGCTTTTGCCGTCTGCCATTTCAAACGTTACGATGGGATTCATAAAAATTTTCCTTCCTTTTTAATTTTTTGCTTATTCTCCGTCCCCGATTTCCTCGGAACGGTATTTTTCTACTTTGACGTTCGCTTCCTCAAACAGCTTCAAAGAAAAATCGTCGGGATAGCCGTTTTTATACACCACGCGGGAAATGCCCGCATTAATGATCATCTTTGCGCAGATAACGCAGGGCTGATGCGTGCAGTAGAGGGTGGCGCCGTTGACGTTTATTCCGTATTTGGCCGCCTGAATAATGGCATTCTGCTCGGCGTGGACGGCAAAACAGATCTCCTGTTTCGTTCCGCTGGGAATATTCAGCTTCCGCCTTAAGCATTCGCCCTTTTCCTCGCAACTCTTTATCCCCGCGGGCGCGCCGTTGTAGCCCGTCGTCATCACCCGTTTATCCCTGACAATGATTGCGCCGACGTGACGCGTCTCCTGAAAACAGCTCGACCAGCGGGCCACCGTTTCCGTCAGTTCCATAAACCGCTTGTCCCATTTATCCGTCTTTTCCATAAAACGGCTTCTCCTTTTGTATGTTTCGTCTATTTTAGCATATTTTTTGAAAAATTGCAATGTTTTGAAAGAAAGATATTTTATCTCAATCGCCCGTATAAGGAAAAATTTTCATAGAATATTTACTTTTCCCTGTTTGAAGGCGGCAAAAAAGTGTTTATAATAATAACGATAAAAAATTAACGCCCTTGCAAAAGGGCAGAAAAACTATTCGGAGGCTTAATTGTATGAATATCAAACCGTTATTCGACAAAGTTGTCGTGGAAAGCGTAAACGTCGAAGAAAAGACGAAAAGCGGATTTTTTCTTCCCTCTTCCGCCCAGGAAAAACCCCAGACCTGTATCGTCGTGGCCGTCGGCCCCGGCGGGATCATCGACGGAAAAGAGATCGAGATGCAGGTGAAGGTCGGCGACAAGGTGCTTTGCTCCAAGTACGCGGGCTCGGATTTCAAGGTGGACGGCAAGGAATTTACCATCATCAAACAGAGCGATATTCTCGCCGTTGTCGAAGACTGATTTCGGGAATAAAAACAATTAGGATATTTTAAGGAGATAAAAAATCATGGCTAAACAGATCAAATACGGAGACGAAGCAAGAAAAGCACTTGAAACGGGCGTAAACGTATTGGCGGATACCGTTAAAATCACCCTCGGCCCTAAGGGCAGAAACGTCGTTCTCGACAAGAAGTTCGGCGCGCCCCTCATCACCAACGACGGCGTTACGATCGCAAAAGAGATCGAACTCAACGATCCTTTTGAAAATATGGGCGCCCAGCTCGTGAAAGAAGTTTCCACCAAAACCAACGACGTGGCCGGCGACGGCACCACCACCGCGGTGGTACTCGCACAGGCGATCGTGAGAGAAGGCCTTAAAAACCTCGCCGCGGGCGCGAACCCCATTATCCTTAAAAAAGGCATTGAAAAGGCCGTGGATACGACCGTGGAACACGTAAAAGGCATTTCCAAATCGGTTCAGAGTCAGAAGGCGATCGAGCAGGTCGCTTCCATTTCCGCCGGCGATAAAGAAATCGGTTCCCTTATCGCCAAAGCGATGGAAATCGTCGGCAAAGACGGCGTCATCACCGTGGAAGAAGGCAAATCCATGCAAACCGAGCTCAATACCGTCGAAGGCATGCAGTTTGACCGCGGCTACGCTTCCGCTTATATGGTAACCAACACCGACAAAATGGAAGCCGTTCTCGACAATCCGTACATCCTGATTACAGACAAAAAAATCTCCAGCCTTCAGGAAATTCTTCCCGTCATCGAACCCCTCGCGCAGCAGGGTGCAAGGCTTCTGATTATCGCCGAGGACGTCGAAGGCGACGCGCTCGCCGCCCTCATCGTCAATAAGCTTAAGGGAGTGTTCAACTCCGTAGCCGTTAAGGCCCCCGGCTTCGGCGACAGAAGAAAGGAAATGCTTCAGGATATCGCCGTTCTTACGGGCGGGCAGGTCATCTCCTCCGATCTCGGCGTCGAATTCAAGGACGTTACTACCGATATGCTCGGCAGAGCGGCTACCGTCAAGGTAGATAAAGAAAACACCACCATCATCAACGGCGCGGGCGACGCGGAAGCCATCAAGGCAAGAGTCGCTTCCATCAAGGCGCAGATCGCGGAAACGAAATCCGATTACGACAGAGAAAAGCTTCAAGAAAGACTTGCCAAGCTGGCGGGCGGCGTAGCCGTCATCAGCGTCGGCGCGGCAACCGAAGTGGAAATGAAGGAAAAGAAACTGCGCATCGACGACGCCCTCGCAGCTACGAGAGCGGCCGTGGAAGAAGGCTACGTCCCCGGCGGCGGAAGCGCCCTCCTCTCTGCTATTCCCGCAGTCAAAAAGCTGGTTGCAACGCTCGACGGAGACGAAAAGACGGGCGCCTGCATCATCCTCAAGGCGTTGGAAGAACCGATCAGACAGATCGCCAAAAACGCAGGCCTCGACGGTTCCGTTATCGTCGATAAGGTTATTTCCTCTAAAAAGGCAAACTACGGCTACGACGCCCTCAACAATAAATATTGCGATATGGTCGAAAGCGGTATCATCGATCCGACCAAGGTTACCCGTTCCGTATTGCAGAACGCGGCTTCCGTAGCGGCGACCCTTCTTACGACGGAAAGCCTGGTAACCGATATTCCTACCCCTCCCGCTCCCGCGGCTCCCGCAGGCGGCGATATGGGCGGCATGTATTAATCCAGAATCCGAACAAAAAAGACGGTTCCTTTCGGAATCGTCTTTTTTTATATTATGAGAGCTGTCATAGCCAAGCAGCCCGTTTTTACCGCTTTTCAGTCGCCTAAACGGGCAATAGCTTTTCCAACATTTTTTTCAAAGCGTATTTGCAGTGTTCGTAAGTTAAGCCGCCTTGAAAATAGGCGGTATAGGGTTCCTTGACGGGCGCGTCGGCGGAAAGCTCTATGGAGGCTCCTTCGACAAAACACCCTGCGGCCATGATTACCTTACTGTCGTAGCCGGGCATATCCCAGGGCTCCAACGTCACGAAACTATCGATGGGAGAAGCCTCCTGCACCGATTGAATAAAGTCGCACAGCTGTTTTGCCGTATCGAAGCGAATGGCGCGCGTGATGTCGGCGGGCGTACGATCGAGCTTGGGGAAATTTTCGTACCCCAGCTTTTCCATACATTTTCCAATAAGAAATCCCCCTTTAACCGATTGGTTGACGGTATGAGGCGCCATAAAAAGCCCTTGATAAAACAGCCGGTAACCGTAAGCATAGGAGCCGACTTCGTTACCGATAGAGGGCGCGGTAAGCCGCCTGCCGATCAAATCGATATATTCTTTTCCGCCTACGATATAACCGCCCGTAGGCGCCAGCCCTCCGCCGGGATTTTTGATCAGAGACCCCACCGCGATATCCGCGCCTACGTCGCAGGGTTCTTTTTTCTCCACAAATTCCCCGTAGCAGTTATCGACGAAAATACAGCCTGTAAAGCCCAGCGAACGTACATATGCGCAGATATCCCCGAGCTCGGCGACGGTAAAGGCATCGCGGAGCTCGTACCCGCGCGAACGCTGAATATAAATCATTTTCAGGCTTTGGCCGAGCTTTTCCATGTCTTTTTTGATTTGCGCGCGATCGAATTTTCCGTCCTCCTTCAAATCGGTCTTTTCAAAAGCGACGCCGAAGTCCTTCAGCGAACCGTTTCCCTCGCCGAAAATCACGCCGCGAATGGTATCGTAAGGCATTCCGGAGACGGCCAGCACGGCGTCGCCCGGACGTAAAACGCCGAACAGCGCCACCGTCAAAGCGTGCGTTCCCGAAAGCAACGCAGGGGAAACGATCCCCGCCTCGGCTCCCAAAGAACAAGCGAATACGTCTCCCAGCACAAACCGCCCTTCGTCTCCGTACCCGTAGCCCGTGGAAGGATTGAAATGCCGAAGCGCCACCCTGTGCCTTTGAAACGCCTTCAACACCTTCTCCTGATTGTATTCGCTGATTTCGTCCGCAAAACGGAACGCTTCTTCCAATTCCTTTTCACTCTCTTTGATCAATTCTTCCGCCGTCATTTTTGTCTCCGAATTTTAATTTTACAATTATTATGTCAGGCATAATATATATGTCTGACATAGTTATAACAAACTTAATACCTTTTCCGCAGCAGCCTCCTGCGGAGAAAGGAACGAATGATTTTGCATACGCTTAAAGAAGGTAATCTGTCGTTTGGCGTAATTGCGGGTATTCTTTTTTACGGCCTCGGCGATTTCCTCGTCGGACGAGCCGAGACGAAGCCCTTCCGCGACCTCTTTATAACCGATCCCCTGCATACACTGTCTCTTTTCGTCGATACCGCGCGCCAAAAGGCCTTTTACCTCTTCTTTCAAACCGTCCTCAAACATCTTATCGACCCGCCGTTCGATACGTTCGTAAAGCGCCGCGCGCGGAAAATCCACGGAAACGCTGACAAAATCGAAACGGGGAATTTCTTCGTCCTTTTGCTCCGATTTCTTTTTCCCCGTAACCTCGAAAATCTCCAAAGCGCGAATGACCCGCTTCGTATCGTTAAAATGCAATATCTTCGCGCTTTCGGGGTCCCGTTCTTCAAGAAGCTTATGCAGATAGACGGCGCCGCGCTCGCTTAGCACGGCTTCGTATTTCTTCCGCACGGCCTCGTCAGCTCCCGCGTTGCCGAATTGGCTTTTATACAGCAACGCGCGGACGTAAAAGCCCGTACCGCCGCAGACTACGGGCGTTTTTCCTTCTTTCAGCAATCTTTCCGCGATGGGTAGAGCAAGTTTTTCGTAATCGCTGACGGAAAAGCTTTCCAACGGCGACGCTACGTCGATCAGATGATGTTTTATGCCCTCTTTTTCTTCTTCCGTAGGCTTTGCGGTGCCGATATCCAACCCTTTATAGACCAACATCGAATCGGCCGAGATAATCTCCGTTTCCAGCGCTTTCGCGCACTTTACCGCAAGAGACGTCTTTCCCGAGGCCGTCGGGCCGCAGATGACAAGCAATTTCGGCATCAGACAATCCTCTTGAACATTTTTTCCAATTCCGTTTTCGTCATCTTTACGACGACGGGCCTGCCATGCGGACATTTCAATCCCATATTGCCGTCCATAAGCCGAAAAAGCCTGTCCGTTTCTTCGCGCGTCAGGTCCATTCCGCCCTTCACGGCCGCTTTGCAGGCCGCCGTCGCCAGCTTATCCTTTAATAAATCCTCGAGCTTAATCGAGCGATAACCGCTTATGTCGCCCAAAATTTCGTTGAAAAACAGTGCGAGGTCGATGCTTTGCAAATCGAGCGGCACGGCCGATACCTTAAAAGCATTGTTTCCGAATTCGTCTATATCGAACCCCATTTCCCGTATGTTTTCCATCTTTTCCCGTATAAACGCGCTTTCAAAAGCGTTCAGATTGAGTACATACGGCAACAGCATCGGCTGCTGCAACACCTTTCGGGTGCGCATTTGTTCTTTCAGGCGATCGAAAATCAGCCGTTCGTGCGCGGCGTGCTGGTCGATGATATATACCTCGTCTCCGCGTTCGTACAGCAGATAGGTATTGAACAGTTTTCCCGCATAAGCGCAGGAAGAAACGTCTATCTTGTTCTGCTTCGCCTTCGTTTCCAGCTCTTCGAGAAAACGCTTATTTTCTGCGAAAAAGTCCTTCGAGTTCCCTTCGGTTTTTACCGCAGGCGCGGCTTCGGGAGAATTTACTTCGAGAATATTTTTTTCGACCTGCAGGTCGGCGTAGGTTTCCCGAAGGCTTTTCTTTTCCGCGGGAACGCTCTGCACGGGTACGGCGTTTTCTTCGGCCTTCGGTTCCGGTTCGAAAGGCAGCTCCATAGAAGTCGTTTTCGAGGGACGGACCTTTTCCAGCTCCCGCCTGGCGTCTTCGTATGAAAAAGATACAACCCCTTTCGCCGAGTTGTTTAAGGGCGCATTTCGGGGCTTTTCCTTTTTAGGCGCGGAAAACGGAACGGCCGAAACGGGCGCCGCTTTGGGAGACACAACTTTTTCAGGCTCGGCGTCTATCTCGGAAGCAACCGCCGTTTTGTCGGAAACAAGATATTCCAGCGCCTTGGGCTGACCGTCCAGCACCGCGGAGATCACCGAATAAATGCAACCGTAAACGGTTTGGTTGTCGGCAAAACGGACGTCCGCCTTGTTCGGATGGACGTTGACGTCAACGATTTCCGTCGGCATATCGATATATAATACATAAAAGGGATACTGCCGCTTCATGAGATAGCTCGCGTAAGCGTTTGACACCGCGGCCGAAATCGTGGAATTTATAATGTAGCGCCCGTTGAGAAAAACGCTCTGATAGGTTTTGTTCGGCTTGGAAAAATTTTGGTTTCCGATATAGCCGCGGAGACGAATCCCATGCTTCGAAGCGTCGATTTTATAACAATCCTTGAGAATAGACGCTCCGTAAACGCCGACGACGGCTTCCTCTTCCCCGCCGCCGAAGGACTGCAAAATACGCTTGCCGCCGACATAATAACGGAAGGAAATATCGGGGCGATTGAGAATAAAGCGGGACACGAAATTGGTGATGTCCGTTTCCTCCGATTTATCCGACTTCAGGAAGCCCAGCCTTACGGGTGTATTGAAAAACAGCATTTCCACGCTGACGTCCGTGCCGTCTCCGCCCGCCGCTTCGACAATTTCGCCGAGTTTTCCGCCGTCCGAAGTCAGCCGATAGCAATTTTCGCCGCTGACTTTGGAAGTAATGGTCATCTTGGACACCGCCGCGATGGAAGCCACGGCTTCGCCGCGAAACCCGAGCGTCATAATCCGTTCGAGGTCGTCCGCTTTTGCGATTTTACTTGTGGCGTGCGGAAGAAACGCCGCGTGAAGATCGTCGCGGGAGATACCGCCGCCGTTGTCCACGACGCGGATCAGCTGTTTTCCGCCCCCTTCGACGTAAATCTCGATTTCCGTCGCGCCCGCGTCTATGGCGTTTTCGACGAGCTCCTTGACGACCGAGTACGGCCTGTCCACGACCTCGCCCGCCGCAATCCGATTATAGACCTGCGCGGATAAAATATTGATTTTCGACATATCAGCTCTCCGACTTTACTTTTTCTTTGAGGTCGCTCAAAAGGAGCAACGCCTGCATGGGCGACAGCGTGTTCACGTCCGTCTCCGAAAGTATCTTTTCCGCCTCGGACAGCGTGCGCGTCTCGCTTTCCTCCTCCGCTGTTTCTTCCTCGTCCGCGGATAAAATACGCTTTTTGGCGATATCGTTCTTTTCGAGCGTCTTAAGTATCCCTTTGGCGCGCAGCGTCACTTCCTTGGGAACGCCCGCCAACGCCGCGACCTCTATCCCGAAACTGCGGTTTGCCCCGCCCCGCGCGATCTTCCGCAGGAAAACCACGGCGCCGTTTAACTCCCGTACGGTCACTTTATAATTTTTAACGCCCTCTATTCGATTTTCCAGCTCGGTCAGCTCGTGGTAATGGGTGGCGAACAGCGTCTTGGCGCGTATCCGTTCGGTGAGAAACTCGATCACCGCCCAGGCGATAGAGAGGCCGTCGTAAGTGCTCGTTCCCCGCCCGACCTCGTCGAGAATGAGGAGGCTGTCCTTCGTCGCGTGCAAAAGGATAGACGCTACCTCCGTCATTTCCACCATAAAGGTGCTCTGATCGAAAATGAGGTTATCGCTGGCGCCGACGCGCGTGAAAATGCGGTCGGTCACAGGGATTTCCGCCGCGCGCGCGGGCACAAAGCACCCGATATGCGCCATGAGGACGATCAGCGCCACCTGCCGCATATACGTGCTTTTACCCGCCATGTTCGGCCCCGTGATGACGGCGCTTCGATTGTCCTCGTTGTCGAGAAGGGTATCGTTGGGGACGAAGCGTTCCTTGGAGATCGCCTCCACGACGGGATGACGCCCCTCCGAAATCATCAGCCTGCCGCCGCTTGCAATCATCTGCGGACGACAGTAACGGCGTTCCTTCGCGACCGTGGCAAACGCCACGAGGCAGTCGAGCAGAGCGATCGCCGAAGAAATTTTTTTCAGCTTGGAAATGTTTTGCAATAAGACGTCCAAAAGGTCGGCGTACAGCCGCGCTTCCAGCTTCAAAGCCTTCTCGCCGGCCGTCAGAATTTTCTCCTCCAGTTCTTTAAGCTCCTGCGTGATAAAACGCTCGCCCGTCGTCAGCGTCTGCTTTCGGATATAGTCGTCGGGCACTTTATCCTTGAAGGAATTGGATATCTCGATAAAGTATCCGAACACCCGATTATAACCGACCTTGAGATTTTTGATGCCTGTCCGTTCCTTTTCGCGGGCCTCTATCCCCAAAATCAATTCCTTGCCGTTTTTGCCGATCATGCGGAGTTCGTCGAGCTCCTTGTTGAAGCCTTCGCGGATATATTCCCCGTCTTTCATCAAGGCGGGCGGCGAATCGCAGATCGCGGCGGAAAGCAGGTCGGCCAGCGGCTTCATATCCAAAAGGTCGGCGTCTATGTCCGCCAAAATCTTTGAGGAAAAACCCGTCAGCTGAAATTTGACGGAAGGGACGGCATTCAAAGACGCGGCGAGCGCCACACAGTCGCGCGGCGAAAAATTGCCGTTGGAGATCTTTCCCGAAAGCCGCTCTACGTCCTTCACCTCGCGCAGCGTATCGGAAAGCCCCATTCTTACGACGGAGGCGTTAAAAAGCTCCGCCACGCCCTCCTGCCGATAATTGATTTTTTCGATATCCTTCAGCGGCGAAAGCACCATCTGATTGAGCAGACGCGCGCCCATTCCCGTGCGGGTCTTGTCGATCAGCCACAGCAGGGAGCCGTATTTTTTACCCTCCGCGTTGCTTCTCACCAGCTCGAGATTCCTCACCGCTATACTGTCGAGCACCATATACTGTTCGTGATCGACCACCTTGACGGAATTGATGTTACTTAAGGAATGCTTCTGCGTTTCGCGCAGATACTCGACGAGCGCACCCGCCGCGGCGATTGCATTTTCTTTGCCCGCAATTCCGTAGGCCGCCAGGGAAAGAGTCTGAAACTGCTCCAGAAGATTTTTTTCGGCGTGTTTCACGTTAAACGCCCAGGGAACGTAACAGGAAAACGCGGGCAGGAGATTATGCCTGATTTCCTTTACGTCTTTGCTCGCCAGCAGCATTTCCTCATTGCAGATCACTTCCGCGACCGAAAGCTTGACGATTTGAGTGATCGTATCTTCCAGCGCCGAAACGCCGGAAAATTCCGCGACGGAAAACTCGCCCGTCGTGATATCCGTCCAGGCCGCCGCGATGCTTTCGCCCGCTTTGAACAGGCAGGCGATATAATTGTTTTTCGTCTCGTCCAGCATCGCGTCGTCGATGAGCGTGCCTGCGGAGACCACGCGCACGACGTCCCGATCGACAAGTCCTTTGCTTTCCTTGGGATCGGAAAGCTGCTCGCAGATCGCCACTTTTTCTCCCAGAGCCACCAGCTTGGAGATATACACGTCCGCCGCGTGATAGGGAATCCCGCACATCGGCGCGCGCTCCTCCAGCCCGCAGTCCTTGCCCGTCAAAGTAAGATCGAGCAGCTTGGAAACCTTTTCGGCGTCCTCGAAAAACATCTCGTAAAAGTCCCCGAGACGGTAAAACAGAATGCACCCCTTGTATTTTTCCTTCATATCCAGGTAGTGCCGCATCATCTGTGAAAGAGCCATATATTTTTTTCAAACCCGCCTTTTCAGATTTCCTTATGATTTTTGTCCGCGATCTCTCCGTAGAGAGAAATACCGTTCGCCTGCGTTATTTTCAAATTTACAAACTGCCCGACGAGATTTTCTTCGCTCTTGAAATATCCCATGCGGCCGAATTCGTCGCGGCCGAGATACAGCCCTTTTTTCTCGTCGTAGTCCTCGCAGAGAATTTCCGCCGTCGTCCCGACGTATTTTTCCGATTTTTTTCGGGTGAGCGAATTGACCAGCTCGACGAGGCGCATGATCCTGTCCTTCTGTACTTCCTCGGGCACCTGATTTTCCATCGCCGCGGCTTTCGTCCCCGTTCGCGGCGAATAGACAAAGGTGAACGCCGAGGCAAAATCGGCCTTTTTTACAAGCTCCTCCGTCGCGAGGTAATCTTCCTCCGTTTCCCCCGGGAACCCGACGATGATGTCCGTCGTGACCTCCGCTTCGGGCAGTCGGGAACGAAGCATTTTTATCTCTTCGAGATATTGAGCCGAAGTATAGCGGCGGTTCATGGCTTTCAAAACCGAGTCCGAACCGGACTGTACGGGCAGGTGGACGAGGCGGCAGATTTTGCGGTGCTTCTCCATGACCTTAACGACGTCCTCGTTGAAGTCCTTGGGATGGCTGGTCATGAAACGGAGCCGAAAATCTCCCTCGACGGACGCCACGGCGTCCAACAGCTCGGCAAACGTCCTGCCCGTCCTGCCGTCGGAACCGTAGGAATTGACGTTTTGTCCCAACAGAGTGATTTCCCGATAGCCTTCCGCCACCAGCCTTTCGACCTCGGCGACGATATTTTCGGGCTTTCGGGAACGTTCGCGGCCGCGGACGTACGGCACGATGCAATAGGAACAAAAGTTGTCGCACCCGTACATGATATTCACCCAGGCATTGGGATAGCTGGTGCGCAAAGGCTCGTCTCCTTCGACGATTTCCCCTTCCTTTTCACGGATTTTTATCACGCGCTTTTTTTCCTTTTGTTTAAGCTCGATCAGCTCGCCCAGCTCCTCGAGATTCAAAGTTCCGAACATGATATCGATAAACGGGAATTTCTTTTTGAGTATCTCCGTCTTGCCCTTTTCCTGAGTCATACATCCGCCGACGGCAATGATCAGCCCGGGCTTCCTCTTCTTGAGCTTTTTCAAGGCTCCGATATTCCCGAATGCGTGATTTTCCGCATTTTCACGGATACAGCAGGTGTTGAATACGATAATATCCGCTTCCTCCGTCTCCTTCGTCTCCCGATAGCCCAGCTTTGCCAGAATACCCGCGATCTTTTCCGACTCGTGGACGTTCATCTGGCAGCCGTACGTGACGATATGGTACTTTTTTTCCATAAATTTCCTGTGTTTAAGTTTTTCTTCCATTATACTCTTTTTCGCAAATTTTATCAAGTCTTTCAAGGCTTTTTGACGCGGTTTCATCATAAAATATCAAAATCGGCAGATAATAGTTTTGATGAAGAAAACATGGAAAATTTTGTTGATTACTCTCGGTTGCTTCTCCGCGCTTCTCGCAAGCGGAGCGACATACTTCGCCGTCATCACCAAGGACGCGGCGCTCGATCCGAAGAAGCTGGTATTATCGGACGATAAGGTGGAAATATTCGACGCCGACGACGGAATCGTGAAAAACGCTTCCGCCTTTTCCCCGCGCGAAACTTTTCGGCTGGAAACCCTTCCCGACAAAGCGAAATTCGCATTTGTCGATACCGAGGACAAACGCTTTTACGACCACGGCGGCTTCGACTACAAACGCATGGTGAAAGCCACGCTTAAAAACGTGCGCACCCGTTCATTTAAGGAGGGTGCATCCACCATCTCCCAGCAGCTGATTAAAAACACTCACCTTTCGCAGGAAAAGACGATCGAACGCAAGCTGAAAGAAATAAAGCTGACGTATCAGCTGGAAAAGAAATATTCCAAGGACGAGATACTCGAAAAATATCTCAATACCATTTATTTCGGCCACAGCTGTTTCGGGCTCCAGTCGGCGGCGGAATTTTACTTCGGCAAAACGCCCGAAGAGCTCGACCTCGCGGACGCGGCGATTTTGGCGGGACTCATCAAGTCGCCGAACAATTATTCCCCCTTCAAACACCCCGAAAACTGCATCCAGCGAAAAAAAATCGTCCTGTCCGCCATGCTTGCGCAGGGACATATCACCGAGGAGGAAAAGGCCGCAGCCGTCGCAAAGCCGCTTCCGCTCGGCCCGTCGGCGAGTTCGCTCGACAAAAGTTATTTCGATCGGGTGTTCGACGAGCTGGAGGAGCTGTCGGAAAAGTACGATTTTTCCCTCGGCGGAAACATTCGCATTTATACCTACCTCGACCCCGAGCTGCAAAATTACCTCGAAACGCTTGCCGACGCGAGCGAAACGGATAAGAGCTACAGCGTTTTGGACAACCGTACGCACGGGTTCAAGGCATATTATTCTACCGTCGGCCCGATCAGGCGGCTTCCCGGTTCTCTGATAAAGCCCCTGCTCGTCTATGCGCCCGCGCTCGAGGAAGATCTCATCTCCCCCGCTACGCCCATTCTGGACGAAAAGACGGATTTCGGGGGCTACGAGCCGAAGAATTTCAGCGGCACTTACAGCGGCTATATCAGCGTACGCGAAAGCCTTGCAAAGAGCGTCAATATCCCCGCGGTTAAGATACTCAATTCTACGGGCGTTTCGAAAGCGGCGGAATATATGAAAAAACTCGGGCTGGAGATTCCCGCGGACGACTATTCTTTGGCTTTAGCGCTCGGCGGCATGAAGGAAGGCTTCAGCTTAAACGAGCTGATAAACGCCTATTCCGCCTTTCCGAACGGCGGCGAATATTTCAGCTCGGGCTTTATCCGTAAAATCGTTATCGACGGTCGCTCGGCCTATCATAAAAACGACCGCGCGATGCGCGTCTTTTCCGACGACACCGCCTATCTGATAAACGATATGTTAAAGACGGCCGCGCAATCGGGCACGGCGAAAAAACTGAGGCCCCTCGCCCTTCCCATCGCGGCCAAAACCGGCACGAGCGGAACGAAAAACGGAAACACCGACGCTTATGCACTCTCTTATACCACCGACGATTGCGTGGGCGTATGGCTGGGAAACGCCGACAATTCTCCTATGGATATCACGGGTGGAGGGCTTCCGTGCAATATCGCCTTAAAAATAAACGAATACCTTTATTCGGCTCACGCGCCGTCGGACTTTGTCAAACCCGACGGAATCGAAAGCGTTACTCTCGATAAAGCGGAATATTATGCCACGCATAATATAATGCTCGCCGACGACGATACGCCCGTCGAAAAACGGTTTTCCGAAATATTCAAAAAAAGCGCCCTCCCTTCCGTTAAATCGGAAAGATTTTCCCACCCGTCCATTTCCGCGCCCTCTCTGTCTTATGAAAACGGCCGCGTGGTGATCCGTTTCAAAGAGGGTACGCCCGATTATTACGAATACCTCATCGACCGCTTTGACTCTGTCACGCATACTACCGTATATTCGGGAAAATATATCGACAGCTTTACGGACGAAAAATTGAAGGCGGGGAAAACGTACGTTTATACCGTAACCCCCGTCTATAAAAACAAAAAGGGACAACCGATCTCCCTCCCCGCCGTTACTACGAAGGCGGACGGAAGCCTGCGCCCCGTCGTCCCCGATACTCCGCCCGATATAGTCGAAAAGGATTGGTGGAATTATTGAGCCTGAAAAGCGACGTCGGAAAGTCGGCGAAGAGATTAAAGAAAAAGCCCCCGGAATTTTTCCGAAGGCTTTTTCTTTATACTTCTATACTTTCTAAACTTTCAAACGCTTCCGCGATCAATCCCTCCACATCCAATTTGCTTTCCTCCCGCAGGATATCTTTCAGCTTGGGGCGTATAGCGGGATAGTCGGGCAGAAATACCGTACAGCAATCCTCGTAAGGACGAATGGAAACGTCGTACGTGCCGATCTTCACCGAACGGTCGATAATCTCGTTTTTATCGAACCCGACGAGCGGACGGAGAACGGGCAGCTTTTCTACGACGGCATTGGAGGAAGTCATTCCCTCGATGGTTTGGCTGGCGACCTGTCCCAGACTTTCCCCCGTGATCAGACATTTGGCGTTTATCCGCTCCGCCTGGCGCTCGGCGATACGGAACATAAAGCGCCGCAGCAGCGTAATCATCAGTTCGGGCGCGCACTTTTCGTGGATGGCCTCCTGAATGTGCGTGACGCTGACGGTATTCAGCGTAGTTACTCCCGTATAAGCAGACAGAATCTGCGCGAGCTCCACTACCTTTTCTTTCGCCTGCATATTGGTATAGGGATAACTGTGAAAATGCAGACACTCTACAGTCATTCCCCGTTTGGCCATCATGTGACCTGCAACGGGACTGTCGATACCGCCCGAAATGAGGAGCAATCCTTTTCCCGCCGTACCCACGGGCATACCGTTCGCCCCCTCGAAAAACTCACCGAATACGAGCGCCGTACCGTTTTCGCGGATATCTACATAGACGTAAAAGGAAGGATTGTGGACGTCCACCGTCAAAGTTTTGAAATGCGCCAACAACCGCCCGCCGATCTCGCGGCTGATCTCTATGGACGTAAGCGGATACTTTTTGTCCCCCCTGTGCGTTTCCACCTTAAAGCTGCCGTCCTTTCCCGAAACCTTCTTTGCGGCCTCGAAAATACTGTCGAGATCGCTCCCAGTCTCGAAAGCGACGCTCATGGAATGGATTCCGAAAACCTTTTTAAGCCGCGAGACGATCGTTTCCGTTTCTTCTTCGTCGAAGCCCTCCACGAGATAACGGCCGCTGTAACGGTGCAGCTCGTGACGGATTCCCCTCAATGCTTTCTCGATATTCATCGAAAAAACGCGCTCGAAAAAACCTCTGTTTTTTCCTTTCAAAAATAATTCCGCATAGCGGATGATAATTACCTTTTTCATTTCGATATCCCGATTTAACTCATTCTTTCTTTCAATTCGAGTGCGATCGCATTGAGGATTTCCGCCGCCCAGTGAATCTCTTCTTCCGTAGTCTTGTTCGAAAAGCTCAAACGCAATACTCCGTCCGCCGTCTTTTCGTCATAACCGCAGGCAAGGATTACGCGGCTGTAACGGTTTTTCGCATTCGACGAGCAGGCGGAGCCCGTCCCTATAATCAATCCTTTATCGTCCGCCATATGCAGGAGAATCTCTCCCCGAAGTCCGAGCGCGGAGACGCTTAAAATATACGGCGAAGAAGTTTCGCCCGACAGCCGTATAAAAATATCTTTATCGAGCGCCGCCCAAAACCGTTCGCGGCAAAGCTTCAGCCGTTCGAAGTCGGCACGGAGCGTTTTGAACTTTTCCGAGGCGGCATATTCGAACATTTTAATTCCGAAAGTATTTTCCGTCCCGCTCCTGCGGCCGCTCTCCTGTCCGCCGCCGAAAATAAACGGCCGCAGAGCCAGCGGCTTCTTTTTAATCAGCGCGCCCGTTCCTTTAAGTCCGCCTATTTTATGGGCGCTGACCGAATATAAATCGATATCCTTACTTAAACGAAAAGGAATTTTTCCGTAGGCCTGAACACCGTCGCTGTGAAAGACCGCCTGCGGATTTTTCTCCTTTACCGCACGCGCAATTGCGTTTATATCGTTGATTGCGCCCGTCTCGTTGTTTACGTGGATCACGGAAACCAAGGACGTTTTATCGTCCACCAGCCTCAAAAGTTCTTCAGTGTCAACGCTGCCGTCGCGTTTGAGGGGCGCGAAGCGCGGCTGCGCGGCGCCCCGGTTTTTCAGCTCTGCGACGGACGCCGCGACGGCGGAATGTTCGCCTGCGGTAGTCACGACGTTTCCGCGCTTTCCGAAATTGAAAACCGCCTGATTATCCGCTTCCGTCCCGCAGGAGGTAAACACAAGCTCGAAGCTTTCGGCGTCCGCAATCGGAGAAAGCAAAGCGGAGCGCGCCTTTTTCAGCTCGCTCTGCAAAGCAAATCCTTCGCTGTACAGCGCGGAAGGATTAAAATAATTCGTCGTTAAATATTCCTGCGCGCGGCAAAGCGCCCGTTCATCGGGCTTCGTCGTGGCGGCATTGTCCAGATATATCATATTCCGCTCTTTGTTTATTTTCCCTGCGCCTTCTTCTTTTCCTGGCTCACGTAATCGGACTCCAGCGTTCCGCGCTTGACAAAGCGTAGCATATTGACGAGGAGCTCTTCTCTGCATTCCAAAATGTACAGTTTCTTTCCCGAGCTTTCGCCCGTCAGAATATACATGAAAAATTTCCCTTCCGCAGGCTCGCCGTTGGGGGTAAGCAAAATCCTTTTCGTCGCGGGATCGTTTGTCAAACGATCGTAGCTGTCGTTTTCGACGTCGCCCAGCTGTAATATCTCTTCCGATTGAATTTTATAGAGAAATTTGCGCTTATTGATATTGAATACTTTTGCAATCCTCAATTCCCCCGAGACAAACGTATAATCATAACTGACGTTTATACGTTTTTTTAAGGAAAAAAGAAAAAACCACAGAAGCCCGAAAAATACGACCTGCATTCCCGAAAACAATGCCAGGCTGCGCGCGGCCATAATAGCCTCCTGAATCTGTTCTGCCGTGATGTCCTCCGTCGGCTGCGCCTTGGAAAACGACGCAATCAGATTTGGCACCAGGATCAGAGCAAAAAGCAGGCCGATGAATAAGGAAATCCACGAGATGACGTTGACCACCTTATATTTCTTCGCATCCTTCACGGCCTTTGCGTTGACCGCGCTTTCCTCGTATAAAACGTCCATAAAAATATCCTCCAAAAAATCAAGCGACGGCGCGTTTGCGAAGCTCGCCCGTAAAACGCGCCGTATCCGCTCGGTTGTAACGCCTTACCTCAATCGGTTTTAACGTCCTGCGTCAGATTTCCAATCGGCCTTCGTAAACGGTTTTGACGCTGCCCATCAGCTCCACTTCGCCGTCCGAATGATAATTTACCACCAGGTCGCCGCCGCGAAGCTTGACCGTGATATTTGTATCTCTGTCGCAATAGCCGTTAAGCACCGCCGCCACGACGGCCGCGGCCGCACCCGTACCGCACGACCAGGTTTCCCCGTTTCCGCGTTCCCAAACGCGCATTTTAATCGTCACTCTGTTGACGACGCGGATAAACTCGGCGTTGATGCGTTCGGGGAAATATTCGCAGTTTTCAAAGAGCGGGCCTACCGTTTCGACATCTACGGCATCGACTTTCTCACTGAATACCACGCAGTGGGGATTGCCGAGATTGACCAGCGTGACCTTATATTCCTTTCCGCCGATCGTCGCGGGCTTATTGACGATTTTGTCCTCTTTCCAGACGCAGGGGATATTTTCGCCCGCGAGTTCCGCCTTACCGAGATTGACACTCGCGGAATTCACCTTTCCGTTGAAAGAATATACCGTCACCTCATTGATGCCGTTCGCAGTCTCGATCTTCATTTCCCGACGGGGAACAATACCCTTTTCATAGAGATATTTTCCGACGCAGCGAATGGCGTTTCCGCCCACCCTGCCTTCCGTTCCGTCCTTATTGAAAATACGCATTTTCGCGTCGGCCACGGCCGAATTTTCGATCAGCACAATTCCATCGCCGCCGATTCCGTAATGGATATTGACATAATTGATCGCAATGGATTCGGGACAGGTAATCTTGCCGTCGCGGTTGTCGAAATAGATATAATCGTTGCCGCAGGATTGCATTTTCGTGAAGGAAAGCTGAAGCTTTTCCTTTCTCAAATGATTGATATCGACCAGCTCGGTGTTGTCCTCGGTAAATTTGCTGGCGATAATGTCCGCGAGCGCGTTGGCCGTATCGAGCGCCGTCAGGACCGTAATCCCGAGCAGAATCGCGTGATGATGCAGGCGGATAAAGTCGTTGATCGACTCGAGGTCGGTTTTGCCCGTATAGACGATATAGTCGATTTTCCCCTCATTCATCAGCTTGACGACCGTATCGGTAGCGGAAAGCCGATCCACCACCGTAACGTCCACGCCGAGTTCGGAAATGACTTCCGCCGTGCCTTTGGTGGCATACATCGTACAGCCGAGGTCGGCAAACTTTTTGGCGATCGAAACGATATCCAACTTATCCTGATCGTTGACCGTCATATAGACGCCGACGGGCCGCTGTTCGGAGGGGTGACACATTTTGAACCCCGCGGAGACAAGTCCCTTGAACATCGCTTCCTCGATCGTCTTGCCGATCCCGAGTACCTCGCCCGTGGATTTCATCTGCGGCCCCAGCTGGGAATTGACGTCGTTGAGCTTTTCAAAGCTGAACACGGGCACCTTGACAGCCACATAGGGCGACGCGGGATACAATCCCGTTCCGTATCCCAGCTTTTTCAGCTTCGCGCCCACGATAATCTTCGTCGCCAGCTCCACCATCGGCACGCCCGTCACCTTGGAGATATAAGGCACCGTCCTCGACGCGCGCGGATTGACCTCTATCACGTAAAGCTGACCGCGATAAATGAGGTACTGAATGTTGATGAGCCCTTTTGTCTTAAGCTCCAGCGTCAGCTGCGTAGAAACCTCGATAATGCGTTCGAGCATGGTATCCTCGAGGTTATAGGGCGGATATACGGCGATCGAATCGCCCGAATGGATACCCGTGCGCTCGATATGCTGCATGATACCGGGAATGAGCACGTCCGTGCCGTCGGAAATGGCGTCCACTTCCAATTCGGTACCCATGAGATATTTATCGCACAAAACGGGATTTTCTATTCCCTGCGCGAGAATGACGTCCATGTAGCGGCTCACGTCCTCCTCGGTGAAGGCGATCGTCATGTTCTGTCCGCCGATTACGTAAGAGGGACGGAGCAGCACGGGATATTCCAGCCGCTCAGCCGCCTTCAAAGCCTCGTCTTTGGTCATGACGGTAATTCCCTTCGGGCGCGGAATGGCGTATTTTTCGAGCAGTGCTTCGAAACGCTCTCTATCCTCCGCCACATCCACACTGTCGGCCGACGTCCCGAGGATACGGATTCCGTGCGTCGAGAAATAACGGCAGAGATTGATCGCCGTCTGGCCGCCGAACGTAATGATGACGCCGTACGGTTTCTCCACGTCGATGACGTGCTGGACGTCCTCCGCGGTCAGCGATTCGAAATACAGCCTGTCGGCCGTATCGAAGTCGGTGGAAACCGTTTCGGGATTGTTGTTGATGATGACGACTTCGTAACCCAGCTCCTTCAGCGTCCATACGCAATGAACGGAGGAATAGTCAAATTCGATTCCCTGTCCGATACGGATGGGACCCGAACCGATAACGATAATTCTCTTTTTCTCGCTTTTGGCGACAAAGGGTTTCGCCTCGTCGTGGTCGGCTTCGTCGTAGGTCGAGTAGAAATACGGCGTGCGCGCGGAGAATTCCGCACCGCAGGTATCGACCATTTTGAATACCGCTTTTTTATGATACGGCACTTTTTTGCCGCTGAATTTTTCGATATCCTTATCGAGATATCCCAGCTTTTTACCCCTTTCGTAGATTTCGCGGGGCAACTTGTCCGAAGCTGTATTTTTTCCGCAATCCGCGAGTTCGCTTTCGTACTCGACAAGATTTTTCAGCTTGTTCAAAAACCATCTGTCAATCTTGGTGAGCGCGAAGATTTCGTCCACGGAAATTCCGCGGCAAAGCGCCTGATAGACGACAAACAATCTTTCGTCCGTCTTTTCGGGAAGCCTGGCAAGAAGCTCCTCCTTAGACAGCCCGATCTGCTTTTTATGGTTGAGCGTAGTGAGTGAAATTTCCGCGCCGCGCACCGCTTTCATGATTGCCATTTCGAAGGAAGTGCCGATCGCCATGACCTCGCCCGTCGCCTTCATACGGGTGCCCAGCTCACGCTTGGCGTAAAGAAATTTATCGAACGGCCATTTCGGAAGCTTTACGACCACATAATCGATCGTCGGCTCGAAGCAGGCAAACGTTTTACCCGTGACGTCGTTTCTGATTTCGTCGAGCGTATAACCGAGCGCGATCTTCGTCGCCACTTTGGCAATGGGATATCCCGTCGCCTTGGACGCGAGTGCAGACGAACGGCTGACTCTGGGGTTGACTTCTATGACGGAATATTCGAAGGAATCGGGATCGAGCGCAAACTGCACGTTGCAGCCGCCCTCTATGCCCAGCTCGGTGATGATCGCAAGCGACGCGCTGCGAAGCATCTGATATTCCTTATCCGCAAGCGTGACGGCGGGCGCGATGACGATCGAATCGCCCGTATGGATACCGACGGGGTCGAAATTTTCCATGGAGCAGACGGTGAGCACGTTGCCCGCGCCGTCGCGCAGCACTTCGAATTCGATTTCCTTCCAGCCGCCGATGTATTTTTCTATCAGTACCTGCGTAATGGGCGAAAGCATCAGTCCGTTATGGGAAATGCTGCGAAGTTCCTCCTCGTCGTAGGCTACGCCCCCGCCCGCGCCGCCCAGCGTATAAGCGGGCCGCACGATTACGGGATAGCCGAGACGGTTTGCGATCGCGACGCATTCGTCCACAGTATAGGCGATATCGGACGGAACGCAGGGCTGATGGATCTTTTCCATCGTCTCCTTGAACAATTCCCTGTCCTCGCTGCGGTCTATCGCGTCCAGCTTCGTGCCGATCAGTTTGACGCCGTGACGGGCAAGGAAGCCCGACTTTGCAAGCTTACAGCCCATCGTAAGCCCCGTCTGACCGCCGAGAGAAGCCAGCAGACTGTCGGGCTTTTCCTTGAGAATGATGCGCTTGAGGCTTTCCTCCGTAAGGGGTTCGAGATATATCTCGTCGGCCAGCGCGCGGTCGGTCATGATCGTCGCGGGATTGGAATTGCAAAGCACGACATTGATGCCTTCATTTTTCAGAACGCGGCAGGCCTGCGCGCCCGCATAGTCAAATTCCGCGGCTTGTCCGATGACGATGGGTCCCGAACCGATAACCAATACTTTCTTTATATCGCTTCTCTTAGGCATGGCTCTTCTCCTTTTGCATATTCGTCATAAACTTGTCAAACAGCAGGTTCACATCGTGCGGACCGCTGCACGCCTCGGGGTGAAATTGTACGGTAAAAGCGTCTATCTCGTCGTAGCTTACGCCTTCGCAGGTATTGTCGTTGACGTTGATAAAGCTGATCCTTCCGTTTTTCACCGTAGAAGAAAGCACCTCGTAGCCGTGGTTCTGACTGGAGATATATACCCTGCCCGTCGCCAGCCGCTTCACGGGCTGGTTGGCCCCTCTGTGTCCGTATTTCATTTTAGCGGTTTTGCCGCCCATGGCCAGCGCGAACAGCTGGTGCCCGAGGCAAATGCCGAAAATAGGCTTCTTGCCCGCCAGCTTCTTAAGCTCCGCGATGATTTCCGGATTGTCTTCGGGGTCGCCGGGGCCGTTGGTCAGCATGATCCCGTCGGGATCGAGCGCGAGGATCTGTTCCGCCGTGTAGAAAGCGGGCACCTGAAGCACATAACAGTCCCGCTTTAACAGCTCGCGGATAATATTATTTTTACAGCCGAAATCCCAAACCGCCACCTTGAAACGGGCAGACGCCTTATCCCCGTATTCCTTTACCGATTGGCAGGTGACCGTCGGGACGGCGTTCTTTATGCGGTATTTTTTAAGTTCCTCCGTATCCTTGAGCGGCTTCGAGGAAATGCAGGCGTTCATAACGCCCGTTTCGCGCACGATTTTCGTCAGCTCGCGCGTGTCTATCCCGCAGACGCCGATGACGCCTGCTTTCTTGAGATATTCGTCCAGCGTTTCCCGACAACGGAAGTTTGAGGGAATCTCGCATTCCTCGCGCACGACGTAAGCCGAAACCCATGGCTTTTCGCTTTCGAAATCCTCGGGAATAATTCCGTAATTTCCGATCAGCGGAAAGGTCTGCGTGACGATCTGGCCATAATAGCTGGGATCCGTCAGCGTTTCGATGTAGCCCGTCATTCCCGTCGTGAAAACGAGTTCCCCGACGGTGTCGCCCTCCGCACCGAAACGGAAGCCCTGAAACACTTTTCCGTTTTGCAACGTCAGATAAACTTTGTTTTTCTTCATATGCTTCCTTCTCTATAATAATTCTTTTCTATATCGAGTTTTGTTCTCCGTCCGCGTTTCCCTCGGTCAATCGCGCATCAGCTTGCACATGACCGCTTTCTGGGCGTGGAGCCTGTTTTCCGCCTCGTCGAAGATATCGTCCGCGTGCGCTTCGAGCACGTCCTCTGAAATCTCCTCGCCGCGGTGCGCGGGCAGACAATGCAGCACCATCGTGTCCTTTTTGGCGCACTCCATGACCTCCGCGTCGATCCGGAAACCCGCAAACGACTTTTCCCGAAGCGCCTTTTCTCCTTCCTGCCCCATGGAGGCCCAGACGTCCGTATAAAGAACGTCCGCGTCCTTCGCCGCTTTTTTCACGTCCGAGGTGATTTCGAATTTATCTCCGAATTCCTCCGCCCATTTCGTAAGCTCCGCGTCGGGACGATATCTTTCGGGACAGGCGATGGAAAACTTCATGCCCATCTTCAGCGCGCCCACCATTAAGGAATTCGCCATGTTGTTTCCGTCTCCGATAAAACACATTTTAAGTCCGCTGAAGCTACCCTTATATTCGCGGATCGTCATGAGATCCGCAAGCACCTGGCAGGGATGACAATAGTCCGTCAAAGCGTTGATGACGGGGATCGAGCCATATTTTGCGAAATCCTCCACTTCGCTTTGGGCGAATGTGCGGATCATCAGTCCGTCGAGATATCTCGAAAGCACGCGCGCAGTATCCTTTACGGGCTCGCCGCGGCCCAGCTGGAGATCTCGGTCCGATAAAAAGAGCGCGTAACCGCCCAGCTCGTACATCCCCACCTCAAACGAAACGCGCGTGCGCGTCGAGGACTTCTGAAAAATCATGCCCAGCTTTTTGCCCTTGAGATAATCCTTGTGAATGTTGTTTTTCCTCTCGTACTTGAGCTGATCCGCCAGATTGAGAATACCCAGAATCTCCTCCCGCGTCAGATCGCCCAGCTTCAATAAATGTTTCATTGCGCGTTCTCCTCGCCTATAATTTATAAATTATCTTTATTTTTCCGCGTTTTCCAGCACGCCGTTCAAGATTTCCAAGCCCTCGTTCATTTCCGCTTTGGTAATGTTTAAGGGCGGCAAAAGCCTGAGCCTGTCGTGCGCCGTCAAAATCATCAGCCCCTTTTCGAGACACTCCTCCGCCAGCTCTCTCGCCGACTTTTCCGAACGCACCGCCACGCCGATCATCAGTCCCATTCCCGTTACGGCCTCCACGCCTTTCATCTTTGAAATAAACGTCCTTAAATATTCGCCCTTCGCCCGCACTTCGAGAAAGAGCTCCTCCGTCAGCCGCTTGACGACGTTGAGCGCCCCCGCGCATATCGCGGGATTCCCCCCGAACGTCGTCCCGTGATCGCCGCAGGAAAAAACCGCCGCAGCCTTTTCAAACAACAGACAGGCGCCGATGGGCAACCCTCCGCCCAATCCTTTCGCCGTTGTTACTATGTCCGGCATAATACCATACGCCTGATAAGAATACATATATCCCGTACGGCCGTTCCCCGTCTGCACTTCGTCGATAATGACAAGAATATCATTTGCCTGACAAAATTCAATGGTTTGTCTGACAAAGCTTTTATCCAATACGTGAACGCCGCTTTCGCCCTGAATCAATTCCAGCATTACGGCGCAGGTCTTTTCTGTAACTTTTGATTTTAAGCTTTCGAAATCGGGCTTTGCATAGGAAAATCCCGCGGGGAAGGGTCCGAAATATTTATGGAAGACGTCCTGCCCTGTAGCCGCCAGCGTCGCCAGCGTTCTGCCGTGAAAGCTATCCGTCAGCGTAACGATTTCATAGCGTTTATTATCGCCGTATTTCAGTGCGGAATATTTTCGCGCCGCCTTTATCGCACATTCGTTGGCTTCCGCCCCCGAATTGCCGAAAAAGACCTTCTTCGCCCCGGATTTTTTGCAGAGCCGTTCGGCAAGCTCGGTCTGCGGCTGCGTATAATACAGATTGCAGGCATGCTGTACTTTTCCAAGCTGTTCGGTTACGGCTTCTTTCCAGGACTCGTCGTTCATGCCGAAAATATTGACGCCTATCCCGCTGGTGAAATCGACGTACTTCCTGCCCGAGGCGTCGGTGACCGTCGCACCTTCGCCGCTCTCTATCGCCAATGCAAAGCGGTTATATGTAGGCGCGATGTATTTTTTATCCTTTTTTTCTATTTTTTCAAAGTCCATGACAGACATCCTTCACCGTTTTTTCAAAAAATAAGACTGATTTTAAGAAAATCAGTCACCGTTTACAAACATTGTTCCCATTCCTTCATCCGAAAGAAGCTCCATCAAAATAGAATGATTAACCCGACCGTCGGTGATAAACACTTTTTTCACACCGCGGCGAATGGCTTCCTTGCAGCATTCTATTTTCGGAATCATCCCTCCCGAGATAATTCCCTGCTTCACGAGAGAAGGAATATCGGATACGAACACTTTTTTTATTAACGACTCCTCGTTATTTTTATCCTCCAGCAATCCGCGGATATCCGTCATCAAAATCATACTTTCCGCCTGCAACGCCCCCGCGATTACGGAAGCAGCCGTGTCGGCATTGATATTATAGACGTTTCCCTGATTGTCGTAGCCTACCGTAGCGATTACGGGAATATATCCCGTTTTCAGGCAGTCTTCTATGATACCGATATCGATATCGGTGATCTTTCCCACATAGCCGAGTTGCTCGTTTTCCTTTTCACAGCCGAGCATATGGCCGTCTATCCCGCTAATTCCCACCGCTTTGCCGCCACAGGCTTCCAGCTGGTTGACGAGGGCTTTATTGATTTTTCCCGCGAGGACCATGCGGACGACCTCCGCCGTTTCCGCATCCGTATAACGCAATCCGTTTACGAATTTGCTCTCGATCCCCAGCCGTTTAAGCATTTCGGAAATATCGGGACCGCCGCCGTGAACGAGCACCACCTTGATCCCCACAAGCTGCAAAAGAACCAGATCGCGCATGACGGAAGCCTTTAATTCTTCGTTGATCATGGCGTTTCCGCCGTACTTGATCACGAGAATTTTATCGTTATACTTCTTGATATAAGGCATCGCCTCCGCCAAAAACTCTGCCTGTTCCTGTTTGGAAATCATCTTACCACCATTTTATTTTTTCTATTATACCACACTGTCGGCCGTTTGTCAACCTTTCCCGATAATTTTCGCGTCGTGAAAAGGGAAAAATCAGCTTCTGTAATCGCCGTTGATATGTACGTATTCATAGGTGAGATCGCACCCCCAGCCCACCGACGAATAATTTCCGTCGTGCAGTTCGATCTCTATGCCGATCTCCTTTTCGGAAAGTATCTTTTTCGCCGCGGCTTCGGAAAAATCTATTCCCCGTCCGTCCTCGCAGACTTCTATCTTTCCCGCAGCCGAAACGAAAGCGACGCCGATTTTATTTACGTCCACCGCCGCGCCCGAATAACCGATCGCGCAAAGCACGCGCCCCCAATTGGCGTCCGCGCCGAAAATCGCCGCCTTCAAAAGATTGGAGCATACCACTGATTTGGCGACGGTCCTCGCCACCTGTTTTGATTTTGCGCCCCTCACCGTACATTCGATCAGCTTCGTGGCGCCTTCGCCGTCTGCGGCAATCTTTTTACACATCGCCGTCGTCACTTCGTGAAGCGCGCGGCAGAACTTTTTATACTCCGTATCCGTTCTGTCGATGAGCGCGTTCCCCGCTTCGCCGCTCGCCATGATACAGAGCGTGTCGTTCGTCGAGGTATCGCGGTCAACGCTGACCATATTCAGCGAATCCTTTACGTCCGACGAGAGGGCTTTTTGTAGCATTTGGGGAGTAATATTCACGTCGGTCGTAATAAACATAAGCATGGTGGCCATATTGGGGCAGAGCATGCCCACCCCCTTGCAGATAGCGCCGATTTTGCACGTCACGTCCCCGAGGCGGAATTCGTAAGCGAGCTGTTTGGAAACGGTGTCCGTGGTCATGATCGCTTCCGCCGCAAAGACGTTGTTTTCGGATGCGTTTCCCAGCCCCCCGACCAGATTTTCCATGCCCGCCGCGATGGGCTCGAGGGACAGCTTTTGCCCGATGACCCCCGTCGAAGCCACGACTACGTCGCCCGCAGGAATACCGCAGTGCTTCTCTACGAGAGCGCACATCCCTTCCGCAATTTCAATGCCGTCGGCGTTGCAGGTATTGGCGTTGCCGCTGTTGACGATTACGGCGCGGGAATAGCCGTCGGCCACATGCTTCTGCGTAACGAGAATCGGCGCTCCCTTGACAAGATTTTTCGTATAGACGCACGCCGTCGCCGCTCTTCGGTCGCAGACGATCAGCGCCAGATCCTTCTTTTTTTTATTTTTGCGGATACCGCAATGGATTCCGTTTGCGGAAAATCCTTTCGGAGCGCAGACGCCGCCTTCGATTTGTTTCATTTCTTTATCAATTCCGTTCTTTCTCATTTCAATCTTTCCTCAATCGCTCCCCGTTATTTCAAAAAAGCGTCCTCTTCCAATCCGAGTGCGATATTCATATTCTGCACGGCCGCGCCCGAGGCTCCCTTGCCCAAATTGTCGAACCTCGAGCAAAGCAAAATTTGCTCCTCGTTGCCTCCGACAAAAATTTCCATGCGGTTGGTACCCGCTAAACGGGCGGCGTCCAGAAAGGAACGTTCCTCCCCGTCAACGGAAATGAATTTCGCCCCCGCGTAAAAGTCGCGGTAAAACTCCCTGATCGCGGCGGGCGCAGGCGTCCCCTTGATTTTGTCCGCGTACAGCGGCACCGTAACGCACATGCCGCAGTAGTAATCCGCGACGATGGGATTGAAAATCGGCGCACGGGAAAGCCCGCACACTTTCGTCATTTCGGGCAGATGCTTATGTTTCAGCGTCAGACCGTACTGCCGCGGGCTGTCGAGCTCTTTCGCCCGATCCACAGCCTCGTACTGCGCGATCATTTTTTTGCCGCCCCCGCTGTAACCCGTCACGGAATGAGCGACGAAAGGATAATCGGAAGGCACGAGCCCTTCGCTGACGAGAGGATAAACCAAAGAAATAAATCCGCCGGCATGACAGCCGGGATTGGCGATGAACCTGCCCGTCGCTATCGATTTTCGAAAATCGGGGGAAAGCTCGGGGAATCCGTACGCCCAGCCGTCCGCCGTACGATGAGCCGTCGAGGCGTCGATAATTTTCGTTTCGGGATTTTCGCACAATAAAACGGCCTCTTTTGCCGCCGCGTCAGGCAGACATAAAAAGACAATGTCCGCTTCATCGATCCGCTTTTTCCGCTCTGCAGTATCTTTGCGCAAGTCTTCGGGAATGGAAAGAAGCTCGATGTCTCTGCGCGCGGCGAGCCGATCGAAAATCTGAAGCCCCGTCGTACCCTCGCGGCCGTCTATAAATACTTTATACATATTAAAATTATTCCGTTTCCTTATAGATAAAGCGTTCGGGCGCAAAAACGCGCCCGAGTGCGTCCGTCGGCAGACTTTATTTCAGCTTCTTGGCGTCGAGAAGCGCTTTGACCTTAATGGGAAGGCCGAAGAGGTTGATAAAGCCTTCCGCGTCGTTTTGATGATATGCGCCACCGTCGTCGTCGAACGTGGCGATGTCCTCGCTGTAGAGCGAATAGGGAGACGTAATCCCCGCATTCATGACGTTCCCTTTGTAAATCTTGAGCTTTACGTCGCCCGTCACCGTCTTTTGAGTTTCGTCCACGAAAGCGGTCAACGCTTCGCGCAAGGGCGTAAACCACTGTCCGTCATATACCATTTCGCCGAATTTAAGCGCGATCATCTGCTTATAATGCATGGTCGCCTTATCGAGACAAATGGATTCCAAAAGCTCGTGCGCGGTATAGAGAATGGTTCCGCCCGGGGTTTCATATACGCCGCGGGACTTCATACCGACCAAACGGTTTTCAACCATGTCGCAAAGCCCCACGCCATTTTCTCCGCCCACTTTATTCAGCTTTTCGAGGAGGGAAATACTGTCCATCTCCACGCCGTCGATCGCCGTGGGAATTCCCTTTTCGAAATGAACGGTGATATACGTCGGCTTATCGGGCGCCGCCCAAGGCGACACGCCGAGTTCGCATATCTTATCGTAATCGGGTTCGTTTGCGGGGTCCTCGAGATCGAGCCCCTCGTGAGAGAGGTGCCAAAGGTTTTTATCTTTGGAATAATTGGTTTCGCGCGTAATTTTCAGAGGAATGTGATGCGCTTCCGCATACTCGATTTCCTCTTCGCGGCTCTTGATATCCCACACGCGCCAAGGCGCGATAATCTTCATTTCGGGCGCAAACGCTTTGATCGTCAGCTCGAAACGCACCTGATCGTTTCCTTTGCCCGTACAGCCGTGACAAATGGCGTCAGCGCCCTCTTTCTTTGCAATTTCCACGAGACGCTTGGCGATGACGGGACGGGCAAAGGACGTTCCCAGCAGATATTTGTCCTCGTATTTCGCCCCCGCCTGTACGGTGGGATAAATATAATCCTCGATAAATTCTTTTTTCAGATCTTCTATGTAGAGCTTGGACGCACCTGTTTTCAGAGCCTTTTCCTCCAGGCCCTCCAGCTCCGATTCCTGTCCTACGTCGGCGGAAACGGCGACAATCTCGGGGTTTCCGTAATTTTCTTTCAGCCAGGGAATGATGATGGACGTATCAAGTCCGCCCGAATACGCAAGCACGATTTTTTTGAAAGTTTCTTTTTGTTCCATGATGAATGCTCCTGTTTTTCGGATGTCCGCGATTGTCTTATCCAATGCGGCTCCGTTTTATTTATCGCGCTTTATTATACTACCCGAAATCCGTTCCGTCAAGCAAATTTCAGCTGTTTTTGTAAAAAACATGAATTTTTTTGCATATATCATAGAAAAATATTCATTTTTCAACGTCTATTCTGTATAAACGAATATTTTCTATTATAATCCGCGGCTTTGAAAAGTCCTATCCTTCGAAAAAAAGGATTTCCGCCTGAACGACGACCTCGTCGGCGGCGTTGAAGCCCTGCACCAAAAACGCGCCGTTCTCCGCGCGTTTGCGGTAAAATCGAAGCGCGTCGCCCTCTCGACATTGTCGGATATAACCGAGCGCAAATCCTTTCAGTTTCTTTTCCTTTAATTCCGCCACGGAAAAACAATTGAAACAATAATCGGCATAGCGCGTATTGTTGACGTGCATGTTATGATCGTATTCGGAATTGGCCACCGTCATAGAAAAGCGCAGTTCCCCCTCCTCGGGACGGAAAGGCGGAAATTTCCAGCGATTTATATCGAGCGCCCTCGAAGGATTATAGGAAGAATAATCCTGATTGTCGAGCACTTTCGACTGCAAAAGCTTGCCTGTGTGCATATCCACCATACACCAGCGGGACGTCGCGTTTAACAAAACGTCCCCCCTTGCGGATAAAATTTGATATTCCCTTCCGAAAACGACATAGGAGGGCGGCGTCGGCCAGGTTTTTACAGAGATATGCTCGCCGAGCGGTACGGGAGCAAGAAACTCGCAGCGGATATTCGTCAGCATAAAAGCATAACTGCGCGGCTTAAGGTACGAATAGCCGAAACCGAGCTCGTCCGCGCTGGAGCAAGCTACTTCTTCAAGGTACGCCAAAACCGCCGAAGGTTTGAGCTCGTCCTTAAAGTCCACGTCGCAGTATTTAACGTCAAACGTTTTAATATGTTCGTATAATTCCATAAAATTATTATACACCCCACAAAGAAAAAAGTCAACGGACAAACGCCCTTATCTATGATAAATATGGTAAAAAGGCGGCCTTTTTACCAACCTTCTCGACAGTGGCGCCGCTTAAAAAACTTACAAATTTTGAGAGGTTTTTTGAGGATTTCTGTTGACTTATGTATATATTTGTTGTATAATACTGTATGTAAAGTATTATTTCAGTATTTCAGACAGACCAATACTCTGTCAGGCAGAATTACCAATGAGGAGATAAAAAATGGCTGAACAGGAAAAACTGCGCGCCGAGGATATTCCCGACGAAGAATTTTCTCTGACGGGAGGCGCCGAAGAACAGGGCATCACGATCAGCTCCGATCTCATCCGCGGGCACATCAATACGATCATCTTGAGAAGCCTTTACGACGGGGATAAGTACGGTTACGATATTATAAACGAGATCGAAAAGAAGAGCGGCGGACTTTATACGTTGAAACAGCCTACGCTTTACAGCGCGCTTAAGCGGCTCGAAGCCCTCCGCTACGTAGAGTCTTATTACGGCGACTTTTCCAACGGCGGGCGGCGCAAATATTTTCGGCTGACGGATAAGGGCAAGGAGATCACCGAAAGAAATCTTTCCGAATGGGAATATTCGAGAACGATCATCGACAGCCTTATCTCAGACGGCAACGCCCACTACGACTTTTCTTTTATCACGGAAAAGCAAAAGGAGCTTCTCGATATCAAGAAGACGCTCGCCGCGCGCGAATCCGCCCTTGAAGACGAAAGAAACGCCCTGAATAATCTCAAAAACGAATTGCAGCGCGAACGGTCGCTGCTGTCGGTTCAAAGCTCCTCTTTAAGTACGCAGAAATCCGACTTCAACGAGCTGAAAGACAAAATAAACGCTCAAAAGGCGGAGCTGGAAGAAAAACAACGCATCTTAAGCGAAAAGCAGGGTGAAATCGACGCCAAAGAGATCGAGCTGAACGAAAAGCAGAACGAAATCCGCGAGGCAAAGGCAGAGCTCGAAAGACAGCGCGGAGAAATAGACGCGCTGAAAAATACCGTAGAATTCCAAAAAATCGAGCTGGACGATAAAATCACGGAGCTGGACGAAGTTAAAGCCTCCACCGTTGCCCAATCGGAAGAACTTGAAGAAAAGCAGTCGGAGCTGTCTTCCCTTCAGGAAGAATTAGCGCAAAAGCAAGACGATCTGCTCTCTATACAGGCGGAACTCGAAGAAAAGCGCTCCGCGCTCGAAGCGGCGCAAAAAGCCCTTGCGGAACGCGAAAGCGCCGTCTCCACCCTGCAATCCTCCGCCGCGGACAAAGAAAGCGAGCTTGCCGCCCGCACAGCCGCGCTCGAAGCAGCCGAAACCCGCCTGGCGGACAAGCAGAGAGAAATCGAAGCCGCCGAAGAAAAAGTCAGGATTCAGCGCGCAGACATCGAAGAACGGGCGATCGCCCTCGATTCCCTGCGGTCGGAGCTCGACGAAAAAACCTCGGAGAATTACGACCTGCTTTCCCGCCTCCGAGACGAACAGTCGAAGCTGGAGGAACAGAAAGTCCTGCTCGAACAGCGGCAGACGGAATATGAAAGCGTGCGGGAGGAAAACGAAGAGCTTTCGGCGGTAAAAACGGAACTCGAAGAGAAAAAGGCGGATATTGCCGCCCTTCGAAGCGCTTTGGCCTCGCACGAACAGGCGATGCAGCTTTTGAAAACCGACCTTGAAAACAAAACGGCGGAACATTTCAACCGTTCGGTGGAATTAAAGGCCCAACAGGCACAGCTGGACGAACAAAGAGAAAAGCTCGAGCTCTCCAAGCGGGAAACGGCGGAAAGGCTCGCGGAGCTAGAAGAGACGAAATCTCGCTTGGAAGAAAAGGAAACGGAGCTTGCGGAGCGGGAAAAGGCGATCGGAGAATTGACCGATTCCATGAAATCCTCGGAAGAAAACGTCTCCTCTACCCTCTCCGAACTCCGGGCACGGGAAGCTGCCGTCGCGGAGAAGGAAGAAGCTATCGCAGCCGAACGTGCGGAATACGAACGTCTCAGAGAACTGTTGGAAACGGAAAGAGACGCTTTTACCGCGGAAAAGGAAACGTTTGAAGCGGAGCGCCTTAAGCTGGAAAGCGCCAAGACCTACCTCGACGAGAAGGAAAACGAACTGCAGTCGAAAAGCGAAGCGCTGGAAACCGACCAGGCAGCTTTAGAGGAGGCGCGCAGGCAGTTTACGGAAAAACAGGCAGACCTGGAAAAGAAAAACTACGAACTGACGGAAAAGGAATACGAACTGGAAGCCCGCCGCCAGACTTTGGAAATGCAAAAATCGCAGACGGATACGTCCTCTGCGGATATTCAGCGTCAGCGCGACGAGACGTCTGCCAGACATGCAGAGCTACTTCGTCTCAGCGAACAACTGCAAAACGAATCGGCCGCGCTCCGCCAGCAGCAGAAGGATCTTGCTACGAGACAGGCAATCTACAATCAGCAACAGCTGGAATTTATGACGCAAAAAAACACGCTTGCGGCTCAGCAGTTCGATTTTGCGGACAGGTTGAGCACTTATAACGCGCAGGTAAAACAATTTAACGAAAGTCTCGCGCGGTTTAACGAAGAAAAGAACGAATTTCAATTGCTCAAGCAGAAGCTGGAGACGGAAAAGCAGGAGGCCGAAAAGAGACAGGCAGAGCTGGAAGAAACGAAAGCGGAGCTTGAAAGGCAAAAAACAGAAGCGGAAAAATCGCGGTTGGAAAATGATAAAAAGCACCTCGAAGCCCTTGCGGAATTTCAGGAAAAATCCGCCGCACTGGACAGACAGACTACCGAGCTTAAAGAACGGGAGCTCGATCTCGAAAGCAGAGAAAACGCTTTGAACGCAGCGCGCAGGGAATTTAATTCCCGCCGCTATGCCGCGGGATACGCGGTGCCGGCAGATCAGTTCTACACCTCCCCCGCCCCCTATACGGCTACAGCTGCCGGATACGCCGAAGGCGGGCGAAACGGCCCGCTTTCCCAAACGCCCGTCCAATCGGCACCCTTTGCCGAAAAACAGGAACAAAGGATCGATTTCGGAGATCTGCACGAACGCGCAAGGACGGACGGTATCCAAATTAAAACGGCAGGCAGCATGGGCGGAAAGCCCAAGGCCGCGGGAGACAATTTCGCCCCCGTTTTCAATAAGGGTCTGACGTTATTTAAGGCGGCTCTCATCGCGTTTTGTATCGTGATCGCAGAAAGCCTCGCCGTCTTTTTCGTAAAGGACAAAATCGGCGTTTCGGGGCTCTATCCCGCAATCGGCTGCGGCGCGGGATTTCTGGCTTTTCTCGTGTGTACGATCATGTATGCCTGCGGCTATCGCCCCCAGGCCCGCAGGAGCAAGCATCCCGCTTATATCCTCAACGCCTCTATCCTATTTGTCATCGCCGTCATCGCGGTAACGATGATCGCCGTATATCTCAAGGTAGATCTCAAGCAGCCCGCGGAGCTGCTCAAGTATGTGCTTCTGCCCGTCACTTACCTTCTCAACCTCGTTTTCTTTGCGGTATTTTATTATTTATTTTCTCTAAATTCGAAAAACTCTGCCGCCGGAAACGAATAAACGTTTTGAGCATTATAAAAAGCCCCTGCGCCTCACGGCTTCAGGAGCTTTTTTATTTGTCTGTTCTAATTTTCTTTGACGGCGCGAGAACGGGGCTTTTTCATCGTTTCGTGCGTCGCGCAGTATTTATCCGCGAGACATACCAGCCATCCCTCTTTGGAACGCGGCATCCACATCGGAGTCAACGGATACATATGCGTGCGAATGATATAATATATTTTATCGCTGACGCCAAAGGTCTCCCTCGCATTTTTCGCGGCCAGCGCGGTATGGCAAACCCCGTGAAGCCGTCCTTTCCGCTTGCGGATATGCCAGTCGTATAAATAGAAGTCGTGCAAAAACGCCCCGACGACCAAGCTTTCTTCATCCACCATCCAACGCCACTTCCGCGCAAGATACAGGCTGTAACACGCCACGTTGAGACAATGCCGATAGGTGCTGACGTCGCCGTGCTGTACGTAAGCTTTCATTTTCAATACGGACTCGTGCTCCAGATATGGCCGCAGATATTCCAGAACGGAATATTTGTATTGCATAACCTTTTCTTCCATTCCCTTTCGAGCCTCCCTTATCTTTATTATAGCTTCTTTTTATCTAAAAGTAAAGCACGGTAAAGTATTTTTATCGTTTTTTCACCGTATTTTCTCTTTCCTTTTTCTTCCTTTATTTTCACGTGAAACAAAAAGCTTCGTTAGCCTGAAGGAGAACGAAGCTTTTAAGCTATTTTATTTCAATTCCAAAAAGGCGTCGCGGTGCTCTACGGACGTAGAAAAAACGATCTGCGTTTTCGTCTTTCCGAAATGCTGAAGCTCGCCGATAAAGTGGTCGAGTTCGGTCGTAGTACGGAAAAGAACCTCTATCAGCATCGCGTAATCCCCTGTCACGCAGTTACATTCCACTACGTTGGGACAGGAACGGATATAAGGATAAAATTCTTTTTTCTGTACGGGCTCCACCTCCAGATTGATAAACGCTTTAATGTTGAACCCAAACGCCTGCGGATTGATATGCGTATAATACCCTGCGATATATCCGTCCTTTTCCAATCTTTCGATGCGGGCCGAGATCGCGGTGGGAGAAAGGAAGGTTTTTTCCGCGATGTGTTTAATAGACATCCGCGCGTTGCCCTGCAAAAGGGAAAGTATCTGTAAATCGGTGTCGTCGGCCGTGGACGACACGCGGGTTTCGGTTTTACGCATATCTTATGTACCTCTCTATGTTACGGGAAAATCCCCTTTATTTCCTGCGCGTAAACAAGGCGGCGAAGAGCCGTAATATAGGCCGCCTTCCTTAAATCGCAATTACATTCCTCTTTTGTCGCCCATATATCGTCAAACGCTTTACGCATGACTTCCCTGAGCATACGATTGACCTGTTCGATCTCCCAAGTGAGCTCCTGAATATTTTGTACCCACTCGAAATACGAGACAATGACGCCGCCGCTGTTGGCAAAGATATCGGGGACGAGCACGATATTCCGTTTTCCGAGTATCCCGTCGGCTTCCACCGAAGTGGGGCCGTTCGCCGCTTCCACAAGAAATTTACAACGGAGCTTTTCGGCAATCTCGGCCGTGACCTGATTTTCCAAAGCGGCAGGAACTAAAACGTCCACGTCTGCCGCCAGCACCTCTTCGTTGGAAATATGCTTCACGTTTGCGGCCTTGTAATCCCTGAGCAACTTTTTATCGGCCGCGAATTTACGCAACTCACCGATATCCAATCCGTCCTCGCAGTAAATACCTCCGGAGACGTCGCTGATCGCTTTTATTTTTGCGCCGTTTTCGGCAAATATCTCCGCCGCATAACCGCCTACGTTGCCGAAGCCTTGAATTGCAAGCGATACTTCGTTCAGCTTTTTTCCGTACTTTTCCAGAATAAACGCCGTAGAAAACACTACGCCGTGGCCCGTAGCGGAAACGCGCCCTTTCGACCCGCCCAGCTCTACGGGCTTTCCCGTCACTACCCCCGGACAGGGTTTACCGTTGAGCATGCTGTATGTATCCAATATCCACGCCATCGTTTGCGCGTTGGTGTTGACGTCGGGCGCGGGGATATCTTTATCAGCGCCTATAATCGGTTCGATCGCATACGTATAACGGCGGGTCAGACGGCAAAGCTCCCGCTGCGACAGCTTTGAGGGATCAACTTTAATCCCGCCTTTCGCTCCCCCGTAAGGCAGATTGACCACCGCGCATTTCAATGTCATCCAGGTCGCAAGGGCTTTTACTTCGTTGAGACATACATTCTGGTGATAGCGGATTCCGCCCTTGAACGGCCCCAATACGTTGGAATGCTGTACCCGCCAGCCCTCGAAAACCTTCACCGTTCCGTCGTCCATTTCCACGGGGAGATACACCTTTACCTCCCGCTGAGGATTTTTGAGAATCTCAAACAGCCGCTTGTCGATGCGGCCGAGCTCAGCGGCCTCGTCCATTACCGTACGCACGTTTTCAAAAGGGTCGTAATTGTTTTCCATATCTGTTCTTCCTTTGATTTTATTGCGGATTTTCTCCGCTCAACACCTTTTATTATAATCTCGAAGTGCCGAAAGTCAACGGAATAAAACATCAAATTAAACGAACTTTACAAAAAAATTTTATTTCTTTTTCAACTTTGGAAAATTCTGTTTTTTTCGGAAAAACTTGAAAAAACAAAGTGTAAAAAGTCCTTTTTCTCTTTAACCCAGCGCCATATCCATGATCATCATAATGACGAACCCCAGCATAACGCCGATCGTGGCGATATTCGAGTGATCGCCGCTCTGCGATTCGGGAATGAGCTCTTCCACCACCACGTAAATCATGGCCCCCGCGGCAAAGGAAAGCAGATAAGGAAGCACAGGCATAATGACAGCGGAAAAGAGTACCGTGATCAACGCCGCGACAGGTTCCACTATTCCGGAAAAAACGCCGTAGAGAAACGCTTTTCCCTTTCCGTTTCCTCCCGCCTTCAGAGGCATGGAAATAATCGCGCCCTCGGGGAAATTTTGAAGAGCGATGCCTACGGACAGAGAGAATGCCGCCGCAATCGAGATTTCCTGCCCCGCAGCGAGAAGCCCCGCGAATACCGCACCGACCGCCATTCCCTCGGGTATGTTGTGCAGGGTGACGGATAAAAACAGTAATTTGGATTTCCCCAGCGCCGATTTATGCCCTTCGGGCACCTCCGAATCGATATGCTGATGTGGGATGACCGAATCGAGCAGCAAAAGCACAAGCATCCCCGCGACGAAGCCGACCGCGGCGGGAAGCCATTCGATTGTTTTTGCTTCTTTCGCCAATTCCATCGAAGGCAGAATGAGCGACCAAATGGACGCCGCAATCATCACCCCCGAGGCGAACCCCAGCAATAATTTCTGTATTTTCGGATTGATCTCTTTTTTCAAGAGAAAAACCATCGCCGCTCCGAGCGATGTTCCGATAAACGGTACTAAAATACCGAGCACAACCGTCCCGATCATAGCCTCCTCCCTTGCGGCGGCACATCGTCCGCTTTGGCGATATTATTATACTCCATTTGACGGAAAAAGTCAACGGCGATGCGACGCAAATAAAGGATCGTGAAAGTTTATTGAAATTATTTTTCGTAAAAATCGTAAAAACAGACGAAAATCAGTTGACGGAAAACAGATTATTTGTTATAATAGCAAAGCAAGATTTCGGAGGCGTAGCTCAGCTGGTTAGAGCGCTACCTTGACATGGTAGAGGTCGAAGGTTCGAGCCCTTTCGCGTCCACCATTTCTTACCCCCCGAAGCGATAATCCTCGGGGGGCTTTTATCGATTTGAAGGAGGAAAATAATGAACGAACAAGACAACCGTCCCCAATCGGAGTCGGAGCGTAGGCATAATTCGACGAAGAAAGCCTTGAAAATTGTGGGTATTGCCTGTATCGTCACAGGCTTTATTTTTGCCGCTATCGGTTTTATCGACTTTTTCGGCTCAATGGGCAACGGAATGCCGACCAAGTTTTGGTGTCTCTTTATCGGGCTTCCCCTGACGGCAATCGGGATAATGATTACAATGTTTGCCTTTAAGAGAGAAATTTCCCGTTACGTAAAAAACGAATCCGTTCCCGTAATCAATGAAACGGGACGCGAAATTTCGCCCGCGATACGGGATATCGCCTCTGCAGTCAAGGACGGCCTCGACGATAAAACGATAAACGGCGTCCGTTGTTCCTGCGGGGAGATTAATGCGCCCGACAGTAAATTCTGTAAAAAATGCGGAAAAAGCCTCGTAAAACAATGTCCCTCCTGCGGCGAAGAAATTTCGTCGGACAGCACGTTCTGCAATTACTGCGGCACCAAGTTGTAAATCCGGAAATTAGCGTAAAGAGTTATTCCCCCACTAAAGACTGCCATTAAAAACAACCACAAATTAGCCACAAAAAAACACAGCCCTCTCCCGATATTTTCAGGAGAGGGCTTATATCTGCTCTATTTTTTATCGAAAGGGACTCAATCAGTTTTTCATGCCTTCTTCGATTGCGACGGCAACGGCAACCGTTGCGCCGACCATCGGGTTGTTGCCCATGCCGATCAAGCCCATCATCTCCACGTGCGCGGGAACGGAGGAAGAGCCTGCAAACTGCGCATCGGAGTGCATTCTGCCCATCGTATCCGTCATGCCGTACGACGCGGGGCCGGCCGCCATATTATCGGGGTGCAGCGTTCTGCCCGTGCCGCCGCCGGAAGCGACGGAAAAATACTTATTGCCCGTTTCATAGCACCACTTTTTATAGGTGCCCGCAACGGGATGCTGGAATCTCGTGGGATTGGTGGAGTTTCCCGTAATGGAAACGCCGACCTTCTCCAGCTTCATGATCGCGACGCCTTCGGGAACGTCGTCCGCGCCGTAGCACCTGACCTTCGCGCGGGGACCGTCGGAAAACGCCTTCTCATAAACGACTTTCACGGTTTCCGTGGAATGATCAAATTCCGTTTCTACAAAGGTGAAGCCGTTGATTCTCGAAATGATATAAGCGGCATCCTTGCCCAAGCCGTTCAAAATAACTCTCAAGGGGTTCTTTCTGACTTTGTTTGCGTTTTGAGCGATAGAAATCGCACCTTCCGCGGCCGCGAAGGATTCGTGTCCCGCAAGGAAGCAGAAACATTCAGTCTCATCGGAAAGAAGCATAGCGCCCAGGTTGCCGTGGCCGAGGCCTACCTGTCTGTTTTGCGCGACGGAGCCGGGAATACAAAACGCCTGCAATCCGATACCGATCGCGGCAGCGGCGTCGGCCGCCTTTTTGCAGCCCTTTTTAATAGCGATCGCCGCGCCGACGGTATATGCCCAAACCGCGTTCTCGAAACAAATGGGCTGCGTTCCTCTCACGATCGTATCGCAATCGACGCCTTTGGCGAGACAGATATCCTTGCATTCTTCCACGGAAGAAATACCGTATTCTTTCAAAACGCCGTTGATTTTATCGATTCTTCTCTCATAACCTTCAAATAATGACATTAGCTTGTCCTCCTCTATTATTCTTCACGAGGGTCGATGAATTTCACGGCGCCCTGTTCGGCAGTAAATCTGCCATAGTGCCCCATCGCCTTCTTGTACGCTTCGTTGGGCTCCATGCCTTTCTTCATGAAATCGGTCATTTTTCCAAGGGAAACAAACTCGTAACCGATTACTTCGCTATTGGCGTCCAACGCGAGACGGGTGACATAGCCTTCCGCCATTTCGAGATATCTAACGCCCTTCTGCAAGGTGGAGTACATCGTGCCGACCTGGGAACGATGTCCCTTGCCGAGATCCTCAAGCCCCGCGCCGATGACGAGACCGTCGTCGGAAAAAGCGGACTGCGAACGGCCATAGACAATCTGCAGGAACAATTCTCTCATTGCCGTATTGATCGCGTCGCAGACGAGGTCGGTATTCAGCGCCTCGAGGGGCGTTTTGCCGGGAAGAATCTCGGCCGCCATCGCCGCGGAATGAGTCATACCCGAACAGCCGATCGTTTCCACCAAAGCTTCCTGGATAATGCCCTGTTTGATATTCAGGGTCAGTTTGCAGGCGCCCTGCTGAGGTGCACACCAGCCCACGCCGTGCGTAAGGCCGCTGATATCTTTGATCTCTTTCGCATGAATCCACTTTCCTTCTTCGGGAATAGCGGAATTTTCATGACGGGCAACGCCCGCGCCTTTGGCGACGCAGAACATCTGTGCAACATCTTGTGATATTGTCATTGTAAATTCCTCCAAAAAATTTGTTTCCGAATGCAAGTTCCGTCTCTTTGACAGATTAAACCTTATACAGTATATCACATTCTTTGGAAAAATTCAACAGCAAGAGAGGTCTTTTTTTCCTTTTCTTAAAAATTTTTACCCGTCCGGGAAATTTTCCCTGTTCCTAATTTTCCGCCCGAAGATAATTTCTCAAAACTCTTGTACTTTTCAGCCGATCGTGCTATAATGGTTAAAATCGGAAGTTAAGGAGAGTGCGGCAACGCTATGGACTTATTGATGCGCTTTCTCGAATTTACGGCGAAAGAGATGTCGCCGCCGAAAGCCTACGGGACTTTCCATCTGCTCTTTTGGAGCATAGGACTTTTCCTGTCCTTTCTGATCGCCTTTCTGCTGCGGAAAACAAAGGAAAAAGCCGACAAGTATCTTCTGTTCGGCATCGGGATTTTTCTGCTACTTGCGGAAATCTACAAACAGCTGTTCTATACTTTTTATATCGGCAAAGGCAATTATCAGTTCGACCGTATCCCCTTCCAGCTCTGCAGTATGTCCATGTATCTGTGTCTGATTGCGCCCTGGCTGAAGCAAGGCCGGCTGAAACAGACCTTATACACTTTTATAGCCTCCTTCGGATTTATGGGCGGCTTCGTCTCCTACTTTTCCCCCGAAAGCATGTGTCTGAATTATTGGGCGCTGACCCTTCATTCCTTTACCTGGCATATGCTGCTGATATTTTTAGGGCTTTACCTCTTTTTCACGGGACGGGCGGGAAAAGGACTGAAAGATTTCCCCCCGGTGATAGGTATGTACCTCGTTTTTTGTTTGATGGCTTTCTCCATCAATCTTGCCTGTTATCATTGTCCCGGCAAAGACGTTAATATGTTTAATCTGGGCCCTAAGCCCAGCCAGCTGGTGATCTGTCGGGATATCGTAAAAAAATTCGGCTGGCAGGTAAACGCCGTCGTATATATGTCCGCTTTAATCGTCTGCGCCTTTCTGTTCTACGCCGTTTATCTATTCGTGCGCCATAAAGTCATGCAAAAAAGAAAAGCGGGAAGCTCGTAACGTTCCCGTTTTTTTACTTTACAGGAGCTTATTCGAAAAAGTCCTCGGGATGCAAGCGGGTACGAAGCTTCTCGATGGCCCTCTTTTCTATACGGGAAATATAAGAACGCGAAATTTTCATCATTTTTGCAACTTCTCTCTGAGGAAGCGGCACTCCGCCCTTCAGCGCATATCTCAGACATACTACCGTATATTCCCGCTCGCTTAAAATAAGCTTGATCTGCCGAAGGAGCTTTTCCCGTTGAACGGATCTTTCCACCTTATCGAAAACGCAGTCCTCTTTTTCAAACAAAAGGTCCATTAAAGTAAGCTCGTTCCCGTCCTTATCCATCCCCACGGGGTCGGACAGCGAAAGATTGTTTTTATGTTTCTTATTTGTGCGAATGAGCATAAGAATTTCGTTTTCGATACAACGGGCCGTATAGGTCGCCAACGCGGTGCCGTGCCCGGGCTCGTAGGTATTTATGGCTTTGATCAGCCCGATACTGCCCACGGAAATCAAATCGTCCGTCTCCGCCGCTCCCGTATATTTTTTGACGATATGCGCCACCAAACGCATATTGTGCTTAATCAAAACATCCTTCGCTTCCTTGTCGCCCTTTCGGGCCAAAGCGAGATACTTTTCTTCCTCCTCTTTGGGCAACGGCTTCGGAAAAGAATTTTTTCCGCCGATGGTCCCCGTGAAAAATACAATTTTACCGATAATCGCCCATAAAAAGTCCAAAAACATACGCCACCGTCCCAAGAACGACCCTGACGTTTTTTGTAACCGCAAAAGTAACCCTTTTACACTTTTTCAAAACCCGTCGCCGCCCGCAAAATAAAGTTACTTTATCGTATGAGGGGGATTGTTTGTACTATGCCGACAAAATCCTCCTTTTTTCTAAAACTTTTATTGATTTTTCGGTACATTTTCTACGAGAGGAAAATATGTACTATGTCACGCATAATTATTATGTCGCACAGAGTAATTTTTCGTCATATTTTACTATGCGTGACACAATTATTGCGTCAGACATAATATAACAAAATAGGAGAGCAAAAGCTCTCCCTTGTTATTGATCGTTTATCTTTTTTAACGTTATTTTATTGCATTCCTCTTTTAATCGGCGGGTAAAAGAAGAAAACGCCACGGCTTTCTCTCCGTGCGTCAGCTGAAGCTCGTATTCGAGCGGCAGCCAGGTGGAAATATCGGATTCGTTATGCTGGATCACGGCTTCCATGTTATCAAGGGCCTTATAGAGCTTTGCTTCACTTGTTTCCAATGTCTCCATTTCGGTAAACAAAGGGATTAATTCTTTGCGATAAAAATCGGGCAGCGACTCCAAAAAACACTTTACGTTTTTAGCTTCCGTTTTTTCGTGACTTTCCGTCTTTTCGAAACAAGGAATATCCCCCGTAAAGGCTTCCCCCAGGTCGTGAAACAGACACATCAGAATAACCTTCTGTATATCGACATCGGGAAACTCGTCTTTGACAAAGTACGCCATAATCGCCAAGCGGTGCGAATGTTCCGCAACACTCTCTTTTCGTCCCGAAGAGGTATAACAATGACGGGTATTATTTTTCAGATTTTCGAATACGTTTATAATTTGCAGATATTTTTCGATTTCCATAAGCGACGATCCTTTTATTTTTCGATATGTGAAACCCATTGCGTGAAACGGAGAAAAACGGGAGCTTCGTGAATGAAAAATCCGGCCGAAAACAACCGGATAGAAAGCAAAATAAAGATTTGAGTTTGTCTGTAAGCCGAGTTCTGTCGTGTACGGTCATCTATCTAGGCTTGCCGTCGCCGGCAAGCTCAAGCGATATTCACGGTATCTGCCGGACGGACAGCCCTATATGGCAGATACCCAATCTTGCAGCGGGTGGGGTTTACATGGCATACCGCGTTACCGCAGTATCGGTGAGCTCTTACCTCGCCTTTCCATCCTTACAGAGCAAAGCCCTGCGGTTTATTTCTGTTGCACTTTCCTTGAAGTCGCCTTCACCTGACGTTATCAGGCACCCTGTCCTGTGCTGCTCGGACTTTCCTCATGATCCCGAAGGACCCCGCGACCGTATAACAAACTCAAATCCTTATATATTATAGCACATCTTACGAAAAAAGTATTGCTTTTTCAGCAAAAAAATAGTAAAATATAAGTAGAAATTTTTTATAAGGAATCAAAAATGAAAAAGACGAAAATTGTTTGCACTTTAGGCCCCGCCAGCGATACAAAAGACATCATTTCCGCTATGGCAGAGGCGGGCATGAACGTCGTGAGACTCAACTTTTCCCACGGCACACACGCAGATCACGCGATAAAGATCAAAACGGTAAAAGAGGTACGCACGGAGAAAAAAATTCCCCTGCCGATTATGCTGGACACCAAAGGCCCCGAATTTAGAATCAAAACCTTCAGAGACGGCAAGGCAACCTTGAAGGAAGGAGATACCTTTCGGTTCACTACGGACGACGTTGAAGGGGACAACACCCGCGTCGGCGTTTCCTATGCCGACCTTTGCAAAGAAATGCATCCCGGCGATAAGATATTGCTCAACAACGGGCTTATGGTATTGCGCGTAAAAGAGGTTGCCGCCCCCGATGTAATTTGTACGGTAGAAATAGGCGGCGAAATTTCAAACAGAAAATCAATGTTTTTTCCCGAAAAGGAATTACACCTCACGTTTTTATCCGAACAGGACAAAGAAGATATTCTTTTCGGCATCGAACAGGGAGTGGATTTTATTGCCCTCTCATTTGTTTCCAAAGCGCAAGACGTTCTCGACGCCAAAAAATTTCTCAAGGAACACGGCGGCGAGCATATCGACCTTATTGCGAAAATAGAAAACCGTGCGGGTGTCAAGCACCTCGACGAAATTATGGAAGTAGCCGACGGTATCATGGTAGCCCGGGGAGATCTCGGCGTAGAAATTCCCTATGAGGAGTTGCCGGATATTCAGAAAGGCATGATCAGCAGCTGCCGAATTTACGGTAAGCGGGTGATCACGGCAACGGAAATGCTGGAGTCGATGATTCATAATCCCCGCCCCACGCGGGCGGAAATTTCCGACGTCGCCAACGCCGTATATGATGGTACTTCCGCCGTTATGCTTTCGGGCGAAACCGCCGCGGGCTCCTTTCCCGTGGAATCGGTTAAAGCAATGGCAAAGATTGTGGAACGTGCGGAAAACAATGTAGAATATATCCAGGCAATCGACCATTATGCCATTAAAAATTCTTCTGAGGCGCTTTCTCATTCCGCCTGTACGCTGGCAAAGGATCTGAAGGCAAAAGCCATTGTTGTTTGTACGAGGACGGGCGCTACTGCGAGAATGGTATCTCGTTTCCGTCCTCTTATCCCTATCGTCGGCCTTACTACGGACGAACAAGCATACCGTAAGCTTGCGCTCAGTTGGGGAGTACTGCCCGCTATGGCGGACGAATATTCCTCCGTGGATATTCTTTTCTATTTTGCCAAACTCGCCGCGCGAAAAAGCGGACTTGTCAAAAAAGGAGACATGATCGTTATTACGGGCGGCACGCCCAACGGCAAAAGCGGCAATTCCAGCCTGATAAACGTAGAAACGGTTTAATTCAGTTAAATTTTTCTCCCGTTCCCGCTTTTTCTGTTATGAAATAAAGCGGCGGGCGAGATATAGAAATACTTTTCAGAAACAAAAGACACATGCTGTCCGGAGAAATTTTTATTCTCCTTTTGCATGTGTCTTTTTATATAGTAAACGCTAAACTATTCAAACCGTTTTTTCATCCATTCATCGAGAAAAGCTATCTGTTCCTCCGTATGAAACCAGTGCTCTCCGTTTTCCATTACCGTAAGCGCAGCATTGTGAGTTTCAAAAAAATTTTCTACTGTCTCACGGGATGTAAGATTATCCTTTCCCGCATAAAGAATTTCGGTGAAAATATTCCATTCAATGGGGTTTTCTCTGACAAAACATAAATACTTCCAGGATAGCGTTTCTCCGAATTCAGTAGAAACTTCTCCTTTTGCTTGCAGTTCTTTTTCCGATACGTTTGCCTTTTCCAGCATATCCAAAATAAGCCTTTCCATATCTAATACGGGAGAAATAAAAAGAGCTTTTTCCAATTGACAATTTTGTAATGCGTACATAGCAAAATAAGCCCCTATACTATTGGCAAGCAAACAAATATGTTTATACTTTTTATGCACTTTGTCATAAGCTGTTTTAATTTGTTTTTCCACGCTCCAAGGAAAATAATCCTTGTAGTCCACTCCGATAATATAGAAGCCTGCACAATTTTTCTTATACGCTTCTGCCTCTAAATAACTCCCGCCTTTTCCATGAATATATAATATTGCCTTTTTCATAGCCTCACGCCTCAAGCTTATAAATACAACTGATTTATAGATAAAAATTTGCTTTTTTATTAACTTTAATATAAAAAGAACGTAAGTCAAACAATGTTCAACTTACGCTCTCTTTGGCGCAGAGAAAGGGATTTGAACCCTTGTATGCATTCCTGCATAACACGATTTCGAATCGTGCGCGTTCGACCGCTCCGCCATCTCTGCATCGTTAGTATTATATACTATTTCCCAAAAAAAAGCAACTCTTTTTAGCCACGTTTTCAAGGAAATCCAAGGCTTGAAATAAAAAATCTTTCCTATGAATTCAAACAAAAAAAGAACGCCTGCCAATCTTTGCCAAGCGTTCTCTTTATTTGTATTAAGCCTCGAGCTCCTGAGTTTTAGCGACGGCTTTTGCCGCGTCAATCTTTCTGTTTCTGAAATAAATGATGATCGCCGTAATGATCATTGCTAAATTAATGAAATAGAAAATGAAAGCCAAAATGGTGAGCGGCTTCCAATATCCCGCGCCCTTTTCCAATGCGAAAAATACCTTGCTTAAAATACCGCCGACATAGCCGATACCGATCAAAATCGTAAATTGAAGGCTCGTTCCCTTTGCCGTACGGGCTTTATAGGCGCGTATGATGTTGAACGGCCACGAAGCGCCGAAACACAGCACCATCACGATTTCAAATATAGTTGCAAACGTCTCCATAAAAACTCCTTTTTAATTGTCTTTTCTTCTATAATCGGGCAACAGCCTCGGAGACGGCATTTCGGGACGAAGCCCCGCCGTTTCCAGCGCTCTCTCATACTCTTTTACAAAATCGAGCGTCAGTTTTTTCACTTTGACGTTCTTGCATTTTTCGCCCGCACGTCTTCCCGCATTGCGCCCGAATACGATAATGTCGAGCAACGAATTTCCCATCAAACGATTAGTGCCGTGGATACCACCCACCGCTTCGCCTGCCACATACAGATTTTCGACTCCCGACATGCCGTCCGCCGAAATATCGATTCCGCCGTTCTGATAATGAAGGGTCGGATAAACAAGAATAGGTTCCTTACGGATATCGATCCCGTATTTTCCGAACATTCTCATCATAGCGGGAATTCGCTTCTCGATAGTTCCTTCGCCGTTTACCATTTCGATAAGCGGCGTATCCAGCCAGACGCCTTCGCCGTCCGTAGTCTTGATTCCGCCGTTGTTTTTCTTACATTCCCGAATAATCGAGGAGGCCGTGACGTCGCGCGTCTCCAACGGATTGACAAACGCTATACCGTCTTTGTTGACGAGCTGCGCGCCCAGCGAACGCACTTTTTCGGTAACCAAAGCGCCGTAAATCTGCGTAGGCGCCGCCGCACCCGTGGGATGATACTGCAACGTTTCGGGATAGAGCAATTTTGCGCCCGCGCGATAGGCGAGCACGAGCCCGTCCGCCGTCGCCCCGTAATGGTTGGACGTGGGGAAGCCCTGATAATGCAGCCTGCCCGCGCCGCCCGTTGCGATAACGACTGTTTTTGCCCTGGCGACGAGTATCTCTTTCGTCTCCATATTCATGAGCACCGCGCCCGCGGCTTTGCCGTCCGCGTCCTTGATCAATTCGATCGCGGAAGTGAAATCCACTACCGTGATACCGCGGTTAAGGACTTCGTCGCGCAGGACGCGCATAATTTCAGACCCCGAATAGTCGCGGCAGGCGTGCATTCTCTTGCGGGAAGTCCCCCCGCCGTGCGTCGTAACCATGGTTCCGTCGGGCGCCTTGTCGAACATAACGCCGAGGTCATTTAACCACTGAATGGCTTCGGGCGCTTCCGTAACCAATTTATAAAGCAATTCGGGTTTATTTTTGAAATGTCCGCCGCCGAAAGCGTCGAGATAATGAACCGCAGGGCTGTCGTTTTCCTTGTCCGCGGCCTGAATCCCGCCCTCGGCCATCGCGGTATTGGCGTCGCCGAGACGAAGCTTTGTGACGATCATGGCCTTTGCGCCGCAGTTGTCCGCTTCAATCGCGGCGGAGGCTCCCGCGCCGCCGCCGCCGATGATAAGGACGTCCACGTCGTAATCGGGCTGCGAAAGATCGATCTGCATATCCAAAACGCGCGGGCGGCCTTCGAGCAGCGCCGCCAGCTCGTGAAGGACTTTCCCGCCCTTGTTGGGGCCGACCTTCAATTCCTCATAAGCAGAAGTAATATAGTCGGGATGAAAGGAAGCGAGCACCTCGTCCTTTTCCTCGGCCGTCATTCTGCGGATATCCGCGCCGAAACGGGAAGCGCGCGTCGCTTCCACCTTTTTCATGGACACTGTTTGTTCTTCGGTGTACTGATACATACGCTTCTCCTTATTTTTCTATTTCTCTATGGTTATAAAGCTCTTTCATTTCCTCGATCGGCTTTTGCATCAGGCTTTCGATGATTGCCTCGAATTTTCCTTCCCTGATCTCTTCCACCCGTTTTTCGAGATGTTCGCTCTTGGGCGCGAGATATTTTCCCGTCAGGCGGCGGGCAAGCTCCGCCACCTGTGGATGAGAGATTCCTGCAGGACAACGCGAGGAGCACACGCCGCACATGACGCAGTCGAAACTCTCTTCCGCGCACTTTTCGTATTCGCCGCGCTGGGCGTAAGCGATATACTGCATGACGTTGAGCCCTTGGGTACAGCTTTTCGTGCAGGCGTTGCAGCCTATGCAGGAATAAATTTCGGGATAGAGCTGCATCATGATCTGCTGCGTGGGCTTTATCTTTTCAATATCGTAAATCTGCTTCACCAACGGGAAAAAGGGCAGCGTCGCCACATACATGCCCTCCTCCACCTGCGTCTGGCAGGCGAGGCAAGTCTTTAATTCCTGCTGTCCTTTGATACGATAAATCGTCGCACAGGCGCCGCAGAACCCGTTGCGGCAGCCGCAGCCGCGCACCAGCTGATAACCCGCGTATTCCATCGCCTTCATGATCGTCAGGCTTTCGGGCACCTGATATCTCTTGCCGAAGAGGTAAACGTTTACTAAATTTTCCATGTCGATCTCCTCTAATCAATACTCGTCGGGCAGTTCGTCCAGCTCGTCCATACGGAACACCGGGCCGTCCTTGCAGACAAATTTATCGCCCACGTTGCACCGTCCACACTTCCCGATACCGCACTTCATGCGCAGCTCCAGCGTCGTATATACCCGCGATTTGTCAAAGCCGAGCTCCAAAAGCCCCGCCAAGGTAAACTTTATCATGATAGGCGGGCCGCAAAGCACCGCCGTCATGGACGGGTCGAGCCCCAGTTCCTTGACGTAGGCTGGCACGAATCCCACGTGTCCGTCCCAGCCTTCCTGCGGACGGTCGATCGTAAGATATACCTCAAAATTCGGCTCCTTTTCCCATTCGGTGCGGATCTCGTCGATATCCACGAGATCGTCCTTGCTGCGCGCACCGTAAACCACCGCCACTCTGCCGTAATTATTGCGGTAGTGGCGAATATAGTTGATGACGCTTCTCAACGGCGCAAGGCCGATACCTCCCGCAATAAAGAGCATATCTTTGCCCTTGAATTCCCCTTCGACGGGAAAGCTTCTGCCGTACGGCCCGCGGACGGTAATCTGCTGTCCCGCTTCGAGGGAATGGATCACCTCCGTGACGCAGCCGCATTTTTTAATGGAAAACTCCATAAATTCCTCGTTGGTCGGCGAGGAAGTAATGGAAAACATACACTCGCCCACGCCGGGCACGGAGACCATGGCACACTGACCGGGCATGTGTTCGAACAGCTTTTTGCCGTCCGTTCCCACGACGCGGAATGTTTTTACGTCGGGCGTATCTTTGCGGATATCCGTGATTACGCCGATCTTAGGAATAAGATTTTCGTTAATCATGCGCTTTTCCTCCCAACGTTTTGATTACTTTTACGATATTGAGACGCTGCGGACATTTATTGACGCATCTGCCGCACCCCACGCAGGAATAGAGCCCTTCGTGCTGCGCGGGATAATAGACCAGCTTATGCATAAACCTCTGGCGGTACCTCTGCAGCTGGGTGGTACGGCTGTTGGCCGCGGCCATCAAGGTAAAATCGGAATACATGCACGAATCCCAGCAACGGTAGCGGATAGCGCCCTCCTTGGTTTTGAAATCGCGGATGTCGAAGCATTGGCAGGTGGGACACACAAAGGTGCACGCGCCGCAGCCGAGACAGGCCTCGGAAAGAGTCTGCCACTCGGGAGCCTCAAACAGTTCGTTGAGGTTTTCACCCTTGAAACGGGACAGGTCGAGCTGCGAAAAAGGTAATTTTTCGATAATTTCCCTCGTCTTTTCCTGCTGTTTGTTTACCTGCTTATCTCCGCCCTCTTCAAACAATTCCGAAACAGAAGCCGTCAGAGCCTTTCCCTTTTCGGTATTCGCGCGCCAGTAGAGATAATTTTCGTCCATCCATGCGGTAATGTCGCCCATGGGTTCCGCCGCGTCTATGCCGAACGCTTTGCAGAAACAGCTCTCCTCGGGACGAGAACAGGCCAGCGTGACGATCACGCCCGCTTCCCGACGAGACTGATAATAGGTATCCACGGGATCGGCGAGAAACACGCGGTCGAGCACGTCGAACGCTTTGAAATCGCAGGCGCGGACGCCGAAAAGAACGAAAGGTTTCTTCTCTTCGCGCACATCGACGACCTCGATCGATTTGCCCTCCGTCTTAAATTTCATCATGGTCTCGCTCTGCGGAAAAAACAGATCCTTGGGCGATTTTACCGTTTTAAGCGTTTCGACAGAGCTTTCCGCGCCTTCCGACCAAAGGCCGTAGTTGACTTCGCCCGCCTTTTTCAAGGGCATATACAGGGGCATGGCGGCGGAGAGCTTCCGATATAATCCGTTCAAATTTTCCTTACTGATTTTAAGCATGTTTATCCTCCGCGCAAACGGCCGTCGAGGGTTCAGCGTCGCTTTCCGTATAATCGGTGAGCGGCGTCTTTCCTTCGGCGGTTTCACCCGCCTGAAAATCCCCGTACAAAGCGTCGATGTCCTTAATAAACTTTCTGTTCAGGAGATGTAAGGGTATGTTTTGGGGACAGACGCGGCTGCATTCTCCGCAGTCGGTGCAGCGTCCCGCCACATGGAACGCGCGGATGATATGGAACATCTGTTCCTCAAATTCCGAATCGTTCGCCTTGGCGGAGATGCCCAACGCGGGATTGTCGAACACGCATTTCACGCACGAACACGCGGGACAGACGTTGCGGCAGGCGTTACAGCGGATACATTTGGACAATTCCTTTTTCCAAAACGCAAACCGCTCGTCCGCAGTCATCGCTTCCAGCGCGGCCACGCCCGAAAAACGGTCGTTTTTCGTCTCGGGCATGTCGTGCAGAATAATCGTCTCGTCGCTTATGACATGCTTTTTGCCTTTACAGCAGAGACATTTTTCGAGGAGTATTTCCTCCTTTGCAAATTCTTTATCGCCGTAGAGCGAAGAAACCAGCACCTTATCGCCGTTTTCTTCCACTTCCGTCACGGCGTCCGCGCCCTGTTTTTTGATTTTGGAAATATCCAGCTTTCCTTGACACTCGACGCCGATCACATATACGTTTTCGCGCGCGACGCGATGCTCCTTTACCAATTCGTTAAAGCTGTAGGTATCGCAGGGCTTCAGAAACACCGCCGTCTTTCCGGGCTTTTTCGACGCGGCAATCAGATATTTAGACAGATTTGCGCCGCAGAAGCCGTTATACACAAACTCCGAAAGCTCCGCTTCCGTCTCAAACGAAGCGGGGCTGGGATCGAAGTAAAATTCGCCTTTTTTCCAGCCGACCACGCGGGCGACATCGCCGCTTTTCAGAAGTTCGGCGGCCCGTTCGATCATTTTCTTTTCAACGTCTTTCATCGCCTTACTCCTCCTTGCACCGAAGATCGGAAAGCCGCTTGTTTTCGCCGAGCGCGCTCACCGTCTTGACAAAATCGTTCATGACCGCAGAAAAACGCGCGCCCTCCGCGGCGGAAACCCATTCCACGCGCGTGCGTTCCTTCTCGATTCCGAGATAATTCAAAAAGCTGAACAGCAAAGCCATCCTTCTTCTCGTATAATAATTGCCCGTCACGTAATGGCAGTCGCCGGGATGACAGCCGCAGAGAATTACGCCGTCCGCGCCCTGCTGAAACGCCTTCAAAACGAACATGGGATTGACGCGGCAGGAGCACGGCACGCGGATGATCTTGACGTTTGCGGGATAGCTCAAACGGCTGGAGCCCGCAAGGTCCGCGCCCGCGTACGAGCACCAGTTGCAGCAAAAAGCCACGATATTGGGCACATATTCTTTCTTTTCCATCGTTACCTCCTGCATATGGTTTCCACCTCCGACATAATTTGCCTGGAACTGAACCCGCTCAGATCCATCGCGCCCGAAGGACAGGTGACCGTACAGGCGCCGCAGCCCTGACATACGGCGGGATTGACCGACGCCACGCGCCGAAGCTCCGTTTTGCCGCCGCCGAGACGGAATTCCTTATCCACGTAAGTAATCGCGCCGTACGCGCAGACGTTGGCGCACTGACTGCACCCGTTGCACATATTTTCGTCGGAATGTGCGACGCAGGGATTTGTTTTCAAATGATCCTTTACCAACAGCCCGATGACCTTGGAGGCGCATGCGGAAGCCTGGGACACCGTCTCGGGAATATCTTTGGGCCCTTGACATACGCCTGCCAGATATACGCCCGCCGTGGGGCTTTCTACGGGGCGGAGCTTGGGATGCGCCTCGGTGAGGAAATTATTGGTGTCGATGCTCGCCGTCAAAAGGGTGGCCACCTTTCTCACGGAAGGCTCCGGTTCGATCGCTGCCGCCAAAACCACGAGGTCGGAGGCGATCGTCACCTGCTCGTTGTCGATAAGATTCGAGCCCTGCACCATCAGCTTGCCGTTTTCGTTATAGACCTTGCCGACCATGCCCTTGATATAATCCACGCCGTACTGTTCCACCGCGCGGCGGTAAAACTCGTCGTAATTCTTTCCGGGGGTACGCACGTCGATATAGAACACGTGCACCTCGGTGTCGGGATATTTTTCCCGGATAAGCATGGCGTGCTTCGCCGTGTACATGCAGCAGATTTTCGAGCAATACGGCTTGCCGCAGCCGGACGTATCGCGCGAACCGACGCACTGAATAAAGGTAATCACTTTGGGGTGCGTGCCGTCGGAAGGGCGGAGAAGAACGCCGTTTGTAGGCCCCGCCGCGTTCATCAGCCGCTCGAGCTCGAGCGAGGTGATGACGTCCTTGTTATCGCTGTAGCCGTATTCGTTGAAAGCGTCGAGCGCGATCGGCTTAAAGCCCGTCGCCACGACGATGGCGCCGTATTGCCGCTCGATAAACTCGTCCTTCATTTCGTAATTGATCGCGCCCGCGCCGCAGAACTTCTGACAGATTCCGCACTTGCCCGTCTTGAGCTTGATACACTGCGCGGGATCGATCACCGCCACGTTGGGGATTGCCTGCGCGAACGGGATATAGATGGCGGTGCGGTTGTTCAGATTCATATTAAACTCGTTGAGTCCTTTCTTGGACGGGCATTTTTCCATACAAATCTTACAGCCCGTGCACTTGGTCTCATCGACAAATCTCGCCTTTTTGCGGATCTTTACCGTAAAATTGCCGACAAAGCCCTTCACGTCCTCTACTTCGGAGTAGGAAAGGATATCGATTTTATCGCTTTGGGCGCAATCCACCATTTTCGGCGTCAAAATACACGCCGAACAGTCGAGCGTGGGAAACGTTTTGTCCAGTTGAGCCATACGGCCGCCGATTGTGGGATTTTTTTCCACGATATCGACCTCGAAGCCCGCCTCCGCGATATCGAGCGCGGCCTGAATGCCCGCGATACCGCCGCCGATGACTAAAGCACGCTTGACGACGGGGCTTTCGCCTGCCTGCAAAGGCGCGTTGAGCTTGACCTTTGCGATCGCCGTGCGCACGAGAACGACCGCCTTTTCGGTGGCCTCCTCCCTGTCTTTATGTATCCAGGAGCAATGCTCGCGGATATTGGCGATCTCCACCATATAGGGATTGAGCCCCGCGGCCTCCGCCGTCCTGCGGAAGGTCGCCTCGTGCATTCTCGGCGAACAGGAGCCGACGACGATCCCCGTCAGATTATATTCTTTGATTGCGTTTTTGATGAGCTGCTGACCGTTTTCGGAACACATGTACTGATAATTCGCCGAAAAAACCACACCGGGTTCTGCTTTCATGAGCTCGGCGACCCGTTCCACATCTACCGTTGCCGCGATATTGCTACCGCACCAACAAATAAAAACACCTATTCTTTGCATTTTATATAACTCTCTTTTCTCTAAAAATCATTTGTTGTATTTTCTGTAAGCGCTGACGAGCAGCTGCTGGGGAATGAGTTCGTCCACGATGGGCGGAATGTCCTCCGCCTTGATGCCGTTTCCGTTCTGCATGCAGACTACGGTGTCCCGCACCGCCTCTATGACCGCCGCGGGCGCGACGCCCCTCGGACAGCGTTCCACGCAGGCCATGCAGGAGAGGCAGCTCCAAATCGCTTTGCATTCTAAAAGCTCCTCCACCTTGCCCTTGGCAAGCAGGGAAACAAATTGGTGCGGCTTGATGTCCATATCCTTAAACGCGGGGCACCGTCCCGAGCATTTGCCGCACTTCATGCACTTTCTCACGTCCGTACCGCTGATGCGGAGAAGATTTTCAAACTGTTCTTCTTTCGTCATTCTTTCACCCCCAGCGCCTCGGCGAGAAGCTCCGTGAAATATCGCACGGGCAATATGCCGCCGCCGTTTGCCTGCAAATTATAAAGGCAGAGCGGGCAGGCCGTAATCACTTCCTCCGCGCCCTTTTCCCGCGCGCTTTGAAGCACTTTTTCACTCCTTGCTTTGGGCAGGGAGGCGTTTTTGAGGGCGACGTACGCGCCGCAGCATTCGTTGCGGAAAGGATAGACGACGGGCGTCCCGCCGACCGCGCGGATAAAATCCTCGATGATGGTGGGATTTTCGGGGTTATCGAACGCCATGACGCCGCTCGGGCGAAGCAAAAGACATCCGTAATACGCCCCTATTTTTCTGTTTAAGGGACGGACGACCTTTTTCGCTATTTCGTCGAACCCGATCTCGTTTTTCAAAAGCTCGAGGTAATGCAATACCTGCGTTTCGCCGCGGTACGGCTCCTCAAACTTCAGATAATTATTGGCCTTGAAAGAAATATTTTCATCGCCGCGCATATCTTCATTTGTACGCTTGATGACGTTATGGCAGGCGGAACAAAGCGTAAGCAATTTACCGCCGTTGCGTTTCGCGTACTCTAAAGCGCGGACGGCGGACAGCTTGGTTGCAATCTCGTCCTTCGCCATGGGATATACGGCGCCGCAGCACTGCCAGTTTTCTATTTCCTCCATTTCCACGCCCAAAGCCGCGGCGGAGCGGCGGGCGTAAACGTCCAGATCCTTCGCCTTCGTCTTGAGCGTACAGCCGGGATAATAACAGATTTTCATATCGCTACCTTTATTTCTGCGGATACGCCATCTCCTCGGGGCGGAATACTTCGTCAAATTTCTCCGCCGTGAGGAAGCCGAGCGCCACGCACGCCTCTTTGAGGGAAATGTTTTCCTTATACGCCTTTTTCGCCGTTTTGGCCGCGTTTTCGTACCCGATATAGGGATTGAGCGCCGTCACCAGCATCAACGAATTGTAGAGGTTATGCTTCATTTTTTCCTTGTTCGCGCGGATGCCCGTGACGCAGTTTTTCTCGAAAGAAATAATTCCGTCCGCCAAAAGCCTCGCCGACTGCAGGAAATTGTAAATAATGACGGGCATAAATACGTTGAGCTCGAAATTGCCCTGAGAAGCGCCCATGCCCACGGCGACGTCGTTGGCCATGACCTGAACGGCCACCATCGTCATCGCTTCGCACTGCGTGGGGTTGACCTTGCCCGGCATAATCGAGGAACCGGGTTCGTTTTCGGGGATAAAGATTTCACCCAGCCCATCGCGCGGCCCCGAAGCCAGCCAGCGCACGTCGTTGGCAATTTTCATGAGATTGCACGCCAGCGCCTTCAGCGCGCCGTGCGCGAAAACGAGTTCGTCCTTCGAGGTGAGGGCGTGATACTTGTTTTCCGCGGTGACAAACGTCTTGCCCGTCAATCCGCTGATCTGCGCCGCGACCTCTTCCGCAAAGCCCTTGGGCGCGTTAAGCCCCGTTCCGACGGCGGTGCCGCCGAGCGCAAGCTCCTTCAAGCCCGAAAGCGCGAGAGTCAGCTGACTTTTCGTTTTTTCGACCATGTTTCTCCAGCCGCTGATCTCCTGCGAAAACGCGACGGGAACGGCGTCCTGAAGATGGGTGCGGCCGCTTTTGACGATTCCCTCGTTTTCCTTTTCCAGGCGTTTGAAGGTTTCGATCAGTTTATCCATCGCGGGAAAGAGCTTATCTTCTATCGCAACGACGGCCGCAATGTGCATTGCGGTGGGAAAAGTATCGTTGGAGCTTTGGCTTTTATTGATATCGTCGTTGGGGTGAAGTAATTTTTTGCCCGCCAGCTCGTTGCCGCGGTTCGCGATCACCTCGTTGGCGTTCATGTTCGACTGCGTGCCGCTGCCCGTCTGCCAGACGACGAGGGGAAAATGCTCGTTGAGCGCGCCCGAAATCACCTCGTCCGCGGCCGCACAGATAAATTTCTTCTTTTCTTCGGGCAGTATCCCTAATTTATAGTTGGCAAGCGCGGCGGCCTTTTTAAGGATACCGAACGCATGCGTAATCTCCCGCGGCATCACTTCCGTGCCGATCTGAAAATTTTCGTGGCTTCTTTCAGTCTGCGCCGCCCAATATTTGTCCACGGGGACCTTCATTTCCCCCATGGTGTCTTTTTCAATGCGGTATTCCATGCTTTCTTTCTCCTTTCAGATAGCCAGCTGCGCGATTACGCCCTTGAGCACCTCCGCGCTGTGCTTAAGCTTTTCAAGTTCGTCTTCGGACATCTTGGGCGTGAGCGTCGTCTGAATCCCGTTGTTGCCGAGGATGCAGAGCGTGCTCAGGCACACGTCGCTAAGCCCGTATTCCCCGTCTAAAAGCGTGGAAAGGGTCATGACGGTATCCGCGCCGGAATAGATGCTCTTGACGATATGGCATACGGAGGCGGCGATACCGTAGAACGTGGCGCCCTTGCCCGCGATGATCTTTCCGCCCGATTTGCGGACGTATTCCTCCACTTCCTCGTGCGTGTAAGGCGTAATGGGCAAAACGGCTTTATTTGTCAAAGCCGCGTCGTAATCGTTTAAGGGTATCCCCGTGATGTCGGCCGTGGACCATGCGACGAAAGAGCTGTCGCCATGCTCGCCGAGCACATAAGCGTGTACCTGTTTCTGATTGATGGAATACAGCTCGGAAAGGCGGGTTCTTAAGCGGATCGTATCCAGAATGGTGCCCGAGCCCAACACCTGGCCCTTGGGCAGCCCCGTCACCTTACAGAATACGTAAGTGAGAACGTCCACGGGATTGGCGACGATGACATAAATCGCATTGGGAGCGTGTCTGACGATTTCGGGCGCAATGCTCTTAATAATATCGACATTGGTCTGCGCGAGATCGATGCGCGACTGCCCGGGCTTTCTGCCGATCCCCGAAGTCACCACGACGATATCCGAGCCCTCCGCGTCCTCGTAGGAGCCTTCATATACTTTCGTGGGGGAAAGAAAGGGCGTCGCCTGTTTGATGTCGAGAGCCTCGCCGAGAGCCTTTTCGCGGTTGACGTCGATGAGGACGATCTCCGAAACCGGACTGTCCACCACCAGCGTATAGGCGATGGTAGCGCCGACCGAACCTGCACCGATAATAGTAACTTTGTTGCTCATACTTATTCACACTCCGTATTAAAATTTTTTCCGTTTCGTCAAAAGAAGCCGCTTTTTCTTCCCCGCTCTCTGTCAGCTTCAAACGGTTCATATTATATCATATTTTCTCTTAAATCTCAACAACTGAAATCAATAATTGCTCATTCGATAAAAAATTCACGTTTTCCCCGTATTTTCCCCTTTTTCCGCGTTAGCGAAAAACACAATTCATGAACGTACCCCACACACTTTGCCATATTTGCACATACGATAAAAAATAGAGTAAATCGATAATTTTTTCAGGCAGAAAAACGCTTTTGGAACGCAAAACGGGCGCGGCCTTCTTTCTTCGAAAAGTTTGAAAGGCGCGCCCGTTTCAACGGTCTGTCTCCATCGCAAAAGACGAATTTTATTTCATTTTTTTATCAAAGTCCCGTCGCTGCAATTCACGACGTAATTTCCCGTATTTTTATCCCAGCTACCGTCCTTTTCCAACGCATTCCATTGTTCCGTCGTCCCTTCGTAGCGAATTTCCGTCAACTCGGCGCAAATTGCAGGAAGTATCTCCGCAGTACGTCTTCAATTTTTTCTCAGCGAGTCTATCAGCATGAGTACGCCTTCAATCACCGTGAACACGCCCGACACGACAAATATCCAGTTGATCGTACCGCCCTGATTGAAAAATAAGAGCAACGCGATGACGATACACAATACGGGCGCCGCATAAGCGATAATCGTATCGATCGTTCGGGAACATTTTACCTTGAGTTTGATCCGTCCGTACAGCTGAAGAATGCCGTAGATCAGCAGCAAAGCCGCCACGATATAGAGCATAACTTTCCAAAACAATCCGCCGAACAGCGCCACGAGCGCGCCGATGACGATTTTCGTCACGCCCAACGGAACCAATTTGTCAACGATATTCAAAATGCCGAGAACGATCAGCATAACGCCGAGACCGACCAAAACGAGATTGACCAGCCCGCTTTTCAAAACGATCAAGAGTACGCCGAGGGCAATCGTCAGCGCCGCGGCAACGACCTTTTGAGAGGTTTTCATATGCTTTCCTCCGTTTTTATGTTTTTTACTATATTATTATACACCTATTTTTGCAAAAGCCAACAGATTTGACAAAAATTTTATTCCACGCTTTTCAAAGATTCTATCATATTTATCTTATCGAGGCTTCTGCCGAAGATATAATTAATCGCAAACGACGTGAGGAGCGCCAGCAAAGCGGAATACACGTACGACACGGGCTTGAGATAGTAAAGAAAACTCATGATTTCCACTTTGTTTATACTCAATACCAGATAGGTGAGCGGATAGCCCAGGATCAAGCCGCAGACAGTCCCCGCCAGCGTCAGGAGCATAATTTCAAACAGCAGAGAAAGCGCTATTTTGCCGCGCTTGAAGCCGAGTACCTTCAGCGTGGCGATATCCCGCGTCCGCTCGTTGATATTCAGCAGGGACAGATTATAAAGCACCACGACCGAAAGGAGCACGGCAAAGATCATAAGGGTATATTTCATCGCGTTTATGGAAGAAACCTTATCTTCCACATACCCCCACATATCTTTCACGCTGGTAGCCTGCGCGGTGCCCCCCGCTTCGTTTATCTTATCGATCAGCTCGTCGGTGATATTGTCCGCCCTGATCCACGCCGACGAAGTGCCGTAAATATCCCCGAAAAGGTCGGTATGCAGAAATACGCCTTTGGTGATAGCGGTATCGACGATTTCGCTTAACGTAAGCTCGAAGCTCTGCGCGCCCGAATTTAACGTAAACGTTCCGCCCTCTTTGAGTCCGAGAAATTCCGCAACCGAACGGGACATCACCACCCTTCCGCCGCTCGTATCGATTGTGGTCATCGTCATATTTTCGGAAAAATTATAGACCTTGACGTCCTTATTCGCTTCTGCGCCGATTGCCGTCATATAATGAATTTTATAGGTTTCAAAAGCCTCTATTTCGCCCGAAGCTTTCATCGCGTCCATTTTTTTCGTAAAGCCCGAGGTATTGTAAGGCGTGGAAATATCGTAGGTAAATTGTTTATAAAACTCCGTTTCCAGACTGTTGTTGACGGTGTCCCCGATTCCGAACGCGCACATCAGAAGCGCCACGCAGCCCGTAATCCCGATGACGGTCATCAGCGCGCGCACGGGCTTGATCGCAATATTGCGGACGGCCATTTTGAAGGAGAGCGCGCCGTCCTTTCTGCCCTTGAAGGAAACCCTTCCCTTTTCCCTGACGCGCTCCGACGCTTTTTCCTTAACGTCTCTGCGCTTTCCCAGCCGCAGAAATAAATTATCCTTCGGTACGGCGGGGCGCATGCAGGAAGCGGGGCTTTCCTTGACGACGTTTCTGCAAACGAGGACGCTGATGACCGCCGCCAGCAGCGCCACCGTCCCGACGGCAAAAACAGTGCCCAAAACGTCGAACGCGGGGATTGCGGGTATGGACAGATTATACACCAGCTGATATTTCACCTTCATGACGTTGGGCACGATAAACGGCCCGACCACCGCCCCGACCGCACCGCCGACGAGGCATAAAATGCCGCCGAACCCCGCGTAGTGGCGCAGTATCTCCCCGCGGCTGAAGCCCAAGGCCTTCAACGTGCCGATTTCCGTGCGTTCGTCCAAAATCAAACGGTTGACCGTGGTGAGAATAACGAACACGGATACCAGGAGGAAAATGACGGGAAACACATACAGCATTTTTCTGCTTTGGCTAATCTCGCCGTCCAAAAGGAGAGGCGCCTCCATACTCTCGCGGTCGTAAATAAAAATGAGATTGCCGTCCCCTTCGAAACGTTCGTTTATTTCCGCCTTCAAAGCGTCGGCCTCGGACGTCTTTATCACCACCTGGTTATAAAAATAGGAGACGTCGATATTTATATACGGATATTTCTCTTTCGCCATTTCCTCAAACTTCGCTTCGGAAATATACACCGCCACCGACGAGGCGGAAACGGTAGTTTCGGGGAAATTCATCAGCCCCGTCACTTTCGCTTCCATTTCTACGTCGTAGTATCGGGAGCCTAAGGGAAGCGTAACGTCCAGCGTAACGTCGGACCCCACCGAGATGTTGTTGGGCTCTGCCGTACGTTGATCGATCGCCACGCCCGAAAAGCCCTGCACCACCTCGGGACGGGAGACGGACGTATCTCCCACGTAAAGCTTTGCACTTTTTCCGTCCAGAGTGCCCTCCGCATACGCGCGGTATTCCGCAACGGCGTCCAGCGAGGAAAAGTATTCCTTTTCCGTATCGGTTATCTTGCCCATCTGTACGCAAAGATCACAGAGGTTTGTCGATGTGAAATATTTGTTTACCGCCCGTTCCAGCGTTTTGGTATTGGAGATAAAGCCGCAGAACAACGTCACTGCCAGCATGGTAATGGCGATCATGGAAGCGAACTGCAAACGGTTTTTCTTCATTTCGCGCGCGGCGAGCCGACGAAGTATTTTTCCCGATTTCATCACCAGTCAATCTCCTCCGGCGATTTCGGCGCCCCCATCCGCTCGTCGCTGACGATCCGCCCGTCCGAAAGCCTGATTACCCGATCGGCCACTTCCGCAAGCTTGGCGTTGTGCGTCACCACGACGATCGTCTTATCCTTCTTTTTGGCAAGCGACAAAAGCAGGGAAATAATATTTTTCCCCGTACCGCTGTCGAGTGCGCCCGTCGGCTCGTCGCAGAGCAGGAGCCGGGGATTTTTCACCACGGCGCGAGCAATGGCGACGCGCTGCTGCTCGCCGCCCGAAAGCTGAGCGGGAAAATTATCCGCGCGTTTTTCCAGCCCCACCAGCCGAAGCGCTTCCGCTGCTTCCATGCCTCCGACGCTCTCCGACAGGGCGACGTTTTCGAGAGCGGTCAGATTCTGCATCAAATTATAAAATTGAAAGACAAATCCGATATCGTTTCTGCGATAGGTCACCAGCTGTTTCTCGGAAAAACGGACGATATCCTTTCCCGCCACCTCGACGCTCCCCTCCGATGCGGAATCCATGCCGCCGAGTATATTCAGGAGAGTGCTTTTCCCGCTGCCCGAGGGTCCTAAAATCACGACAAATTCGCCGATATCCAGCGAAAACGAAACGCCCGAAAGCGCCGTCACGGGATTATCCGCACCGCCATAAATCTTTTTCAGGTCTCTCACTTCGATATTGCCCATCTCCTTTCATCCTCCTCTCCTTTTTTATTATACGATATCTTAATATTAAAGCGCGTCCCTTGGCTTAGGCTTTTAACGAATAAACGGGATAGGGTTTATCCCTGTGGTATCCGAGCTTTTCCGCCAGCGCGAGAGACCGCAGGTCGTGCGCGTCCCAGCTGGGATACAGCCCGCGGCGCAGACATTCGAGAATAAGCGCGGAAGCGCAGACCGTGGCAAGCCCTTTTCTACGGCAATCGGAACGGGTGTCTATCTCTATTTCGATCCCCTCCGACCAAAACGTATAGGACGAAGCGCCCGCGACGGGCACGCCTTCCTTCAATGCCGCAAAACCCAAGCCGTGGACTTTATATTCCTCATACGAGGGATACAGCGCGCAAAAATCTCTCGACCATTCCTCGGAAAGCAGCCTTTCGAAAAGCCCGCCGTCAATCTCCTTCAAGGTATATTCGGGCGGCAGCGCCCCAACAAATCCCCGCAGCTTTTCAGGCTCGAAAACGTCCCGTTCCTTTTTCACGGCATAGCGAAGCGTTCGCTCGACGCGCGGCCCCCATACCCGTTCGATTGCGCGGCACCACCTTTCGTCCTGCGGCGTCAATGCGGGAGCAGACGCCCGTCTAATCAATTCCTCGTCGGGCTCGCCCGCAAAAAAGCAAAAATATCCCACCTCGGCCAGCGCCGCACGAGGCGGATTATTTCCGTCCGATATCACTTTTCCCATCCGTCCCTCGAGACAGGTATAAATCATCGTTTCCTCCCAGCCTTCAAAAAGGCGGGCGACTTCGCTAAATTCTTTCTTCGTTTTCATCTTTTCCTCAAAATAAAAAAGCTTTTTCCTTCTTAAAAAAGGCCGTACTATCCCTTTCCGAAGAAAAAAGCCGCTGTTTATCAGATTTCCGGCCCGTTTGAGCGGTAAAAAATTTATTCACGGGCGCGCAGAATCGCAATGCGGACGTAGCCGTTACGATAGCGATGAGCCGCGCGGGCACAGGGATATTGAGCCTCTTTTTTACAGCAAGCGCAAAAATCGTACGTTCCGCATTTGTCCCTTCCTTCTCGCATGCTGTCGTCCCACTTGATCTTGTCTAATCTGTCTTGTTCCGCCTTGAAATCCATAACGCCGCCTCCCGTTTTGTTCCTATCTATATTATAATAAATTTCGACATTTTTTTCAATGCTTTTGAGTGAAAAAATTGTAAATTTTTTATTTTTTGCCGTATATTATCCCACCGCCTGCCTTTGGGCAAACAAAAACCGCGGCGCAACCCGCCGCGGTTGAAGTTTTCGGTTTTTTAGCCTTTCAGTTATGCGCCTTTGCAACCGAGCAGTTGCAAAGCGCCGTTAACCGTTTTATCCGAAGCGTATTTTAAGTGCCATTCTCCGGCGGAGCAAAGAAGTTTTTGTGCGGCGCCTTTTCCGGCGTCCGTCTTTGCCATCGGAAAAGCGAACCGATTTCCCTCGCTTTCCTTTCCCTTACCTGCGCGGCGAAACCGCCTTCTCCCTTCGTAACAATATTATATTATATGCAGGCAAAACGAATTTATGAACCGTAATTTTTCGTTTGTTCAAAATTTTTCTCAAAAAAATTCCGTCACGCGCAAATTGCTTAATATCTCCCTATATTTTTCTTGCGTGAAAGATATCTGTCCAAACGTCGTCACGGTAGCCGTCCCCGCGGCGACCCCCGCGCGCAGGATATCGGGCAAAGGCGCACCCTGTTCCATCATCATCGCCGCCGCGGCGACCATACCGTCGCCCGCGCCGACCGTAGAATTGACGGCGACGTTTATGCTTTTGCAATAATAATGATGCGCGCCGTCCGTCATCACCGCGCCGTCCTTGCCGAGAGACAAAAGCACCGTCTTAGCGCCCCGATCGATAATCTCTCTGCAGCCCGCCAGCATATCCTCTTTATCGACAATCTCTCTGCCCAGCGTATTTTGCAGCTCGTCGAGATTGGGCTTTGCGAGATCCACGCCCGCTTTCAGCGCCGCAAAAAGCCGTGCGCCCTCCGCGTCCACGATCTTCAGGGTTTTCGAGTCCACACAGCGGAACAGGCTTTCGTAATAGTCCGCGGACACGCCGCGGGGCAGGCCGCCCGAAATGACGGTGACGTTGCTGCGGGAGGAAAGCATCTGCACCATATTGACCAGCTCGGTCGTCTTTCCCTCGCTGACCTCCTCGCCTACGTCGTTTACCTCGGTGAGCATGGATTTATTGTCGATAAACTTATAGTTTTCCCGTACGCGGCCCTTGTTCCACACAAACGTAAACGGCACGCCCTCTTTGTCAAGCGCGTTTTCAAACATATAGCCGTTTTCGTTGTACATCAGCCCCGTGGCGTACGGTTCACCGCCGAGCCGCGCCACGCCGATCGCAACGTTGAGCGCTTTTCCCGTAAAGGAAAGCGTCTTGCTTTTGACGATGTTCGTCTTTCCGATGTTGAGGGAATCAAGTTCTATCGTGATGTCCGTACAGGGACTTAAACAAACGGTTAAAATCATGGAATCGGCTCCTTTTTGGCGGCGAAAAAACAGCTCCGCCGTCCGACCTTACCTATTATATAATAAAACGAAAAAAATTTCAATACCAAACGGGAAAATTTTTCCCTTTTTTCGTAAATTTTTGTCGGATATATACGTACCTTTCCGAAAGCTCGCTCCGAGGCGTCCCGCCTTAAAAAAGGCCGCCTTTTCTGCGGGAGAAAAAACGGCCTCGATTTCCGAAGTCCTTACATGGAAATCATCTGGAGGGTTTCGTACAATTCGTAATTGAATTTTTTCTTCATAGACACCGCTTCGATGATGTCCATGTCGATGATTTCGTTTTTGCGGATTCCCACCGCGCGGTTGCCCACGCCCTCGTTGAGGAGCCGCACCGCTTTATTGCCGAACTGCGCCGCCAGCATTCTGTCCGCCATGGAGGGCGAGCCGCCGCGTTGAACGTGCCCGATGCAGGTCGGGCGCACGGAATAGGTAGTCACGTCCTGAAGCTGCCGCGCAAACTGTTCCGCGCTCATGACGCCCTCCGCCACCACGATGATGTTGGAGTGCTTTCCGCTCGCGCGGGAACGGTTGATTTTCATGACGATATCGTCCATATCGAAAGCGATCTCGGGGACAACGATGATCTCGGCGCCCGAAGCGATACCGCTGAAAAGCGCGATGTCGCCGCAGTGCCGCCCCATCACCTCGACGACGGAGATGCGCTCGTGAGAGGTCATCGTGTCGCGGAGCTTATTGATAATATCGAGACAGGTATTGACGGCGGTATCGAAGCCCAGCGTGTAATCGGTATATTCGAGATCGTTGTCGATCGTTCCGGGAATGCCGATCGTAGGCACGCCGAAGCCGTCGCTTAAATCTCTCGCCGCACGGAAAGAGCCGTCTCCGCCGATGACCACGAGGCCTTCGATCCCCCTGTTTTCCAAGGTTTTGACAGCTTTCTGCTGACCTTCCTTCGTCAGCATTTCAAGACATCTCGCCGTGCGGAGCTTCGTGCCGCCGCGCTGTACGATATCGGAAACGCTACGCATTTCCATAGGGATAACGTCGTCCTCCAAAAGGCCCGCATAGCCTCTCTCGATTCCGTAAACTTCCATGCCGTAATAGATTGCTGTCCTGACTACCGCGCGGATCGCCGCGTTCATGCCGGGTGCATCGCCGCCGCTCGTCAACAGACCGATACGTTTCATAGTATAATCCTCCGTCAGAATAAATTTATAAATCCTAAAAATTTTCGCTGTTTTACGCGCGGCGTAGTACGCTCTTTTCCCGCCGCCTCGATTCCCGTCGATTTTCCCGCTTTTTTGTCGGCATAAAAACGCTATTCCGATATATTATAACAGACTTTTCAAAAAAAACAAAGTCTTTTGCACTTCTTTTTCGAAATTTTTCAGACAAGTTTTATACAATCTTCCCTTAAAAAGCTCGACAGCTCGGCCATCAGGGCGCGGTTGGGGTTAACCTTCTGCGAGCAGACAAATTTTTTCCCTGCGTTTACAAAGCATACGGAGGTTTCTCCCTCGTAAAAACACAGCGTTTCCATCAGTTCTTCCACATCCGCGTTCTCCAGCCCCGTGATATTCAGCCAAAGCTTTTTCTCTCTCAAGGGCTTTTCTTCCCGCCGCGCGGGCGCCGCCGAATTTTCCTCCGCGACGGGCGCGGCCGCTTTATTTGCCGCCGCGGGCGCTTCGTCGAGCTTAAACTCCGTCATTCTGTCCACGATAATCGTGGGCGCCTTGTCCTCGTTGATGTCGATCTTTCCGCTTAAGGAAACGACCGCATCGACGACGAGGAAGCTCCGAATCCGTTCGTAAACATTGGGAAAACACACGCATTCCACCGTGCCGTAGAGATCTTCGATGGTGACAAACGCCATAAACGAGCCCGAACGGGTCTGCAATTTCTTCGTCGCGGCGACCATGCCGCCCATCGTCACCTGCTGGCCGTCGGAGATTTCCGTATAGGTCTTTGCGCCCGTCTCCTCGTCCTCGAGATACTCGGTAAGCATGGAACAATTAAAGCTTTTATCCTTGAAATAAGGCGCGAATTTTTCAAAGGGGTGTCCGCTGACGTAAACGCCCAGCACCGATTTTTCCTTTGAGAGCTTTTCCGTCTGCTCGTATTCGGGAATAGTCGGATAGTCAATATCAATGGATTGTTCCTCGATAATGTCCCCGAACAGGGAAATTTGCGCGCCCGCCTTCTGTTTATCCATGGCGTTGACGCGGGTGATCACTTCGTCATAGACCGCCGCGAATTGCGAGCGGGTATAGCCGAAGCAATCGAAAGCGCCCGCGTAAATGAGGCTTTCCACGATCCTTTTATTGACGTATTTCGCGCAGCGGAGGGCAAAATCGGCAAAATCCTTAAATTCTCCGTGCTCGTTGCGTTCGTTGATGACGCCCTCTATAGGCGCCTGTCCGACGCCGCGGAGCGCGCCGAGCCCGAAGCGCAGTCCGTTGCCCTGAACGGAGAAAATCGCCTTGGATTTATTGATGTCGGGGGGTAGAACCTCGATATTTTTTTCCTTCATGTACGCGATGTACTTGGAAATTTCCTCTATTTTATCGATACGGTCGTTGAGGATACCCGCCAAAAATTCCTTGGGATAGAAATATTTAAGATAGGCCGTGCGGTAAGCGACGACGGCGTAAGCGGCCGCGTGCGACTTGTTGAAGGCGTACGAGGCGAAGCTTTCCATATCCGCAAAAATTTTCGCCGCCACGTCCGCGGGAATCCCCTGCGCGGCGCAGCCCGTAATATTCCCCCCCTTGTCGATGTCGCCGTAAATGAATTTATCCTTCTGCGCCATCAGCTCGTCCTTGTGTTTTTTCGCCATGGCGCGGCGCACGAGGTCGGCCTGCCCCAACGAATATCCCGCAAGCTTTTGGAATATCTGCATAACCTGTTCCTGATAGATGATGACGCCGTAAGAATTTTTCAGGATCGGCTCCAGCAAAGGCGTGTCGTAAACGATCTTATCGGGATTGTTTTTATTGCGGATATAGGTGGGAATAAAGTCCATGGGGCCGGGTCGGTAGAGAGAGATTCCTGCGATAAGATCTTCGAGACAGCTCGGCTGAAGGTCTTTCATAAACTTTTTCATGCCGCCTTGTTCGAGTTGGAACACCGCGTCCGTATCTCCCGAGGAAATCAGCTGATAGGCTTCGGGGACGTCGTAGCCTATCTCGTTGAAATCGACGTCGATCCCCAGCCCCTCCTTGATATAATTGAGGGTATTCTGGATATCCGTCAACGTCGTGAGGGCGAGGAAGTCCATCTTCAGCATGCCGACCGCTTCCACTTCCTTCATGTCGAACTGCGTGACGATATCCTCGCCGTTCCTCGCCAGAGGCACGTTATCGGACAATACCTTTCGGCAGATAACCACGCCCGCGGCGTGCTCGGAGGTATTTTTGGGCATGCCTTCCAGCTTTAAGCCCATGTCGATGACCCGATGCAGTTCTTCGTTGTTTTCGTAAACGTCGATAAATTCGGGGTTCTTTTTCTTTTTCTGCTCCGCGAGGTCCTTTTCCTTTTCAATCCGCTTGTCCTCGGGCAGAGCCGGGTCCTGAAGCTTCTTCTCCATGACGGGGATATTCAGCCCCAAAAGCTCGCGTATCGTGGATTTGCCGTCCATGAGCTTGGCGACCTTATCTGTCTCCGAATACGGCACGCCCATAACGCGCCCCACGTCCTTGATGACGGCCCGCGAAGCGAGGGTACCGAACGTAACGATCTGGGCCACGTTTTCGGGATGATATTTTTCGCGCACGTATTCGATCGTTTCATAACGCCGCTTGGTACAGAAGTCCACGTCGAAGTCGGGCATGGAAACCCGGTCGGGGTTTAAGAAGCGTTCGAAAATCAATTCGTACCGCAAAGGATCGACGTCGGTGATCCCGATCGAATAGGCGACGATACTGCCTACGCCCGAACCTCTGCCCGGCCCCACGGGTATCCCGTGCAGACGCGACCAGTTGATATAGTCCCAGACGATCAAAAAGTAATCGGCGAACCCCATCTTGATGATGATGCCCAGCTCGTATTCGACGCGCTGTTTGATCGTATCGGTGATATCTTTGTAGCGTTTGGGAAGCCCCTCCCACGTCAACCGCGTAAGATAATCGGGCGAGGTGGAACCGTCGTCGGGGGTGTAGAGAGGGATAAGCGAGGTATCCCGGATGGGCGTCCCGTTGGGTTTGAGGTCGAAAACAGGCTCCTCTATTTTATCGGCGATCACGCGGGTATTGGAAATCGCCTCGGGCACATAATCGAACAGCTGCGCCATCTCGTCGCCCGTCTTCATATAAAATTCGTGCGTTTCAAACTTCATGCGCTTGGGATCGGCAAGCGTTTTTTTCGTCTGAATACACAGCAGGATATCCTGCGCCTCCCAGTCCTGTTTATAGATATAGTGAACGTCGTTGGTTGCGACAAGCTGAATGTCCAGCTCCCGCGCGATCTGAATCAACTGCGGAATTACCTGCTTTTCTTCGGGGATATCGTGATCCTGGATTTCGATGTAAAAATCCTCCCCGAACACCTCTTTCATTTCCCTCGCCCATTCCTTTGCGCCGTCGTAATCGCCGTGCATCAGCAACTGAGGCATTCTTCCCGCAAGGCAGGCGGAAAGGCAGATCACTCCTTCGTGGTACTGTTTCAACAGCTTATAGTCGATCCTCGGCTTGCCGTAAAATCCGTCGATATACGAAAGCGAATCCAGCTTGACGATATTTTTATACCCCGTCTTGTTTTTGGCAAGCACGATAATATGCTCCGTCTTGGTACCCGGCCGCTTGTCGAGATAATCGTCCGTGGCGTAAAGCTCGCAGCCGATGATATATTTGATTCCTTTTTTGACGCACTCCTCCGCAAAATAGAGGGAGGCGTACATATTGCCGTGATCGGTTACGGCACAGCAGTCTATGTTGTTTTTTACGAGATAATCGACGAGGTCGTCCACTTTGGCGGCTCCGTCGAGAAGGCTGTATTCGGTATGCAAATGTAAGTGTACAAAATCTGTCATTTTATCCTTTCCGTTTCTGTCTTTTTTTATCTTTATCCGTCGGCCGTCTATTTTACGGCTTCCCATTTTGCGTACAGGTATTTTATACCCGTCTCGCCCTTTTTCCAGCCGCTGCCGGCGGGCCGGGTAAATTCTTCGTCGTAATACCAGCCCTTGAATTCGTACCCGCTTTTTGTAGCCGTCGGCAGGATTACGTCGTCCTCCGCCGTATAGGTATGCACCGCGCCGACAGCTATGGTCCCGCCGTTAGGGTGATAGTTGATCGGATATACGATCGGTTTCTTTTCCTCATATCTTGCATATAAAGTAACTTTTTCCTCCATACTATCCCAACTCAGCCCCGTGTCGATCTTTTTTCCTGCAAAATCGGGGTTGTCGTACCAGCCTAAAAATTTATACCCTTCTTTCTCGGGGACGGGAAGCTCTCCGACATATCCAAGATACTCCACACTGCCGTCGGCGCACGCGCTTCCCCCGTTGCCGTTAAATTTTATTGTCGTTTGATGCACGGCGAGAGAGGTAAAGTATTGCTTCCAATACACGTCTTTCTTGTATTTGTCGTAGAGATTGCGGGGCACATAGATTTTTCTGTCCGCAGCGTTTCTTCCGAATACGTTTGTGCCGATAACTACCATTCGATTTGTGTTGTTCATATAAACGGCGCTCAAATTCTCACATTTATAAAAAGCCCTGTCATCTATACGACTTAAGGTATTATCTATCGTAATCGACTTTAAATTTTTATTTTCAGCAAAGGCGAACGGAGAAATAGAAACCGCTCTTTCTAAACTCACAGCCTTGGCGCTTCCTCTGTATTCCAACAACACGCCTCCCAGCATAATGAAATCGTTTGTTTTATTATTTAACCAAGGCGTTTCCTCGACGACTCCTATTTCCGCATACTTGATTTTGTCCGCTGAAATGGCGGTTAAGTTAGAACATTCGGCAAAAGCATATTTACGAACCATAATTGCTTGATTTAAATCTATTGTTCGCAATGTTTTATTGCCGAAAAAAGCCCATGCGCCAATTTCACTCACGGTAGCGGGAACCGTATAGCTCTCTGTCGTTTTTCCGTAAGGATACTCTATCAAATTTGTTTTATCTTTGTCAAACAGCACCCCGTCCCGACTTGAATAATATAAGTTTTCCGCATCAACATTGATCGCCGTCAATGCCTCGCAGCCTAAAAACGTATTTATTTCTATACTTTCTGCATTTGCGCCGACTGTAAACTCCGTTAAGGCAGAACACCCCATAAAAGCTTCTTCGCCTACCGTTTTTACGGTTGCGGGAAGCGCGTATTCCGTTAAAGAGGAACAATTTGCAAAGGCCTGATCGCCTATACGCTCCAAAACCGCTTCGTCCGACACGACGATTTCGGCCAAATTACTCATTCCGTAAAAGGCATAATCGCCGATTTTCTTTACGCTTTGCGGCAAAACGATTTTTTCGATTTCGTCAAGAGAAGCGTCCCCGCTCAGCCTTCCTATTTCGACCACCTTTTTTCCTTGATAGAATTCGGGAATTTCCAAAACGGCGCCCGAAAAATCCCGTAAATTCGACAGTCTGCACTCGCCGTACAGCTCGTCTGTATCGAATAGCAAAGTTTCTTCCCGCGGCTGCTCGCTCCCCGTCGAGTCGCCCTGCAAAGCTCCGCAGCCTGCGGCAAAAAGGCCTAAAGCGATAAACATTCCGCCAAACAATAAGCCGATACTCTTTACTTTCATCCCCTTTTCTCCTCGTAAAATATTTTTTATAATCGCTTCGCCGAAATTTTCGACGCAAGCTCTTCTATCTTCCGCATGCGGTGGTTGAGACAGCTCTTGCTTATTTCCAGCTTTTCCGCCAGCTCTTTCAAGGACAGCGACGGATTTTCCAGCCGCGCCCGCGCCGTTTCCTTAAGCTCGGTTTCCAGGTTTTCCAGGCCCTCCTCCCGCTCGATCGCCCGAATGGCGAGCACCTGCCTCACCGCCGCCGTAGCGGATTTGTCGGCGTTGCCCGAAAAACAGTTTGCCGCGCGGTTGGAGCGGTTGGCCTCGTCGCGGCGTTCCACCAGCTCGGAAAACTTTTTCAAAGAGCTCTCCGCGCCCAAAATAGAAAGAAAATCGGAAATCGTCTCCTTGCTTTTGATATAGACCACGGCGGCGCCGCTGCGTTCCACCACTTTGGAAATAAGCTCTTCCTCCGCCAGAAGCCCTCGAAACTCCTCCGCCGTACGCTTTTCGGGAAAGACGAATTCGAGATGATATCCCGTCTTTCCGCCCTCGGCGGGGAGGATACAGCTTCCTCCGCCCAAAAACGCGCCCTTGATATACGCGATCGCACAGTCTGCGTCGGGCACCGTGCGCCGGGATATCCCCGAGGAAAATTCCCCGCCGCCCCGCTTTAACAGTCCCAGCTCCCGCAGGAGCTTTTCGGGATTTTCGCTCATGCACGCGAGCACCAGCTTATCCCGGCCGCTCATTCGATCCATGGACGCGCGCGCGACGGAAAGCTCCTCGCCAAATGTATCCCCAAACAGGGAAGTAAAAAATTCCGCAACGTTTTCCGTCTCGCTGACAATATAAAACGTGCGCCGCCCGCCCGTTTCGCCCAGAACGCCGCTCGTACGCACGAAAGCGGACAGAGCCGCCTTTTTCGCCGCCCCGCCCGAAATGCCGCGCGATATGATCTCCCTTTTGACATCCGAAGTAAAATTCATGGTCCGCCTTTATCTGTGCCTTTTGAATTCCGCAAAACGGAATTTCGGAAGCCGCCCGTCGATGTTGTCTATCCGCTCAGGCGGCAGGCAAACGCGCGCGAGCTGTTCCTCCACAAGCTTCGTATCGCCTACGCGATCGACCGAGTGCGCGTCCGAATCGACGACGAAGCGCACGCCCGTTTCGCATACGGCGAACAGCTCCTCGTCGGTCAGGTGCGCCTTTTTCGAATTCAATTCGATATACGTCCCGTAGTCGGCGGCGCATTTGGCCACTTCCGCGGCGTCGGCGGGACAGACATAGTTTAAGTGGCTGACGATATCGACGGGATTTTTTTTAATCATATTGATATACGCCCGCGTGTTGCGTTCCACCAATTCTTTCGGCGGCCTGCGCCCGAATTTATCCACCGTAAAATTGCCGCCGAAATAATGCAGCCAATCGGAAAAAGTTTCATAGGCGATAAAGACGTGCTTGCCGCAGATAAAGAGATCGAAGTCGTCGTAATCTTCTTCCGTGAGGTCGGTAAGTCCGCTTATCCCGCGAATATTCGATTCCATGCCGACAAGCACGTCGATCCCCAGCTTTTCCGAAGCCCTTTTACAGTCCGCAATCAAATCGGGAACTTTTTTCCGCTTAAGCCCGAACGCGAGATGCGAAAAGCCGTGGTCGGTGATTCCGATCTGCTTCAGCCCCAGCTCTTTTGCGCGCGCCGCATTTTCCTCCACCGTGCCTTTGCCGTGGGAATAGGGGGTATGCGTATGATAATCCGCCGTTAAAATCATGTGTGTGCCTCTCTTTGCCTTATGTACGCCCGTCGCTTTCCCCCGTATTCCTTTTGTGTTCCGATATGCGCCGCTTTCCCCGTATTCTCAATTCTCTATGTATCTGATTTCTTCCTCCAGCTCGACGCCGTAGCGCGCAAAGACGGCGTTTTTGATGAGATTGATAAGCGCCCGCACGTCCGCGGACGTCGCCCCGCCCTCATTGATGATAAAATTTGCATGCTCCGTCGAAATCACCGCGCCGCCGACCCGCAGCCCCTTGAGCCCCGCGCCCTCGATCAGCTTTCCCGCCGTTTCCGCGGGCGGATTTTTGAAAGTGCAGCCCATACTGCGCCCCGCGGGAAGCCTTCTGCGTTTTTCGAGGTATTCGGCCCGCTTTTTTGCCACCGTTTCCCCGTCCGCGTCCTCCAAAACAAAGGATGCGCCCAAAATCACGCTTCCGTCCCGCATAAAGACGCTGTGCTTATACGAATATTCGCATTCCGCCGCCGACGTCACGCGGATACGTCCCTCTTTATAGACCAGCGCGCTTTCGAGGATATCCGAAATATGCTTTCCGTGCGCGCCCGCATTCATAAAGACGGCTCCGCCGACCGAACAGGGAATCCCCGCGAGGAATTCCGCGCCGCTCTTGCCGTGCCGTTCGCAGGCGTCCAAAAAAGCCTTTGCCTTTACGCCCGCCATGGCAAACACCGTCTGCCCTATCCCCACCGACCTCAGCCGTTTGGTGAAGATGACCGCCCCTTCGTACATACCGTCCGCGGGAAGCACGTTGCTCATGTTGCCGAGAACGAGAAATTTCACGCCTTCCCGTTTGAACAGATCGACGAGAAGCAAAAGCTCCGCGGTATTGGCGGGATAAAACGCCGCCCGCGCGCCGCCCCCGCAGCCTATGGAACAATGCGCCGAAAACCCGAAAGGCGCTTCGTGCGCGATACCCGAACATTCGTCGTCGAGAAGACCCGTCCAATCCTTCAAAATTTCCTCTCCTTTATTTTAGCATATTTTTTTATTTTTTGGAAGTGTTTCAAATCGCTTTCAGAAAATTTTTCAAAACTTCCGCATTTCCGCCCGCGAGTACGTCCTTCGCGGCCGCGTTTACCCCGTTTAAGCCTTCGGCCGAAGTAAAGACGTTCAGCGTATAACCGATCCTTGCGCGTTCCAGCTCGTCGGCGGCGGGGTTGTCGGACGAATAGATGTCGTAATACGGGCTGAGCATACCGATCTCGGTCAGCTTCTTCTGATTTTTTTCGCCCAAAAGGCTCTCCACGTAATCGTCGCAAATCTTTTTAATCTCCGCGTCTTTCGAAGTCACGGCGATATACTGATAGAGGTCCGAATAATCGGAGATCGGCTTGCAGTAAACGTTTACACCGCGCGAAGCGAAGCGGCAGACGTCCCGCTGCGTACCCAGAAGATACTTATATTTCCCGTTGAGAAACCGCACGTAAGCGGAAGTGGATTCCTCCGCAGCAATATTTCCCGTAAGCGGCAGAAGCGCCGCGGCGGCGAGCGGCTGATTGCTTCCGCCCAGAGAGACGACGGTATTTGCCGCGCCCGCGTCCTCAAACCCGTCCTCGAGGCAGAACAGCGCGTACCCGCCGCGGCACCAGGGCACCGCCCGACATTCCTTTCCCACCAGCCCGCCCGCAAACGAACGGCCGTTGATCTTCAGACAGCTTTCGGCCGCCTCGGAAAATCCGATGCCGAAAGAGAGCATATCGGGCAGATTCCCCTCCCGTATCGCGGCCGCCGCCCCCTCCGCCGTATAGGAGGAAACCATGATATATACGCCGTCGTGCGCCTTTTCGTAGGCGGCGGAGATACGGTTGAGAAACGCCGAGCGCGACCCTTTGCCGCCCTCGAACGTGTCGATGTTCCAAAGCCGCACGATCCCCGAGCGGGACTGGGGCGAGGAGGATTTCGCCGTAAGCGCGGGCACGGCGATAAATACGGACAGAGCGCATAATACCCCCGCGAGCACAAAACACACCGCCGATTCGATGATACGTCTTTTTTTCATGCTCTATTATATGCCGCCGCCCCCTTTCTCATACCCCGCTTTTTCGTCACATTTTCTGTTTCGGGGCAAATAAAAAGAGAGCCGCCGAAAATTTCTTTTCGGAGCTCCCCCTTATATATAAAGGCGGAAAAACGCACACGGTGCTTTCCCCCGCCGATAGATACAGTATCTGCGGGAACGGCGCGGAATATGCGGACTTTGTTAAATTTTCTTTATTTTCCTGTTTTGCCGTTTTTATCCTCCCCGTCTCTGTGTTCCAGCTTCCTGCCGCGTATATCCAGCTCTTTGAGGCGCTCGTCCTCCAGCATGATCCCCCTTTGCAGCTTCCCGTAGCCGTATTTTTCCCTGATCTTCGCCACGGCCTTTTCCGCGCGCTCGTTTTTTTCGTACTTTCCGCCGTCCGCCTCGCCCAGCGTCAGTTGTTCCACGTGATAATCGAACCCCGAAACGCTCAGGCCCAGCATATGCACCCGAGTGCCGAACGGGCAGTGCCGACAGAACAGCTCGTACGCCGCCTTCGCCACGTCCCCGCAGAGCGCGGTGGGCGGCACCTTTTTCTGACAGGTAAAATCCGCCATGCGTTCGTTTCTGACGACGATATGCACCGTATCGCACTTGCCCACGTCCGCATCTCTCTGCCGTGCGGAGACGCTTTCCGCCAAAGCGTAAAGCAGCCGCTTGATCTCTTCTCGGTCGGTGACGTCGCGGGGCAGGGTCATGGAATTTCCGATGGATTTTGTCTCCTCCTTCTCCCCGTCCGATCGGACGGGCTCGTCGTCCTCCCCTCGGGCAAAGGCGCTCAGCTGCGCACCGCGCTTGCCGAGAAGTCTGACAAGCAAAGCCCTGTCCGCCGCGGCCAGCTCGCCGATCGTGCGTATCCCGCGCGAACGCAGGGTTTCCGCCGTCGCCTTTCCCACAAGCAAAAGATCGGTGACGGGCAGGGGGAAAACCTTTTCCCTGTAATTTTCGCGCGAGATCACCGTCACCGCGTCGGGCTTTTTCATCTCCGAAGCCAGCTTCGCAAAAACCTTGTTGAAGCTGACGCCGACGGATACCGTAAGCCGCAATTCTTCCTTCACGGCGCGGCGTATCTTTTCCGCGATTTCGTCTCCGCCGCCGAACAGGCGCACGCTTTCCGTCACGTCCAGCGCGCACTCGTCGATGCTGCACGACTCGATGCGGTCGGTAAACCGCTCATAGATCTCATGCACCCTGCGGGAATATCTCTTGTATTCCCCGAAATGCGTCTCGCAGGTTATGAGGTGCGGACATTTGCGGAACGCCTCCGCGACGGTCTCAGCCGTGCGTATGCCGTACTTTTTCGCCTCCTCGTTTTTGGCGAACACGACGCCCCGCCGTTCCTTCGGATCGCCGCAGACGATCATCGGCCTGCCCTTAAACTCGGGGTGGCTAAGCGTCTCCACCGACGCGAAAAAATTATTGAGATCGGAATAGAGAATGACGCGCTCCCGCACTTTTCGCCTCGCAAAAACAAACGTTCGTTTTTTATTATTATAGCGCGACGCCCTCGTTTTGTCAATATTTTTGCGCCTTTTTCTTCAAAAAAGGCAAATGTCACACCTTCGTGCAAAGTGTCACACTTGCCTTTTCGGGCGTTGACAATCCTTTTTTGCAGAAGTATAATAAACCAAAATCGATTATTTCATTTTAAGGAGAATTATATGGAGTCTGTCAAGACAAAAAGAAAATTGAAGCTTTGGCAGCGAATACTGATTATCGTATCCGCCGTTATCGTTGCCCTCGCCGCCGTTTTGGGCGTCGCCGTGGGCTGCGTGTGGGGAAACGAGCTTTCGAGCGTCGCATCCTTCGAAAAGGTATTTGCGCGCAACGACGAGCATCTCGACGGTTCCGTCTATCGCATGAAGGTGAAAGGCGGCTTTTATTTCGATAAATTTCTCGAACAGGGCGGCGCGGAAAACGATACCTCGCTGATCAATTTTATCACCCGAAACATCACGAAAGGACTGATCGACCTCACGATCGACGAAACGGAAATCGCCTGCGCGTCCTTTACGGCGACGGCAAAAAACGGGGATAAACTGTTTGCGCGGAATTACGATTTCGCAAAGACGAATACCGCGCTCGTCTTTACCGACCCGGGCAAGGGACGGCACGCCTCCGTTTCGACGGTCGATCTGCAGTTTATCGGCATGGACGCGAACAAGGACGTCGAAGGATTGATGAATAAAATTACCTGCCTCGCCGCGCCCTACGCGCCCCTCGACGGCATGAACGACGCGGGCGTCAGCTGCGGGATCTACATGACTTATCAAGGCGAAACCACCGTCCCCACCGACCAGAAAACGGATAAACCCGACCTCACCTCCACCACCATGCTCCGCCTGATCCTCGATTATGCGGACAGCGTGGAGGAAGCCGTGGAACTTGTTTCGGCATACGACCTGCACGATTCCGCCCAAACATCCTATCACTATATGGTGGCCGATTCCACGGGCAAAAGCGCGGTTCTCGAATGGGTGAACGGCACGGACGCGACGGACAACGACGGTGCCGCGCGCAAGCTCGTCGTCACCTACAACGATGACGACGCGGCGATCGGCGAAGCGGAGGCGAAGGCGGATTATCAATGGGTGACCAACTTTATCCTTCAGCCCGGCTATTACGAGGACGATACGAAAAAGGCGGGGCTGGACAGATATAACCGTATCAACGAACGTCTCGCCCCCACCGACGGCGTTGTGGAAGACGAGGCGGCCGCGATGTCCATTCTCGGCGAAATCGGCCGCCGCAGCTGGAACAACGACGACGGCAACGGCTGTACAGTACACAGCGTCGTCTATAACCTTACCAAAAAAACCGTGCTGTGGGTACCCAACGAGCATTACGGCGACGAAGCCTACACCCTGTCTTTCGGCTTATAACGATAAAAAAGCTTCCTTATCCGGTGCCCTCCGACAGTCAGTTGTCCCTTTCTTTCAGCTCATAACGACAAAAAGCTTCCCGAAACAAATCGGGAAGCTTTTTTGTTATTCCTTTATGACGCTCCGTTTCGCCACCAGATAGGTGGCCGTAAAATACAGTACGTAAATCGCCGTTACGGCCAGCGCAATGCCTGCCGAGATAGATAAGATGTGCGACGCTTCGGCCAAAAAACCGCTCCCTTTCATAATCTTCATGCAGACAACTCCCGTCGGTACGCTCAACAGCATCGGCAGCGCAAACGGCAGGAAAAAAAACGAAAACGTCTGTCGGAAAAGCGTCCTGCTCTGCTCCCGTTTGTCCGCGCCCAACCGATACAAAACGTCGTAACGCTTTTTATCGTCCGAAATCCCCGACAGCGTCTTCAGCGCGAGAATAGCCATCGCCATAAACACAAACACCACGGCGATATACAGAGCGGAAACGATAAACACGGCCGAATTGGCATTCAGCGTCATTCTTGCGTATTCTTTAATCTGATAATCGCATCGCTCGTAAGCGTATTGGCCGTCGGGTACGGTATATTCGTAGGAGAGCGCCTCCCGCAGGCCGCGCGCGTCGAATTTCCCCCCTTTCAGGGTATAGACGGCGCCCGAACAGTAGGGCTTCAGGCCCGCCGCAACGTCGTCGGGGAGCACCGCCAAAAAATAATAATACCCCAACACGGGATACTCTTTCTCCATTCCCCTATAAAACAAGCGTTCGCCCGAAAATTCCAGCACGGCGGCGGAAAAATCAAAGCCGTCCATGCGCGTATCGTCGGCAAGTATCTTAAACCCGCCGTCAAGTTCTATGGGCGATAATCCGAGTTCCCCGTACAGACGGTTGCAATCGCTTTCGGAAATAAAGCAATCGTAGAGGGACGCATACCCCTCGCCCGACCATCTCGTAAAGCTGTGAAGATAACTTTTTTCCGAAGTGTAGGTAGAATAGTATATCCGTTTTTTTATTTCGGTGTATTTTGCGATGATCTCCTCCGCCGTTTCAAAGGGAACCGCAGGTTCTTCTCCTGCGTCCAGCTCCGCTCCGATATCGAAGGGATAATTTTTTTTCAAAGAGGCCTCGTTGCCGACCTTCTGCACAAAAGAGACGTTGGCCCCGATCACGGCGAAAGCGATCAGAAAGGCGAGTGCGCCCGCCATGACGGCATTGGCGCTCAATTTTCCCGACAACTGCCGAAGCGTGAAAGCGTTGGTGCCGCGGCTCTTGAATCGACCGTTTTTAAGCAGCAGATTGACGATGCTTTTCGCCGCGCCGACGTGAAGCAAAATGATGGACGCCGCCAGTCCCGCCAGCGCAGCGAACATAACGCCTCCCGAGCCGTTACCCGTCATAGTTCGATCCACCTCGTGCGAGAACAGAATGCAGCACGCCGTCAAAGCGGCCAGCGAAAGCAAAGTCACCGCCAGCCAAAGCGCGGGGAATTTTATCTTCTTCTCCACTTTTTTATCGTCTTGGAGCAGATTATAGACGCTGACCCGCTTGAGATAGAGGGCGGAAGTCAGCGAGGAAAGGACAAACACCACGCACACCAGCCCCACGGTCAACAGCAATCCCTTTAAGGAATACGCGGCAAACGTATATTCCGTTTCCATAAGATTGGTGACGACTGCCATCAAGCCCTGATAAAAGAGCAACCCCAATAAAAGCCCCGTCGCCAGCGACGCCGCGCACAAAATCATCGACTCCAAAACAAAGACGGACAAAATATTTCTCCGCGTCATGCCCAGGGTCAGATAAGTGCCGAACTCCCTTTTGCGGAGCTTGAGCATAAACGACGTGGCATACCCCAGCACGAAAGCGACGATCAGAGAAACGAGAACGGTGATAGAGATCAATCCCGATTTCAGTTCGGAAATCGTACGGGCGCGCTCTAGCAGTTCTTTGCTGAAAATCGCGCTGTTGACGGCAAACATCAGCGCAACCGTCAGGGAAACCGTGATAAAATAGATGAGATAGTTGCCGATCTGCCGCTTTACGTTGCGGAAAGCGAGCTTAGCGAACATCGGCGTCACCTCCCAGCGCCGCCGTCACGGAGAGAATCTCGGCATACATCTCTCGACGGCTGCGGCCTCCCCGCACCGCTTCGCTCCAGAGCTTCCCGTCTTTCAGAAAGAGCACGCGGCCCGCATAGCTCCCCACGACGGCGTCGTGCGTCACCGCTAAAATGGTGGAGCCGAGGGATTCGTTCATCAGCTCGAACATCTTCATGAGAAGCTTCGAATTTTTCGAGTCGAGCGCGCCCGTCGGCTCGTCCGCGAGAACGAGTGCGGGCGAAGTGATGATTGCCCGCGCGCAGGCGGCGCGCTGGCGCTGACCGCCCGACAGCTCGTAAGGGAATTTTTCCAGCTGGTCGGCCACGCCCAACGCTTCGGCCACCCGCCGAAGCTCCTTTTTCGTCTCGTCCTCGGGCACGCGCTTGAGGTTGAGCGGCAAAACGATATTTTCGCCCACCGTCAGCGTGTCCAGCAGGTTATAGTCCTGAAACACGAATCCCAGCTTGTCGCGGCGGAAAGCGGACAATTCGTCCTCTTTCATGTTGCAGATATTCCGCCCTTCCACGCAGATCTCGCCCGAGCTTACCCTGTCTATGGTGGAAACGACGTTGAGCAGCGTGCTCTTCCCCGAGCCTGAAGCTCCCATAATGGCGACGAATTCTCCTTTTTCCACGGTCAGGGATATCCCGTCGAGCGCCTTGGTGACGACGCTTCCCGCCCCGTAGTATTTTGTAACGTTTTTCACTTCGAGAATTTTTTGCATACCGATCTCCTTTTCGATGAATTGCGTTATCATGATACCACGCGGCGGCGAAATTTTATCTAACGCCGTCTTTTTCCTTCCTTACGCTTTCGTAAGGTTGCCTGCCTCGCCGCCATTCAGTCTTTTATACCGGGAAATTTAAGAGAGACGCGCGTTCCCTTGCCCGCCTCGGAAAAAATCGCAAGCTCTATGCCGAGCCGCTTGCAAAGCTCGGAAACGATATACAGCCCCATGCCCGTGCCGCCCGCGGACCTGCCGTGCGCGCCCGTAAAGCCCCGCGCCGTCACCCGCGGCAGTTCGTGCGGCAGTATCCCCGGCCCGTCGTCCGCCACGGCAAGCTCTCCTTTTTCCGCCGAAATTTTCACCCGGCAGCCGCGGCAGTACTTCGCGCAATTGATCAAAAGCTGTTTGAGGATAAAGCAAAGGGACTTTCCGTCCGTATAAACGGAAAAATCCCCCGTCGTCTCCACGCCGATTTTTGCCGCCACCAGCAGCTCGCGCTGGCTTTTTACCGCTTCGGCCACGACCGCCGCCGCGCTCACCGCCGCGATGCTGGTGTCCTTTTCGGGGCTTCTCAGCCGCGCGTAGTAAAGGATCGTCTCCGTCAGATTGTCCGCGCGCTTCAATTCCCGCTTCAGCTTTGCGGGATCGCCGCCGTTGGCGAGGATCAGCGAACACGCCGTCAGGGGCGTTTTGATTTCGTGAATCCAGCTTTCCACGTACTCGCAGTATTCCTCCTTTTCCCGCACGGCATTTTCCGCCGCGCCGATCGCGGAACGGGACACCTCTTTCATCACTTCGAAATATTCCCTCTCCACCCCGTCCCGAGGCTTGGGCAGAAGCTCGCCGAGGAGATAGGTCTCTTTCAGCTGCGATTTCATTTTTTCCAGCCGCTTCAGCCGACTGCGGGCGACGAAATATCCCGCGGCCAGCCATACCGCCGCAAACGCGAAAAAGAAGATTTCCCCGCCCCAGAGCAAAACGGCGTTCGCGCCCGCAAAAAAGGCGAAAATCCCCCAAACGATCGCGCCGACGCCGCAAAGACACAACCCCGCCGCCTTGGAGGAAAGATAACTTTTGAAGCTCATAACCGATACCCCACGCCGCGTACGGTACGGATAAAATCCTCCGCGCCCAACGCTTTCAATTTCTCGCGCAATCGGTTAATATTGACGTACAGCGTGTTTTCATCGACATACAGGCTGTCGTTCCAAAGCTCCTCGAAGATCTCCTCTTTCGTGCACAGTTCTTTTTTCATGAGACAGGCGAGAATCCGCGTTTCGTTTTTGGTAAGCTCCGCCTTTTTGTCCTTATAGCTCACGCTCATGTCGGCAGGTTCGAGGGTCAGGCCGCGCACGGTGAGAAAGGGCGAAGCCTGGCGCTTCAGCAACCGCGCGATGCGCGCCAGAAGCACGGAGGAGTTGTACGGCTTCCGCACATAGTCGTCCGCGCCCACCCCGAACCCGATGATCTCGTCCTCGGAGGAAACGCGCGCCGTCAAAAAGATCACGGGCACGTCCGACTGCATGCGCAATTTTCTGCAAAGCTCGAAGCCGCTTTCGTCGGGCAGGTTGACGTCGAGCAGCGCAAGATCGCACGGCGGCGCGTCCACCGTCTGATAGCCGTTCGCCCGCAGCAGCGCCGTCAGTTCTTCCCGAATGCTTTCGTCGTCCTCCGCCACAAGGATTTTGTCCATCTTTTTCTCCTGTCCTTCCTTTACTTGCTTTCGGCGACGGGATGCCTGATCACCGTCTTAAGTTTCATTTCGTCGCAGCGCCGCGGATCGCCCAGATAAATTTCGTGGTGAAAGCGAGAGACTCCGATATCGACGGCGTATCCCCGTTCCGCCGCGTAAGCGTCCATTTTTTCGATCGTGGCGGGCTCGGCGTCGTAAGGCCCCACGTGCATACACTGTACGCAAAGCCCCTCCCGATAAGTAAAAAACTCCGTCCTCGAAAAATCGAGTCCTTTCTTTTTCGTCGCTTCGGCCACCGCCCAATCGAAATCCTTTTTCGTCACAAAATCGGGCAGGCGGATCATCGAAATCCACTCAAACGTTTCCTTTTTGGAGTAATCTATCCCCGAAACGCCCTCCTGCCACCACAGCCCCTCCAGCGGCGGCACCACGTACTCGAAATATCCCTCTATTTTACGGCTTCCGAGGCGGCTCATTTTAATCGTAAACGCTATGCCGTATAAAAGGCCTATCGAGGACTTGTATTCCCCGTCCTCTTCATTGGGATTTCCCTTGCCCCTGACGGCCGCAAAATTCATCGAGGGAATATCGATAAGCTCGGGCGTTTTAGGCGGAAGATAAAATTCCTTGTATTCTTTTTTATAATCGAAAGCCATCGTTTTTCTCCTGATATAATATACTTGTCCGAAAAAGCGCAAACTTTACTCGGCTTTTTTAAGCTTTTTCCTCGTCCCTTATCTATTTTCCAGCCGCGCGCGCATATCTTCTATATAGGCGAGCTGAAATTTTTCTATATTCATAAATATGGCGGCCAAAACGCGCATGATGGGATTTTTGACGCGCAGCTGCTCGATAAAGGTCACCTCCGTTTGTTTTTCGCCCGCCGCGCGGAAAATCCCCGTCCAATGGCCCGAAAAATTTTTGTTGTCCATATCGAATTCGTACCGTTCGTTTTCTTTCTTTTCCGTGATCGTGAAACGGGTGGGAAATCCGTTTTTCGCAAATTCGGTAAACGTATTTTCGCCCGTAATCTCTATTTTCGAAAGATCGGAACGCCATTTCCATTCGGCGTTGTTGGTCACAATTTCCCACACCCGTTCGATTTCCGCGTCGAAAACGGCCGTCGTCGTCGATATTTTCACTCCTGTCTCCTTATGCTTCAAGTTTTTATCGCTTTTACTCTTTCTTTCGGTTGTTCTAACGCTTTCTTTTATTGCGCTTACTCTTTCATGGCACAGACGGAATGAGCCGCAACGTTTCCCTCCCCCGCCGCTTTCGCATACTGATAGGGCCGTCCCGTACAGTCGCCCGCGGCAAAACAGCCTTTCAGGTTGGTGGACATATCCCGCCCGACGACGACGTGTCCGTTTTCCGTTTCCAAGCCGCCCGCCAGCACCGCGGGAGAAACGCTTTCCTTCAGCATAAAAACGCCGTCCACGGCAATTTCCCCGTCTTTGAACGCCAGCGTTTCCACGCGACGGCCGCCTCGCACGGCTACGGGCATATTTACGAGCTTTTCCACGTTTGCCGCCGAAATTGCGACGCCCTTATAAAGCGGGATCAGATAGACCTTCGCCGCAAGCTCCGCCAGATATTCCGTTTCCCGTTCAAAACGCTTGGAGGTCGAGAGAACGGCTATCGTCTTTCCCTTATACAAAAAGCCGTCGCAGGTCGCGCAGTAGCTTACGCCGCGGCCCAAAAACTCCGCTTCCCCCTCGATTTGCTTCACCGACTCCACGCCGCACGCGAGAATCACCGTCCGGCTTTCCAACGACGTTCCCTTTTCCGTCAGAAGCGTAAAATGATCCCCCATGGCGTAAACGCCCGTCACCCGTTCGTCCGTCACGGAAATTTCCGCTTCCGCAAGCTGTTTTTTCAGCGCCGCGCAAAACTTTTTTCCGCTTACGTCGGAAAGCCCGGGATAATTGCGGATACGCTCCGCGCTTGCGATTTTGACGCTCAATTCGGGCGAACCCAAAAGCACAAAATTTTTTCCGTTCGCCTTCAGCGTCAACGCGGCCGAAATCCCCGCCACACCGCTTCCCACTATCGCACAATCCAGCATAATCTGCCTCCTCCTGCCCGTCCTATGCAGTATAGCACACTTGCGCGTAAAAATCAATGTTTTTTTATGCGCCCGCCTGCTTGCTTTACAGTATAGCACAGCCTGCGTAAAAAGCAAGCCCCCTCTGCCATCTTTTTTACGGCTATTTTTTAGAAAATCTTGACAGCGCTATTTTCGGGTGATATAATAAAGATACTTAACCTATATGATTTTAAGGAGAAAACGATGAAAACTTGTCCCCGCTGCCGTTCGGAATATCTCGACGACGCTCTCTTTTGCGCCGAATGCGGCGCGTCCCTTGTCGCAACGCCCACGGCCTCGGCAACGCCTGCCGCAACCCTTTCCGACGCGGTCCCTAGCTCCGCCCCGCTCGCCGCGTCTCTTGCCGAAACGACTGCGCTTCCCGCAACGCCCTCCGCGCTCCTTTCCGAAGCGCCCTTCATTTCCGCCGAACAGCCCGCCGCCGCGCCGTCGCAGGCGATTTACGGCAATCCGCCCGAGCTACCGATCCTTATCGAAAACAACACGCCTTTCACCAAACAGACGCTAAAGGACTTTTATAAAAATCTCAAAATTTTAAGTTTTTTGTCGTTTATTTTTGCGGCGATTTCTCTCTCCATTTATTTCTTCGGGCCTCCTTTTCTCCGCATGACTGTGATTTTAGGAATGGCCTCTATTTTCGTAGTCTGCGGAATACTCTTTATTTTTTTTTGGAACGCTTATGTCAAAAGAAATACTTTGATTACCGATTCCACCTATGTAGTCTATCAATGCGACGAACGGTATATCCATTGTTACAATTTCGACGGCGCAAAAAAGGAAAGCGAAACGCATATCGAATACGAAAAAATATCTCAGGCGTGTCAAAACAAAAAATATATCATGATTCATATCGGCGCGGGAGTTCGCATTATCCGCCTTATAAACCGCGCAACCTTTACAATCGGAACAGAGGAAGAATTCAAAGATCTGCTCCGCGCGAAATGCGGGCCGAAAATCGCGCGTTTCCCGAAAAAATAGCCTTAAAATATTTTCCGGAGTTCTTACGGATATCCTTAAAGCAGAATTAAAATGCTACGTCCGGGGAAGGCGATTATGTCTTCCCCGGACTATTGTTTTACTGCACTCTTGCGGATATCCGCATATCTGCATATCATAGCGTTCCGATGCGATTCTTTTGCAGCGTCTATTTTATTTTTCTGTTTTCGGAAAAAAACTTTTTTATTTTTTCTTTATCCGTTTTTCCCGTGGAAGTCAAAGGCAGTTTTTCCGTCGGGCTTATCCGTACGGGCATTTCTATTTTTGTCAAAAACCTTGTCAAATCGCGCAAAATTTCCTCTTCCGTCCTTTTCTCGCCCTCTTTAAGCGCCACCATGGCGCAAGGGATTTCCCCCGCCCGCTCGTCGGACGCCGCGACCGCCGCCGCACCTTCGATATACGAAAGGCCGAGAAGCGCGGCTTCGATTTTTGCCGCGGAAATATTGTTGCCGTTACGGATAATAATATCCTTTTTTCTGCCGCTGACGTGTAAAAATCCCGATCCGTCCAGATATCCCACATCGCCCGTATGCAGCCATCCCTCGGGGTCCGCAACCGATCCGCCGTCGAGATACCCCGCCGCCATCGCCGGACTTTTTATCAAAATTTCCCCGTCGCTTTCAATTTTTAACGTGTTCATGGAATAAATTCTGCCGACGCTGCCGCAGCGATTTTCGATCGAATCCCGATAATCTCCGCAGGATATCCCGATACATTCGCTCATGCCATATACGGGGACGAGGGTGACGCCGAGCTTTTGCTCTATTTTCCTAAACTGTTCCGCGCTGCAGGGCGCCCCGCCGATGAGGCCGTAGCGTAAACTTTTTACTTCCTCCGCGCGGGCATTCGCGGCCAGAGCGAGATATAGAGACGGTACTCCGTTCAGGCGCGTCACGTTATATTTTATCATGCAATCGATCACATAGTCCGTTTCCACCGATTTGGGAACAAAAATACCATGCTTGGCCACAACCGCCGTGACGATCAACGCCAAGCCGAAAACGTGATGCACGGGCACGATCAGGATATTGACGTCGTCCTCCCGATAGCCGCCGATATGCAGCGTGTCCAGCGAATTGTTTATAAAATTATATTGGCTGAGACAAACGGCCTTTTTCTCTCCCGTAGAACCCGACGTAAAAATAACCGCGCTCGTCGCCCCGCTCTTTGCGGCCAACCGTAAACCGCTTACGTCACGTTCGTCAAACGCGAGTACGGTTTCCGTTTTCCCGAGATATAACCGGTCGTCGATAATCCGGATTTCGTCGTCTGTATTTTCATGCGGATCGCGCAGAACCGCAACGCCCCCGATAAACTGTAAGGCATAAAAAAGCAATATCGTCCGAGGAGTTCTCTCCGCCTTGATTGCGACGAAATCGCCACGTTTTATTCCTGCGTTTTGCAGTTGCCTCGCAAGGCTTTTTGCAATGTTAAACGCCTGTGCGACGGTATAACAAATTTTTTCGTCAAAGAGAAACGTATCGTTTCCGCGTTCGGAAGCGTATTCTTCAAAATACTCGTAAAGCAATCGGTTACTCGGTTTCATACACACCTCTTAAAATTGAAAATATTCAAATCCGCTGACGTCCCCCGCGGAAAGTAAAGCCAGCCAAAACAGCGCGATCGCCAATATCCCGTAAACGAACAGCGCGATATTCGTCCTTTCCTCCCGGACGAGACAAGCAGATAAACCGCCGTTCCTCTTCTCCGGACGCTCCGTCGTGAGACGATACAGTAAAGCCATGGCGGCAATTACGACGGCAAGATATAAAATCTGCCTCGTACTCATGCCCAGCGCGGACATCGCGGAATTTATATATTCCTCTCCAAAGCCCCAGGCCGTAAACATTTGCCTGAAAGCCGTGCCGACCTCGGTTAAGCTTTGGGCGCGGAATAAAACGCAGCTGAACGTGAACAGAACAAATATAACAACCTGCCGAAGCAGTTTAAGAGCCGGCGCCCGGGCGGACGTGTTTGCGTCTCCGCGCTCTTTTGCGGACGTGTTTGTATCTCCGAGCTCTTTTTTTGCCGCTTTTTTGAAAATCGTTTCTATCCCCACCGCGATCCCCGCAACCAGCCCCCACAGGACAAACGTCCAGCTTGCGCCGTGCCATAACCCGCACAGCGTAAATACGATCAGGGTGTTTAAGACCCTTCGCGCCGTTCCTTTACGATTGCCGCCCAAAGGGATATAGACGTATTGCGTAAACCACTGATTGAGCGTTATGTGCCAGCGGCGAAAAAACTCCGTATAGCTCGTCGATGTCAGCGGCCTGTCGAAGTTTTTGGAAAGCTTTACCCCCATGAGCCTTGCCGACCCCAGCGCGATTTCCGAATAGCCGGCGAAATCGTTATAAATCTGTATCAGAAACAACGCCGAAGCGATAAAAACGGCCAGGGCGTTGGCCCCGCCCAAATCCGCATAAACCTTATCGACAAAAATTCCGCAAAAATCGGCTACGACGCATTTTCGGAAAAACCCCGATAAAAGCCACTTCGCCCCCGTAAGCATATCGTTTTCGTCGATGTTGTGCCTTTCCTTCAGCTGCGGCAATAAATTCTGCGGCCGCTCGATCGGCCCCGCCACAAGCTGGGGAAAGTACGAGACATAGAGCGCAAAATATCCGAAATGCCTTTCCGCCTTAAAGTCGCCCCGATAGACGTCTATGACGTAGGATAAGGTTTGAAAGGTGTAAAAAGAAATGCCTACGGGCAGGATTATGTTTAATACAAGCTCGTCCTGCTTTACATCGAACAGCCTTATCACCCCGACAACGCTTTCCAAAATAAAATTGATATACTTAAAAAATACAAGCAGTCCCAGGCAGACAACGAGCGTCGCGACGAGCCATATTTTTTTCGTTTTTTTATTTTCGGCGCGGTCGATCCCTATCCCCGCGACGTAGGCCGTTACCGTGGTAATCAGGATCAAGCCGATCAGCCATACATTCCAGCTCATGTAGAATATGTAGCTTGCAATCAGTAATAATATCCACCTTGCTTTATGCGGCAAAAGCCAGTACAGCAGAACGACGACGGGGAGAAAAACCAAAAATTCCAAGGAATTGAAGCTCAAATCATTGTCCCCCTTTCTTCCATAACGGCAATAAATTTATCGTAAAGAATACGGCGGCGACAGCGCCGACCTCATAAAGCTCCGCCCCTCTCAATAAAGCATAGGCCGCGGTTGCGAGAAAGAGAAAAAGCGAGATAGCCGTAACGCAGAAACGCGCTTTTTTTATCAGTCCGTAGCCGCACAGCACAAGCGCGGCAATAAAGCCGACGAGCACGATCGGGTTGTTTAAGATTACGCTTTCTTCCATAGCTTTTCCTCCGCCGTCAAATCCCCGCCGCCCGTAAATCGGCAAGCAGCCGCTCGGTACGCAACATCGCGCCCAAATCGTTTAAGTGATAATCGCTGTCGAAAAAATATCTGCCGGGAAACATATAATCCTCCACGTCGGAAATCGCTTCGTATCCGTACGCCGAAAACATGGCTTCGAATTTTTCGGAAAATTCAATTCCTTTTTCCCGCACCTCGTTCCCCGTTCTCGCGCTTATATTTACGGGCGCATACGACAGATATACCTTGCCGCCCTTGCCGCGGATAGCGTCGTAATACCCCGCAAGCTTTCTCATCCCCTCTTCAGTCAAAAGTTCGGGCGCATAACAATATGCATTGTCGCTGTAGGTAACGTCGCGTTGGTTTTCCGTGGCTTCGTCGTAAGGCCTTTCGTAAACGTAGTCCCCATAAATATTAAATTCCTCATATCTGCCGTCTTCATAACTGCAAGGCTTAGATTCTTTCTTAAATTCTATATAGTCAAAAAATGCGCGTATCACCCCGCCGTTATCTGAAAAATCGACAAGGGCAAGCAGATCGTAATTGCCTTCCGCCATGATAAACATACTGTCGTTGACGAAATAATCGAACATCAGCTGACTCGGGCTCATCTCCTCGGGCGCATGGATAAACACATCGCCCTCTCCCATATAGGCGAGCAGTATCTCCATTTGAAACGCGGCGTTTATATCCCCGTTTACGCCCATATTGAACACTGCGTACTCGCCGCCGTAAGCTTCGTCAATAATGCCGCTGTTCAGTCCGTAGGCAAAGCTGCACCCCGAGAAAAAAATAAGCTTGCGTCTATCCGTGGTCAAAATCAGCCTGTCTATGTTGTCGGAGAAAATTATGCTGTTATTTACCGCTTGAAAGCACGGTTTTCGAAACGCATTGATATGAAAGGTTTTGATATTGCAGGGAAAGGCCTTTTCGTCTATGTCTTCGATATTGTCCGAAAAATACAGCTCGGAAAAGGACGAGCGCAAAAACGAATTGCTTTTGACAAACTTTATCGAATCGGGTAAAACAAGCGTTTGCGAGGTAAGCTCTCCGCACGGCATATTTGTCGTAAAGGAACTTGAAATCTCCGACACCGCTTTCCCGTCGATTTCCGAAGGGATTACAAAAGGCTCGACATCTCCCCTCCCGCGGTACCCCGTAAGCGCAAACGTTCCGTCCGCCGCCTGCCGGTAAAGAAATTGCCCGCCGTCGATACTTTTTTTCCATTCGGCATACAACGTTATCTCTTTACCGTCCCGGACGGTGACGCGGCTGCCCAATCCGATATGTTCGCCGTTCCCGTCCGGCCGCGTATTCCAGCCCGTCAGTACATACCCGCGTCTCTTTACGGCGGCGCCCGCAATCGTATTCGGCCTATGATGCTCGGTGAGAGAGTAATTCACCGTACAATGCGTACTCCCCTCCGCGTCCGTTCCTCCGTTAAAGTCGTAATTCACCGTACATTTCAGATCGATGTCAACAACGTTTTGAAATTCTTTTTTTCTACAGGTTACGGTTACTCTCGAAGGGCGCTCTATATTTTTCAGCGTCAGCTCCGTTTTTCCGTCTTTTTCCGTCGCCGCATAGTCGGAATAGTCGCAGGATACAAATTCATAGCCCGCCCGCAAAGACAAAACCGTTTTGAAATCCCGTCCCCTTTCAATTTCCGCGACCGTGTTTTCCGCCTTAAACAGTACGCTGTCCACGATAGAAACTCTCACCTTGTTTTGCCTTTCCGTCTGCGTACAGCCGCATAAAAAGACGCAGATCGTCAACAATAAAACGATTACGCTGTATAGTTTTCTATTTTTCGTATCCCTGCAGCTGCTTCGCATATCGCCCCCAAAAATAATTGTTTTCAAATCGCCCCAACGCGCCGCTCGGAACGCATATTTTACAATCCTGCGGCACACCTGCCAATAATTCGTAACCGACGGAAATTTCAGCCGGCTCGGAATGTCTTAAAACAATTTTTTTCAAATTATCGCAGCCGACAAAACTACCGTTCGGCAAAGTGCCGATATTTTCCTGCACGGTGACGCTTCGGATATTTTTATCGTCAAAGAAAACGAGAGGCAAAAAGGCCTTTACATAAATGCCGTTTACCTGATAAGGAATAATCAGCTCCTCTTTTTTTCGTCCCTCTTCGGTAAGGCCGACGATCGTATAATAGCTTCCGTCGAGGCGGTATTCGAACATGTCCGCATGGCTGTTGTCGCCCTCCCCCGTCACGTCCGTATCGGGCAGAACGGGTTTATCGGGGAGCGGGTAATCCGTCTTCGTCGTATTGCCGAATTGATTTTTTATATCGTTTACAAGCCGAACCGTCCTGACCTTCATGCCGCTCTCGTTCAAATGATAATTGGAATCATAAAACCATTCGTACTCCATTATGTAATCTTCAATATCGCTGATAACGGGAAACTGCAATTTTTCTTCTATGCCGCGATAAAAATCCGCCGACTTTTCCAATTCACCGAAAGCGATTGCGCCCGCGTTCATCGGCGCGAAGGAATAATAAATCTGCGCGCCCTTTTTTTGCAATTTTTCGGCGTATCCGTTGATAAAGCTTATAAAATCGACGGAAAACAACTCCTCGTCAAACACGATCGGATTGTTTTCGTCAACTCCGTTTGGCATTACATTATGGGGACGGGCATAATTTTTCAAATCGCCGCGCTCGTCAAACGACGAACTCGCATACACCCCGCTGCCCGCCGCGGGACTGCCTTTTTCGTAAAGCGCAAGCTTTTTGGCCGTATAACCGATATATCCCGCCGCCAGCGCGCCCTTTGTCTCCTTCGGAAAGTCGTTGTATATGCGCATATCGCCATCCAGCGCATACCACGCCTCTTCGGGAGAAAAATAAGTCGATAGCGACTGCGCGACAAGCTCGGGCGTAAAGATCACCACGTCGTCTTTCTTTATCCGAGCGTACGCGAGCTCGCACATCATTTTTGTACCGAGCGCGCCGTACAGTCCGAAGTTACATACCGAATATTCCATCCCCGCTTCGCGCAGTAAATTTTCGGCAAGCGCCGAATCTACCCCGAAAGCGACGTTGGAGTTTCCAAGAATCACTATTTTTTTGCCTTTTGTATTTTTCAGGCGCGCATACAGGCCGGAAAGCGCCCCGTAATAGGTTTGCGTATATTGTGCGGGCAGGCACTGTCCCGTAATATAAATGCCGATGAAGGGAACGCAAACCGCAAAAACGACGAAAAGACAGGACAAAAGGATCGCCGCGAGTCTGCGTTTTTTTGTTTTTTCCATAGCCGCCTCCCGAAAGAAAACAACGCGCCCCCAATTTTACTCGAAAGGCGCGTTGCCGTTTAATCAATCGTTTTCTTTTTTCGCGCCGTATTGCTTAATCAGACACAAAACATACATAGCCGCCGCGCCGGCCGTAAGGATGCCGAATACACAATCGGCCGAGATAATCGTGATCTGCCACCACCACACGGGAGCGGTTACCTTTGTTTCGGGCGTAATTCCGTTCATCGCCGCGCTGTAATTGCAAACCGCGTACAGGATTCTGTGCGACGCTTCTCTCATACGCAGACAGAAGCTCGCATTTTTTCTGAAGGAAGACAAAGCCGTTTTCGAACCGCTTCCGAGGAATAAGTCCGTACCGCGCGAGATACCGTCCTGATAGTTCATGATATACGCCGTATCGGAAGCCGCCATATCCGTAATGCAATAGCCGTCGAAATCCCATTCGCCCCGCATAATATCCACGAGGACGTTTGTGTTTGCGCCGACCCAATCCGTGCCGATACGGTTCATCGCGGACATGACCGCGTGCGCGTTGCCCATCCCTTCCTTGGAAGAGAGCGCGTACTCAAAGGGCAAAAGCATGATCTCGCGGGCTTCCTGCTCGTTCAGCCACACGCTGCCGCCCGAGCGGTGAGACTCCTGATCGTTAAACGCGATATGCTTTACGTTTGCGATCACGCCTTTCGACTGAATCCCCTGAATTTCGTTCACCGCCGCGATCGCCGTGAGGTAGGGATCTTCGGAAAAATATTCGTGCGACCTGCCGCCGAACGGCATTCTGTGGATATTGATCGCGTTGGCATATATACCGCTGTCACCAGCCGCCCGCGCGTCTTCCGCAAGCATTTCGCCCACTTTTTTTATGAGCTCGTCGTTAAACGACGACGCCCAGATCCCCTCGCTCGGCATAGACAATTCGCCTTTCGACTTGACGGTGCCCGTAGGCCCGTCGTGTTCCTTCGTATCGGGCTTCGCCACCGATTCCACCATGACGGTGGTGTACATGCCGTTGGTAAGGAGGTAGGACTGCTCTTCAAACGTCATCTGATCCAGCAGCTTTTCCCAATCGGGATCGTCGTATTCTTTCCCGCGGAGCGAAGCCAGCGTAATGTCGTCCCCTTTTCCGTAAACGGGCATCTTCGCGCCCTCAATTTCGGGAACGGGCTTTTTGCGCTGCAAATCCGCCAGCATTTTGTCGGTAACCGAAACGGTGATTTTTTCTTTGGGAAGCGTGCCCGTCCAGTTGTTTCTCGAAACGTAGGTGACCTTCGTATCGCTGCCCTCGTACTTATTGAGATCGGCAAAATCGAGCCGGTTGGTGATCGCGTTTCCCGTATGGGAAGAAATCGAATACGTTTTTGTATCGAGCTCGGCGTTTTCCCAGACCATTTTTGCAAGCGCGGCGTCGCCGGCTGCGTCCATTCGTTTTTCCGTATTTTCCGGCGTTTTTCCCTGCAGGGCGAGAATATTGTTCGCCGCCTCGTGCGCGCCGTTGGCGGCCGTAAGGTAATACTTGCCCGCATCTACGATATAGGTCTTTGCGCCGTTGGCGTCGTAGCTCTTAAATTGTTCTTTTTTCACGTTTACGGTTACGGTCTGCTCCTTCCCGGCCGCTATAACGTCCGTTTTGGTATAACCGACAAGCTCTACCGCCGCCTTTTCCACGCCGTTTTCAATATCGTAGTCGGTGTAAGGCTTCTGAAGATAAATCCCCACCGCCTCTTTTCCGGCATAGGTTTCGCTTTCGTTCTTTACCGTCACGGTGACGTCGAAGCTCTTTCCGTCCTCCGCTTCCTTTACGTCAAACGCCGTATAGGCAAAATCGGCGTAAGAAAGCCCGTATCCGAAGGGATAAGCGACGTCACCCGAGTAAGCGTATTTGCCCGCGTTTCCCGCGCCGTTGACATAGTCCGTATAGCGCGTTTCGTAATAGCGGTACCCGACGTAAATCCCCTCGCTGTAAACGCCGTAATATTTTTGGGAATCGTCGGTAAGGCCGCCGCCGTTTTCATAGGCAGACATAAAGCTTTTATTGGTATTATAGTTTTGCTGCATCATCGCGGGCGAAGAAAAATTATTTTTCAGATACGTATCGGAAAGTTTTCCCGAAGGGACGATTTCCCCCGTCAGGGCTTTCGCAACCGCGTTGATTCCGCTTTTGCCCACGTTGCCGATCCAAAGGCACGCATCGACGTCTATCGTCTCTTTATCGAGAAAATCGAGCTGAATTGTGGCCGACGAATTGAGAAGGACTATAATCTTTTTTACCGTCCCCGCCTTCTTCATTTGGGTGAGAGCTTCCAGGACGTCGATCTCCTCCCGGCTCAAAGAAAGACAGCTTCCGTCGAGGCCGTCGGCGAGATTGGAAGAAGCCGTAAGGTCGGCGCCCTCGCCGCTGTCGCGCGCGATGTTCACGATCGCCGTGGAGTATTCGCCGAACGTCGAAGTCACGGTCCCGTATTCGTTGTAGGGAACTTCGTTTATGATATACAGCGTGCCCTGCTTATAACGGCCGTAGCCGTCGCCGATTTTTTCCTCATAAAACTCCCACAGATCGGAATTTACAGATAAGCCCGCCCCTTCGAGCGCCGTCTTAAAATCGGTGTAGCCTTTTGTGTCTGCGCTCGAGGAACCCGAGGTCGCATAGTTAAAAGAGACCGAACCCGTTAAAAGACAGCTGACTTTTTCCGCCTCCGCAAGCGGCAGCGCATTGTTTTCGTTTTTTAACAGAACCAATCCCTCGCCTTCGACTTGTTCGCAGACATCGAGATAATCCTTCTCGAGCTTCGCGTAATCGTTTGCAGAATACCCGGCTTTGAAGTATTGATATTGTTCCTCGCTCGAGCGTTCTATGTACGAGCCCGGAATACCGAGCGCGTCGTTGATCGCCGCGCTTTGACTGTTTGCGATATGTAAGCCGCCCGTCGTCACCACGAGGAGGCTGGCAAGCGCAACCGAAAGACCTTCCCAAAGCCGCCTTTTGAAGATGTTATGGCTTAAAAATTTTTCAAATTTCTTATTCATGCCCGCACCTCCTCTTTCGCCTTTTTGCCCCACGGCTTCCAATTGTTCAATATCGCCGCCAACAGCGTGAATAAAAACGAAAGCACGTACATGACCGCCGTCGCAATAAACCCGCCCGAAAATGTGTAGCCGTCGATTGCGACGAAAATATTGGCGATATACGTTACCTGCGAATAGATAAACCACATAAACGCATATAAGCAAAACAGATACGCGACGTATCTGATCGGCTTAAAATCGACGATAAGGCTGACGACGCAGAAAGCGAGGCAGACGACAATATATGCAATCGCACGGGTATTGAGCTCGGGGTTAAAGGACGTGACCCCGTTTTCACGGTACAGGCACAACGCCGCGATACACAACGCGATTGCGGGAAGGGTAAGATAATATCCTACCCCCTTTCCCGACAAAAACTTTTTTACCTTTTCCATAACGTTTTCCTTATTCCGTTTAAGCGTTCTGATATTCCGTCATCGTAAGCGCCGCGTCGGCATAGATTTTAATGCAGTCCACGGCGGGAGCTGCCGCATCGACCGTACCCGCGTCGCCCGCAGGGGTCTGCGAGTTATTTACGGTGAGTCTGACGACGTTTTTGCCTTCTTTAAGGCTGATATTGCTGATAAAGATTTCCTTAAAGCCGCCGCGGGGGCCGGGATCTGTAGATATCCCCGCACCCGAGCCGAGCGAGAAATCGTTGAATTTGAGCTTCGTGCCGTTTACTTCGATTTTATAGGTTGTCGAAGTCAATTCAATGTCCGCATACTCGCAGGAAGCGACCAGCCGAAGCGTCGCACCCTCTATCGCTTTATCGGAGTCGAGCTCAAACTGCAGATATGCTCCGCGATAGAAAAGCCCCGAAACATAAGAGCCGTTGCTCGCCGCCTTATCCGATTTTATCAACTTCGCGCCGTTTGCCGAGCCCGAATAATTGAAGCCGAGCTTCGCGCCCGCTTCGGTGGCAAGCCCCAATTCAAAGTCGTCGGTAAGCCCCGTAAGCTGCGTCTTTTCCGCTTCAAAAGTATAGATCTGCTGCCACTTCGCATAAAAATCTTGATTGCCCGTATATTTTTTCATCGAGCTGTAAGCGGCGGAACCGTCCTCGGTGTACCACCCGCCGAAATAGAAGCCCTCGCGCTGAGGCGTACCGGGATCGGCAATACGGGAATTGTTTCCGAATACTTTCGATGAATATATTTCCGCGGGAGCGCCCGTATAATTCCAATAAAAGTTTGCGATTGACGTATCCGCCGAAGAAGCCCAGCTCGCATAAATCGTCGTGTCGGAGGTAACGGTTTCCGTTTCGAAATCGTAAACGTTTTCAAGAGCCGCGTCTTTGCACCAGCCGCTGAATACGTAATCCGTTTTTGTAGGGTCGTCGGGCTTTACAGCTTTTCCGCCCTCTTCAACCTGCTGGGAAGCGACCGCGCTGCCGCCGTTGGTTTCGAAATCGACCGTATATTTTTTGACGCTGTTTTTACCGCCATCTCCGCACCCCGCCAGCGAGAGCGTCATCGCCGTAAGACAAAACGCCGCGAGGATTCCCGTCCATTTGGTGAATTTATTCATAATAAAGCTCCTTTTTCTATATCCCTGATACACCTTCGGGGTATGCCGAGTGCTCGGCACACCCCTGTCAGTGTTACCTATAAATTGTTTTACGGCAAATTAATCTTCTTTACGTTTCTTGAGCAGGCAAATCGTTCCGGCCGCCAAAACAAACGTCATCCCGACAATTCCGGCAACGCCTGTGACCGTGGAGCTACAGCCGCCCTTTCCGTCTTTACCGTCCGTACCGTTTGTACCCGCAGCGCCTTGCGAGGGCTTACCCGTATCGACGCCGTTGACAAACCAATTGCCGTTTTCGCCGATATAGGGCACGTTCTCCGTCCAGGCGGGAGTCTGGCCGTCGCCGGCAACTACGAAAGTAATCGTATAGTCAACCTTCGTCGTCTGGGTCGTCGAGCCGCCGCTGCCGCCGGGGAACCCGCCGAACATCATCGGCCCGCCACCGCCGCCGGGGAATCCGCCGCCACCGCTGCTCGTCTTCGTGGCCGTCATCTCGACCACAACCGTATAGGTACCCGCTTCCGTGGGCGTGCCCTTAAGCGTGCCGTCTTTCTCAAGCGTAACACCCGCGGGAAGTTTACCGCCCTTTACCGCATACTCGACAGTTTTATAATTGGTGGTGTTAAATTCGGTAGAAACGATCCTGTTCATAAATTCCTGGCCGACCTTCATCTCGTCAACCTTGTCGCCGTCGGCGTCTAACGCCAGCGCGGAATCGATTTTAAGGGAATATTGCGCAGTCTTGGTGATAAAGCCGTCGATGATATAGCTGACCGAGAAGGTAAAGTCACCTGCTTCCGTAGGCGTGCCGCTGATTGCGCCCGTAAGCGAATCGAGCTCGAGCCCTGCGGGAAGCTTTCCCGTCACAGAAGCTTTCGCCGTCGAATCCTTGTCGAGCAAGCTGTCGATGGCTACGCTTGCCTCATACTTGACGCCCTGCATACCCGCAGTCAAAGCTCCGCCCTGAACGGTCAGTTCGGAATAGCCGTTGCGCTGCCCCACCGTATCCGCGTGATTATAAAGTATGCTCTTTGCCGCCATACGCACGCAATACCACTGCGTATAGCTTTCGATCGGGCCGTTTTCGCCGTCCACCATGACGGTCTTTTTCTCAGCGTTCCATTCGCCCGAAAGGTATTCGACGAAAGGCGTGGTGTAAAGCTCGAAAACGTTGCCCGCGCGGACCATCATATCGGGGTCGGTTCTTACCTTCCAACCGATGTAGCCGTCGGTGACAAAGCAAGCCTGCGTTCCCCACTGGTTTTGATAAAGCTCGGTGTTCAGGTTGTAGTTATTGGTGTTGGAAAGGCCGCCGATTCTGCCGTAGCCGACCATCGCGCCCTTGGAGCCGCCCTCCTGGAGAGCCATCTGGAAGGACTTGGTATAGGTTTCGCGCATGGATTGCTCGGTCGCCCAAGTGAAGAGGTTGCCGCGGTTGGATTCCTGATCGTTCATGAAGCAATGCTTCACGTAGCAGACAACGCCCTTCGACTGTACGCCGTTGATCACCGCCGCAGCCATATAGCCGCTGTGCAGGCTGTCCTGAGAGTAATATTCGTTGTTACGGCCGGAGAAGGGCGAGCGGTGAATGTCGGCGCCCGGAGCATACCAACCCGTCTGGGTGCCAGTCGGGTCTTTCAAAAGACCGATGTTGCCCATAATTCTGCCCTGCTTTTCGGCAAGCTCTACGTTGAACGTGGAAGCGATGATATCTTCCGAACACCAGCAATGGCTACTGTCCCAATTGTTGGGGCCGTCGGAATCCTCCGTCTTGATCTTGCCTACGGAGGCGATATCGACGGTGGAATATCCGCCGAATTCCACTACCGAGCAAAGCTCGTCGTAGGTGAGCTGGTTGAGGAAATCGTCCCATTTCTTATCATTGTACGCAACGCCGTTCATATCCTTGAACTTAATCGGGCTTTGCGCCGCCGAAGAAACGTACATCGGGAAAAGAAGCTCCGTTCTGTTGTTCTGAACTTTATGGTTTGCGTCGTACGTACCCGTAGCCTGCGTCCAATTTGCAGGGATATCGGATTTTGACTTATACCAGGGGTCGGTGGTTTTGTCGCTTACATAGTTTTTCTGCGCGTCGTACGTCGCCGTCGTCGAGGTGCGATCGTAAAACGTCTTGCCGCCGTCGGCCGTGGGGTTACCGTTGCTGTCCACGCCCTTGTTGCTTACCGTGTAGTTGTCCCAAAACGCCCAGTTGGCAAGCACGCTCTCCTTAAACGTGAGGTCTTTCGTCGTCGGCGCTTTAGGGAACGTAGAGACAAGCTTCGCGCGGGAAAGCACCGTCATTCCGCTCGTTCCGTCCGCCATCATATCCGCGGTACGTACGTTTCCGTAGTTGAGATCATCTACCTTGACCGAGCTGCCTTTCGACACGTCGTTTTCGTCCGTGGTAAACAAATCTTTAAGCTCGCCGCCCGAGAAGTCGTCGATTTTGAGATCGGCCTTCGCGCTTAACGTAAACCGTTCCTCGTCGTAAGCGTCCGCCGTGCTCTCTAAGTCAGTCGTATAGTCGTAGTGCGAATCTTCCATCAATCTTACGATATATTCGCCGCTGTCCAAAACATAGTGGCCTTTGGTGCCGTTGCCGTTATCGACATTCGAATCCCAGGAAGCCATATCCTGAACGTTGAATTCGACCACGACGGTCTGCGATTTGCCGGGTTTAAGCGTATCGGTCTTTGCAAAACCGACCAAAGTCACCGCCGATTTTTCCAAACCGTTTTTGGAATAAGGCGCGGTAATATAAACCTGAACGGTCTTTTTGCCTGCGAAATCGCCGGTGTTTGTCACTTCCACGGGAACGTAGAGTTTATCCGCTTCAGCCTTATTGCCCTTTGACGAATTGAATTTGGAGGGGGCAACCTCGGCTCCGAGAGCCGACTTGCAAGCCTTGTCCGTAAACAATCCCTTGGCATTGAAGCTGAACGTCGTGTAAGAAAGACCGTAGCCGTACTGATAGGTTACGTTATCATTCCACCAGGCGGTAGCCTGATCGATCGCTCCGGCGGTATTCTTCTCGGCCACTTCCGCAAGGTTGCCGTCAGTATAAGTAAGGTTGCCTTCGGCTATTTCGGTATATACCGTTTCGTAATATTTATAGCCGAGGTAAATTCCCTCTTCGTAATCTACGCCGTAGTAGCCCTCGCTGCCCTCGTAGGCGGTGGAAGTTCCCGCGGTGCCCGTCTTTGTGCCGTCGGCGTGCTTATAAGCGGTGGAACCCGCCGCGCCGTTATAGCCCGCGGTCTGATTATTATTGCCGAAGTTGTACCAGGTGGGATCCGCGGTGAAGTCCGTCATCCATTCATCGACAAGCCCGCCCGAAGGGGAAACTTTACCGATGAGTATGTCCGCAAGCCCGTCAAGTCCGCCCACGCCGGGACGGCCGATATGTATGATCCCGTCGATTTCATCGTCGTTCTTTAAGTCGGCGATTTCCATGGGGTTGGAAGTATTGGTTATAACAACCACCTTTTCAAACTGTGTCTTCACCTGTTTGATAAGCTCTTCCTCGCTGTCGGTAAGCATGAGTGAATGCTTGTAGTATTCCTCCTCGGCTGCGGCTGCAGGAGCTACCGGGCCTTCTCCTTGTCCGCCCGATTCGGTTTTCTTCAAAAGCGCCTTATGATTGTCTTCCGAAGCTTTTACCGTTTCGGAGGTTACGCGCGAGGCGTCGCTGCCCTCGCCGCCCTCTCTCGAAAGAACGATAAACGCTACGTCCTTATAAAGGCTGAAGGAGTTTTTTACCTGTCCGTTAAACGTCGTGTCCTCATGCCCAAGTTCCGAAGTGTCGTTGGCGTAATAGTTTTTCAAGGTAGGATTTACCTTGAAGCCCGCCGCTTCAAGCGCCGCCGCTACGGTAGTATCGCTGCTCGAAGAACTGCCGCTGAACGCGCCCGAACTATCGGAAGCGCCGATCAGATTGTCCGAGGTTACGCCGAATACGCTCACCCATTCCTTGCCGCTGAGCGGAAGCGCGTTGTCCTTGTTCTTCAAAAGAACGTCGCCCTCCTGCGCGAGTTCGCGCGTCAGCTCCTCCGCGGCTTTCTTTGCGTCTTTCAGCGAATCATAGTCGGTGTAATACTTTCCGGCGTAGGATTGCGAAGCCGCAGCGGCGAGAGCGTTCAACGACGTCCCTAAAGACGTTGCCCCGACAGCCAATACCATCGACAACGCAATGAGCGAGCCGATTTTTTTAGCCGTCTTTTTCTGTTTAGCCATAAATTTCCTCCTCTTACTTTTTGTTATCTGCAATCCGTAAGTCTTGCAAATACTTTACGAGTAAGATTATAATACGCGGCGACAGAAAATTTCAAGAGCAATTAAATAATCGGCGGCAAATCGCCTATGTTCTGCGCCCAAGGATTGCAAACTGCACGATTTCGCGTACAAACTGCAATCCTGAAACAGACTGCAAAAAAACGGATACCTACCTTTCGGTAAATATCCGTTATCCATTGAAAGCTAAAAAAAATTCAGCCTGCGGCTCGATTATTCGTCGTCAAATAAAACCGCTCCTATTTTTCGTAAATAGCTCAAATATATCGCCTTTAATTCCTGCACCTTTTCACGGCTGATGCTGATCGAAATTCCGCCTTTATAATTGAGTAAAATATCCGTCCGTTCTATTCGCTGAACATATTTCAAATTTACGAGATAGCCCTGATACACGCGGACAATATCATATTTTTCCAGCTTGCCTTCCAACTCCCTCATCGTCATGTGGATCTCGATCTGTTCTCCGTCCGCCATATATACGTACTGCTTATAGCGAAAGCTCTCGATATAGACGATATCCGAAACGCACACTCTTCTGATAACGGAATTATTCGTCGTCTTTAATCCCACACAACTGGCATTGGTAACGCGCGTATTGATATAGGAACGCAGCGTATCCTTCAAGTCGTGAGTAAAATTGTTTTTTCGGATAAACCCGAACGGCCGAACGGGAAACGTTTCAAAAACCTTATCCTCCCGGTTGGACACAAAAATAATATCTACCGTGTTTTCATTTTTCCGAAGCGCTTTCGCAAGCTCCACCCCGTCGATTTTAGGCATATCTATGTCTAAAAACAATGCGTCGTAAACACGCTCCCCGTGCTTTATGTTATTATATAAGGACATGGGCGAAACATATTTATCGCACGAAACCGAAATTCCGCACGACGTTAAAATCTTACTTATTTTTGTGCAAATCGCTTCGCAAACGATTTCATCATCGTCGCAAACGGCAAAATTAAGCTCTTTGTTCATTTACTGCCTCCTGCGGCTTCATCTCCAACATTACTTCGGCAACAAACTCGTTTTCCACGATCATATAATGAACATAACCGTTATACTTTTCCACGATCCGCTTGACGATCTTATGCCCGTAGCCGTGGTTTACCGCGTCGTCCTTTGCCGTATTCATTTTCAACAAGCTTTCCCTGTCCGCATCGTCGCGGATTTCGTTTTGTACGCTGATATATAAATAATCCATGCGTTTGCCGATTTTCAGATCGATGAGATAATCACGGCTCTCCGTGCGCAAAATCCCTTCGATGGCATTATCCAACAGGTTTACCAATACGCGGCATAAATCGCTTGAATCAAACGGCAAATTCTGGGGAACATTGAGCTTTGAAACGAGCGATATTCCGTAGGAATTTGCCTTTAAGATCTCCATATTGATGATCGAATTGACAAGTTGATTGCCGCAATTGATAAATCCGCCGAAAGTAGCCTGCGTATAGCTTTTTTCCATGGAGGAAAAATATTCTTTCAAGTCGTCGTATCTTTCTTCCGCAAGCATAATTTCCATAACTTTATGCTGATTTTTCATATCATGCCGCAAGGAACGCATTTCTTCTATCGCTTGCTCGGAAATAATAAGCATTTGCTTATCCGCTTCAAGCAATTTGTTTTGCACCTCTAAAATCGTTTTTTCTTTCCGTACCTTACAGTGATAGTAAATCATTAAATAGCTCGTTACGGAGATAATAAAAATCCCCGCAAGCTCTATGCAGTAATATGGCTCGAACATCATTCCGACCGACATCTTTATCACGGTTTTGCCGATAATCAGCGCCGTCGAAACAATTGTCGTTACCATGAGCAATATCACCGAAATCACCGGGATATCGCTGTATCTCTTCAATGTATATTTATGTACGACAAACGCGAAACTTACCATCAGCAAATCGGATAAATAGCATATCCAATCCCACGATCTGCCGCGATAGACGCTACCCAGATAACCGCCCAATTCGTGGCCGAATTCGGCGGTTGTGATCGCCGTTATAAATATAGTCGCTCCGATAATGAAACGGCTTGTGACGTAAGTGCGGTCGAAAATACCCAGATATAAAAATATTGTCAAAAGCCAGGCTATCTGAAAATGAATTCCCGCAACGGCCCGCCAAACGAGCGATAACGCAAAAAGCAACCAGTTAAGCAGCGTCCCAACCAAAAACGTTCCGCATATGTAAGCGACTCCTATGGCTATATTTTTCGGCTCCTTTTTCCAATCGTAAAAAATCCAAACGATGGAAAAGGAAACCGATAAAAGCTGCAATATAAAAACCTTATCATATACGATCTTAAAAAAATCGAATATTTGCATACGTGTTCCCCCGAAACATATAAGATTTTTTTTATTTGCACATTAGTTATGAATGTGCAAATAACCGAGGGACGTCCCTCGGAAATCTTCTCACTTCGAGTTTAACATATTTTAATACAAAAAACAACTCAACTTTGACAAATCGCAAATTTTTTTTTACAAAACGAAAGTTTTTTATACTGCGGCTATCCGTAAAGACGGAATGGAATTTTTAACAAACGCCGTATATTGTGTAGTAAACAGAAATTTTTACAAAGTTATTTTGACGGTTAGAAAATCAACGGAGAAGCGATATTTTTCCAGTCGCTTAAACCTGCTTTTGCCTATTTATTTTTCTATTACTATAAACGATTTTACAGGCATATCTCATACTTAAAAAAACGCGGAAAACCATCGAAAGGCCAAATCGAAATGGTGTCCCTCCCGCAGCAGGTAACCCATATTGAAAGAAAAATCGGCGACAACGGCGATCCATAAAACAATATTTGCGATCGCCGCGGCCCGCCCGGGAATACGCGAAAGCGCCCGATACAGCGGCATAAAAAACGTTGACATGGCCAGCGTAATCAGCGCGCCCCAAATGAAAAAAAACTGAGGGCAAATATAGCCCTTAAAATTATGGGGAAAACGATAATAATTCCATAACCTGACGCCGAGCGAATCGAAAAGCAGACCGAATACAAGCTCGAAAAGCGTTGCGATCGCCGCAGACAAAAGAAAATAGAGAAAATATCGAAGAAAAATTTTTCCTGCTTTACGGAGGCGGGTTTTTTCTATGACGTTTGCCAAAACGCCTTCTCTCGGCGTTCCTAAAATCAGAAAGATCAGACACAGAGGCGTACCGTAAATAACGCAAAACGGCAAAGTGAGAAAGCCTCTGTCACTGAAATATTTGAAACCCGAAGAACAGGTAACTACTTCCAGACACCAGCCCAAAAAGGAAATTGTAAAAAACATCAGCGATACCGCCGATAGTTTTCCCCATCCTTTGGGAGCCTCCCATTGGCGTTTTGCCGAATTGTTTTCTACCGCTTGAAGATTTTCCGCACCGCTTTCTTTCATATCTCCCCCTACTCAATTCAATTTCTGCAATTTAAGGGGGTTTTATGTACGGATTTATGATAAAATCAGCGTTCAAACAGCCAATAGACTTTTTCGTCCGCTACTTCATAGCCCAATTTTTTTTGTAGATTCAACGATTTTGAATTATTTTCTATAATATGTCCGTAGGGAATCCTTCCCTCGCTTAAAAAAACGTTGATCATAAAACATTCAAGCTCCTCGCCGTAGCCGCGGCGGCGATATTCGGGGAATACCTGCAACAGTCCCATGCTTCCTTCGGGATGCCGGCCGATAAATCCGACAAATCCTCCTTCTCCCGTAACCCCGCACCAGATCTGTCCCGCCGCACAGAGCTTCTCGATATTTTCGGGGGATTCGAGGTGATATTCTTTTTTGATCGTTTCGATCTCTACCCGCTCGGGCTTACGGAACGAAAGCATTCCGCGCAAAGCCCGAGGTTCTTTTGAGCTATAGACAACTTGAAAACACGCCGTTTCTCCCTCCACATTCAGCATTTCATACGCTGCAGCGCGGGCGTTTTCTCCGTGCGCTACCAACAAGCCGCTGCGTTCTCTCAAAGAGTTTTCATCCAACGTTTCCAAAATCCTTTTTGCGGCAGCCTTTTCCTCCGAGGCCAGCATATGGATGCCGCTCGATTTTTCATAGAGCAAAACTCCGTCCCTGCCCGCATAAAGAATTTTTGCGGCGCCCCTCGAAACGCATTCCGCCATATCCGTATATAATTTTTTGTTACGCCCGAAATATTTCAAAGCCAACGTCTCTTTTTTACTTTCCGCCGCACGTTCGGCGCAACATTCCGTTATAGTCGTCATCTGTTTACCTTTGAAAAGCCGGGGCGCAATTACGCCCCGGCCCTTTTACTGTTTTTTTGTTTCACTTATTATCCAAAAATACGTCTTGTCCGTAATTCCAGTCGCAGTCGTATCCGAAATTGTCCGTCGTCTTTCCGCCGCTTGTCCGAATTGCGTCGTCTTCTTCAAACCGTAAAATTTCCGCCGTCGGGCTTTCATATTTTTTCATTTTTCGTCCTTTGTGATCCGTTTGATATTTTAATACTTTTTTAATAAATTGTCAAGAATTTTCTATACGAATTATCTTTTTCATGCGCTCTATCGGATACGGAACAGCCGTCGTCCGATAATATTCGATAGATGTAACCTTTCCGTAAACCCGCTCGTTTTCCTCGCCGAAAGGAATGAGCACTTTCGCCCCCGCTTCGATTTCCCCGTCCCATAGGTAGGAATATTCTTTTGAGGATTTTTCCGTAACGACGCCAAGATAACGCACCGTCCCCTGCGGCATGCGTTCGCCGATATCCAATTTTAGTCCATAATCCGCCAAAAAAGCGTTTATGAGCTTTTTTAGCGCCGAAAGAGCCGCTTCTTCCATCCCGTCGAGCATAAATTTGACCTTCTTCCCGTCCGAAAAGACAAAACGGACGTAATTGGCGGCATAGCCAAAACAAGGCGAAGAATTTTCCGCTCTATTGGGAAATGATTGAATATACGAGCCTAAGGCTTCCAATATATTTTCCGCCTTGGCACTGTCGATGGCCGAAAACGGTTGTCGAGGGAAAAGATTTCCGAAAAAATCTAAAACAATCTTCCCATCTGAAAAAACCTGTACAAAATTTTTTACTTTTCCCTTTATACCGTAACGTTTATCGGGAGAATTATGCAAAAGAATATCCGCGCGATATTCGAGAGTAAAACCTGTCAATATTTTTGCCATTTTACCGTAATTTCCCTACGCATTTATATTAAATTTTTAATCGCAAGGATATTATATCATAGATTTATCAATAATTCAATACTTTTCCAAAAATTTCTTTTAAAATTTTGGGAACTAAAATTATTTACAGACAGACCATTGCAACGGGACATTTCAACCAAAATATATTCCCCTTGACTAATTTTCCAAAATATGATAAAATATAAATATGTAAATTAAAATGAACAGAGGAAAAGATGATGCAATATGGCTTTAAGAATTTTGCCGAAGATGTTTTGAATACCGTGCAAAAACCGTTGAGTATAATGGAAATTTGGGAAGAGGGTATTAGGCTAGGATTAAATAAAAAACTGGGTTCATCAGGAAAAACGCCTTGGGCCACGCTTGGCGCACGACTTTACACGGATATTAAATTAAATGATCAGTCAAACTTCAAACAAATTTCCAGAAGACCTGCCCTTTTTGCATTAAAAAGCCAAATTTTCGCAGTTTCAGAAGTTAATAAAAGACAGCTTGAATCCGAAACTGTACCCGTAAAATGCTCTTATGAAGAGAGAGCCTTACATGCAGTCTTGGCCAAATATCTGGAAACGAGTAGTTATTTTATGTGTCCGGTAAAAACCGTATATCATGAAAAATCTAAAAAGGGAAAACTGCATCAGGACAAATGGACATATCCCGATTTAATCGGAATATATTTTCCGTTTGAGGATTATGAAGCTTTGACGCTTAAAACATTGAAACTTTTCAATGAACAACCGTATAAAGTATTTTCCTTTGAAATGAAGCAAAAACTTGATCTTGGAAATTTGCGAAGCGAATATTTCCAAGCCGTATCAAACTCGTCATGGGCGAACGAGGGCTATTTGGTCGCTCCGATTATTACAACTGAAAACGAAGATTTTATGAGCGAACTAACACTTTTAAATAATTCTTTCGGTATTGGAGTTATAAAATTAAATATAGAGATTCCTGAAGAAAGCGAAATTTTATTTCGCTCAAAATTAAAACAACATTTAGATATCAATATGCTTGACAAACTGATTTTGAAAAATAAAGATGTTGCGTCTCTATTTAAATGCGTTTTAGAGAGTCAGTCACTCGAAAAAATTGTCGATAAAGAAAAAATATTTGATCCCGTATTAGACGATAATGCTTATCAAAAATACCTGAAGGATAAAAAACTGCGCCTATGAAACATCTTTGCTCTCTTTATATTTCGTATCTCTTTGCCGTCCTCCGTCCGTATTTTTTACCCGCACGAGTTTGCCGGTGCCGCCTCCATATCTTTGGTCAACAATTTTTTATAAGTCATATCTGTGGCAAAAGCCCCTAAGGGCACGGTAGCCGTCAAGAAGATTTTTCCGCAGGAAAGTCCCATTGAAAGCGGTATCGCTCCGATGGCCGCCTGCACCGCGGCTTTAGGCGTGTAGGAAATCATACAGAAAAGTCGTCCTTTGAAATTTAATTTGGATTTTTCTATATACCCCCAAATTTGTCAGAAATGGCATATCATTTCTCCTTACTTATTTTTAGAATCCTTTTACCGTCGATATTTTTTGTTTACAAAATGCGGCATGACTCTAAAGTTTAATTTTTTTGTAAAAGCGCCAACAAAAAAAGCTAACGAGTTCTGTATATAATACAGAACTCGTTAGCATATATAAGCAATTCAAGCCTCAACCAAAAAAGCACTTCATTCTTACAATAAAAAATTATTGCGTGAAGTTGAATCTTTTACAGCCTTATAATAGACGTTCTAAAAACGAACCCGCACTACGAGATTTATAATGAGGGTTCGTTTTCTTTTACAATTGGTGGAACATGAAAATCCTAAATCAAACAAGAGCCTATAGTAATTTCAAAATTAAACTCAACTGCAATAATCGCCAAACAAATGCTGCGCTTCTATCGGTATATCGATTCTTCCCGTGTTAGGGAAAAACTGAAAAGATACGTCACTTTCAAAAGTTTCGATGTTTCCCTTATATCCGGTAAGCTCATAAGTATATTTGAAAATAATTTTAGTTAGCTCATCGGCTTCCGATAAAAATATTGTTTCTTTCAGCTGCGTTATTTGATTCGGCTGACCATATCCGGGCCAGGCGCAATGCCCGAAATATACTTTGTTTGCGTCGAATTTCGTCGTATATTCAAAGACAATAGAATTGTCGTCGTTTTGAGACACTGCTTGAGGCATCACGATTTCTTTTCGGCGAAACGTATTACGGCTTTGCATATATTCTTCCAATGTTCCCGTGAACGTAGTATTATAAGCATAGCCTGACCAGGAGCTGTAACTTACCTCCTGATTGTTATAGCTATATATAGGTTTGCTGTTAGGTACCGAGTTTGCGGTCTCGGTCTTTGTAATAGTATCTCCGTTAAATCTATGGTAAGAAAAGACACACTTTGAAGCCCTGTTGCCATGAGATTTCCATTCGGTTATGGTTTTCCAACTATCATTAGCATAAAAAACATCTAATGCGGCTTCCACTTTCATAATCAATTCCGAGGAGTTTTCCGAAAAATTTTCTGAGGGGTTTGAGGTAATTTCAGTTTCACAAACCGTTTTACAACTGCCCAAAAATAGTGTATAAGAGCATAACAGCACAATAGAAATGCCGACAATCTTAATTTTTTTCATATTTTTCTTTAGCAATAAAAGCTTTTTAATAATTATATTGAAGTGACATAGAAGTAATCAACTCCTGAACCAAACACAAAAAATTTATTCGACTTTTTTACCACTTGCCCTGCAATATCACTATATTCTGCTATATTTCTTTTTTTCTCACTATCATAAAGAATAGTACTTGACTGACTACCATTCGGGGATATACATGCCGAATAGCGTCCGTCATAATAAGATATCCCTATATTACTGTAACGGCTTCCGAACAGATATCCGGACGGAACGATTGTTGCATACACCTCCTCTTCCAATGTGTAACCGGTTTCCGTGTCAAACAAGTATCCGAAAACACTTAAATAATTGCCGGATATATACGGTCTGGGCGAGTAGTCATTGCGGCTCCACACCAAGGTCTGTCTGCCGCTTTTATCTATTTTATATAGAACATTTGTAGTTCCGCTCCCACCGCCTACATACAAGTCTCCTGTATTTTTGTCGGTAAGTACGATAGGATAATTTCCATAGCGAAAAGAGTTTTCGTTTAATGGTTTCACGTTGCCTGAAGTTATACTGTAAGTATATACTTCATCATCGTAACGCGTTCCGCAGTAGTAGACTGCATCGGCATACACAGCGACCTTAAAGACCGTTTCAGCCGTCTCTGCATAATTAACGCTCCAGTTCTTTATGTTTATCACTGCAAATTTCATGGAATTGCCCATTGCAACAGCAATCGTGTCTCCGTGCACATCTATATCGACCGGAACAAATAAAAACCGCATCGAGCGGACAGGTGCGTATGAATTAGCGTCGATCACCTCAACCGTTCGTCTTTCCGACATAAGCAGATAAATGTATTTTCCCTCTATTACTGCCTTATCAATAATTGCTTTATCACCTGCTTTAAAGTTTGCTTTTATCATGCCGTCCGAATACGTTTTTGTTACTGTCAATTGAGGATGATCAGCGTTTTCCGGAAGCGGCGTTGCGTTGCTTAAATCAATTTTTGCCACATATTTTCCAGCAGCACCCACGATAAGATATTCATAATCGCCCAAGGCCATCGCATATTTTCCGTAAAACTTTTCACAAAAAATATATGCATGAATGTTTTTATCATAAGCAGCGATATAATGCGTTTCGCCGTTAAAACCGCTGATAATATCAATATTTCCATGGCTGAAAAGGGTGGCGGCGGGAGTAAAATTATTCAGCGGATTATAAATATACGTCAAATCGTTTGCACTTGCCGCTGTTGCATCCGAATTTAATGTCACTCCTCCGACGTGAAGCAATTCTCCGTCAAAATATGCGTCTCGAGGCTTAAACAAATAATAAATAAGATCGGATATTTCTCGAGTTTGCTTATGTTCTCCCGTCAGAGAATCAAAAGCAAAAAAATCGGTGCTGGATAGTCCGGTTTCGGTAATATAAAGAGTATGGCTTTTTTTATCTAACGACAACTCCGGCGAATATATAGAGGTGCCGCCTCCCCCTGACTCGCTCGTTTTCAAAAGTTTACTTTCGCCTGTTTTGTAATTCCATAAATGCACTTCGCAAAATTGATTGATGTGAGAATAAAAAATATTATCGCCGTCGATCGCCGTAATGTAAGGCAAATCACTATAGTAATAATCCAGATTAGGGCTTTGCTTGCCATTCAGTAAAGCAAGCGTTGCTATATCATAAACTTCAATAATCCCTCTTGTACCGCTTGCCGCAACAAGAATACCGTTATCGGCTGCAATATCTGTTGCCTCGGAAAACGCAAGAGTTTGAACCACAGTGAAATTTCTTGGATCTAAAAAGTTGATGAATGTCGAATCTGCCACAATAATCAAATTTGTTTTTTCATCATAAATTATTTTACTGAAAGCAGTAAAGTCCTGATATGTTATTTGAGGCAAACTATTGTATGTTTCATGCACAGGAGCGGCGGGCAATTCGACTTTTGCAGCTGACGAATCGGCAAAATTATAAGGATAGGAATAAGTATAACTTGCACTGCTGCCAATGTTCTTTATTTCATAGTAGTTCATATAAAAAGCAGGCACTGATATCTTATCTGAGGACTGCGAAACTGTGAAATGCTGCTGTAACTTACCTGTAATGCTGCGGTACATCGAGATAATCTCAAAATCACATTCAAACGTTGCCTCTGACCAGTAACCGTTTGAAGCAACATATACAATCAAAGACGCATTGTTATAATCTACAATTTGAGTGGCGGAAAATCCACAAAAATCGTCTGCTGTTGATTTCGATAATTTTAGTTTATAAACATCCGTATCTCCGATTCTTTCGTACGAATTCAACGTAGTGTCTAGCGGGTTTACCCCCGCTAATTTTAAATATTTCCCATCAACATCATCAAAGTCATCCCATTCGTATTTTTTTTCTTCAATCGTTGGCCCGTAGTAATCGGTGTCACTGATATATTGCATGTTGCCAACAATATATCGCGAAGTGTTGCCGTGCTGACTGAATGTATTAATAGTCGCAGTTTTATTTTTGCGGTCCACTCTATATTCCATTACAGAATCCAGTTCGTTACCGCCGGCATTTGATTGCGATGTTTGTGTTATGGACAAACAGTAGTTATCCAGCATAGCGGTTTTATTTATGGCATTGCGAAGGTCATAAATATTACCACGCCTATTGCCGCTACAAGCTATCAATAATGAAAAACAGCTTATTCCAATAATAAAGCTGATTAATAATAAGCTAATTATTTTTGCTCTAATATACTTTTTCATAATACCTTCCTTACTATGATATTAGTATAATACATGGCTCATAAAATGTCAATATAAAAAAAGAAAATAACCCTACTCTACCGCTATTTATTGCGCGTTTTAGGTCGTTCGTGGCAGACAGGAGAAATTTGAGCCGCTGGCGCAAAAGCGTCGTTGCTCGCCCGCTTTCCACAAAAATCTTTTCTTATCATTTTTCGATCCTAGCACGAACCATCGGAAGCGGAGTTTCTTCAATCGCCCCCTGCCACCACGAAAAAAGCACCCAAATAAGGGTGCCTTTTTATGGTGGAGCTAAGGGGAGTCGAACCCCTGACCTTTTGAATGCCATTCAAACGCGCTACCAACTGCGCTATAACCCC